>Ga0268298_10002547_pt1 | contig 19820 bp, 16 predicted proteins | sample WWTPWeurt_MetaG_FD_194462 | JGI IMG/M metagenome (GOLD analysis project Ga0268298, IMG submission 194462) | Activated sludge microbial communities from WWTP in Nijmegen, Gelderland, Netherland - WWTP Weurt | ecosystem: Engineered > WWTP > Aerobic digester > Activated sludge | place...
ATAAAAGATTTAGGAGTAGAAAAAGTAATAAGGCTTGACAAAGCTTTGAATAAAAAAAGCCTTTAACTTAGTTAAAGGCTTTTTAAGTACCCCGTAGGGGAATCGAACCCCTCTTACCAGAATGAAAATCTGAGGTCCTAACCGATAGACGAACGGGGCAGATTTTCTAAAAGAAGGGCAAAGATATGCTTTTATCAAAATTGTGGTAAACTTTTTGCAGGAAATTGAATTCTATAAGCATAAAAAATATTGAATCATTTCCCAATTATGAAAAAAAGAATAGCCATTAATGGTTTTGGACGAATAGGACGACTGACATACAGGGCTTTAAGAAACCGACCCGATGTAGAAGTGGTCGCTATTAACGACTTAACCGATAACCCTACCCTCGCTCATTTACTTAAATATGATACCGCCCATAGAAAGATGAATGCCATTATCTCTGCGGGGGAAAATTACATAGAAGTAGACGGCTATAAAATTCTGGCATTTGCAATTAAAGATCCTCTGGCTCTACCCTGGAAAGATCTGGATATTGATATTGTGCTCGAATGCACTGGGATATATCTTACTTCTGAAGCAGCAGGGGCTCATCTAAAAGCCGGCGCGAAAAAGGTTATCCTTTCCGCTCCTCCTAAGGATGATTCCATTCCAACTTTTGTTTTTGGGGTAAATGATCATGAGCTTACCGCAGAGCATAACATTCTATCCAATGCCTCATGTACCACCAATTGTTTTGCCCCTATTGTTAAAATACTTAACGAAACCTGGGGATTGCAGTTTGCCAACATGAACACCATACACGCTTATACCCAGGATCAAAGATTGCAGGATGCGCCCCACAAAGACCTTAGAAGAGCACGAGCTGCTGCTTTGAATGTGATACCAACGAGCACTGGTGCAAACAAGGCAGTATCTGAAGTATATCCACCCATTAAAGGGAAATTATTTGGCTCGTCCTATCGGGTTCCTGTGATTACGGGTTCTATGATCGAGGTATTTTGCTCTTTTGAAAAAAATACGACCGCTGATGAAATTAATCAGAAATTTAAAGAACTGGCTGAAGGTCCACTAAAAGGAATATTGGAATACACGACTGACCCATTGGTATCCAGCGACATTATCGGGAACAACCATTCGGCCATTTTTGATTCAGAGCTCACCGAATGCAAGGGCAATTTGGCTAAAATTGTAGCCTGGTACGACAATGAAAATGGTTATTCAAACCGACTGGCAGACATGTGTGTTAAACTTGCTTCATTAATTTGATGGGATATGAAAAACTGGAAACTGGAAGGTAAAATAGTTTTGCTTCGCGTTGATTTCAACGTGCCCATTGATAAGGGAATCATCACCGATGATACAAGGATCGTAAAATCATTGATCACGATCAAACAGCTTTTGGAAGGCAATGCAAAATTGGTGATCATGTCACATTTGGGACGGCCGCTAAAATCCTTACTTCCGGATGGCCAATTGGACAAAACCAAATTTTCATTAGCCCCGGTTGCTAAAAGATTGAGTGAACTTTTAGGCCGGGATGTATTATTTTCTTCAGATTGTGGCGGGGCAGATACAAAAGAAAAATTAAGTTTATTACAAGCGGGCCAGATTCTGTTGCTAGAGAATACCAGATTTTATAAACTGGAAGAAAAAGGTGATCCCGCATGGGCAGAAGAATTGGCACACATGGGTGATTATTATATTAATGATGCATTTGGTGCTGCGCACCGAGAACACGCCACTACAGCCACCATAGCCCGTTTCTTTGATAAAAATCACAAAGGCTTTGGATTATTGATGGATGCAGAACTTCAAAATGCAGCCAAAGTCATACAGCATCCTGAAAAACCACTTACAGCTATTGTCGGCGGAGCTAAGGTTTCTGATAAAATCGAACTCATTTCTAATCTAATTGACAAATGCGACAACATTTTAATTGGTGGTGGAATGGCGTATACTTTTTTTGCAGCTCAGGGACATTTCGTGGGAAATTCCATATGCGAAACAGACAAATTGGAATTGGCTAAAGAGCTTTTGGAAAAAGCAAGGTTAAAAGGGGTTAAACTATTGTTACCTCTGGATTCCATAGCGGCTGATTCATTCAACAATGAAGCAAAAACCATAACCACCACCGATGCCAATGTACCGGATGGATACATGGGTCTTGATATTGGGCCGGAAACCATTAAATTATTTAATAAAACCATCCTGGAATCCAAAACCATTGTTTGGAATGGTCCTATGGGTGTTTTTGAAATGTCCAGTTTTGAAACCGGGACTCGTAACATTGCAATAACTGTTGCGGAGGCAACCAAAAAAGGAGCATTTTCACTTATTGGAGGTGGCGATTCCGTTGCTGCCATCAATAAATATGGACTTGATGACGAGGTCAGTTTTGTCTCCACAGGAGGCGGAGCGATGTTGGAATTATTGGAAGGCAAAGTATTGCCCGGGGTTGCTGCGATCCTGCAGGAATAAGACTTTTATTGAAGGTAAATTTCTCTTCACGGTTGGTAATTTTACATCATTCCTTTACCAGTTGAATTTTTGGTCTCGAATTCGGTTTTGAGTAATGAAAATATTAAAGAATCAAATATCTGATCCTTCCAGTGATAATGTTGTCTCAGATAGCCCTCCTGCTTAAATCCGAATTTCTGTAAAATCTTTAATGAAGCCACATTTTCAGGACCGGTACAAGCTTCTATTCTGTTTAAATTCATTTTTTGAAATCCATATTCCAAAATTGGTTTGACGGCTTCTGTCATGAATCCTTTTCTCTTTGAATCTTCCTCATGCAAATGGTATCCCAGTTCAGCTCTGAAATGAACAGGATTCCAATTGTGAAATCCGGCACCACCAAGAATTATATTTGAATTTTTTTCAATCAATTGAAAGTGTACCAAACTACGGTTGTACATGGAATATCCTTGCTCAAATTTTTGCTTTTCCTTCAAAAATTCCTCATCAGAATGTAGACCCAGTTCTTCTTGTATTTTTTGCTTTGGGAAATTTTCAAAAATAAATTGGTAATCTTCCGGAGTCAGTTTTCTAAGAATTAACCGATCGGTAAAAATTTTTTCAAACTCCATCCAAATTAACTATTTGTAAAAAAAAATGAAAGGCAATTTTGAAAAATAATCAACGAATCAAGCTTACCGTTCCAACTTTTTTATCATTAATAACACCCGGACAACTTCTGATACTGGCCTGAATAAGATAGATGTAACTTTCCATCAGATCGTCATTTTTAGGAATCCATGCCTCGCGGTAATTATTGGATTCATACATTTTATGCCCCCAACGATTGTACACTAAAAATTTAAAAGAATTTATTTTACTTTCAAATTTAGGATCTATAACTGGCTTGAGATGATCGTTCAACTGATCTCCATTAGGAGTAAAGGTATTGGGCATCTGAAAGATTTCATTTGCGGTAAGCTTGTCCAACACTAAAACAGTATCGACTACTGATTCACACACATTGCTCACAGTAACGATGTACACTCCGGGACTGTCAACTTTAATTACATTGGTTCTTGCTCCATTGTTCCAGAAATAATTATTTTCAATGTTCTCAATTGCCTCAAGTTTAAGTCCGGCAATAAAACAGGTATCTTTGGTATCAACCTGATTTTGATTCAATGGTGCAATTTCCCTTACTAGTATGGAATCTGTGACTGGGCCGCATTCACTTTCTGCATTGATTACATACCATCCGGGTACACTTACCTCTATACTGAATGTATTGTTTCCATTGTTCCATTTAGGATTGTTAAGGCCGGAAGGATTTACAGCAATGCTCTGAGATCTACCCTTGCAAATGGATATTTCATCTTCAAGCAGGTTACTCAGCTTTTCTTTTTGAACTACTTGCATACTGTCTCTTATGGGAGGGCAATCTTTTCTGACTTTAGTCTCTACCCAAACTAATGAATCTGTACTTGCAATCTCAATACTGTCAGCAGTGCTCCCGTTGCTCCATAATACTTGTCGGCCAACGGCGCCGGCAGCAATTCCGATCTTTTGTTTTCCACCTGAACAAATTTCCACTTTATCAGGCAACAGGTTGGCAATTGGATTGATTAAACTGATCACCACATCATCTACAATGGCGTAACAATAAATGGCGCTCCCGGATCTTTTCTTGCCCACAAAGAGCGTGTCACCTTTTGATAAATCTTTAAATCTTCCGATCACTAAATGATCCTCTCCACCACAGGCTATGTAGCGAAATTTATATTGCTTGTATTTACCTAATGGGAGAAAATCTTGATCTGCAGTGACCAATTGAGGGGTGAGTTGTTTCAAAGGTTCTGATTGTTGATACAGAGGGATTCCTTGCTGAAAGTAAAAACCTATTTCATCTGTAGAAAATTCTGAATCTCCGGAAACTCCGAGGTAACAGCTCAGTTCATATTCCGCTCCCGCCTGAAGTGGTGCATCCAATACATTTCCCAGATATTCAAATTTGCCAAAATTATAAAAACCCCCATGCCTTCTGCCGGAATGAGGAGTCTCCTGCCGGATGTCCGAAGTGCCAAACGTTACCCCAAACCAATCCACAGGTTTGTTTGAATTGCCGGTAAAATTAAATTCCACTCCGGAATTTCCAAATTGACCGCACTTATCGCATTTCTCAAATCCGGGATTACTTATCAGATTTTGTGCGCAAGCAAATGCCATAAAGAAAACGAGGAAAAACAAAGTGAAAATTATCCTCATATTATAATTAGTATTAATATGTATAAATTAAGTTGCCATGCAATGTTACTGAATATTTTGGTTTTGTTAAGGGATTTCTATCTTTGGCAAATGAAAAATCCAAATCGTGGACATCTTGTTGAAGGTAAGGCTACTCCAAGGGGTAAATTTCCGCACATCAGAAGAGCCGGAGATTTTCTATTTGTGTCCGGGACCAGCAGCAGGAGACCTGACAATAGTTTTGCAGGTGCAGAAGCGGATGAATTTGGGACAACCAATCTCGACATTCGGATTCAGACCCAGGCGGTTATTGAAAACATCAGAGACATTCTGAAAAGCGAAAATGCTGAATTAAGCGATATCGTTGAGATTACCACGTTTCTGGTTTCTATGAACGACTTCAAGGGATACAATGAAGTGTATAACTCTTTTTTTTCCTATGATGGCCCAACCAGGACCACTGTTGCGGTACACCAACTTCCACATCCTCATTTACTCATCGAAATTAAGGCGATTGCCTACAAACCTTTATGAGCAACGAAAAAAAATACACTTCCATTCACTATGGTTCCTACCTTGGATTGGATAAAATTTTGGATGCACAACACCCACGTTCGAAAGAATTGGGAAAGGAAGCACACGAAGAAATGTTCTTCATTATTATTCATCAGGTATATGAATTATGGTTCAAGCAAATTCTGCATGAAACTGAATCCGTAATGAATTTATTCCGTACCAACAATGTGGATGAAAAAAACATCGATGTTGCCGTATCCCGCCTGGAAAGAGTGAACGAAATTCTCAAACTGCTCATCCAGCAAATCAAGGTATTGGAAACCATGACGGCCATTGACTTTCTGGATTTCAGGTCTTACCTTTTTCCGGCTTCGGGTTTCCAGAGTTTCCAATTCAGAAAACTGGAAGTCATGCTAGGACTTAAAATTGAAAAGCGAATCAGCTATACTCCTTACAAATATTACCATGAGTTTGACGAAGAGCAACAAAAGCAAATAGAGCATTTAGAAAGTGCACAAAGTCTTTTTAATCTGATCGAATCATGGTTAGAAAGAACACCATTTCTTAATGCAGAAAACTTTGAATTCAAATCAAAATACCAACAGGCAATCAGCAACATGTTGCAAAGAGAACGTGAAGCCATCGCGCAATCTGATTATCTAAACGAACATGAAAAGGCGATGAGGTTAAAAATGAATGGTGATACTGATACCTACTTTGCAAATATTTTCAACGAAAATTTTCATAATACCCAAATGGAAGAAGGTAAGATCAGATTGTCTTTCAAAGCTACCATTGCCGCTTTACTCATCAAACTTTACGGTACAGAACCGATACTTCAACTCCCATCCAGATTAATTGATGTAATTACCGAAATGGATGAATTACTGACCAATTGGCGCTACCGACATGCGCAAATGGTGATGAGAATGCTTGGGCGAAAAACTGGAACGGGCGGATCTTCAGGTCACGAATACCTAATGGAAACCGTAAAAAAACATCAAATTTTTATTGACTTTCACAACATCTCTACTTTGCTTATCCCCAGATCAGAGCTGCCTGAACTTCCAAAAGATCTGAAAAGAAATCTTGGTTTTTACTACAACCATTCTTAAAAAAATAGTTTTGAAAAAAATTGACATTCACACCCACATCATGCCAGAGCATCTCCCTCCCTGGGCAGAAAAATTTGGATATGGTGGATTTGTAAAATTGGAACATCACGCAGCTTGCAGGGCCAAGATGATGATTGACAATAATTTTTTTAGGGAGGTGCAGAGCAATTGTTGGGATGCCTCAACTAGATTAATAGATATGGATCAATACGGAATTCAAATCCAGGTACTCAGTACCATTCCGGTATTATTTTCTTATTGGGCCCAACCATTAGATGCTTATGATATTTCAAGGTTTTTAAATGATCATTTGGCAGATGTGGTCAGGAGGTATCCGGAAAGGTTTATTGGTCTTGGTACATTGCCAATGCAGGATCCATCTTTGGCTATTCAGGAAATGGAACGATGTGTGCATGAACTTGGACTTGCCGGAATTGAAATTGGCTCACACATCAACGATTGGAATCTGAATGATCCCGCTCTTTTGGAATTTTATGCAGCAGCAGAAGAAATGGACGCATGCTTATTTGTACATCCCTGGGATATGGTGGGTAAGGAAAAAATGCCTCGTTACTGGTTACCCTGGTTGGTAGGTATGCCAGCTGAGACTTCCCTTGCGATCTGTAGTATGATTTTCGGTGGAATTTTTGAAAAATTTCCTAAACTCAGGGTTGCATTTGCACATGGTGGAGGGGCTTTCCCGGGTTCATACGGTAGAATTAAACACGGTTTCGAAGTAAGACCCGATTTAATGGCCATTGACAATCCTCATCATCCGGATAAGTATCTGGGAAAATTTTGGGTAGATTCACTTGTGCATGATGAAGACATGCTCCTCAAACTAATCCATCTTTTTGGTATAGACAAGGTTTCTCTAGGTTCAGATTACCCATTTCCTTTAGGCGAGCTTAATCCTGGCAAACTCATCTCCACTTCCGGCCTGAATCTGGATGAAAAATCCTGGCTCAACTATCGGGCTGCAGAAGCCTGGTTAGGGGTTTCGGATGTCTTAAGTGCATATTAAACTTTAGTAATAATTTCTCAGGCAGGTTTTTTCCAACCCCACTTATTCAGAATCTCTTGTACATAGTGCATTTTTACCGGTTCTCTGTGTTTTTTTGAAAATTCAGTATGAAACCTGTGTTTACTTAAAAAATTCACCTGGAGACGATCCCATTCTTCTTCATTTTTTATGACCTTATAAGCTAAAAATTCTTTATAAAGAGTGTCGCCAATTTCATAAAATTTATCCGTCCCAACATAATCAAGGTCTGCATCACAAAGTATTCTTTCCAAAATTGTATGCGGCTGCTGCGGAATTTGTGTAGCCATGATCATACCTTTTATAATTTGTAAATCTGCTTTACTATATCCCCATTCAGGTAAAATCTTTTCTGCAAATTGAAACGATTCTGCTTCATGATCATTGTAAGTTCTGGAAATACCAACATCATGGATTAACGCAGCTGTTCTCAACAGCAAAGCATCCTTTCCCGTGATCTTTAGCCTCCTCAAATGTTGTTCGCAAACTTCCATTACATGCAAAGTGTGATGCACTCCATGATAGGTAAGATTACCTGGGAGCTCACGGTTTAATGTATCCAAAACATATTCTTTTAGTTTTTTTATATTCTTCATGAAAACCTAATAATCGTATAACAGTGATCAAAATAATAACTAATAAATTTCAAATAAAAATCAATAATTACTTCTCTCTTAAAACTTATAACATCTTATTTACTTTAATAGTAAAAAATTAAAAATTTATACAGACTCAGGTGATGATTTATCTACCTTCGATGGATCTTCGTCCAAATGAAAACCACCCAATCCCCATGCCTCAAACAATTTGGCATCTATAAAAAAATCCTTCTTTCGATCCGGAGTTTTTATAAAGTTACTTAAATCTCTTTGATGCAATTGGCTGAGAATGGTTTTTGAGAATGCAACTAATGGTGGTTCATTTGGGTGTTTTTCAAGAAATGAAGTAAGATCGAATTTATATCTAAGAAATGCATTTCCCAATTTATTGACCCAATTACTTATAAATCCGGACGCCTCCTTTTCGCTAAAATTTCTCCATTTCTTACCTGCAAAAAACAATTGAATAACTGAGGCCAAAATTCGAGCCCCCACACTTGGCGTATGTAAGCCCAAGGATTTGAAAACCTTAGAGTCATAGATGAGATATAAGGTCAAATCTTCTAAAGTAGTTTGCTTCAACGGCATTCCGGTAATTTCATTCATCGCACCCAATAAAGCCTTGGTAAGATCCGGGCCATATGCATTATCCTCTGACACATTTCTATCATAAATGGCTCTGTACAAATCATGGGCATCTTCCAGACTGTCCGGCATCAATTGCTCGCTGATTCCTAATGCCAGGCCAATCATTTTCCAGGTGTGTACAAAGGCCCTACGTTCTGCATCTGTAAGATTAATGCCAAACTGATCTAAACCTTCAATGATTGCAACAGAAAATAGCAAATTGGTAAATACCAAATCCTCTTGATTGATGGGAATGCCAAAAACGCTTTGATCCCATTTTCGATCAGGATTGGTATTGTTCAATAATGCATATCTCATACCGGCATGCATGAGTCTAACTTTCTGAATACTTTCTATTCCTTTTTTATCCGGCATATACCAGTCGGGAGTGCTGACTGCAAATATAAACTGCGCGGTTTCCATCACTCTTCGCGCAGCAAACTCCTCGAGCAAACGAGTGCTGTGCAAAACTTTACTTGGTTTAGGACACATATATCCTGTCGGCAGTGATTTAAAAAACAAAAGACTTACTATCACAAATCCATATTGTTCAAAGACTTTTGCATAAATCTCAAATTGCTTCTTATCCTCTTCCGTAATTGCAATGTTAAGCCGATCTGTGGATTTGAAATAATATTCAAGTTTGGCCAAATCCTCATCACTAAAATCAATATGCAGACCTTCTACCAATGAAATATCTACTGGCATATGATGATTCTTGCTGATATATTTTATATCGTCTATAATGTTTCGATCCCTGTTCTCCCATAAAACTTTTGCCGCCGTATCTGCGACAGGATCACCTTCCTCTCGCATCAAATTAAGAAATTCATCGTTCCATTTCAAACTGGCCATAGTCTTTTATTTATTTTAATTTTAAAATATATATTTTTTCTAATATCAACACAACCAAATTACTTTTAAATCTGTACGTAATACATGTCCAACTCATCTTTGTATTTCATTTTAATCTTACCTCGATGTTCACAATTAAAATGATCTTTGATCAATTCGAATGTAGTTTTTGAAAGATTGACCTTGCCAGGCTCACATACCGTCTGAAGTCTTGAAGCGGTATTCACAGAGTCTCCCCAAATATCATACGCAAATTTATTTAACCCAACCACCCCGGCTACTACCGGACCTGTGTGCAATCCTACTCTGATTCTGCAAAAAGGTTGTCCTGCCTTTAAGTGCTCAGCATTGTATTGCTCAACAAATTGAACAATTTCAACAGCAGCTTTTACCGCGTTAATTGCATGTTCCGGATTATAATTAGGCAGACCACTGACACACATGTAGGCATCCCCTATTGTCTTTATTTTTTCAATATTGTATTTATCTATGATGCGATCAAATGCTTTGTAAAAATAATCTACAAATTCAACAATTTCTTCAGGACTAAGAGCCTCTGACATCATCGTGAATTTCTCAAAATCCGAAAACATAATGGTGACACTTTCATGTCTTCGCGGCTTACTGCTTCCGTGAGATTTTAGCTCTTGTGCAATTTCATCCGGCAGGATATTCAGTAATAAAGCATCCGTTTTTCTCTTTTCTTCTTCAAGCTCTAATTTTTGTTTTTCAATGGTTGAAGTTCTTTCCAAAACTTTTAGTTCAAGATTTTGGTACAATTGAGCATTCTCAATTGAAACTGCCATCTGTCCACTTAATAAATTCAACAATTCCAATCTTCCTCTGGTAAATGCATGGCTGCTGTCCTTATTATCCAAATATAGAATTGCGGTCATTTCTCCTTTACTCAAAATTGGCATACATAGCAAAGATCTTGTGCCCAATAATTTAAGTTGGGCATCATTCGAATACAGTGGATCTTGTCGGACATCATCCAGAATGATTATTTCTTTGGTGTTATTTACTTTACGCACAATTGCCCGGGAAACAAAATCCACTTCATCAATCAAGTAAGATTTAATTTCACAAACATTCGCATTGATCATTCGGCTACTTGCATCCAAATAGATCTGATTATTGCGGTGTCTAAAAAGAAAACCATTCTGAGCCCCTGCATTTTCTATAACGATAAGCAATAATTTTTCAAGCAAATTTTCCAGAACGACTTCTCCGGAAAGTGAAGAGGAAGCTTTCAAAATACTTTCCAAATCAATCATACTGGAACTAATAACCGAACTTTTCTCTTTACTATGGATATCCAGAAAAGGATAGTTTCTAAGCAACGACCGAACTTTCCCAACAGCTTTCCAATTCTGATATTCTATTAAAGCCAGATGCATTAATTTTTCGAATGGCTCAGTTTCCTTCAATCTTAAATGCATCGCCGCAGTACGTTCATAAATAATTGCAGACATATACCTCACATCTGCATCCTGTGATGACTTTAAGGCTTTAGAATAATATTCCTTTGCCTGTTCCACTTGGCCTTCAATGGAGCTGAGTTCAGCCATTGCCAACAAGTATCTAGACTCATAATTTTCAGGTGAGGCTTTTGCCCAGTTTTCAAGAACTTTCAAATTTTTCCTCCCCTGATCTTTTTGTGATTTGCTAAGGTGTCGTGAATCCAATACACAAGCAAGAGAAGCCAGGCAACTAAAAACAGTATGTTCTCCCCACTCAGGAAGTCCGGGTACTGACTTGAGTAGTGGCTGCGCTCTTTCTGCCCAAGAGGCAGACATGCTGAAGTCCGACATAAAGTAATGGTACATCGATTTGGCAATGCAATAATTTGCCATTGGAAGCGGCAAGTTTTGTTCAGAAATTAATTGTTCATAATATTTTTCCTGATCCAAATCTTTTACATAAGGCCCAAAAACTTTTTCCTCTGCCCTGAAATCCCCCAAATCAGTAATCAATCTGGCCCAGGCCAACATCTGGTGGGTGGACACAATGGATTGAATTCTTCCCGAAAATTGTAAATAGCCAATTAGTTTTTCATATACAGTATCCAAATCCTCCCCCATTAAAAACTGACTTCTGTTCAAAAAGGAAAGAGCATATCCTGCATAAATAATATCATTTGACTCAAGCCCAACATTATATCCCTCACGCAGATTGTGAATCGTATTTTTAAATGACATTTGCCAATGCTCTACACAACCCACTGCAATGACCAATACTTTGGACCGGAGACTCTTGTCTTGAAACTTTTCATTTAACGCAATTCCCAATTTGGCAAAATTGTAGCCGCCTTTATAATCCTTCAACTGTGCGCTTAATACGTATCCATAAAATGCATATGCAAGTGCCGATTCTATAGAATTACCATATCTAACAGATAAGTTGACCATCCGTAGAATTTTGAAGGCCAATAAATTTTCTTTCTGCAATAAATAAACAGGCCCCCACAGGTTCATGAGAATTTTCATCATGAGCTTTTTCTCCGGAGATTCCATATCCCGGTTTTTCAAAAGGTCATCAGTGGATTTGTTGCGCAACAGAAATTTTACGGTCAACAATTCCTTCATAACATGAAAGGTATTCGCATTTAACGGCAGATGCATTCCCAAAAGTTTTAGCCCTTGTTGGGCTGCTTCCAGCGCCAATTCATGCCTTTGTGTATTCTCATACAATGCCATTTTTTTGCAAAGTATATCTGCCTTGTTCAGGTTGGAGTTTGCATTTTGAAGAGCTTTATTAAACAATTCTTCAGAAGCTTGATAATTGCCTATAAGATATTCCACTTCAGACCTACCAATCAACAAATCTTTAAAAAGTTCAGTATTCTGATCTCCGGAAATCATATCCATTCCTATCGTATAGTGATAAAGCGAAGGTCTTAAAGCATTATTTTTGGCAGCCTTCGTCGCTGCTTTAAGATTAAATTCCGCCAATTCCTTGCGTTCTCTTGCTGATGTGATCAAATCACGGCCTGTGTTGATGTGATTAAGCACATCGAAAAAATTCTCTTCAAATTCATCATCTTTCAATTTTGCCAAGAGCATTCTTCCAATCCACAAGTGGGTTGATTTTTTTTCTGTCTCGGGAATCATTGCATAAGCAGCCTGTTGAATTCTGTCATGCTGAAATCGGAATCTAAAATTACTATCCGGCTTTTCCGCAAGTGAAAATTCCTCCCATAATGTATCGTGATGATACTTGATCCACTGTCCGATTGGATTGATAAAATCTGCATTTACACTTTCCCATAACAATTCTGCCAACTCATTCTTGGTCCTCTCCGATATAATGGAAAGTGTATCTAAATCAAATGTATTGCCTATACAAGCTGCAAGGCTGATAATTTCCTGGGCTACATCGGATAATTTTTTTAATTTTAATAAAATCAGATCCACCACATAGTCCGTAAGTTCCAAGGCAGCGATAGATTTTAAATCCCATATCCAGGATCCTAAATCCACATCAAAGTATATGCGTTTTTCCTCCACTAACTTTTCAATAAACTGCTTGACAAAAAAAGGATTACCCCTCGTTTTAGTCATGATCAGTTCGGTGAGTTCTTCAGTAGTTTTTGAATTCAGGTGTAAGGAATCTGAAATAAGATGATTGATGTCTTCAAAAGTCAGTTCATGAAGCTGGAGTCTGGTGATTCTATGCGCAGATTCCTTCTCAAGGAATTTCAAAGTCATCATCAAAGGATGTGATTCATCCACTTCATTATCTCTATAAGCACCAATCAAAAGAATATTTTTCAAAGAATGGTGCATCATTGAGGATATCAGATCAAGAGATCCGCTATCGGCCCATTGAAGATCATCGATAAAAATTACAATAGGTTGTCCCTCTTCTTCAAGAATAGATAAAAAAGAAATAAATGCTTCGAAAAATCTCTTCTTTCCTTCAAGTGGGCCCAACTCTAAAAGTGCTTCCTGAGGACCTGTGAGTTTTTCAAATTCAGTAATGATCCCGGTGAGTACTGCACAATTGTCTCCTAAGAAACTCTTGATGGCATTTTTCCAACGATTAATGTCTTCGTCTTTGCCAGATAACATTTGTTGAATCAACATGTTGAAAGCTGACCCAAATGCACTGTATGGACTTTCGCGGTTGAATTGATCAAATTTGCCGCTGATAAAATATCCATTGGATTCCAGAACAGGCTTCCTTATTTCATTGATCAATCTGGTCTTACCTATTCCGGAATAACCTGCCACAAGAAACCACTCCATGGGATTTTTCCTAACACCTTCCCAGGCTTTAACCAATAGAGCTAATTCCTGATTCCGACCATACATTTTTTCCGAAAGTATAAACGAACTGGACTGATCCTTACTGGCAAGTGAAAAATCATCTATTCTCCCATTTAATTGCCATTCCTTAGTGCAATTCTCCAGATCAAGAATAATTCCCTCTTCACTTTGGTACCGGTCCTCAGCATTTTTTGACATTAGCTTCATTACAATGTCATTGATTACCGGAGGTATTCCGGCTTGTATATGCTTTGGCTCTATGGGTTTTTTTGCAATGTGTGCGTGAATAAGCTCTAACGAATCTGTAAAATTAAAAGGTTTTCTCCAACATAAAATCTGGTAAAACATGACTCCAAGCGAATAATAGTCAGCACGGTAATCCACTGTTCTTCCTATTCTTCCGGTTTGCTCCGGGGCGATATGCCACAATGGTCCATAATATACAAACTCTGAACCAAACTCTAACCGCTCTCTGTTGAGTCTGCTGGCCGAACCCAAAGAACAAATTCTCATTTCCAATGTCTCGGGAGAAACCAAAATATTCTCCAAAGTAAATTCTTTTATGATCAGCTTATTGTTATGTAAAGTCTTCAGTAATTTAGTTAATCTGATGGCCAACTGTAAAAATAGTGGAATACTGAATTCCTTGGAAAGTAGATATTTCTCCAGTGGTATTCCATTAAAATATTCTTTATAAATCATGAACCCGTCATCCGTACGGACCATTTCCAAAGATTTTAGAATTCCGGCACTGGCTATTGATCTTCCAATCTCAAAATCATTCTTTAAATACACCATGTCATCAATAGAAGGGAATTCGTTTTTTAGAATGCCCACATAAACTTTAGTGTCTGAATTTTCAGGTAACCATTCAAAATAATTGCAAAAGAAAGTTTCAAATTTTACCTGAGACTTAAGAAATGGTCTGTTCATGTTTATGCATTTTCTTTTTTAACAAACTTCATAATCCGGTATGTACTTAGGTTTTTTCTAAAGCAGTGGTATTGATAATAGGTGGACCATACATTTTGTCCATGTAATTTATTTCTTCGGCCAAATGCACGCAAAACACTATGACATATTATCCCCGGAAAAAAACAATAATAAAGTCTGTTAATGGTTTTCCGGACATTCAAGCTGATGTCTTTGTCCACTTCCACTTCTAATCCCAGCTTTTCTGCAATTTGAATGAAGTCTTCATGAAAAGAGAAGGATGGAACCGCCCAAGAATTGGCCCAGTTTTGTATAAGCTTTTCATCTTCCAGATCCAGTAGGGGTTTTGATTTAAAAAAATCTGCAACCACTAATCTGCCTCCCGGTTTTAAAACTCTGGCAGCTTCTGCTAGAAAATCTGCTTTGTTTTCCGCATGACAGATACTTTCAATGCCAAAAACACCATCAAAAAATTCATTTTTAAAATTAGTATTACAAAAGTTTTGGACAGAAAAATCCACAGTCCCCTTGAGATTAACTTTTTGGAGTGATTTTTTTTGGGCTTCGTTCATTTGATTTTGGCTAAGGGTAATGCCGAAAACTTCCGCCTTATATTTCAGAGCGGTGTATAAACTTGTACCCCCTACCCCACAGCCTGCATCCAAAATCCTGTTTCCTTCCTTGACTTCTAAATGTTCCAGGACCAGGTCATTCATATTTCTTAGCGCTTCCCGCAATAACCTCGTGTCGTGTTTCCAATAACCATAGTGAAGTGCGGATTGATCGTCCAAATGCCAAAGTAATTTATAATCCCTCTCGCACTGATCATAATAAGCTACAATATCCTGCTCGCTAATGCCTGATTGCATACAAAATGGTTTGGTATATGGTGGTTAATCCGGCTTTGAAACCAAATTCTTGTAAATATAACCTTTTTAGGATTTATTTATCTGGTTTTGAAATCTGATGGTATTCTTTTAAAATCCATCAAGCATGGTTGGTACGAATATTAATGTTTCTTTTTGAGTTTTACAATCCCTCCGGATACCTCCTTAATGCTGTTTATGTATATAAATGCGGTTGGGTCTATGGCATAAATCGCCTTTTTCAAACGATGAATCTCAAGTCTGGTAACAATGGTGACCACAATTTGTGTAGGATGACTGACCTCAAAACTTCCGGGTAAATATCCTCTTTCGCCGTGATATACCGAAATGGCTTTATTGTAATCATTTACAATGCAGGACTTAATTTCTTCATATTTAGCACTGAGAATTGTTAGCGCAGTATACTCTTCAAAACCATCTACAACATAATCTGAGGTTTTCATGGCAGTAAAATACGTCACCAAACTGTACATCCCAGTTTCAATTCCAAAGAAATAAGCAGCTGCCAGAATGATTGCAGAATTGATTAACATAACTACTTCACTGGTGGTAAATCCTATTTTACGCGTGGTATAATCCGCAATCACTTCCATCCCATCAATAACTCCTCCACCCTTTATGACAAACCCTACACCTAGTCCGATAAAAAAACCACCAAAAATAGCAATCAGAACTTTGTCGTCGGTAATGGCTGGAATTTCAAGAAAATTCATACCCCCTATCAATAAAACCACAGCCATTGTAGTCTGTATGGCAAAGGTTTTTCCAATCTTATAATAACCAATATAAATGAATGGAATATTCAAAACCAATAGGATTAACCTGATATCCAAATGAAAAATCTCATGAAAGAGTATAGACAAACCAATAACACCTCCATCCAGAAAGCGGTTTGGAATCATAAATCCCTTGAAGGCTATAGTCGCCATGAACACCCCAAGAAAAATAAAAAATAAAGAGTGCAAGGAAAATATCCTTCCCCAATCTATCTGATCTTCCAAGCGGATCCTGTTCTTTTCCTGAGTCTTCATGCAACACAATATTAATTAATTTTTTCTATGATTGCGAATATTAAAAATGAAAACTTGAATACCATTTCCTCATTTTGAGATAGTCACTATTTTTTTCATTCAAATAGGCCTCTCTTTCAAAACAAATGTTCAAATAAGCTTCATTAGCCTTCATGCCATTCCATCGGTTGATCAGATAGGATCCAAGATAAATCAAATAAAAAAATATCAGCAACAACTCCAACTGTTGACGTAGGTGGATCCGTTCGTGATTTAGCAATACCAAATCATGCCCGGAAGATTTATCACCTAAAAAAATAAATGGCCATAAGGTCAAGGCTATTGTTCCGCGAGTCGTAAAATATTTAATAAATGAAGGCCAAATTAAAATCATAACAATAAGGTATCAGTCCACACCAATCTTTACTCTGAAGGTGTGTTATTTTTTGAATTTTTTTCATCTACCTTATCCATGGCTTCTTGTGTCTTTTCCCAAAATTCACTAAAAAATGGTTTAATTGAGGCAAAAAAATGTTTTGATTGGTCCGGCACTTTTTCAAGAATGGGATAGGTAATCGAACTGGACTTAGTTTCCGGACTAATAACCCTTATTTGATTCAGAAACCAAACTAATGAACTAAAAATAACTAAAGTCATCAAAGCAGAACTCAGGCCACCTGCCATCTGATTTAGAAAATTTATGTGCGCAGTTTCCAGAATTTTCTCCAGCCCATTACCAATCATCCGAATCCCGACCAATACCAGGATAAATGTGGCAACAAAACCTAGGATAATGGTCATTCGGGGATCAATATCCATCACTTTTTCCAAAAGGGAGACCATCCAATAAGAAAACTTTAAGGTCACCAAAAGACCGATGAAAATAGACAGTATCCCAAAAACTGTCTTTATAATGCCTTTCGAATAGCCTAAGTAAAAACTTCCTGCAAGTAAAATTCCACATACTATATCCAGTATCATTGTCGCTTAAAATTTATAAACAACAAACATAAGTCTGCTTCTATAAATTCCTAAAGATTGAACTAATTTTTAAGCCTATAAACCACATTTTTTATACTATTTTGACAAATTGCTTATAATATCTTAGTTTTGTAGGATAAATGAACTCTTTGTTTAAATTCATTCTTGCGGTTTTGATTTTGGCAGTGGTGGAATTTGCCATGATGGGCCAGTCCGGTGGAAATGCCAAAAACAAAGATCTGGCAGTATTGCCTAAATCTTTCCTTATTGGAGAATATGAGCCTATCTATGAAAACTTACTGACCAATTATGATGTATTGCTGATTACTTTGTGCAACAATGATCATGAAAAGGCATACAGGCTTTATTCCAATTTGTTATTAGACATGCAGGATTATGCCCATCAGGTTAATTTTGACTTGAATGGTATAAAATTGTGGCTCAACATTTTTTTCAATGCAGACGGATCGCTTCAACATATAGTTTACTTTCCCAAGCCAAATTCAAAAAATTTGTCTTACGATGAACTTACTGCTTTTTTTATAAGTTTTTGTAAATCATACCGTCTTAAAGAACCACTTAGTTCAAGGTGCTTACTCAACACAACTGCCTCCTTCCCAGTTTTCGGAAAAAGATTCTAATGCAGACAGCAAAATTTTATCTTATTTTCTGGTCAATCATACTGGTTTTTTTTTCTTGTACCGAAACTGAAGAAATCTCTTTTACTTCTTATGACTCCCAAACTAACGATGAACTTACTGGTATCTATTTTTGGCATCCCGGAGAAGGTTTTGTGGTTGGTGGATCTACCTGGAACAGGGCCATAAGATTATCTACATATGATGGCGGACTAAGGTGGCAAAGAGATTCCTTGTTTGATAAACAGATTTTTAGTTTGGGTTACAACACCCAGGGCAAAGTTTTTGGGCTCGGAATAGAATATATGGTTTATGAATTTTTACTACAATCTACAGACAGACAAAGAATCGGTGACTATCGCTTTTTTAGGAGTCTTGACTTTGTCCACCCTGAGCAAATTCTCGCGGTAGGTGGTGAATCTTTTGGCCAGGGATATCTTGAAAAAATAAATGCACTTACCGGAACTACCCAACAAATTTTAAAAATAGATCATGAACTAGATGCCATTCTGGCGGTGGATCAAAATCATTGGGTGATGGCAGGGTATGGGGTTGTTTTTTATTCAGAAAATGCAGGAATAAATTGGGACACTTTGGGTGTGTCAGGTGACCACTATCGGGACATTTTTTTTGTGGATGAGACCACAGGGTTTATTGTTGGCATTCAAGGAAGTATTTTGAGATCTGATGATGGAGGCAGAAATTGGAAGACGCTTAGAAACCCTCGCAGTATTTTTGTCAAAGATAGAAGCTTTAGAACTGTCTGTTTTAAAAATAAGCTTGAAGGACTAGTCGGTGGCGAAGATGGAATTTTATGGCAAACCAAAGATGGTGGAGAAAATTGGACTATATTGGATGGAATTCCAAAGGTTAGTTATCTGGATATCTTTCACGATGGCATCAAATATTGGATCTGTGGTTCAGAAGGAACTATCATATCCTTTGAATAATTCATTTCTCACTCTTGGGTTTAAATTTACTCAGATCAAGTATCTTCTGACTGTCCTTTTCTGCTATTAAATCTTCAATGTCTAAATTTTTGGACCTGTTCATAAAAGCGTCGATAATGTGGTAACCAATATATGCTCCAGTCATTCCCGGAGCGTCGTCCGGCATTCCGGGAGAATCTGGACTTGGATTGACATATTTGTTGAACTTAAGTGTACTTGTATTATACAACAATTGTTCTGCGGTAAAGTAGGACCATATTCCTGTTCGGTTTTCATTACACCATTTAAGCTGCGCGGGTGTAAACTCAAACAAAACAGTATCCTGTATCTCGGGAATCAATCTAGATAATATGTATAGTTTTTTACCCCTATGAATGATGTAATCTAAAAAGCGATTGGAGGGTTCGGGTCCAAGTTTATCATCCACCCAAACCTCCCATGTTTTTTTAATCAAATGATCTTGATTAAAACACCGGGTAAGATAATCTGAAAACATTTGATTCTGGGGGTCTAATGATTTATAGTTAAAATCTTTACCAAGAAAAAATTCAAGACCAATCCCAAGGCCTTCCCTATTCCCCTTATCCTCAAAAATAAAATTACCAACCGTAAAACCACTAATCAGAGTATAAAAATTTGGAATTTCCAAAGATGGAAAATAGTGCTTCATATAAAGTGCACTTTGGTGAAAT
>Ga0268298_10002548_pt1 | contig 19817 bp, 13 predicted proteins | sample WWTPWeurt_MetaG_FD_194462 | JGI IMG/M metagenome (GOLD analysis project Ga0268298, IMG submission 194462) | Activated sludge microbial communities from WWTP in Nijmegen, Gelderland, Netherland - WWTP Weurt | ecosystem: Engineered > WWTP > Aerobic digester > Activated sludge | place...
GCGCGCTCCTCGACGACGGATGCGGCCTGGCCGCCGGCGTGTCGCGCGGCTGTCGCGCCGGGCCGCGCCCCGATCGCGCGATCGCGGCGGACGTGCTCGCGGAGGTGGGCGGGTTGCTGACCGCGCTCGATCCGGCGCAGCCCGACGACGCGCGGCGGGTCGCGGCGGCAGCGCTGGCGCGGATCATCCGCCGCGAGGCGCGCGAGGATCGCAGCGTGCTGGTGCTGGCGGCCGACGGCGACCTCGAGCCGGCGCTGGCGGACCGCCTGACCGCGCTGTGTCGGCGCGCCCGCTGACGGCCGACGATCAGGTGGTGGCCGCGCGCACCCGGGCCTCGACCTGCGCCAGCCAGCCCGGCAGGTCGGCGTCTGCGAGGCGCGTGATCGTGATCGACTCCTCGCTGCCGCCGGCCAGGTACTCGTAGTCGCCCTGCCAGTGGTAGTGGGTCGCGCACAGCGGGCAGCGCTTGATGCACCAGTCGCGCGCGCCGGCGCTGTCGTGGAAGTGCGGCGCGCCGAGGATCTCGAGGTAGCGATCGGCGAAGGCGTACTGATCGTCCGGCAGCGCGCCGGCCTGCCACCGCGCGTAGCCGTGCGCGGCGATGCCGTTGCACACCGGGCAGGTGGTCCACGCCGGCGCGGCGGGCTCGTCCGCGCGCCGGGCCGCGAGCGCCGCGGTGATCTGATCCTGCGCCGTGCACGCCGCGCGCAGCGTCGCCTCGATCCGCGCCGCCTGGTCCGGATCCCGGACCGGGACGGGCCCGCGCCGGGCCGACGCCAGCTCGTCGAACAGCCAGGCCGGCGCCGCCAGCGCCAGCCGCGGCGCGCAGCCGCGATAGGCCGCGACGAACTCGCGCGGATCGAGGCCCGTCAGCAGGTCACCGGCCGGCGTGGCGCGCCAGACCCGGCAGCCGACGCCGACGTACAGCGGCTGGTCGAGCGCGACCGCGCACATCACGACGCGCGTGCCCGCCGCGCCGGCGCGCTCGACCTCGCGCAGCACCTCGAGCAAGCGGTACGCGTCGGGCAACGTCACGGCGTCGGCGCGTGGCGCGAGGGCGTCCATCGGCCGATCGTAGCCCAGCCGTCACGCCACCGCGTCGACCGCGCGCAGCGCCGCGTGCAGCGCAGCCCAGCGATCCTCGAGCTCGCCGGTGATCCCGATCGACATCCGCACCAGGCCCGGGCCGATGCCGGCCGCGGCCAGCGCCTCGTCGGTGAGCTCGCTCGAGGTCGAGCTGGCCGACGCCGACATCAGCGTCTCGGCGTAACCCAGGCTCACCGCCATGAAGCCGAAGCGGTGCTGGTTCTGCAGGAGGTCCATGAAGCGGTTGGCGCGTTCGCGGCTGCCGAGATCGATCGTGCACAGCCCGCCGAAGCCCTGGCCCGGGTTGAGCTGCCGCTTCATCAGCGCGTGCTGCGGGTGCGCCGGCAGGCCGGGGTAGGTGACGGCCGCGCCGGCCTCGGCCATCCGCGCGCACAGGATCATCGCCCGCCGCGAGTGCTCGGCGATGCGCAGCGGCAGGTGCGGCAGGCGCATCGACACCTCGAACGCCGCGCGAGCGTCCATCGTCGGCCCGAGCAGCATCAGCGTGCCGGTGTGCAGGTCCATCAGCTGCCCGACGAACGCGGCCGAGCCCAGCACCGCGCCGGCGATCAGATCGGAGGCGCCGTTGACGAACTTGGTCAGGCTGTGGACGACGACGTCGGCGCCGTGCAGGGCCGGCGTGATCATCACCGGGCAGAAGGTGTTGTCGACGACCAGCGCCGCGCCGTGGCGGTGGGCGATCGCGGCCAGCGCGGCGAGGTCGGCGACCTCGAGCGTCGGGTTCGACAGCGTCTCGGTGAACAGCACCTTGGTCCGCGGCGTGAACGCGGCCTCGACCGCGGCCAGGTCGGTGACCGACACGAACGACGTGCGGATGCCGGCCTTGGCCGGGAACAGCTCGGCGAACAGCGCGTGGCTGCCGCCGTAGATCGCGCGCGACGCGACGATGTGATCGCCGGTGTCGCACAGCTGCAGCACCGCGGCGGCGACCGCGGCGATGCCCGACGCGCAGCAGTAGCCGCTCTCGGTGGCCTCGAGCGCGGCCAGCTCGCGCCCCAGCGTGTAGACGGTGGGGTTGAAGTGGCGGCCGTACAGGAAGCAACCGTCGCGGTCGGGCGTGCGCCGGCCGGCGAAGATCTCCGGCATCGTGCCGGGCTCGAGCACGGTGAAGGTGGTCGAGGCCTCGATGCTCATGTTGACCCCGCCGTGCTCGCCGAACTCGTGCTTGGCGGCGGCCAGGGCGCGGACCGGATCAAAGGTGCGTGGCGTCATGCCAATCCGTATACGATGCGGCCCATGGCGAGGACATCGAACAGAATGCGGAAGGAGCCGCCGCGGCGCCCGCTCGACCGCATCGATCGCGCCCTGGTGGCGGCGGTGCAGCAGGATGTTCGGCGATCCAACAAGGAGCTGGCCGCGCGGGTCGGGCTGTCGCCGTCGGCGTGCCTGGAGCGGATGCGGCGGCTGCGCGCCCGCGGCGTGATCCGCGGCGCCTGGGCCGAGGTCGACCCGCGCGCGCTGGGCATCGACCTCGAGGCGATGATCGCGGTGACGCTGCGCCAGCACGTCCGCGCCGACGTCGAGTCGTTCCGCGGCCATGCGCTGGCGCTGCCCGAGGTGGTCGCGGTGCACCACGTCGCCGGCCAGGTCGACTTCCTGGTCCAGGTCGCGGTGCGCGACAGCCGTCACCTCCGCGACCTCGCGCTCGACGCGTTCAGCGCCCGCCCCGAGGTGTCGCGCATCGAGACCTCGATCATCTTCGCCACCACCTGGTCGCCGCGCCTGCCCGACTACCTCGACCCCGAGCCCGTCGCGCCGCCCGCGTCGCGCCGGCGTCGCCGCACTCTGCCGACCTGAGCGCGTGCGCCGCGGCGGGTGCGCGCGGTATGTGACCGGCGATGGACGTGACGACGCCCGCGGGTTCGGGACGACGCGCTGGTTGGGCCACGGCAGCGGCGATCGCGGCGCTGGCGAGCGTCGTCGCGATCGGCGGTGTGCTGGGCGTCGCGACGTGGCGGGCTCGGGCGACGAGCCAGCTCCCGTTCCGTCCCCGGCCCTACGCCGTGCCGGCTGACGACGAGTCGACGCCGTGGCCTGCCGAGCCGGCCTGGGTCGAGGCCGCGCTGGGCACGCTGCGCCTGGATCGTCCGCCGGCGCCCGGCGAGGCCGGCTGGGTCGACATGAGCGTGGGCTACCAGGCCTTCGTCGCGGAGTCCGTCGCGGCGGGGCGCACCCTCGAGATCTCGAACCACGACTTCCTCTACGAGACCGATGGCGGCGCGTGGCTGCGCGACGTGGTCGTCTGCGCGGGGTGTGTCCAGGACGGCTCGCACTCCCACCTGATCGAGGCGGCGTTCCTGACGCCGGGCGCGCCGGCGCGCCTCTTCGTCGACCGGCCGCCTACCGCGCGCGGGGCTGCGGCGGCGACCGTGCGCGCCACGCTCCGGGTCGATCCGGTGAGGCGCTGGCTGAACGTCGACGCCACGTTCTCGGTCGAGCGCGGCCGCGGAAACGCGGTGACGTTGGAGCTGCCGCAGGTGCGCGAACGCGAGGGCCGCAGCTCGATCAGCGAGCTCGTAGACCGTGACCGTCAGGTCGATGGCCTGCGGCTGGTCGGCGTCGATCTCGACGGCGTCCCTGCGCGGTTCTTGGTGAACGGGGGGACCCTGGCGGTCGTCGTGTCCAAGCCGTCGGGCCAGGTGCGGGTCCGGCTCGAGGGTAGCATCGACACGCGGCCGTCGTTCGCGAGAGGTGACGACGTGTTCCTGGCTGGCGCTCTCCCGCAGGTGGCTGGGTTGCCGACCGAGATCGCGCTCGACGTGGAGGTGCCGGTGGACCGCGACGTCATCGGTCTGGGGCGACCGGTCGGCCCAGCGATCACTCGCGACGGCTGGGTGCGTCGACGCCATACCGTGGCCGCCGGCGACGATCCGACGATCGTCGTGCGCCCGCGCGCGGGCGCTGCGACCGACGCGCGGTGGTCGGTGACGCTGGGGCGCTGGGTCGCCGAGGCCGAGGCGGCGCTGGCGCCGCTGGGACCGCGTCCTGGCGGCTCGCAGGAGTGGATCGTCGCGCCGGTCTCGACGGTGCGCCCCGACGCGAACCTGATCGCTCTCGGGGGCGACGGGCTCGACGTCGAGGTCATCGACCGCTGGACCGTGGCTTTCTTGCTGGCCCGGCGGTGGTTCGGCGAGGACGTCAAGGCGGCCGGGACCGGCGCCGAGGTGTGCGGCGCGATCGCCAGCTACCTGGCGGCGAGCAGCCTACCCCCGCCGGTCGCGCGGGTCCGATGGCGACAGCTCGCCGCCCGTGAGCGGATGGTCGGGAGAGCGCCGATGCGCGACGGGGGCGACGGGCACGACTGGTGGTCGCCGTCCGCGGTCGCGCGGGGCGCCCGCGTGTTCGACGCCCTGGCGGCGCGGGTCGGCCACGACGCGGTCTGGAGCGCGTTGCACGCCGTCTACGCCGCGCACGCCGGCCGGACGCTGACCTGGGCTGAGCTGGTCGCGGCGCTCGGGGCAGCGCTCGGGCCCGCCGAGGCGACCTGGCTGGCGGCGTGGCTGCAAGCGCCACGGCTGCCCGTGGTCCAGATCGCCGCGACCCGTCGCCGCGCCGACGTCTGGGAGGCCGACCTCGAAGCCACGCCGCAGCCACCGGCCGCGCTGACGCTGCCCGTCGAGTTCCGCGATGGTGACCGGACGATCGGCACCGCGACGCTCACGATCGACGCGGCCCGGACCACGGTCCAGCTCCGGATCCCGACGTCGACGGCGACCGTCGTGATCGATCCCGACGGCCGTGCGCTGCGACTGTCCGCGGTCGATCGCGACGGCCAGGTCGAGCCAGTGTCCACGCGTATGGCGGCGCCCGGGAGTCAGCCATGAGCGCCCGGGGGCGACGGATCGCGTGGCGGATCGCCGCTGTGGTTGCGGTGCTCGATGTCGCGCTGGGCCTCGCGTGGTGGCACGCGCGGGGGCAGGCGCGGGGCCAGCGCTCCCGGCCCGCGCCGGTGCTGACCAACGCGCCGGCGCGCCTCGGGCATGCCGACGAGGTCGCGCTCATCGCCGAGGTCGCCCGGCTCGAGCGACAGATCCTCGCCGATGATCCGGCGCTGCAGCAGACGTACGTGCCCGCGTCGCTGCTGGAGCTGCGCGGGCGATCGCCCGCGAGCTTTCACCTGGAGCTGGTCAGCGTCGAAGCGGCGCTGCCCTCGCTGGCGATCGTCACCTTGGAAGCGCGGGTCGACACGGCCGGTGAGGTGCAGACCCAGGTGTGGCGCGAGATGCTGTTCTGGCGCGACGGCGACCGCTACGTCTACGCGCCGGCTGCCCGGCACGTCGGGGCGCCGACGGTCGCCGAGCTCCGTGGCGCGCTGCGGATCGATCCAGCGCGGCACTGGCTCGACGCCGACCTGCAGCTGACGGTCGAAGCCAAGGGTGGGCTCCCCGAGACGATCGAGCTTAGGCTGCCCAGCCTGATCGAGCCGCGCGGCCGGGTCGATCAGGGCTCCGATCTGCGCCTGATCGAGGTGTCGCAGGACGGCGCCGCGTGCGCGTTCGCGATCGCGTCTGGCCGCTTGTTCGTGCGACCGCCCCGCCCGGCGGCGACCGTCGCGTTGCGCCTGCGCTACCAGGGGCAGCCGCCGCTCGACGGCGGCACCTACCTCTCGGCCCACGAGGCGCTGTTGCGAAGCGTGACGCCGTCCTCCGAGAAGGTCGCCCCGCGGTTCGATCTCACGGTCACGTTCCCGGACGCGTTCGAGCTGTTCACTGGCGCGTCGTCCGAGGTGATGACCGGCGTGCCAGGCTGGTCACGCCGGCGGGTCCGCGGCGACGCGATCGACGCCCCGGCGCTCCTCGCCATGCGCAAGCCGGTCGAGCGTGTCGAGCAGCGCACCGACGCAGGTGTCCGGATCGCGCTGAGCGCTGTCGACAACAACGCCGAGCCCAACCTCGCGGCGATCACCCACGCGCTCGCCACGTTCGCGCCGCTCGGCCCGCTGCCCACCCGCGATCTCGACGTCGTGCTGGTGTACCAGCCGTGGGGCATCGAGGGCGAGGTCCTGGGCAAGCTGGTGCTCGTGCGCCCGGCCAACTACCACAAGAACGCGCGCACCGACGTGATCGCACACGAGCTGGCCCACCTGTGGTTCGGCGGCGTGGTCCCCGCGTTGACCGACGAGAACGGGCTGTGGTGGGAGGCGATCGCCGAGTACCTCGCCGGCCTGGCGCTCGACCCCGCCGAGGCCCGCGCGCAGCGCGAGGAGCGCGCGCGGGCCTACGACCGCACGCCGCCGGCGTTCGACGTCGCGCTCACCAGCCGGCTCGGGCTGCCCACCGGCGCCGGCGCCAGCCTGTCCTACGGCAAGGGCATGCTCATCATCGCGGCGCTCGACGTGCGGCTGGGCCGCGCGGGGCTGTGGGCGTACCTGAACGCGTTTCTCGCGCGGTACCGCGGGCGGCCCGTGACGTGGGACGCGCTGGTCGCGGTGCTCGCCGAGACCCACGGCGCCGCGCACGCGGCGTGGCTGCGCGCCGCGGTCGACCGGCCAGGCGCCCCCGAACTGGAGCTGGTGGAGGGGCGCTTCGCCGCCGACCGCGTGACGGCGGTGATCGTCCAGCCGGCGCCGGCGTGGGACGGCGTCGTCGAGGTCCAGGTGCAGCGCTGCGATGGAAAGTGCACGACGCTGGCGACCCACCAGGTCACGCTGGCGGGCACGCGGACGCCGATCGAGCTGCCGCTGCCGGCGGGCGCCAACCGCCTCGCGCTCGACGACGAGGCGCGGTTCCCGCGGCGCCGCACCAGCCGCGCGCTGGACACCGACGGCGCGTCGCGCGAGCTGACGACGACGCAGACGCAGCGCTGACGCCGCCGACCAAGATCGGACACCGCGCGACGCGCGATCGCGGGCTTGGCGTTGGTCCTGGTGTTGCAACTGGGCGCAGCGATGCGTTACCTCGCGCTCGTTGCTCTGACCGCCGTCGCGTGCACCCAGCACGCGGACGGTGAGTGCGTGTGGTTGCCCGGCGACGACGGCACGTGCAGCGGCCGTGGCGGGGGCGGGGGCGATCCGCCGCCGCAGCACGTCAGGTTCGTGCTGACGGCGTTCGGCGGCGATCAGGTGTTCGTGACGCGGTCCGACGCCGAGGGCGCCACCCTGCTGGCGGCGCCCCTCGACGAGCGTGGGCTGCCAACCGCCGCGCTGGCGCCGACGCGGTTCGAGCTGCGCGGCGACCTGGCGATGTGGCCCGGGCCCGAGGGCGTGACGCTCGCGACGGTGACGTCGAACCAAGGCGTGACCGGCATCGAGCTGGCGCTCCTCGAGGATGCCGGCCTGCGGACGATCCTGTGGCGGGGTGACGTCGTCCCCCACGAGGTCGCGGCGGTGTTCGATGGCGAGGCCTGGGTGGTGGCGTGGTCCGAGTTCAGCCGCGCCGAGAACCGCGATCGCTTCCAGCTCGTGCGGGTGCTTCCCGATGGCACCGTGGGCGCGGCGGTCGAGCCCGCGGTGATCGACCCCGACGATCGGAGCAGCGCGCTCGCGCTGGCGAGCGACGGCGCCGGCGGCGTGCTGCTCGCCTGGGGCGTGCGCATCGGCGGCGAGCGCGACGGGGCTGCGCCGCTCGAGCGTCGCGCGGTGTGGCTGCGCGACGGCGAGCCGGTGGGCGAGCCGTGGGTGTACGCCGCTGACGACCGGGCCGCGGACGCGTGCCTCGCCGACGGGGCGGCCCTGGTGGCGATCGCCGACGGCTTCCACGTGCTCACCAACCGGCGCCGCTGCGCGGGGGCACCCGAGCCGCGCCTGGTCGACGTCCTCCTCGATCCGGCCGCGCGCACGGCGGTCGAGTCGCCGTCACCGCTCGCGCTACCCGCGGTGCCGTCGCGGTGGATCGCCGGGCCGGGCGGCTTCCTTACGAACGCCGACGGGCGCGCGTGGATCGTCGACGCGGCGCTGACCACCGCGGTCGAGGTGCCGCGCGATCCCGACGACTACCTGCTCGTGGGCCGGGCGACCGCGACCGGTTACGTGGCCGGGGTCTACGTCGCGGGCGACCCGGCGCCGTGGATCGAGATCCGGGCGCTGGCGTCGTCCCCGGCGCAGCGGGTGACGATCGCCACCAACTACGACGTGGTCGCCGACAGCGCGTGCGCGGTCGGCGGCGGGACGCCCGGCGCGGCCCCGGTGATCGCGCTGCTGCTGCTGCTGCGTCGGCGGCGGCGCGGCATCGCGGCGCGGTGCCGCATCGCCGCGGGCTAGGCGCGTGGCGGGGCGGGTGCTAGCGTGCGCGCGCCATGGCCGCTCGCTACTCTGGTCGCCTCGTCGTCGTCGTCGTGCTCGCGATCGGGCTGGGCGTCGGTTCGCTGGGTTCGTGGTGGCTGGTGCGGTCGCGGCCGGTGCCGGGCGACTTCGTCGACGCGGTCGCCACGCCCGACGGCGGCGCGGTGGTCATCCGCCGCGAGCGCGGCAGCAAGAACGACTTCGTCGACGTCTACGGCCCCGATCAGCTGCGCTGGCGCGCGCTGATCCCGCGCTACGCCGGCGCGATCGGCACCCCCGCGATCGCGGCCACCAGCAAGGTGGTCACGGTCCGCGTGGTCCGCGACGGCCACCCCAACGTCTTCGCCTTCGACATCGAGCACGGCTCGAAGCTGGCGTCGTTCGACCTGGCCGAGGGCGAGCCCGCCGACGCGGCCGCGTACACCAAGCCGGGGCTGGCCACCGTGATGGCCGGCGCGTGGTCGGTCGAGGTGCTGGCCCGCCCCGACGGCAGCGCGCGCCTGTACACGATGGCGCTCGACGAGCACCGGCTGGCGTGGAAGGCCGATCTGGCCAAGACGCCGTCGGCGGTGTGGATCGGCCTGGGCGGCCAGGTGCGCGCGCAGGTCGAGCAGACGGTCTACGCCTGGAACCTGCTCACCGGCGAGGGCGAGCAGCCCAAGCTCCTCGACGCGCCGCGCCAGACCGTGGGCGATCCCGCGCGCGTCGTCGCCGACGGCTTCGAGTTCACCAGCGGGACCCGCACGGTCGTGCCGGTGCCGCCGACCGCGGTGCGGCCGCAGCCGTATCACCTGGCCGGCGGGCGCGGCTGGATCATCGAGCCCGACAAGCTGTCGATCGTCGATGGCCCGCTCGGCGTGACCCGCACGATCCCGCGCTGAGCGATCTCACCGAGTTGATCAGAACCGCCGCAGCGATCGCGAGCGCTGGTTCACGCCGCTCAACCCGCCCGACCGTCACGCGTCGCCCGGAGGCCACGCGGACTGCCGTCTTGGGTGGGGGCCCCGTGTGGGGGCACGACCCCGCACGGGGGAGGGTTTCGCGAGAATTCGCGAGAAACCCTCCCCAAAGCAGCTCAGCCGGTGCGGACCGAGAAGTCGCGCGAGGTGACGACCAGGTTGTCGACCAGGTCGATCAGGAACGACCGGCCGGTGCCGACCCGGCCGTCGAAGGCCAGCAGGTACCAGACGTCGAGGGTCCATCGGCTGTGCTGGGTCTCGCACGGCGGCGTCCACGACACCGCCTCCAGCTCGCCCAGGTACGTCGGCCGGTTGAGCGTCGACGCCACCAGCTTCTCGTAGTCGGCGCTCTTCGCGGCCAGGGCCACCGCCGCCGCCGCGTCGGCCGCGGCGATCGTCCGGCGCCACGCCGAGGTCAACCGGCAGCGGCCGATCGTGCCCGACGGCGACAGCTCGATCTCGTAGGCCTCGTCGGCGGCGAGTTGATCGAAGTCGGGCACGTCGAACTCGGGGTAGCGATCGCGCTCGGCGATCACCTCGAGGCGATCGTCGTAGGCCTCGAGCCCGGCCTCGAGCGTGTCCTCGCTGTAGTAGCCGAACACCCGCAGGGCCAGCGTCTGCGACGGCAGCTTGTGGTCCCAGTCGACGATCGTGATCGCGCCGGCGTACTCCTTGCGGAAGCACGGCAACGGCGGCAGCGTCGCCGCGAGCTTGGCCGCCGCGGCGTCGCCCGCGAACAGACCCTGGTACGCCACCCGCGGGTGGACGCGGATCTCCTCCGCGACGAGGGCCCGAAGATCAGATGACACGGCGGCTTACACATACTACACGGGCGGGCCCCGCGCGGCGACCGGCGCCGCCTGAACCCGCGCCAGTTACCCGCCACCTCACGCAGGCCGGCCGGGCGCACCGGCGGCGCTCACGCCTCGAAGAGGTCGGCCAGGGTCACGTCCTGCGCCACCAGGCCGCGGCTGTGTTCGTTGGCGCGGACGCCGTGGGCGGTGACCAGGGTGACGAACAGGGCCTTGCGCGTCCCGGTCACGGCGCGGAACGTGTCGCGCTTGTGGGCCAGGTCGCGGGCGCACGCCTTGTCGACCACGAACTCGGCCTCGCTGAACTTCATCTCACACAGGTTCGTGCTGCGATCGGCGCGGTCGATGACCAGGTCGATCTGGGCGCCATCGCCGCCGTCGCCGCCGCGGTGCTCCCAGCTGGCGGTGACGGTCTCGACCCCGGCGATGCCGAGGGCCCGCTTGATCGCCGGCACGTGCTTGAGGCACATGGCCTCGAAGGCCAACCCCGACCACGCCCGCCACGCCGGCGTGCCTTGCTTGCGCAGCCACACGCTGTCGGCCGTGGCGCGCTGGGGCTCGATCCACGTGAGGTAGAACAGCGAGTACTCGTCCGCGAGCCAGTAGGTGGCGTCGCGCCGGGCCCGGCCGAGGCGTGGCAGCTGGGTGATGAAGCCCGACTCCTCCAGCTCGTCCAGGACCTTGGTGGCGGCGCCGCCCGAGCCCAGCCCGGCGGCCGTCAGCAGGTCGGTGCGAGATCGCCCCCGGCGATGACGCGCGAGCACCCGCACCACCGCTTCGTGGCGCTCCGCGCGTTCGAACAGCGACGCGTAGAGGCTGCCGAACTCGGTGCGCAGGAAGCCGTCGCGGGCGAAGCACAGCCGATCGATGTTCTGCGCGGCGGACTCGCCGGCGCGCACCTGGGCCAGGTAGTGGGGGATGCCTCCCATCGCCATGTACAGCTCGGCGGTCTGGTACCCGCCGAGATCGACGCCGCGGTCGCGCAACAGCGCGGCCGCCTCGGCGAGGCCGAACGGCTCGACGCGCAGGCGCCGGGTCACGCGGTTGTGCAGCCCGCCGCGATCGCGCACCAGCTTGTGCAGCATCCACGACGCCGCCGATCCGCACAGCACGACGATCAGCCGCGGCTGTCGCGACGCCCAGCTGTTCCAGAAGTGACCGAACGCCGACAGGAACCCCGAGCGCCGCGAGGCCAGCCACGGCACCTCGTCGAAGAAGATCACCTGCTTGGTCTTGCGGCGCTTGAGCCGCGGCGCCAGGAACGCCGTGAGCTGGGTGAACGCCTGGTGCCAGTCGGTCGGTGGCGCCGGCGGGGCCGGGGCGCGGCTGGCGACGCCGAGCGCGGTCGCGAACGCCCGCAGCTGCGTCGGCAGATCACCATCGTAGGTGCCCACGAGCTCGAACGCGATGGCGTCGCGATAGCCCTCACGCACGAGGAAGGTCTTGCCGACCCGGCGCCGGCCGTAGACGACGACCAGCTCGGCGTCCGGCGAGGTCAGGGTCTCGGCGAGCGTGCGGCGCTCGGGCAGGCGACCGACCAGGTTCCCCATCCAGCTATTGGTAGCCATATCGGGGAAAAAACGCAAGATATGGCTAGATATGGGACTCCTATAAGTAGCCATAAGTCGCCATTCGCGCCGACGTATGGCGATTTATGGGCGTGGCCGACCGGGCCGGGACACCGCCGCCACGACGAGCCCGCGCGGGAGCGCGACGCCCCCCCGCGGCTCACGCCGGCGCGACCGCGGCGCCCAGGCGCGCGATCAGCTCGGCCACCTCGGGCCCCGATAGCTTCAGCGCTGCCGGGTTGACCACCAGCCGGCTCGACACCTCGCACACCGTGTCGATGATCGTCAGGCCGTTCTGGCGCAGCGTCTCGCCGGTCTGGGTGATGTCGACGATGCGATCGCACAGCCCGGTCAGCGGGCCCAGCTCGATCGCCCCCGACAGCTTGATGACCTCGGCGGTCAGGCCCTTCCGCTGCAGGTAGTCCTTGGTGATCCGCGGGTACTTGGTCGCGTAGCGGATGTGCATCGCGCCGCGCTCGCGCCGCGCCGCCTCGGGCTCGGCGACGATCATCGTGCAGCGGCCGACCCGCAGGTCGAGGGGCTCGTAGAGGTCGCGGCCCTCCTCGTCGATCACGTCGGAGCCGGCCACGCCCAGGTCGGCGGCGCCGTGGGCGACGTAGGTCGGCACGTCGGAGTTGCGCACCACCAGCACCCGCACCGGGCCGCAGTCGTGCATCAGCCGGCGGCTGTCGCCCAGCGCCGGGCTGAGGTCGTAGCCGGCGCGGGCGAAGATCGCGGCGACGTCCTCGAGGATGCGGCCCTTGGGCAGGGCCAGCCGCAGCGGCGCGGTCACGCTTTCACTCGCTTGATCTTGGCGCCGACGCCGCGCAGCTTCTTCTCGATCGTCTCGTAGCCGCGGTCGAGGTGGTAGACGCGCAGCACCTCGGTCTTGCCGCTGGCCACCAGCCCGGCCAGCACCAGCGACGCCGACGCGCGCAGGTCGGTGGCCATCACCGCCGCGCCCGACAGCTTGGTGCCGCCGCGGATGATCGCGGTGCGACCGTCGACGTGGATGTCGGCGCCCATGCGGCTGAGCTCGGGCACGTGCATGTAGCGGTTCTCGAAGATCATCTCCTTGATCATGCTCTGGCCCTTGGCCTGGGTGGCCAGCACCATGAACTGCGCCTGCATGTCGGTCGGGAAGCCGGGGTGCGGCTGCGTCGTGATGTCGATCGGCAGGATGTCGCCGCCGCCGCGCACGCGCACGCCACCCGCCTCGACGGTGACGGTCGACCCGGCCGCGCGCAGCTTGGCGATCATCGCGTCCATGTGCTCGGCGCGCGCGCCGACCAGCAGCACGTCGCCGCGGGTCAGCGCCGCGGCGATCGCGAAGGTGCCGGCCTCGATGCGGTCGGGGATGATCGTGTGCTCGATCGGCTGCAGCTCGTCGACGCCCTCGATCGTGACGACCGCGGTGCCGGCGCCGGTGACCTTGGCGCCCATCTTGTTCAGCACGACGCCGAGGTCCTCGACCTCGGGCTCGCGCGCGGCGTTCTCGATCACCGTGCGGCCCTTGGCCAGCGCCGCCGCCATCATCAGGTTCTCGCAGCCGGTCACCGTCGGCATGTCGAGCACGATCGTCGCGCCCTTGAGCCGCTTGCACTCGACGTCGACGTAGCCGTGGTCGAGGTGGATCTTGGCGCCCATCGCCGCCAGGCCCTTCAGGTGCTGATCGATCGGGCGGGTGCCGATCGCGCAGCCGCCCGGCTGCGACACCCGGGCCCGGCCGTAGCGCGCGACCAGCGGGCCGAGCACGACGATCGACGCGCGCATCGTCTTGACCAGCTCGTACGGCGCCTCGAGCTTGGCCTTCTTCGCCGTCGGCGGATGGATGACCACCGTGTGCTTGCCGTCCACCTCGCAGCCGAGCTGGCGCAACAGCTTGCCCATCGTGGCGACGTCCTGGAGCTGCGGCACGTTCTTGAACGTGCTGGGGCCGTTGGGCAGGAGCGCCGAGGCCAAGAGCGGGAGCGCGGCGTTCTTGGCGCCGCCGATGGTGATGTCTCCAACCAGGCGGCTGCCGCCTTCGACGACGATCTTGTCCATGGGTCACGACCTGGGTAGCACGATTTGCCCTGACACAACGCGCCGCCGGGCGACGGCATTCGCCGCGCGTCAGCCGCCGCGATCGAGGTAGGCCACCAGCGAATCGGCCTCGCCGCGGTGGTTGAGCCGGGCCGCCGACGCGCGCGTCAGCGGCGGGCCGTCGGGCGAGTCGGCGATGGTCACGAACCGCGCGCAGGTCTCGCCGTCGAACAGGCCGTGGGTGTCGGCGTCCTCGAGCGCGGTCTGCAGCGCCTCGTGGAGCATGTCGATGAAGTCGTCGGCGCCGTCGGCGTGGGCCCGGGCCTGGCTGGCGGCCAGCGCCGCCACGCCCTCGAACTCGTCGAGCGCGACGTCGCGGCTCCAGGCGTCGACCGCCCAGCGCGCGCGGTCGAGGCCGCGGCGATCGCGGGCGGTGAGCGCGCCGAGCCGGGCCTCGCGCTCGGCGATCGTCGAGGCCGCCGCGCGGATCGTCGTGCCGGCGGCGTCGGTGATCAGCGCGACCGCGTCGAGCGGGCCGGGGTGCGCGGCGCGGAACCGCGGCAGCCACGCGCGCACGGCGGCGCTGACCTGATCGATCAGCTCGTCGTGCAGCTCGGGCAGCGGCTTGACGACGGTGGCGATCACCACCGCCTCGGGCGTCACCGCCGCCACCTGCACCTCGTCGCCGAGCCGGCACACCGTCGTGCCGTCCTTGCGCGCGAGCCGGGCGCCGTCGTCGACGACGGTCAGCCACGCGCCGCGCTCGAGCTTGCCCTGCTCGATCAGCGGCACCCGCAGGTCGAGCGGCGGATGATCGAGCACGACGTGGATGCGGCCCGGCGCGAAGCCGACGATCGTGCCGGTGTGGCGGACCCGGCGCTCGAACGGCGGGCCCAGCTCGGGTCCCAGCACCGCCGCGATCACCCGGGCGTCGATGTCGCGGTTGAGCAGGCGCTGCTGGTCCTTGGACCGGTTGCCGGCCTCGATCACCTGCGCGCGGACCGCCTCGTCCTCGTCGCGCGATCGCGGCGACTTGCCGAGCATGCGATCGATCGCCTGGGCGTGGCACTGGATGCCGACGATCTCGCGCATCGGCGCGGTGAAGCGCGAGTAGATCTGCTCGCCGACGCCGAAGTGCGCGCGCGGCTCGGCGGCGAACACCGAGCGGCCGTTGAGCAGCATCGCCTGGCGGTGCAGCGCGCGGGCCAGCCGGCCACCGGGGCCGGTGGTGGGCAGGTGCTGCAGGTAGCCGGCCATGCCCTGGTCGGCGGCGCGGCGGTACAGCCACGGATCGTCGGGCAGGCCGCGCTGCCGCGCCACCTGCGCGACCAGCCGCTCGAAGCCAGCGATGCGGTCGGCCTCGGGCGGCTCGTGGACGCGGTAGATCGGCTGCACCAGCTCGGGCGAGCCGCCCTGCAGGAAGCGGCCGCCGAGCGCGTTGCACAGGATGCTGATCTGCTCGTTGGCCAGCTCGATCGCGGTGCGCGGCGCGCTCGACACCACCAGCTGGCCGGCGGCGTCGAGCCGCACCGTGGTCTCGGGGCGCAGGTAGCGCACCATCTGGGCGCGGTCCTCGTGCTTGCAGCGCAGCTCGCCGAGCGCGGCGATCGCCAGCAGGCTCGGGCCGATCGCGCGCGGGCCCGGCACCTTGGCCTTGCCGTCGACGAACGCCTGCACGCCGTCGAAGGTGAGCTTGCCGCGGCTGCGCACCCGGGCGCGCTCGAGGCCGAACTTGGTGACGGTGCCGCGGCCGTCGAACTCGACGTCGAAGATCAGCGCGCGGCGATCGACGTCGGGGCCGATCGACACCAGGCCCTCGGACAGCGCCCGCGGCAGCATCGGCACGCTCAGCCCGGGCAGGTAGTAGCTGGCGCCGCGGCGCAGCGCCTCGGCGTGCAGCGCGGTGCCGGGCCGCACGTAGTACGACGCGTCGGCGATCGCGTAGCGCAGCCGGAAGCCGCCGGCGCGGGCCTCGACGTGGATCGCCTGATCCAGGTCGCGGGTGCCCGGGCCGTCGATCGTGACGAACGGCAGCGCGGTGCGATCGACCAGCGCCGGATCGTCGAGCCCGGGCGCCTTCAAGTACGCCTCGACCTCGGCCTCGACCGCCGGCGGATACTCCAGCGTCAGCCCGTGGGCCGCGGCGAGATCTGCGAATGACATCGCCGCACCCTAGCAGGTTGCTGAGAACCGCCGCAGGCGGTTGGAAGTCAACCTGCTCCGTGCCCGTGCCCGTACCCGGCTACCGATGGTTGGCGACGGTCGGCACCGCGACGCCGCCGGTGGCCTGCAGCGCGATCGCCTCGGGGTGGGCCTGGTAGTGGTGGCGCACCGCGGCGGCCAGCGCCAGCTTCGCTGCGTCCGTGACTGGCGCCGGCGTCGCGTCGGGCAGCGCCGCGACGAGCGCGTCGACCAGCCGCTCCTGCGGCGCCGGCACGCGGTCGCGCCACGACGCCAGGAGCGCGCGATCGACGTGGCTGGGCAGCGAGCCGAGGATGCCGACGTCGTTCTGATCGTGGATCAACAGGCCCGAGGTGGTGCCGCGATCGAGCGTCAGCACCTGGAACAGGTACAGCGTGTGGTAGGCGCGCTGCGCCGCGCGGTCGGCGTCGGTGATCGGCGTGGCGCGCGCGAGCGCCGCGCCCAGGAGCCGCGCGTAGGTCGTCGTCGCGGCGACCCCGACCCGCTCGGCCAGCGCCAGGTCGGCGTCGGCGTCGGCGGTGGCGTGGTCCTCGAGGTAGAAGTGGGTGACGCCGCGGTGGCGACCCAGCGCCGGGATGAAGAAGTAGCGGTCGCCCTGGGCCTCGGCCTCGTCGTACAGGGCGCCGGCGGCGTCGCGCAGCGCGCCGGCGAACGCGGCGGTGTCGTCCGCGTTCGCGATCGCCGGGTTGAGGTCGGCCATGATCCGCCAGTAGGCGCGGCCGCTGCGCAGCTCGGTCCAGCTCACGTGGATGTGCACCGACGGCGCGTGCGGCGATCGCGGGTGGATGATCGTCGACAGCGCGGTCGCCGACGCCAGGGCGCGGGCCGGTTCGTCGTCGTAGTGCACCTGCGACACGTTGATCGACGCGCGGTCGATCGCGGCGACGTCGCCGACGCCGAGCCGGGTGCCGCCGCCGTGGCGGCCGTCGTCGCGCGGCCAGCTCACCGGCGCGAAGCTCGCCGGCTGGCCGGCGGCGGCGGTGGCGGCCTCGAGCGCGGCGGCGAACCCGCGCTGCAGACGCTCGACCAGGGACAGGGCGCGGGCGGCGCCCGGCGACGCGGCGGGGATCATCACCGCGCCACGATAGCAGGCGGCCGATCGCCGCGCGCGCGCGCTACTTCGCGGGCAGGAGCGTGCCCGACACGTAGCGCTTGGTCGCCAGGAACCGCCGCGCCGCCGCCTTGAGGTTGTCGTTGGTGACCCGCTCGGCGGCCTCGTCGTGGGCCACCGCGTCGTGCGGATCGTCGCCGAACTGCGCCGCGTCGCCCAGCAGGTTCAGCCAGTAGCGGTTGTCCTTGACCTCGAGCTCGTGGCTGCGGCGGCGGGTCTCCTTGACCTTGTCGAGGTAGCTCTGATCGACGCCGTCCTTCTGCATGCGCGCGATCTCGGCGAGCGCCGCGTCGCGCAGCCTGGCGACGTTCTCGGGCGCGCAGCCGAAGCGGATCACGAACTGCCGCCGCTCGACCGGCGCGCGCTGCATCCAGCCGAAGACGCCGACGCCGTAGACGCCGCCCATGTCCTCGCGCAGGATCTCGCGCAGCCGGATCTCCAGCACCGAGGCCAGGATGCCGACGTCGCGCTCGCCGTCCTTGCTCCAGCGATCCTCGTCGTGGAACACCAGCTGCACGACCGCCTTGGGCTCCTGCCCCTGCTTGACGAGCTTGGTGACGACGCCCTTGGGCGGCTTCACGCCGATGCTCTTCCAGGTCTCCTTGCGCGCGGTGGCCGGCAGGCTGCCCAGGTAGGTCTCGACCAGCGGCTTGAGCGTGGCCAGGTCGAGGTTGCCGACGATCGTGAACGTCCAGTCGCCGGCGTCGCCGAACCGGGCGCGGTAGGCGGCCAGCGCGGCGTCGAGATCGACCGCGCGGATGTCGGCGGCGGTGACCGGCTTGCGCCGCTTGTGGCCGCTCGACAGCGCGGTCGTGACCGCGTCGTTCATCGCGATCTCCGGCGTCACGTCGCGGCGCTCGAGCTGCTCGACGCGGCCGCGCTGCCACGCCGCGAACGCGTCGACGTCCTTGCGCGGCGCGGTCATGCGCAGGTGGATGAGCTGGAGCAGCGCGGTCAGCTCGGTGCTCGCGGCCTGGCCCGACACGCCCTCGCTGACCTCGGCCAGCCACGGCCACACCATCACGCCCTTGTCGGCCAGCAGGCGCTCGAGCTGATCGCTCGACAGCGCGCCGACGCCGCCGCTCTGGACCGCCTCGACGGCGAACCGCGCGCTGGGGAACCGCTTGTCGTCGATCTGCGCGGTGCCGCCGGGGCTCTCGCCGCCGACGTAGACCCGCTGGTTCTCGAAGGTCGTCGGCATGACGATCACGCGGACGCCGTTGGCCAGCGTCCACCGGGTGACGCCGAGGTCGTCGGCCGGCGTCTCGGTCACGACCTTGCCGGGCGTCGGCGCCTGGGCCATCAGCGCGGTCGGCAGCTCGGCCTCGGTCCACGGCTCGAGCGGGCGCGCGTCGACCGCCGCCACCAGCGCCTCGAGCTCGGCCACGGTGGGGATGGCCTTGGCCTTGGTCGGCGCGCTGACCGTGATCGCCCGGGTGGCGCCGCCCTGCCACGCGTCGGCCAGGTGGTTGACCTCGTCGAGCGTCACCTGCGGCGCGTAGGTGCGCGCCAGCTCGTCCTCGGCGACCCGGCCGATCACCAGCTCGTGCTCGAAGAAGTTGCGGGTCAGCTCGTCGGCGTACTCGTAGGCCTCCTGCTGGTCCCACTCGACGGCGCTGTCGTGGGTGCCCTTCAGGTAGGCCTTCTTGGCGCGCTCGAGCTCGGGCGCGGTGAAGCCGTGGCGCTGCACGCGCGCGACCTCGGTCAACAGCACGTCGACGGTCTCCGCCACGCGGCCGTCCTTGGCCATCGCGAACCGCGAGAACGCCTCGAACTCGCGGGTCTCGTCGCCGGTCGACGAGAACGCCATCACGAACGGCGCGTCCGGCTTGCGCGCCAGCGTGCCCAGGCGCGCGCCCAGCATCTGGTGGTAGAGGCTGTCGAGGACGAACTTGCGGTAGTCCGAGGCGTAGGCCTCGCGGCGGTGCGGGAACATGTCCTGGATCGACACCGTCGCCTGGCGCAGCTCGGGGTCGGTGTCGATCGCGATCTTGGCGCCGCGATCGAGCGCGCCGCCGCCGGGACGGGTGCGCGCGCCGGGCGGGTTGGTGAGGTCGCCGAAGCGATCGCCGATCGCCTTGGTGATCGCGGCGGGATCGATGTCGCCGACGACGATCACCGCCATCAGGTCGGGGCGGTACCAGTCCTTGTAGAACCGCACCGCCGCGTCGCGCGGCGCGCCCTTGATGATCTCGGGCTTGCCGATCGGCAGCCGCTGCGCGTAGCGCGTGCCGCCGTAGATGATCGGCGCCTGCTTCTGGAAGATGCGCATCTCGGCGCCGCGGCCGAGGCGCCACTCCTCGAGCACGACCCCGCGCTCCTTGTCGACCTCGACCGGCTCGAAGCTGATGTTGCCGGCCCACTCGCGCAGGATGTCGAGGCCGGTGGCGACGTACTGCGGATCGTCGGTCGGCACCTGCAGCTGGTAGACGGTCTGATCCCACGACGTGTACGCGTTCACGTCGGGGCCGAACTCCATGCCGATCTTCTCGAGGTAGTCGACGATCGCTTGCTTGGGGTACCTGGCGGTGCCGTTGAACGCCATGTGCTCGACGAAGTGGGCGAGGCCCTGCTGGTCGTCGTCCTCCTGCAGCGAGCCGGCGTTGACCGCCAGCCACATCGCGGCGCGATCCTCGGGCTGGCGGTGGGGCAGGATGTAATAGGTGAGGCCGTTGGCCAGCGTGCCGCGCTGCACCTTGGGCCACAGCGGCAGCGGTTGCTCGGCGTCGGTCGGCGGCGTGGTGCCGTCGGGCGGCGCGGGCGGATCGGCGGTCGCGGTGGCGTGGTCGTCGGGGGGCGGCGCGGCGGGCTTCT
>Ga0268298_10002549_pt1 | contig 19812 bp, 20 predicted proteins | sample WWTPWeurt_MetaG_FD_194462 | JGI IMG/M metagenome (GOLD analysis project Ga0268298, IMG submission 194462) | Activated sludge microbial communities from WWTP in Nijmegen, Gelderland, Netherland - WWTP Weurt | ecosystem: Engineered > WWTP > Aerobic digester > Activated sludge | place...
CGGGCCACCAAGTTCCCTCGACCCGGGACCTTCTCCAGGATCTGACCCTCGAAGCCGGCGGCGACCAGCCGAGCCAGGATCGGCTCGAGCAGCGCGGTCTCGCCGCCGTGGCTGGTATCGACCCGGACCATCTCCTCCAAGAGCGCGCGGGTGCCCGCCTCGCTGGGGGGCGGGAGCGTCTTGCACGCGCTCGTCAGCGCGAGGGTCAGGAGGAGGGCGGCGGAGCGCATGGGCGCGCATCCAAGCACGGGGAGCTACAAACGTCGATTTCGGCGAGATCCGGCCGGGCGCGTGGCATCCTCGGGCCATGCACCGCCTGTGTCTGTTGCTATTCGTGCTCAGCGGCTGCCCCTCCGCCAGGGAGGCGCCGATCAGCGCGCGCTGCACCCAGGTCGGGGAGAAGTGCCGCACGCCGACGGGGCCGCTCGGCGTCTGCGATACGGGGCGCTGTGCGGCGGGGGAGCCTGAGCCTTGTCTCAAGTGCGTGCCGCAGCATTGAGATTTTCTAGGCCCGCTACGACTGACGAAGCAGCTGCCCCGTGACGCAGTGGACGGTGCCGTCCTTTTGGCTCATCTGATCGAAGGGCGGGTGAATGACCTCCAGGCCCGCCGCCTGCAAGAGGCCGATCACGCGTTGCGTCCCCTCGTTGTCGATCACCGACACCGTGCGGGGGTCGATGCTCTCGATGTTGCCAGCGCCCGCCAGCATCTCGGCGTAGCTGATCGGGATGACCTGCTTATCCGAGACCCCGAGCGTCCGCATCAGCTCGTTGATGGCGGCCGGATCTGCGATCCCCGGCTCGTACAGTGGCATGCGCCGCTGCTCGCCTTCGCCCGCATAGTTGGTGACGTAGTCGATGTGCAGCGTGTCCTCGCCGCTCAGCCGCACCGGGTGCAGCTCGAAGGGGTCGATGAGGTGGCGCGACTCGAGATACTTGAGCGCGGCTCGCATCGCCTCGACCGAGGCCTCGGTGCTGCGCCAGCTCTGGTAGGCCTGGATGACGTGCTGGCGGCGGCCATCGTGGGCGAGCAGCACGTCACCGAATTCGATCGGAGCGTCGGGCCCGCCGAACTGATCGAGGCGCACGCCGCCTTTGAACTTGTCGATCTCCAGGCGCCGGGCCGCGTGCTTGGGATTGCCGATGAGCACGGTTTTGCCGATGGCGGTCAGCGTGTCGGTGGCGTAGACCGCCTCCGAGGCGCCCTCCGGCTGGAGCATCAAGGATACCTTCACGCCGTGCTCGAGCAGGATTCGGGTGTAAGCGGCGTGCTGCTCGAGCGCCTTGTCGAGGTCGAAGTCGAAGCCCTTGGACTTGGCCAGCGGCGAGAAGAACCACTCCCCGCCCAGGGCGTAGGGGACCGCCAGCGCGACCCTCTTCAGCGTACCGACCTCATCGACGCGGCCGAGCTTTCCGAGCTTGCGGAGATCGAGCTTGCCCTCGACGACCTGGAGGCCGGGCGCGTTCGTGGGGTAGTAGACCTCGACCAACTGCCGCAGAAACTGGGCCCGATCGCGGAGCCGGATGGCCTCCTCGTTCGGATCCACCTTGGGCGCGCTGGGTGAGAGCACGTCGACCGTCTCGGACTTGGGGTGAATGATCGCCGGGAAGCCTTGGCGAACGGGCGCCGCGGTGGTCCGATCGACGTTCGAGCCCAGTCGCTTCGGCGCGACCCGTCCGGGCACCGTGACGGGCTCGAGGTTGGTGCTCCCCAGGGTGGGGATGCTCGAGCCTTCGCTGGTGGTCTTCAGACGCTGCATCGAAGGCGCATCGTCCCAGCGTTCACCGTCGATCGGCAACCTTTTTGGCCACCGTCCACGGCCAAGGCGGGCTTGGGGTCCGTGAAGCCAATCACTTGCCCGGCACGTCCTTCAGGCGTGACCGCGTTACAACTCCCGGTCGTTGTAGCTGACATCGAGCAGCTGAAAGCGCCCGTAGCTGAGCTCGCCATCCGGCATCTTCCAGGAGGCCTCCCCGAATTCCGCCAGCTTCCGCCCGTGGTAGTCGCGGTAGCCGTGCACCGGGGTGGACCAGCGATAGGGCTTGAAGACCTTGCCGTCCGCCGATTGGTAGCGGTCGTCGGAGACGAAGTTGGTCAACGCACCGGTGTCGTCGAAGAACAGCAGGGCCGAGACCGTGTTCCCTGCGTGCGTGAAGTGCACCTTCACCGTGTGCGCGCCGGCTTCCTCGAAGCGCAAGCCGGGCTCGAGCAGCGTCGCCGGGGCCAGGAGGCACATGTCATTGAGCAGCGTGACGGTCTCGCTCTGGTTCATCTGGGGCCCGCTGCCATCGACGACCGTCAGCAGCGACAAGACCCGGACTCTCATGGTCGCGGCCGCGCCGGTGAAGGAGTGTAGACCCACGAAGGGCAGGCCAAAGCGCGAAGCGTCGATGAGGAAGAGCCTCGCCGGAGGTTGATAGTAGTTGTGCTGGTCGGCGGTGAAGCTCATCCAGTCGCTGTCTGGGGCGCTCCGGATCTCACCGCGAAATCGAGCGTGAAAGCTCCGGACCGGAGGGGTCCCGACCACCCCCGCGAAGCGCAGATACTTCTGCACCAACGGTGGGACCCGGGTGAGGTCGGCCTCGGTGATCGGCGCCGCCTCTGGTCCGCTGAGCTTTCGTGCCTCGACCTCCGCCACGTAGCTCGCGCGCAGGCCCGAGGGCGCGGCGTCGATGAGACCCACGAGCGAGGGGAGCAGGATGAGCACGTTGACCAAGGTGCCGAGCTTGGCGTCGGACCACGCGCCGACGATCGCCACCTCCGACAGCACCACCGCGGGAATGGCGATGGCCCACCACCACGCCGGCAACGCGAAGAGCGCGCCGGCCGCGACCAGGAAGAGGAGCCCAGCGGTGAGCCAGACCAGGCCGCCGGCCGGGGTGATCTTGGCGTGGATCTCCTGGGACTTTCCCAGCCCGAAGGGTTTCGCGAAGCCGAGGCCATGGATCAGCCCATGGAGGATGAGCAGGAGAGCAAAGCCGATCCTCATGCTCAGCAGCGGTGCACTCACCTTGCCAAGCGAGCGTTCAGGCGCTCTGTGCCTCAGCGTAACGCGGAGGAAACGCTGCGCTCAGGCCAGCTTGGCGTTGAGGCTGATCGGAACGGAGGCCAGCGCGCGGGAGATGGGGCAGCCAGCCTTGGCCTTCTCTGCGAGGTCCTGGAACTTCGCGGCGTCGATGCCCGCGACCTTGCCGACCAGGTCGAGCTGGATCTTCTCGATGGTCCAGCCGATGTCCTTCTTCTCCATCTTCACCGTGGCGGTCACCGCGAGCTCCTGCGGAGGGTGGCCGGCGCCGCTGAGCTGGAAGGACAGGGCCATCGCGAAGCAGCCCGCATGGGCCGCGCCCACGAGCTCTTCGGGGTTGGTGCCGGCCTTGCCGTCCTCGCTCGCGAAGCGGGTCTTGAAGGAGTAGGGCTGATCCTTGAACGCGCCGCTCTGGGTGCTGAGGGTCCCTTGCCCCTCCATCCCGGTGCCGCGCCAAACTGCAGTGCTGGTACGAGTAAACATGGCGCGGTTCTTAGCTCGGAACCCGGGTCAGGTGCACTAGTCCCCTGGAACAGAAGTTCCTCGCATATTTCGCCGGCGCTTTTCCCGCCAGGTCGCTCGACACCTTCGGTGGCCCTAACGGGCCGCTCCGCTTCACGTATTCCGGATACGCTCCGCTCCGCGTCGAGCGACCTGGCGAGAAAAGTCCTCGGCGGACTACGGCAAGCGAAGGCGAAACGAAGCTGCTTTTTTCGAGGAAGGCTGGCCATCTGGCCGATCACCGGCGGCATTGCGGCGCTCTTCGAGCCACTTGCTGTAGTGCGGGTGATGCGGCCCCGGAGGGAGCGCCGCGAAGGCGCGCGCGTTGGCGATCTCCACCATCGTCTCGACCGGTAGCTCGCCGGTCTCGTCGGCTTCGACCTCTCCTTCCCACAATGTCCGACCCGAACGGGCGTCGACCAGCGCGCAGCTGATGTGGATGGCGCGGCCGAACTCCCGGATGCGGGTGGTCAGCACGGCGTCCGCTCCAAACACCCGGTCGAGGCGGCCGAGCGCGCCGGGGGTATTGGCGTCGATCTTGAGCCGGCTGAGCACCGGGCTCACCACTGAGCTCGGGAACACGTAATAGCCGCGATCCACCAGGGCGCGGGTCAAGGTCGCAGCGTAGAGCTTGCCCGCGGCCTTGCCTTGGGTCTCATCGATCGGGGGCACGATGAGGATGGACTCTGTCTCCGCCGCCAGTGGAGGAGCAGAGGGAGCGCTGGCGCAAGCGGAAGCAATCAACAACGCGGTAGCGAGAGCGAATGCGCGCATCGAACGGCTCCTGAGCCCGGTGGCTCGCGCCCCATCAGCCATGGCCGAACGGCCTGCGCAAAGGACAAATGTCCGGTTAATGGCGCGCTGCACCTGTGGCCACAGGGCCTCGACCGATGGTCGGGCAGGGCGTCAAGGCGCGGAGATCTCGAGCGATCTCCGGACTTTCGCGGGCCGATCGTCGCTACTTCAGCACGCTCAGCAGATCGTTGAAGTCGTCGGTCCAGGGACGCAGGCCCGGGATCGTGGAGGGCAGCTTGGCGCTCTCCTTCAAGCTTGGCTGATCAAGCCGGCCCGGCTCGCGGCTGATCAACATCCAGTCGGTGCGCCGGAGATCTGAGGTCTCGGCCTCGTCATGGACCAGCAGCGCACTGAGCCCTTTGGCCCGCGCGATCTCCTGCAGCACCGGCGGCAGATCGATGAAGCGGTTGGTCACGTGAAAGGCCAGCACACCTCCGGGCGCCAGGTGGCGCAGGTAGATCTCCATCGCCTCCATGGTGATCAGGTGCACCGGCACCGAGCCGCCCGAGAACGCGTCGATGGCCAAGACGTCGTAGCCTTGGGGCGGTTCTCGCTCCAGCGCGAGGCGCGCATCTCCCAGCACCGGCTCCAGCGTGCCGCGGGCGTCCGAGAGGAAGCTGAACTCCCGCCGCGCAAAGTCGAAGACCTGCGGGTTGATCTCGTAGAGCCGATAGGTATCCCCAGTTCTGGCGTAGGTCACCAGCGTCCCCGCCCCGAGGCCGACCAGCCCCACCCGCGCCGGTCGCTCCGGGAGCCCGGATAGTACGCGGCCGATGCCCGAAGTCAGCCCATAGTAGGAGGTGGCCTCCCGGCGACGGCTGGGATCCAAGTATTGCTCGCCGTGAATGACCGAGCCATGCCGCAGCACGCGGCAAGCGTCGTGGGGTGTCTCGAGGTCGGTATCATGGGTCAGGAGCGTGCCGTAGAAGTTGCGATCGATGAGCCGGGCGTTTTTGCGATCATCTCGCACTTCCTCGGAGAGAAACCAGGCAGCGGCGAGGCCCACCACCGCCGCTGCAGCCGCCGGCGCCCGGCGGGGCCACAGCACCGGAATGCCGAGCATCGCCGTCAACAAGAAGCCGATGCCGAGCTCATAGTAGGCCACCAGCACCAGCGGGGCCACCAGCCCGACGATGATGCCGCCGGCCGCCCCTCCCAAGGAGAGCATGAGATAGTAGCGCGTGAGTAGGGCCCGCCCCGGCCGCAGCCGCGCCATCTCTCCGTGGAGTACCATGCACAAGATGAATAGGCTGCCCACGTAGAGCGGAACCGCGCTCTTGACCCGGGTCCCGATACTATCCGTAAGACCAAAGGAGGCCAGAACCAAGGCGACGGCGGCCAGCGGGAGAAAGAGCCCGCGGCGGTACCAGCGGTCGCTCTCGAAGCACAGGATGAAGGTGAGTAAGTACATCGCCAGCGGCAAGATCCACAGAAAAGGGATCGAGGCGACGTGCTGGGTGATGTGGTTGGTCACCGCCAGGAGCAGCCAGGAGCTGAGCGCCGGGAAGGCCAGCCACAGCGCCTGCGTGGTCCACGGCGGGGCGCGCTCCGCCGCGGATTCGGAGGCCGTCTGCGGGCTGGCCAGGGGCGGTAGCTGGGCGGCGACCCAGGCCGAACCCGCACACAGCACAACGAACACTCCGTAGCCCACCGACCAACCGACGGCCTGCGCGCGCAAGGCGACCCACGGCTCGATCGTCAGCGGGTAGGCCACCAGCGCGGCCAGCGAGGCGAAGTTCGAGAGCGCGAAGAGCCGGTACACCGAGCCACCCCAAGGTGCCCGCGCGACCCAGCCCTGAACCAGGGGTCCGGTCGTCGACAAGAGGAAGTAGGGCAGGCCAATGGTCATGGTGAGCAGCCCCAAGATCCGCGCGGTCGGCGCCTCGTCCCCCACCGGCTTCCAAGAGGCGTTCGTCACGATCGGCAAGCACAGCAAGCTGGCGACGAGCAGCGCTCCGTGGACCATCCGCTGCCCTTTGGGGCTGAGGCGGCGCGTCACCAGATCCGAGTAGGCGTAGCCGGCCAGCAGCACGACCTGGAAGAACACCATGCACACGGTCCAAACCGCGGCCGAACCCCCAAACCAGGGCAGGATCTGTTTGGCGATGATCGGCTGAACCAGAAACAGCAGGAAAGCGCTGCTGAAGATGGTGCCAGCGAACAGGAGCGGAGACAGGGTGCGCATCGCCGGGGGCGGCCTTACCGCACCCCCGGGTCCGACGCCACCTACACGAACAGCTCGGCGTCGCTCAGGAGCAGCGTCATCATGTGCTCATAGCGGCTGAGGTGCTTGACGAGGGCGCGATCAGGGGTCTGCCGCTGCCGCGGGAGCACGTCCTCGTTGATGTGTTTGACCAGTCGCTCCTCAAAGTACGACAGCGCGCGGAAGAGCTCGGAGTAGCCGCGCCGTAGCTGGTTGATCTCGGTCTTCCCCGCATATTGAAGGCGATTCGACTCCACCGTGCCCTCGACCAGCTCCACCACGTGCTCCAGCGCGCGGAGCAAGGAGCTCAGCTCGGCGTCGTTCATGGGCCTCGGCCGCCGGGCCAGCTTCTCGATGCGCTCGGCCAGACCGCTCATTGAATGCGCCGTGCTGCGAAACTGGTCCCGCGCCCTCCCCGCCGCTCCGAGCTTCACCATCTCAAAGAGGCGCGCCGACAGGGTCTTCTCGACTCGGTCGAGCTCCTCGATGCCCAGGACGCCCGCGGGTGCGGCGCGCCGGATCGCCGCCATTCCGCCCTTGACCTTGGAGCCCTCGAGGTCATCCGCGTGCAACACCTCTCCGGCGCTCGCGAAGATCCCCAGCGCCTCCAGGCGGCGGTCGATGGCGATCGCCTCCAGCGGGCCAGTGGCCTTGACCAGGACGCTCATCGCTCCCTCCGGGGGCCGGGGCCGACCAAGCGCCCCAGGGTGGCTCGGGCCAGCTGCCGAGCTTCGGCGGCTCGAGCCTCATCTTGCGCCTCGTCCGCGGAGGCGGCCTCCGCGAACAGCATGGCCAGCACACGGAGCTCGGGAGCCCGGGCGGTCAGGCGCTGTGCATCATCATGGTGCAGGCTCTCCGGATCAGGCACGCCGGTCGTTTGAGCACGGCCTAGGCCAGTCTGAGACGCTCAGCTCTCGGGAGGAATGTGACGATTCAGGGGCCGCGATTGCTGCGCCCAGGCATCAGTTGCCGGCGACAGCCCGGGCGACCCCGCCGAACATGCCCGAGGGGTATCTCGCCAGGTAGGTCCGCGCCGCTGCTCGGGCCTTTTCGGCGTGACCGAAGCGCCGGTAGAGCTCGATCTGTCGTCCCAGCGCCTCTTCGGCCAGCGCTCCCCGAGGATCTTCGACCAAGTAGACCTCGAGCCAGCCAGCTGCGCCGGCGGGCTCACCCAGCTGCTCGTCGAGCAGGCGGCCGAGGACATAGGCTGCCATCACGGAGTGCCGCGAGTTCTTGAAGCGGCGCCGGATCATCTCGAGCGCCGACTTTGCGACCAGCGGCCTTCGCGCGTAGCGAGCCGCGTCGGCGAGCAGCTGCAGCTCATCTGCGCTCGCATTGGCCTGCACGGTGTCCAGGCCCGCCGCCTCGGCTGCCTGGACCGCGCTCGCGAAGTCACCGGCCAGCGCCAGCGCCTTCCACGATCGGGCCTTGGGGCGGGGGCGGGGCACGCTGATCGGCGTCGGCTTCACCTGCACCGTCTCTTCGACCACCGCCTCTTCCGGCGGCGGTGGCTTCGGCGCTTCGGGCGGCTCCGGCGGGGCAAACTCGAGCTGCGCGCCCGCGGACACCACGGTGTCACTCTGGACGTCTGGCCCCTCTACCCGCACCCGACCCTCTTTGACCTGCACGCGCAGGCCGCGGGTCTCGGGGCTCCAGGTCACGACGAAGCGCGTGCCCAGCGCGGTCACTTGATAGGGACCCGCCTCCACCGCCCAGCGTCGCTTCCCCTTGTCGGTGACGTCGGTCTCGACCGAGCCCGAGGCCAGGCCGATTCGAACATCGGCCTCGGTGGTGAGCATCAGCTGTCCGGAGCTACCGGCGGCGAAGCTGACCATGGAGCCCTCGCTGAAATCGACCAAGGTTTCGGCCTGCGCCATCACCGGCACCCAGCGCCCGGCTTGGGGAGGGCCCGCCCCAGGAACATGGAAGCTCAGCTCCTTGCCCTTGGGATAGGCGCCATGCCACACGCCCACCGCGATCAAGCTCGCGGCCAGCGCGGTGGCCGGCACCATCATCAGCCAACCCTTGCGCCGCGGCGGGGGGCTGGTCTCCTGGAGCGCGCGCTCGAAGTCGAGGCGTTGACGCTCGGCTCGGAAATCCGCGGGGGGACTCCCGACCTGGCGCCGGATCTGCTCGGTCACCGATGGCTCAATCGACATCGTCGACCTCCTGGATGAGCGTCGACAGATAGTCGTCCTTCGTCGCCCGACGGACCAGGTGAGCTCTGGCCTCGCGCACCCGGCGCTTGGCGGTCGCGGTGCTCACCCTCAGCGCCTCACCGACCTCGGGGAGGCTATAGCCCTCGACCACGTGGAGCACGAAGGCGAGGCGCGCGTCCGCCGAGACCGACTCGAGCGCGTCAAAGAGTTGGTGCGCGGCGGCGGCGGTGTCCGGGCCCAGCGTCGATCCGGGTCGCTCAGAGTCCTCCGGCAGGACGAAGCGGAACAATCGTCGCCAGCGGCGCCGCCGCATCTCGAGGCGCAAGGTGTTGAGCGTGACCCCCCGCATCCAGGACTCGAGGCGCGAGGGGTCTTGAATGGTGTGGGCCGTCTTCAGCGCGGCCAGAAAGCTCTGCTGCACGAGATCGTCGTGCTCGGAGTCGGCGCCCATCACCCGCCACACCAAGGCGTTCACGAAGGGCTGCATGCGGCGAAAGAGCGCCAAGGCGGCCGCACGATCTTTGCGGCGCAAGCCTTCAACGATCGCTTCGTCCGCCCAGGCTGGGCCACGCCTCGACACGATCTGGGTGAGCGCTGTGGTCAACTTGTCTCCACCTGCGTGCGCCTTGAGGCACGCGACACAGGGTCATCAAGAGGTACCACGAAGAACTCAGTTGCGCGGGAAGAGAATTCGGGTCACGGCGCGACGATTAAAAATGCCGCACCTCAGAAAGCGCAGACTGTAGTCCCCACAGCGTAGACTCGAGTCTACGATCTCCGGCCAGAGCATGAAGCCCGGACTCCGGCACCGATCTCGCAAACCGATCCTGGGTTTAGCGCTCCTTTTAGGGGCCCGCCGGCGTGCGAGGCACCGAGGTCGAGCGCAAGAGCTGCCCTTCGAGGAAGGTCCCCACCTGAGCGACGAACTCGGCCATCCGGCGTTTGTGGATGAAGTGACCGGCGGGGATGCGCACGAACCTCCCGCCCGCGATCGTCGCGGCGAGCTCCATGTTCCATTCCTCTGGGATGTGGCTCAGCGGTCCGCCGCCGATCACCAGCGTCGGTGCGCGGATGCGAAGTCCCATGCGCGCCCAGGTCCCATCGGGGTGGTTCATCTGATCCGCGACCTGCAGCAGCGCCAGCCGATCGTAGGCGACGCCGGGGAGCCCCATCTCACCGAAGGCCATGCGCGGGCCCCCGATGCGGGGCGGCGGACCTTCCTCCACGACCAAAGCCGATACTCGGTTCGGGAACATCGCGGCGACGAAGGTGGCGACGATGCCGCCCAGCGCGTGCCCGACGACCGCCGCTCGATCAATACCGAGCGCGTCAAGAAAGCCGACGACCTCCGTCGCCAGATCCTTGAACGCGTAGGTAGGTGCCCACCCACTGCCGCCGTGACCGCGAAAGTTGAGGGAGTAGACCCGAAACTGCTGACCGAGGAGCAAGGAGACGCGCGACCAATCCCGCGCGTTCATGGAGAGGGCGTGCAAGAGGACCAGCGGGGGCGCGCTGGGGTGACCGTCGACCAAATAGCTCAGCTCGACGTCGCCGACCTTCACTCTGTATTCCTTGCGTCGCCTTGCTCCCATCGATTTCCTCGGTTGGGTCTTTCAGCTCGCTACAGACCAGCGACCGATCACCCGCACCTCAGTTGCAGCAGAACGGAAACCGGGTCACACGCTTGGCGCTTCTTGCGCACGTGCGATCAGACACAGCCGTGCGGGGGCAAGCGCCACCAGTTGGAGCGACGAACCGCGGCGCGAGGGCTTGGTCGGACAGCGCAGCGATCGCGCCCGGAGGCGGGGGCGTTATCGGCGGCATGAGCGTCCACACCGGGGCGTTCCCCTCGGTTCGCGACCGAAGACCGCAGCGGGGGCTTCTCTTTCACGTCGCTCCCGATCAGCATTCGCGGCAGGACAGGCCCGGTGCTTCAGATCTGGAAGTCAGCCTTGGCGCAGCGCGGGTTTCGGCTCCGGCTGGCGATCATGATCGTCACGCACACCGTCTTTTCGATCGCCTTCGCCAACTTCGTCGGCTTCGTTGAGCGCCGACCTGGCGTGGTCTACACCGACCCCTTCTTGGGCTACCTGCCCCGCGCCGACGTCACCTGGCCGACCTTCATCCTGATCTACGGCGCGGTGCTGATCTCGTTCTGGAGCTTCCGCACGCATCCCGAGCGGATGGTCCTCACCTTCCAGACCTGGAGCTCCATGTTGATGGTGCGGATGCTGGCGATGTGGCTGCTCCCCTTGGAGCCGCCGGTCGATATCATCCCGCTGGCCGATCCCGTCGCCGAGCTGGTCTTCGGGACGAGCACGCCCGCCACCCGCGATCTGTTCTTCTCCGGCCACACGTCCACGATGCTGATCTTGTCGTTGGCGGCGGTGGGGCGCTGGCGTCGGGTCCTGTTCTTCGCGATGACCGCGGCGGTCGCGACCTTCGTCCTCGTTCAGCGGGTGCATTACACCATCGACGTGGTAGCGGCGCCGTTCTTCGTGGCCCCGCTCTACTTCATCCTGGCGCCTTACTATCTCCGTCGCCGCGAGGCAGTGGAGCTCTGAGCTCGGGGCCCTTAGTTGCCCCGCCCCGGGTTGGACCGCGCCTGTTTGATCTGGAGGTGCGGCTTTTGGATCCCATCCTCGGACTCGAACTTGAACTCCACGTCCATGGCATACCAGCCGTTGTTGCCGGCGGCCGGGCCATAGGCCGGAGAGAAGCGGTTGTGGATGGCCTTGAGCGCCTTCCCCAGCTCCAGGACCTGCGCGGTGTCGAGCACGGTCCTGCCGGTCGGCACTAGGTTGGAGTGGGCCAAGTAGCTCGTCGGATGCCCCGGCTCATCGTAGAGGATCACGAGCTGATCGCTGGTCACCCCCGGCGGTGGATGGACGACCTCGGCGAGCCCGCCGAACTGTACGTTGACGTAGAATCCAGGCTGGGCCCCGGTCGTGTCATAGGGGTTGGAGGTCAGCGCCACCCCGTTGGCGGCCTCGTCCGGAAAGTTGTGGTGGACGATCAGCGCCATCACCACCGACTTATGGGCCACGCCATAGTAGGTCCGCTCCTCGAAGGTCCGGAAGAGCCAGATGCTGGCCCAGGCTTCGCGGATCGCGCTGAGGATGTCCTCCCAGTCTCCGGCCGTCCCGGTATGGGACTCATAGCAGCCGGCGCAAGGGAAGCCCTCGAGATCTTCGCTGTTGGTGCTGGTCCGAAAGCGGACGCTGAGGCCCGCGAATCCGGCCTCTAGCTTGGCGCGGAGCGCGTCCTGAAAGGCCTGATCGATCGGGGAGCTCAACAGCAGCGCCCGAAACTCCGCCAGCATGCGATCCCGATACTCTGGCTCATCGCTGAAGCGCTGCTCGGCCATCAGGGCGTCGATGCGCTCGTAGAGCCCGTTGCTCCGCATGAAGTGCTCGTAGTGGTAGGCCGGGATGGCGAAGGCCTTGCGGATGGGGACGTCCACCGTCTTGGCCAGGATCGAGTAGTGCACCGCCTTGCCACCAAATGCGCCGACCGCGGCCTTTAGCGCCGCCCGGAGCGGCAGGGCGTTCTCGTCGACCACGTCTTGGATGTCGACCAGGTCCCGGACGCTCTCGTCGACCGCGGGCAAGGTGACCGGCGGCGGCCGATGCGACTCCCAAAACGCCTCCGCCGCGCTGCTGGTGGTGGCCTTCACGCTCCACTCGAGCGCGCCCACCGTCAGCTCTACCCACTGCCCCTCCAGGGCCCGGAGCGCTGGGTTGGTCGTGGCGTTCCTCAGGCCCATGTTCGGCGTGCGGCGGTTTTGGGACAGCACGTTGATATGAGAGAGCGGCGTCTGAAAGGCCGCGGTGATGATCCCGGTGACGACCGTGATGTCGTTGGGGACGTCGTCCAGCACGACGATATCGCGAAACGAGACATAGTCTGTGGATAGTTCGGCGGCGGTCATGAAGCGCAGGCGCCCGATGGCCGTGGCTAAGTTCAGCGGCTGATAGTCGATCCCCGCGTAGATATCATCGGTGGTCTTGATCGGGATCGTGGCCGGCAACTTCTTGGCCTCCAGCCCGACCGCGTCGGAGGTGGGGTGAAACGCCAGCGCCGGGCCGTAGTAGGCTTTGGCGGCGACCGCTCGATAGAGCTTCTCGATCATCTCCGCCGAGGCCGTGTCATACGGCGCGATCTCCAGCACCCACAGATCCGGCCCCGAGTGGTAGGTGATCGCGCCCAGCAGGAAGCGGCGATCCGGTGCGAAGTACTCCGTCTGGTTGAACTCACTCAGCCCCGGCACCAGCGGCAGGTCTCCCCCGGAGAGGTGGGTCGATACGAAGTCGTGGTGGATCGGGAAGCGCTTGCTGTTTTGGAAGTAGAGGACATCGCCGCCGAGCTGATCGAGGACCACTTTGCCCGAGCGCGCACCGGGGATGCTGGAGTCGAGCGGCACCGAGGCCAAGGCCTCAAAGTCGGCGCGGCAGGGGATCGCGTCGAGGAAGTCGGGCGCGGCCCCCGAAGCGCTGATCGTGCAGGTGCCCTCCACGATCTGAGCGGGGCCGGGCGTAGGAGCGCCTGGCCCGCAGCCCGTGACGGCCGCGCCGAGCAGGACGAGGGAGGCGGCGCGCATTCGAACATCGTCCCCGCAGCCCCGGCGACCCTTCACCTTTCTTCGTATTGGAGCGCTTGACGGTCGCGGTCTCGGGCCCCAGCCTCCGCTCGTGAGCCGTCATATCCTCCCCGAGTCCCAGGTCCACCCCGCGATTCGAGATAAGGTGTCGAATCTCCACCGGAGCATCGTCGATGAGGTGAAGACCGCAGTCGAACAGGACGATTTGGTCATCGTCGGCATGAGCCAGAACCCCAACCCTCGGCGCGCCCGGCGAGTGCTCGACGCCCAGAAGATCCCCTACCGATACCTCGAGTACGGGAGTTACCTCGGACCCTGGCGGCGGCGGAACGCCCTCAAGATGTGGTCCGGTTGGCCCACCTTTCCCATGATCTTCGTCAAGGGCGTCCTGATCGGCGGCGCCGATGATCTCGAGAAGCTCCTCGCCAGCGGCGAGCTCCAGACGATGCTGTCCGCCCCACGGATCCCGGCGAGCACGGTGAGCGCCAGCCCGTGAGCTACCCGCCGAGCTGGGGCGAGGTGACCGAAGATCGCCTGACCCGCGACCTCACCATCGTCCAGCGCGCCAAGGGCCACCGCTTCTCGAGCGATGATATGGCGACGGCCTTCGTCGCCCACCAGCGCGCGCCGAACGCGACGCGGATCTTGGACCTCGGCTGCGGGATCGGCTCGGTGTTGCTCCACCTGGCCTGGACGCACCCGGCGGCAACCCTGGTCGGTATCGAGGCACAGGAGCTCTCCTTTGAGATGTTGGGCGAGAATATTCGCCGAAATGACTTGGGCGCGCGGATTAGTATCCACCACGGGGACCTCCGCGAGGTCACGCTGGGGCTCACCGAGCGTTTTGAGCTCGTTACCGGAACTCCACCCTACTTCCCCCTCGACACCGCCGACCCAGCGATGGACGCGCAGCGCGCCTATGCAAGGATCGAGTATCGGGGGGGCGTAGATAGTTACGTCAGCGCCGGAGCGCGGGTGCTGGCGCCGGGCGGATCGCTGGTCGTGTGCGGAGACTATCGGACCGAGCCCCGGGTCTTGGCCGCGGCCGGCGGGGCCGGTTTGACGGTGGTAGCGCGGACCGCGATCGTGGCCCACGCCCCGAAGCCGCCGCTCTTTGCGGTGTGGACGCTGGCTTTTGAGGCGGAGCCGTTCGTGGCGGGTGAGCTGGTGCTGCGCGACGCGGACGATCGGACCACGCCCGACGCGGCGCTGCTGCGGCGATTCTCGGGATTCTAGCGAAGGCTCCTGCGCCGCAGTCCCCACAGCGCGAGGAGCGCCAGCGGAGGTAGGCTGCTCGGGGGCGGGAGCTCGGTGTCCTGACAGCCGCCGCGATCGCGAGGGCGGCCGGCGACGCTGCGGGCGGTGCTGCCGGCGTTGTTGCTATTGCCGCCCTGGGAGTTGCCGTTGCCTTTGCCTTCGCCATTGCCTTTGCCTTCGCCATTGCCGTTGCCGCTGTCGCTGCCCTCGCCGGTGCCGCTGCCTTCGCCCCCCGCGTCAGGCTTGTCGCAGACCCAGCAGTCGGGCGTGGCCGCGTCTCCTCCGTCGGGCGTGCCTTCGCAGACGTAGCGGCAGTTCCCGGGATCGCTGCCTCCATCGACGTCCGCGTCGCCGCCATCGCCGGCGTCCCAGGGGCTGGGTGAAGGCGTGGGCTCAGGCCCGGCGTCCCCTCCGTCCCCTCCGTCCCCCGCATCGCTGGGACTGGGCGAAGGCGACGGCGAGGGCCCCGCATCCGGGTCGGGCTCCCCGGTCTCGAGGAGGCAACAGGCCTCGCCCCAGCCCTCGTCGTAGGCGCAGACATAGCCCTCGCCGCAGTTTGGGGCGGTGATGTTGCACGTGCGGCAGCCGGCGTCGGCGGTCTCGACCCAAGTAGCCGCAATCACAAGACCGGTGAGGAGCGCGAAGGCCTTCATCGCCCAGCTATTGGAAGGTCCCGCACGATTCCGTCAGCCGAACTCCGCGAAGGCTGCACGCGAGAGGTCGACAGACCACGGCTCCCTGTTGTAGGTTCAACCCTCACCTTTGTGAGGAGCCGGGACGCCAAGACATCGATGGGTCTCCCAACCCTCCCTGCGCTGAGCGAGGGCGGGGTCTCCGCGGGCGACGCCGGGTCGACCGCGACCGTGAATCCATCCGCTCTGCTCGATCAGAGCCTCGAGATCCGAGCGTCCGTTGGGCAGGCCTTCGAGACCTTTGTACCCAAGCCGAAGTCCACGACCTCGGAGCTCGAAGGGCCGACCCATACGATCCTCACTCTCCCCCGAGATGACCTGAACGGGCCCTTGGCCAGTGCGGCCAACCTGCGCGCGGCTTTCCCGATGCACCGCGCAGAGATCGAGCGGCAGCCTCCGAGGCGAAAGCGCCCCGGGCCCGTCGCCGCGAACCACCTGGCGATCAAGGAGAGCGGAGGCAACGTGCTGCTGCTCGAGATCCTCGGGCCAGCGAAGGTGCGGGTGTCACTCGGCAAGCGAACCGACTACGAGCGGGGGGCGCCGCTCTCCCGAGAGCTCGAGCCGAATGATGCGCAGTTTCTGAGGGAGCTCGGAGGCTGGGTGAAGCGCAAGGTCGCCGACGACCAGAACGGTCCGGAGATCTACGGGCCCCTCAACGCGCTCCTCCGCGTCGCGAACCCCGAAGCGGAAGCGCTCTCCGATCGCTTCACGCGGGTCGAGGCCCTTGGGCGCGCGATCACCCAGCTCTCCGCCGACGACCAGCGCCGGGTCATCAGCAGCACCGATAGCTCGGCGAAGCCGCTGGCTCAGCACTTCGCGGAGTTCATGACGCGCGCGCTGGGACGCGAAGACGGAGACCGCAGCGCTGATCCGCTGCGCGGCTCGAACGATGATCCGGCGGTGCTCTATTTCGGCGAGCACAACTATCACGGCCACAGCGGAGGGCTCGCCGTGTGGCGTGATGACGCCTATATTCAGGGCTACTATCACCGCCGCCTCCAGGAAGAGCCGAACGCCAACCTCTGGCAGCACGTCTTCGACGAGCAGCCGATGCTGGCTTGGAACGATGGAGCGGGGCGCTTCGAGCTCAAGCGGGGGGCGGAGGTACAGGCCCGTCTGCTGGCCGAGCTCACGAAGGGCGCGGGGAGCGACGGTCTTGCGCTCTACCGCGGGATGAGCAACTTCGAGGGCGCGCTCTACGCACTCTCCGCCGCGCTGAAGGACGGACCCGCTCCCCCGAATTGGCGCGAGACCTTGACCAAGGGCCTCCAGGAGCTCGGGGAGACCTTGGCCTTTCAGGAGCGCTGGGCCCGCGATAGCGGCTCGGTCGAGCAGGCTGAGGCCATCACAGAGCGGCAAGCGGCTCTGGCCTTGTATAGCGCGAAGCTGACCACGGAGATGAAGGCGGTGCAGGGTCCCGAGGCGCTCCGAGACCTCCTCCGGGCTCAGCTGGTGCAAACCGTGAACGGCTCGTCCTACGGCGCGTACTTTCTGACCCCCAGCTCGGGCTACGCCAATGGCTTCGGCGGCGGACAGGTCGCGGAGTTTCAGCTCAAGAAGGAGCTGCTCGAGTCCCTGAGCGCCAAGAAGCAGGCCTACGTCGGCGTCGAGCGCAGCGTGGAGATCGGCCTCTTGGCTGGCCCAGAGCAGCTCGACCCTGGCGCGCTCGTGGACCTACTCCTCAAGGCCTATGTTTCGAGCCGGCCGACCATCTCGGACTATTGATCGCCTCGGCTCCGCGTGTCCTTCTCCGCCCGGTCTCGGCGGGTTCAGCGGAACTTCTTTTTGACTCGCCGAACTTCTAGCGTCTGTCCCGTCAGCTTCAAGCTACCCACTTTCCCCGTCGATCCCAGGCGCACCTCCAGCTCAAAGTCTCCGCCGACGACTTCGCTGCAGGCGACGCAAACCATCGTGCCAGGGAGGGCCTTGAGTCGTGCCTTTGGAATCTCGGATTCGCAGCGGGCGCAAAGGAGGATGTCATCGTCGCTCGTCACCATGTTTCACCCCTTTCAAACGACCCAGTCGATCCGGGCGAGCCTCGCCCGGCACAGCCCTTGGGGCAGTGCTCGTTGGGCGCTAAGCCGTTGCGATACGGCCATCTCATGGAGGAATCGGCGCGGCTTGGCAAGCCCCGCGCTCACTCCAAGATCGGCGCCGCCACGGCCTCCGCATCCCCCTGGACCGCCAGCGCCGCCAGGGTCTGGACGAGCTTCGCGGTGTCCACATAAGTATGGATCTTCTCCGCTGATCCCCAGGAGAGGTCGGTGATCTGGACGCCCGCGCCCCAATAAGGAGGGGCGTCTGGTGGCGCGACATAGTGCTCAAAGCGCGTGACCACGCGCGTCGACCACGGCCAGCCGCTGACCATGACCTCCCGGATCACGAACTGCCCCGGGAGCAGGCGAAACAGCCGCTCAAACCACTTGGCTACGCCGGCGCGGCTCACCCGCGTCCCCCCCAGCGCGTGCGCTCCCTCGAAGGTGTAGCAGACGTCCTCGGCCATCAGGGACAAGGCCGGCCCCGCGTCATGCAGGCTCAGGCCCTCGAAGGCGGCCAGCACCTTGCCGCGTACGATGGCGTGATAGGGGTTCAGCGATCCTTCCGCGGTCTGGTCCACCGCGACCGCCCGGGGTTGTTCGACCATTTCCGCGCTCCTTGCGCTCGCACAGCCGAGGAGGGCGCACAGGACCCAGCTCAGTCGTCGGCCAAATGTTGACATCGAAAACATCCTGCCGGACGGGTGTTGACGGTGTCAATATTGCGGTTGCTGTTGGACCCGGCCCCAGGCAGACTCCGCGCGATGGCGAAGGCCAACAGAGCCAAGGCGCGGCCCTACCACCATGGGCACCTCCGGGAGGCGCTCATCGCGGCCTCCTGCGCGATCCTCGACGAAGAGGGGGCTCAGGCCCTCACGCTGCGCTCGGCGGCTCGGCGGGTCGGGGTCAGCCACGCCGCGCCCAAGAACCACTTCGGAGATCTGGCGGGGCTCATGAGCGCCGTGGCGGCCGAGGGCTTCCGCCGCCTGGCGGTGGTGATGCTAGCGGCGGCGGCGAAGAAGAAGGACCCAGTAGGACGCCTCATCGAGGTCGGCGTGGTCTACGTTGGCTTCGCTCAGGCATCGCCGGGCCATTTCCGCGCCATGTTCCATCCCTCGCTCGGTCCGCGCGCGCCCGGGAGTGAGCTCGAGCAGGCCTCGACCGCCGCGCTCAGCGCCCTGGTCTCCGCGGTGAGCGCCGCTCAGCAGGCTGGACAGCTACGGTCGGGAGATCCGCTGGAGCTCAGCTTGGCGGCCTGGTCCATGGTCCATGGCCTCGCGGCGTTGGTGGTCGACGGCCACCTCGCCAACAAGGGCCTGCCCCAGGACGGCGAGGCCCTGGCGCGGAGCTTCGGCGAGCTCCTGTATCAAGGGATGAAGGCGCCTGCCCCCAAGAAGCCACGGCCCAAGCGCCGCTTAGCGCCCCACGACCGTCGGTAGCGAAGCGCTGCCCGAATCACCAGGCGCTCTTGCGGGCCTTGAGACTCCAGGTGATCGTGAGCCGTGAAGTCCTTCACTGACCGAGTCGCTGTCATCACCGGGGCCGCGAGCGGTCTCGGGCTAGAGCTGGCGCGGGGGGCTCGGCGGCGCGGCATGAAGCTGGTGCTCGCCGACGTCGAGGAAAAGGCCCTGGAAGCTGCCCACCAGGAGCTGTTTGAAGCCGGGGCCGAGGTGTTGGCGCTACCTACCGACGTATCGAGGCCGGAAGCGGTCAGGGCCTTGGCGGACGCGGCGGAGGCGCGCTTTGGGCCGGTGCACCTGCTGTTCAACAACGCCGGGGTGGGCGGCGGGGGCTTGGTCTGGGAGTCGAGCTTGAGCGACTGGCAGTGGGTGCTCGGCGTGAACCTCTGGGGTGTTATTCACGGCGTGCAGAGCTTTGTGCCGCGCATGCTAGCGACCGCCAAGTCGCAGCCCAACTATGAAGGACACATCGTGAATACGGCTTCCATGGCCGGCTTGGTCAATATGCCTAATATGGGTATTTACAACGTCTCCAAGCACGCCGTGGTGGCGCTGTCGGAGACTCTGTATCAAGACCTCAAGATCGTCGATGCGCCCATCGGGGCCTCGGTACTATGTCCATACTTTGTGCCGACCGGAATTCACAAGTCCGAGCGCAACCGGCCCGCGGCCTTGGCGAACCCCGCGGCCACCGCCTCTCAGATCGTGGCGCAGGAGTTCGCCGAGCGGGCGGTGACCAGCGGGCGGGTGAGCGCGGCCGAGGTCGCGGAGTTCACGTTTGATGCAGTGCTCGAAGGCCGTTTCTACATCGCCTCGCATCCCAAAGCGCTGGGTGGGGTGCGGGAGCGCGCGGAGGACATCGTCGCCTTGGGGAACCCGCGCGATCCCTTCGCCGCTCGCCCCGAGGTTGGGGCTGCGCTAAGGGCGGCGGTGCGGGGCGTGCGCTGAGCGGCTACTCCGTCGCCGGCATTTCCTGCCAGGTCCCGACCTCTGGTCAGACGGAGATCTTCTGCTTGGCCAGCGCGGCCGAGAGGGCCGCCGCCAGGCCACCCATACTATCGGCCATGACCGGGGAGCTCAGGTG
>Ga0268298_10002550_pt1 | contig 19799 bp, 18 predicted proteins | sample WWTPWeurt_MetaG_FD_194462 | JGI IMG/M metagenome (GOLD analysis project Ga0268298, IMG submission 194462) | Activated sludge microbial communities from WWTP in Nijmegen, Gelderland, Netherland - WWTP Weurt | ecosystem: Engineered > WWTP > Aerobic digester > Activated sludge | place...
TGCTATCGCTTCAATCGCCGCTTCGATCTCCGCACGCTTCACAACCGCCTGCTCATCGCGGCCATCAGCGCAAATCCTCGTCCACTGCGCACGATTCGCGTAGCTGACGTTCATTGCTAATCAAGATTAGTTTTGATATATCCATAATGCATTGCCAGCATGCCCAGCGCAGCGACCAGAATCCCGCGTGCTTCCGGTTGTGACAAGGACCGTCCATTCCACCCTTGCATGGCAGCCCACTCTTTAACACTATGCCCAAGGCCTGCGATGTACCAGATCGCTGAGCCACCTGGACTGGCGATGCCACCGACCGCATCAAGCGCCTGACCAATACGTTTGCGGGCGAAGGCAGTTCGCTCGGTCATGCTGTCGCGCCACTGGCCGCCTGGAATGCGGTCAAAGGCAGGCACGCTTTGACCGCTGAGTTGAGCCAGAATGAATGTGGTCGAGAAGTCCTGCCCGGCGTCGTGCATCTGCGCAGTGATCGTACCGTTCTTGAGCATCAGGCTCAGGGAATCGATAGTACGAAAATGCAGGTTACCGATGTGTTCGCCAGAATCTTCCCGAACCCACTCGGCCGGGCGACCACCTGCGAGCGGAATGATGTCGCCCTGGCGCAATGGTTGTGGTTTGGATTTAGCCATCATTGACCACACCTCCAGAGACAGGGTTACGACGACCGTAGAGTCTGGACGCGATACCTTCAAGGAATTGTCGCTCCCAGCTATCAGTCACGAGTTCGGGTGAAACCACCAGCACACCTTGTTTGTGCCATGCCGCTGCGCGCATGGCTCGCAATTCACCTTCGGACGCGGGTGAGATCGGTATCAACCGTGCCAGAGCACAGACCGGGGTACGCATCAGAATTCTCCTTCCATGGCCCAGTGCAGGATTGCAAGCGCATCCGCTTCGTTGTCGTCTATCGGGAAATAGCCACGGGCCTTTGCAACGGCGACCATGTCATCCTTGCTGGCATTGCCTTTGCCGGTCGCGTGCTTCTTGATCGTGCCGACTGGGACGCCCTGGTAGGGAATGTTGTGCTGTTCGCACCAGGCGGTCAGATGGCCCATGAAGCCGCCGTAGGCATGCGCCGCATCGACGCCAGCATGGCGTCGTACCTCCTCAAAGAACACGGCATTGATGTCGCCGCTGGTGAATCGCAGTTCGTTCAACCAGCGCTTGAAGCGCAGGTAGCGCATCCCACCACCCTCGAAGCGCTGAGGCGAAAAGTGTTCGGTGCCGCTGGTTATGGTGCCGTCACGCTGGTGCAATGCCCAACCGGTAGGTTCTGGTCGCCGCGGCATCGAGCGCGGACTTAATATATGCATCGTTGTATTCCACGGTAAAACTCCTGTTTCGTTTAGGAGTTCCCCATTCTTCGAATACGCCGTGAGATGCTCTATGGTGCTAATTGAGATGTAAGTGAGATGGCCTCAATGCCTTGCGTCTGCAGCGTTTTGGCGAGGTACCGACGAAAAAAAGGCCGCTCATGGCGGCCGTTTGTGAATCAGGATCTGACGAAAACCGGACGGGCTAGACCAGCAGTTGGTAGCTGCCCCGCTTTACCCCGGGTGGAAAGCCCACGTAAACGCCTTCAACCGATGCCCAGAAGGTTCGTCCTAACAGCTGGCTGGGAGTAGATGAAGCAGATCCTGCTGCGGACATCAGCTGCTTGGTGGGTACCGCTGGGGATGCGTTACGGTAGGCATCGACGAGAGCCTGAAAGAAGGCGATCGCTTTTGGTCCGGCCAGAGGGAGCGGAGGCTTGCCAGGTATCCGCAGTGAAGCGCTGTAGTTGTCAGTCTTGACCAAGTCCAGAACCATCCCGCCGCGCGCGAGTTGCTTGCCGAGGCTGTATGCGCTGGCGACCTTGGCAATATCGAGCAATTGCCCATCGCTACAATCTGAAATGTAGTCTGCAACAGCCGTGATGACGTTTGGACCGAGGCACAATGGGTTATCCCGTCCCGCTGAAAAGATCAGTCCGACACCTTTGTCACTGAGGCCCCTGAGTAGGATATCGAGGCGCTGCAGTGTGGATGGTGTCCGCAAGTCACGGGCCAGGTAGCAGGGAACCACTTCGGCACCGAGGTTGATCGTCCCAAGATAGGTCAGTTGGTGGTCGAGCCTCGAAAATTCGACAGTCACCAGGTGGCCCTTGATCCGTTTTAGTACGATCTCATCCAGCCAGTCGCGATTTATCCCAAATTTCTCCACTGCCGCCAAGGGTAGTTCAACAGTTTTCCCATCAACTGGATGGGCATAACAGATGAAGCCCGGCTTGCCCGCCGATTTGACGCCGACTTCGTGCGTTGTGCCGTTCTCATCCAGAAGAATGCTGGTGTACGTGATTGTGCACGAGTTCCTTCATGGCGCATCACCAGGGCATGAGCCTGCTGGCGCTGGCTTACCTGCTGCTCGACCAGCCGATGCAGCGCCGTTTTGCGGCGGACCGCCTGTTCCAGGCGGTCATGCTGCTGCTGCAGGAACGCATACCCAAGGTCACCACGCTGTTCTCGCACACCGCCGAACTGGCCGACGCACGTTCGACCGAAGCTGCTGCCGAAATGCCGATCCGGGTGTTTGCCACCCCCGATACGCCGATGCCGGAAGTCCAGTTGCTGTCGAACGGGCGTTACCACGTCATGGTCACCAACGCCGGGGGCGGCTACAGCCGCTGGAACGATCTCGCCATCACCCGCTGGCGCGAAGACGGCTTGCGCGACAACTGGGGAACGTTCTGCTACATCCGCGAAGTGGCGAGCGGGACCGTCTGGTCGACCGCCTACCAGCCGACGCTCAGGCGCGCCGACCATTACGAGGCGATCTTCTCCGAGGGGCGCGCTGAGTTCCGCCGCCGCGATTCGCTGGGCAGCATTCCGGGCAGCGGGGAAGGCGAGTTCGAGACGTATACCGAGATCGTTGTCTCGCCGGAAGACGACATCGAATTGCGCCGGACACGCATCACCAATCGCTCGCGACAGCGCCGGGAAATCGAGGTCACCAGTTACACTGAGGTGGTGCTGGCGCCGGCGGCGGCCGACGAACTGCATCCGGCCTTCAGCAATCTTTTCGTGCAGACCGAAATCCTGCGCGAACGCCACGCCATCCTGTGCACCCGCCGGCCGCGCTCGCTCGCCGAGCCGGCGCCGACCATGCTGCACCTGATGGCGGTGCACGGCGCGGCCAACGGCACGGTTTCCTGTGAAACAGACCGTCTGGCCTTCCTTGGCCGAAACCGCAGCACCGCCAACCCGCAGGCGCTGGATGAGGGCGCAGTGCTGGGCGGGGCCGAGGGGTCGGTGCTCGACCCGGTGGCTGCCGTCCGCCGGCGCATCATGCTGGAACCCGAACAGTCGGTGACCATCGACCTGGTGACCGGCATCGCGGGAAACCGCGACCTGGCCCTCGGCCTGGTCGAGAAATATCAGGACCGCAATCTCGCCGACCGCGTCTTCGACCTGACCTGGACGCACAGCCAGGTCGTCCTGCGCCAGCTCAACGCGACCGAGGCCGACGCGCAACTGTATGCGCGCCTGGCCGGCGCCGTCATCCATGCCAATGCCCTGCTGCGCGCCGATGCCGAGGTGCTCGTCAAGAACCGGCGCGGGCAGTCGGGACTCTGGGGCTACGCTATTTCCGGCGACCTGCCCATCGTGCTGCTGCAGATCGGCGATGCGGCCAATTTCGATCTCGTGCGCCAGCTAGTCCAGGCGCACGTCTACTGGCGCCTGAAGGGGCTGGCCGTTGACCTGGTGATCTGGAACGAGGATCACGCCGGCTACCGGCAGCGCCTGCAGGAACAGATCATGGGCCTGATCGCCTCGGGCATCGAGGCCAGCGTGATCGACAGGCCGGGCGGCATCTTCGTGCGCCTGGCCGACCAGATATCGAGCGAGGACCGCATCCTGTTCCAGTCGGTGGCACGTGCCGTCATCGTCGACAACCGGGGAACCCTGGCCGAACAGCTCGACCGGCGCAGCCTCGGCGAAACGCGCGTGCCGCGCCTGGTGCCGACCCGTCGCTACCGGCCAGAAGCACCGCCAGCCGCCGTGCCCCCGGGCGTCGGTCTGCAGTTGTTCAACTGGCTCGGCGGGTTTGCTGCCGACGGTTCCGAATATGTCATCACGCTTGCTCCCGGCCAGACGACACCGGCACCGTGGGCGAATGTGCTGGCCAACCCGCACTTCGGGACGGTCATCTCGGAGAGCGGCGCTGCCTATACCTGGAGCGAGAACGCCCACGAGTTCCGCCTGACCCCGTGGCACAACGATCCGGTCAGCGATGGCGGTGGCGAAGCGCTCTATTTGCGCGACGAAGAGACCGGCCACGTCTGTCCGCCGCGGCACGCGCCGACAGCAGCGTTGCTGCCCCGGCGGCCCTGTCGATGATCGACGAGTCCTGGGGCTTTGATCCCTCGTCGGCGCCGTATGAAATCCGTTTTCACCGGGCGAACTACGTGCTGTTCGGGCGCTACTCGGATAACGTCAACAGCGCGCCGTTTTCGCCGCTCTTCCAATCTGCTGGCGGGGGTCAGAATGATCTGAGCAATACGGAGGCGAAATTCCAGTTCAGCTTCAAGGCGCGCCTGTGGGCGACGGATGACCGGCGCTGGGGCGTCTGGGCTGCCTACACGCAGCAGAGCCAGTGGCAGTTGTACAACAGCGACGTGTCGCGGGCGTTTCGCGACACCAACTACATGCCCGAGCTGCTCGTCAGTTACAAGCCCGCCATCGATCTCGGCGGCGGCTTCAACTGGAACCTTTTGAGCGCCGGCTTCAACCACCAGTCGAACGGCCGCTCGGACGTGCTTTCGCGGAGCTGGAACCGCCTTTTTGCCGAAGTCGGCGTCGAGCGCGACAGCCTCGCGTTGTCCGCCAGGGCCTGGTACCGCCTGCCTGAAGACGCGGGTACGGACGACAACCCCGATATCACCGACTACTACGGCCACGGCGAGATCAGCGCCTTGTACCGCTGGCGTGGCAACAGCTTTGCGGCAATGGCCCGCGGCAACCTGAGCACCGGCAAGGGCGCCGTCCAGCTCGGCTGTTTCTCGCCGCCCATCCTCGGCCCGCTCCGCGGCTACGTCCAGGTCTTCTCGGGATACGGGGAGACCCTGATCGATTACAACTGGAAGCAGAATACCATCGGGGTCGGTATCGCCCTGAGCGACGGCTTTTAGCCGGTCACTCCAGAGCCGTAAATGAACTCCTTGCGAACCCGCCGGATACGCGTCGAAATCTCGCTGCGGACGATGATTCACCTGGTGCTGATCATTGCCGCGCTGTGGATATTCATCCGCCTCCTGCCGGTCGTCCTGGTGCTGGTGGCAGCCTTGATGATCGTTGGTACGCTCGGTCCGGCCGTGGCTTGGCTGGAGCGGCGCGGCGTCCGCCGGAATGCGGGTATCGGCATCGTGTTCGCCGTGCTGTCGGTGGCGACGGTGCTGCTGTTTGCACTGACCATTCCCGAGCTGATGAACCAGACAAGAAGCCTGATCGGCATGGAGCCGGCACTGCGCGAACAACTGGCCGCCTGGTTGGCACAATCGCCGCTGACCGCCAGCCTCGCGCATGCCCTGCGCAATATTCACTATGACGAGCTGATCAAGTCTTCCGCCGCGACCGTGCTGAGCTTTTCCACCCTCCTGCTGGAGGGCATCGCTTACGGGTTCGGCGCTGTCTTTCTTGCGTTGTACATGATGGTGGACCGCGACCGGCTGCGCGGTACGCTTTTCGCGCTGGTGCCGCGTACGCAGCATATCCGGCTATCGCGCATCCTGGTCAATCTGGAAACCATTGTCGGTGGCTATATCCGTGGCCAGGCGATCACCTGCGCCCTGATGGCGGTATTCATGTTCATCCTGCTTACCGCTTGTGGCATCCCCAATGCCCTGGCGCTTTCAGTATTCGGCGGACTGGCCGACGTGCTGCCTTACGTCGGCATCTTCCTCACCATGGGGCCTGCGGTTGCCGCCGCACTCCCCTTCGGGCCGCTCATCGCCACGGTCGTTTTCCTGCTGATGCTGGCTTACGGCAGTTTCGAGAGCCGCGTGCTGGTGCCGGAGGTCTACGGGCGCGCGCTGCGACTGCCCTCATCGGTGGTGTTCTTTTCCCTGCTCGCTGGCGCCACGCTGTTCGGCATCATCGGGGCGCTGCTCGCGCTACCCGTCGCGGCTACCATCCTGATGCTCATCGATGAGCTGCGCGTCGAGTTGCCCGGTGAAACCGAGCAGGAAGACGATGCAGCGACGAGAGAGTTGGACGAGCGTGGCGAGCTTGAATACGAGCGCAGGACCGAAGGTCTGCCGGCCGCAGAGTCAGCCGCTATCGCTGTTGAAATGGTAGGCGAGCGAAAAAAGGCTGAAGGCGAGGCAGCGGCGGGGTAGAGGGGGGTGCGACAGAGTTGAACTCGAGGGAACCTTGAAGATGTTATCTCGTGAGGGGCGGAGTTTCGATCTGGCATAGTTCCCGTAATTTGACGATAAAGTCAAAAGTTGTACGGTGTTTGTACGGATCATTGGATTGTTGCCCGGTTGTGCTCTACAATTCTCCGTAATTCTTCCGTACAGAAGTGATGGCCATGTCGACTACCGCACAAGCACACGAACGCATTGATTTGCGCACATCGCCGGAAATCAAGGAATTGATCGTTCGAGCCGCTAGCACTGCCGGCATGTCGGTCAGCGCCTTTCTTCTCGGAACGGCCCAGGAACGAGCCAGGCAAATCCTCGCAGAAGCGGAGATGATCACGTTGACCACCAAGGACTGGAACGCCTTTGCCAAGGCGCTAGATAACTCCGATAAGCCGAGGCCGAACCTTTCTGCTGCCTTCCAGCGGCACCGCGACTGGCAGCAGGGCAAGCGTTGATATCGAGTTACTTCGGCGATATTGATCCGTTATCGTCGGATCACGATCGGCGATCGTTCACCTGTGGTGTAGATGCCCTGGATGAGTATCTGCGTCGTTTTGCCCGTCAGCATGCTGCCACCAACATCAACCGAACGTACGTTGCAGCCGTAGGCTCGGAGATTCTTGGCTTTTACAGCTTGGCCATGTCCGGTATCCGAAAGGAAAACCTCCCGGCCAAGCACGCTGGTCGGTTTCCGAACTTCCCGCTACCGGTCGCTCGTTTGGCTCGGTTGGCTGTGGCCATCCGGCATCAGCGCAAAGGACTCGGCGAACTGCTGTTGGCGGACGCTCTGCAGCGTTGCCTGCGCCTATCGGTCGAGATCGGGATGATCGGCGTGATCGTGGATGCCAAGGATGAACAGGCACGTGGATGGTATGAACGTTACGAATTCGAGCGACTGCCGGATTCGCCTTTGACTTTGTGGCTGCCGACTGCTGCCATCGAGAAATTGTGAGAATCAGGAAGCAGGGGGTGTCGCAAGGAAATATGGGAGCAGGGGCGTCGATCCCCCTCAAAGGCAGCACAAACCTTGATTACGATCGCAGAACGGTGCCCGGAGGTATTGGGGGAACTTGCCGCTGCAGCATAGACAGTTTGTGTTGGTCTATCTTCTGGCCCGCCAAGCAATAACGCGAAATCCGCATCCTGCAAGGGTTTGCGGATTTTTCGTTTTGGTTCAGATGTGACATCAGATACGTATTGGTCGCCGTCACACCATAATTTGCTCGGGCAATCCGAGGTATGACATAAGGATGAAATCCTGCAAAGTGTGCGGCAAGCCTTTCGACGGTCGCGCTCAACTGTTGGGACAACGCGCCGATGGAAAGCTGCTGGGGTTCCTTGAAGACTGAACTGGTGCATCACTGTCGCTTCGCGACCCGCGAGCAGGCCAAACGCGAGATCACGGAATACATCGAGATATTCTACAACCGCATCCGAAAGCAGGCTCGACTCGGTCATCGGTCGCCCGCCGCTTTCAGTCAGAAATACTATGCAATGCAGATGGCCGCTTAACCCGTTGGACTCCGTGATTTGCAACCGACCTCACATATGAGAAGGTTCAACTCTGCTCGCCCCAGGTTATCAGAAGGCCTGATCCCAACGAATCGATAATCGAATGGCGGCGTTGATCAAGCCCACCATGCTGTAGGTCTGTACGAAGTTGCCCCACTGCTCCCCGCTCTTCGGATCGATATGTTCGGCCAGCAGTCCGTGGCGGTTGCGGCAGGCCAACAGCTTCCCGAAAAGCTCGCGCGCTTCCTGGCGGCGATCCAGCGCCGCCAGGGCATTGACGTACCAGAAGGTGCAGACGAGGAATGCATTTTCAGGTTCGCCGAAATCGTCCTTCTCTACATAGCGGAAAATGAAGTCGCCACGGCGCAGGTCTTTTTCGACCGCGTTGACCGTGGCCGCAAAGCGCGGATCGGCGGCATCGAGGAATCCGACTTCGGCCAGCAGGAGCAAACTCGCATCCATCGCTTCGCCCTCGAAGGTTGACACGAACGAGCCGCGCTGCTCGCTCCAGGCGCGATGACTGATGGTCTCGTGGATCTGGCGGGCGTGACCGAGCCAATAGGCTGCGCGCTCATCCAGCCCCAGTTGGTGCGCAATCCGCCTGATGCGGTCGCATGCAGCCCAACACATGACGGCCGAGAAGGTATGCACCCGTGCGCTGCCGCGCAATTCCCATAGCCCGGCATCCGGCTGGTCGTAGCAGCGACGGGCCTGCTCGCCCAACAGTTCGAGTCGTCGGAACAGGGCGTCGTCACCACGCCGCGTCAGGCGCTGGTCGAAAAAGACATGGGTTGCAGCGAGGATGGCTGAACCATAGACGTCATGCTGGATCTGACGATAGGCTTGGTTGCCGAGGCGTACCGGGCCCATTCCCCGATAGCCGGCGAGCGACGGAATTTCCTGTTCGTCCAGTTCCGCCCGGCCATCGATACCGTAAACAGGCTGCAGGAGGCCACCGCCGGAATTGGCGGCAATGTTGATGATATAGCCGAGATAGCGTTCCATGGTGCGGGTCGCGCCCAGCCGGTTCAGGGCGTTGACCACGAAATAGCCGTCGCGCAACCAACAGTAGCGGTAGTCCCAGTTGCGACTGCTGCCCGCGGCCTCCGGAATGGATGTGGTCATGGCGGCAACGATGGCGCCGGTGTCGTCGTAGGCGTTCAGCTTGAGCGTGATGGCCGCGCGAATAACCGCCTCCTGCCACTCGTAGGGAATACCGAGGAAGCGTACCCACTCGTGCCAGTACTGCGACGTTTCGTCGAGGAAGCGGCGGCTTACCTCGCCGGCAGCTTCGTGCACCGTCTCGTCGGCACCCAGCAGCAGGGTCACGGTATCTTCGAGGAAAAATTCGGTTTCCTGAAGGATTACCGTCAGCGAGGCATCGGTTGTCAGGCGCAACGTCAGACCCGGCGTGACGTAGCGAATATGGTTGCTGCCCCAGGTCACGTCCGGGCGCTCGGCACCATTTCTGCATGCCGGGCGCAGGCGCAACGTCAGGCGCGGGCTGCCCGACAGTCGCCGGATGCGACGGACCAACATCGTCGGTCGGAACATCCTGCCGTACTGGCCGAAGCGCGGGGCGAAGTCGGTGACTTCCACGGCGCCCCCATGGCAGTCATGCAGACGCGTAACAAGGATGGCGGTGTTCTCGAGATAGTGCTGCTCGATCCGCTCGCACTCGGCAAGGTCAACGGCGGAATACCCGTAGTCGTCGGTATTCCGGAGGAGAGAACAGAACACCGGATCGCCGTCGAAACGCGGAAAGCAGCCCCATACAATACGGGCCCGTGCATCGACAAGCGCGCCCAGCGTACAGTTGCCAATCAAGGCCAGATCTAGGTTCTGCATTCCCATCCTTTCAGGGTAGTTGCCAGCCAACTTCGCACGGCCGCCACGTTAGGCAGTCGGAAGCGGGCGCAACTTGCGCCGCTACCCACCTTGATCGAAACCCCATCGAGTCGGTTTACTTCGGCGAAGCCATGTTCGTCATTCAGGTCGTCACCTATGAATATCGGAGTTCGACCGAGAAAGGGGGGCTCCAGCATGTACTCGGCGATGGCAGAACCCTTGTCGATGCCTGCCGGTTTCACTTCGACCACGCGCTTTCCCCGCTGCAGTTCGAGTCCGCTGCCGATCTCGCCGACAAGTTGCGCCAGCAACCTATGCACATAGGCGGCCATGTGTAACGCCTGCCGATAATGCAGCGCCAGCGTCAGCCCCTTGTCCTCAAGCAACAGCCCTGAATGACGGGCGAGCACCGGGGCCAGGGCCGCCTTAATGGCGCACTTGGCGTCGGGTGGCGTGGCATGAATCCACAGGCGACCGGTCGCATCCCGTCGCTCCAGCCCATGCTGGCCTGCCATGGGCAGACGCGGCAGACCCAGCAGTGTGCCGAGGTCGCTCAGCGAGCGGCCGCTGATGAGCGCAATCGCGCCGGAACTCGCCCTGTGAATTCGCCCGATCAATTCGAGCAAACAGCGATCGACGCTTACAGCGGAAGGCGTCTCGGCGATCTCAATCAGGGTGCCATCGACGTCGAGGAAAAAGGCCGAGTCGGCCGACGGCATTGGCGGGAGACGATTGCGCCTCATGATCATGCAGATCCGGTGCCGCCCGTGCCAACCAGGCGATTGCGCCGCCGCATGGCGGCGGCATCGAGCAGCATGCGGCCGGCCCAGCGGAAGACGTTGAATTCGGCCACCAGTCCGCGCATCAAGCGCATGCGGTCCCGTTGCTCGGCCTCCGGCATGATCAACGCCATGTGCAATGCGGCTGCGCATTGGTCCGCGTCGTAAGGATTGACTATCAGTGCCTCGGGCAATTCACGCGCGGCACCCGTGAACTGGGAGAGGATAAGCACGCCGCGCTCGTCGTCGCGCGCGGCGACGAATTCCTTCGCCACTAGGTTCATGCCATCGTGCAGACTGCTGACAAAGCAGAGATCGGCCGCACGGAAATACTCATAGACCTCCCGCGGCTCATGGTGCTCAATCTTGAGGATAATGGGCGGTGGTCCCTGGCGCTCGAAGCGGCCATTAATGCGTGCTGCCATCGCCCGCACCTGCGCCTCGTGATGCTGGTACTCATCGATTCCAGAACGCGTCGGCGCGGCGATCTGGACGAAGGTGAAGCGCCCAATCCATTCCGGTTTCAATTCCAGCAGCCGCTCAATGGCGTGGAATCGCTCCACGATGCCCTTGGTGTAATCGAGGCGATCGACGCCGATGCCAACCATGTGTTCGGCAGGCAGGCCGGTGAAGCTGCGAATATCGGCCCGGCATGTCGGCACCGCCTTCTGCAGCATTTCAGGTTCCGGCGGCCAGGCAATCGAGATCGGATAGCGCCGGACTGCCGTCAGTTTGCCGCCATACGAGACATTGAAGGACTCGCGGTCGACGCGGGCCTCGAGCAGGCGATCGATGGTATCGACAAAATTGTTACAGTGGAATTGCGTGTGGAACCCGAGGATGCTGCTGCCTAGCATTCCTGCGAGCACATCCTGGCCCCAAGGGCAGATGGCGAAAGACTCGGGATTGGGCCAAGGGATGTGCCAAAAGGTGATGATCGTCGCCTCCGGCAGTTCCTCGCGGATCATCTTCGGCAGCAGCGCGAAGTGATAGTCCTGCACGAGGACGATGGGCTCCTTCGTCTTGGCCTCGCTGACGACGGCCTTGGCGAACTTGCGGTTGACGGCGACATACTGGGCCCAGTCGCCCGAACGGAAAGTCGGGCGGACATGGGCGATATGGCAGAGCGGCCAGAGACCCTCGTTGGAAAATCCGTAGTAGTAGCCCGACTCTTCCTCGGCAGTGAGCCAGACGCGGCGGATCTGGTAAGCGGGTTTCTCCGGCGGGACGGCAACACGGTCATGCCTATCGACCACCTTGCGGTCGGCTGAACCGCTGCCATGCGCAACCCATGTGCCGGAGCAGGCACGCATGATTGGCTCGAGCGCAGTCACCAAACCGCTCGCCGGGCGTTGTACCTCGATGCGATCGCCACGCCGCTGGTGGATGTAGGGCTCCCGGTTGGAGACCACGATTACGTCTTCGCCGCGCAGTTCGCCGTGGAGAATGGCGCGCAGAGTCTCCGGCGTCCAGGTCATCTGGCTTTCGTCGCGAGCACGTGCGTCGGCTTCTAATTCACGTATCAGCATCTGCAAGTCACGGGCAATGGGTTTGAACTCTGGGAGTTCAGGCGCACCAGCGGCGGGCTGGCGTAGCAGCCCTTCGCCTCTCAGCAGCGAGCGCGCGCCGGCCATCCAGCCCCGCCACGACAACTGGGCAATGATGACCGTGATCAGCGATATGACCGTCGCCAACGCCATGAAGAAATAGAAGACATAGCGCTTGGTTTCTTCGCTTCGACGCGTAACGAAACTCATGTCGTGCACCAGGATGAACTTTCCATCGGGTGATGCCTCGCTCGCCATCGCTCTTACCGCAACGTGCAAAGGACCTTGAGAACTCGGCAGGAGGTGGTTTCCCGGCTGTTCCCAGCGTGCGAGATCGTCACAACGTATTTCCGCTGGCAGCGTCCGGCTGGCGAAAGCCGTGGCCTGCGCCGAAGCACAATAGCCGATGGCATACAGGCGCTCGTCTTGGGTGATGCGACTGAAGAACTCGCCGATCTTGGCTTTCTTGCCGGCCGCCAATTGTTCCTGCAGAGGCTCTTGAATGGTGTTCGCAATCAAGGCAGAGCGTATCTCGAGATCCCGCACGAACCAGCGCAAGGTCAATTGATCCACGAATGGTGCGACGGCATAGGCAATGCCTGCCAGGACGAGCATCAACGGTAGAACGAAGCGTAGGGATAGTTTCATGTGGGAAGCTCCGTCGAGAACGCTCGGAACAGTCGGAACAGTCGGTTCAGGGGCGGTCTCAATACATCATGCGGCGGCCCGACCGGCACGAAAACCTGCCCGTGACTACGTTGGTCTTTTTAAGCTGTTCACGGACACCCATTGGGGAACATATTACATTAATCGATTGGCGCTCAGAAGTTGATGTCGTTCAGGTGAGCCCATCGATTGTCAATGCTGGTTGCCTCGAATACGATCTACCCATTGCAGCCAGAGGCGGTTTGTATTGGCATACCTTCTGGCCCGCAAAGATAGCCAAAAGCCCTGATTATTCAGGGCTTTTGGCTTTTTCTGCCGAAATTGTTGTCAAGTGTCATCATGCAAGTGGTAGTTTAAATTGACTGTTGTTGGTATGGAAGCCGTGATTCACGACCGGGCAGGTTTAGAGGAGGGCTTTCAGCACCAGGATGAGGAAGGCTGCGCTGATGCGCTCGCAGGTGGCGACCCCCACGTACTGTGTGATGCAAACGACGGCATTGATCTGATGATCTCGCCGCAATGGTCCGTCAGCAGGAAGCAGCCGGCTGCGAGGGCCTCAAAGATACGCAGATTGACGGCCGTTTCCGCGCCATAAGAATAGGTGCGCACCCTGCACATGCGGGCGCGACGGTGACGCTGGTTGGCCGAGGCGGTTCACAGATGCGGCGCTGCTTGTTCAACTCGAAGGAAACGGCCGGTCCGGTGCGAGCTCACCTGCGGGGCCGAACCAACGGGCTGGGGCCTGAGCGGCTTGCCCTGGTCAGGCCAGTGGCTGCGCGATGCGTCCCGACGTCGCTGTCGACCGTGGCCGCAGACCGGCCAGCGCGGCCACGGCAATGCCGACGAGAAGCAACGTCGCCGGTTCCGGAGCAGGCATGTAAACGTGGCGCACCGACGCCTCGAATCCGGTGATGAACCAGTCGTTGTCCCACAGCCCGTGGAACTGCGACTTGAACTCGTCGACGATGTCCTGGGCGGCAAAGGTCTGGGTGAGTGACGACCCCGGAGCGGGGATCCTGCCGAGTTCGATGTAGTCGTCGGGCGAATCGAAGAGCATGTGGAAACTCAGCCCGTCTACGGTGATAACCTGACCGGCTGCGTCCGTGACCCTCAATCCGTAGAGGAAGTCGAAGTACGCGATGAGCGAGTGGTCGTAGATGTAGTGGGTGTCGAGGGCGAATACATCCGTGTTCGGTCGGACCAACGCCAAGACGCCCGAGACCTGGAACGGGGGAATCGCGCGGTCGTCCTCGTCGTCGATCGGAAAGTCGACGTAGTTGCTCGCGTGTGCGGTGTCGAAGGTCGCCAGTGGAACAGCCTGGGCTGTGCCGATTGCCGTGCAGCACGAGAACAACAGCGCACGCAAGGCTTGCTTGAGGTGTGTCATCGGACAGATCTCTTCATCGATCCCAAGATAGGAAAGTCAAAGCGACATGCGGGAGTATCTTCTACCCTGGTCGCCACCGTCAATCGCAGATTTCGCGCCGGAAAGAGCCGGGGTTCGCCACAAGCCCTTCGATGCGCCGCTGGCTGCGAGTTTCCGGATCGTGTCCCCGGGCCCAAGACCTTAAGCTCGGACACCACCCGGCGGGACAGTGCCGTATCAAGATCACCAAACCGTCAAGAACAGACCCATCACCCTGCAAGCTACCTGAAGAAAACTGGTAGCATCAACAGCGCCCTTTGAGAGGACGATAAACTGGGGGAACATCAAAGCAACTGCCCTTGTTCTCCGAGACTTGCCGTTGCCGGGCCGAATGAGTCGGGGTCACCGATGGCCAAGACACGATAAAGATATCTGGACATTGGCATGTTGAGCGATTTGTTCTCCCAAGACACGGTTGACCGAAATGCCCCGCTGGCCGAGCAACTGCGTCCGCAAACGCCGGACGAGGTGATCGGCCAGATGCACCTGCTCGGGCCGGGCAAGCCGCTGCGCCTGGCGTTTGAATCCGGTCAGCCGCATTCATTGATCCTCTGGGGCCCTCCGGGGGTCGGCAAGACGACGCTGGCGCGGATGATGGCAACACAGTTTCAGTGCGAGTTCATCGCCCTGTCGGCGGTGTTTTCCGGGATCAAGGAGGTGCGCGAGGCGGTGGCGCAGGCCGAGATGTGGCGCGACCAGGGACGGCGGACCATTCTCTTCGTCGATGAAATCCACCGCTTCAACAAGGCGCAGCAGGACGGTTTCCTGCCTTTCGTCGAGTCGGGCGTGCTGACCTTCATCGGCGCGACGACCGAGAATCCTTCATTTGAAGTCAATTCCGCCTTGCTCTCGCGGGTCTCGGTCTACGTGCTTAAATCGCTCGACGTGGCAGAGTTGGGCCAGCTGTTCGACCGAGCCTGCGATCAGGCGCTGGCCGACCTGAGCTTCGATGTCGCGGCCCGAGAGCGGCTGGTCGGGCTAGCCGACGGCGATGCGCGGCGGCTGCTCAACCTGCTTGAACAGATCCGCATCGCAGCGCATACGGCGGGTCTTGTCGCGGTCGACGGCCAAATGGTAGAGAAAGCCGTGGCGCAGAACCTGCGCCGCTTCGACAAGGGGGGTGATGCCTTCTACGACCAGATTTCGGCTCTGCACAAGTCCGTGCGCGGCTCGCATCCGGACGCCGCCCTCTACTGGCTGATCCGTATGCTCGACGGCGGCGCCGACCCGCGCTACCTGGCCCGGCGGATTATCCGCATGGCCTGGGAAGACGTCGGCCTGGCCGATCCACGCGCCATGCAGATGGCCAATGATGCAGCCGCTACCTACGAGCGCCTCGGGTCGCCCGAAGGCGAACTGGCGCTCGGCCAGGCGGTGATCTACCTGGCCGTCGCGGCCAAGTCGAATGCCGGCTACAAGGCCTACAACGCGGCGCGGGCTTTCATGGCCAAGGAGGGGTCGCGGCCAGTGCCGGTGCATCTGCGCAACGCGCCGACCAAACTGATGAAGGAACTCGGCTACGGCAGAGAATACCGCTACGCGCACGACGAGCCCGAAGCCTATGCCGCGGGCGAAACCTATCTGCCTGACGGCATGGCCGATCCGGGCTGGTACGAGCCGACGCCGCGCGGGCTGGAAGGCAAGATCGCCGAGAAACTGGCGCACCTGCGCGAACTCGACCGGAAAGCGAAGAAGTAGTGGACATGGCGCAAACGATCGCCCTTTCCGCCGGCCTCGCCTGGGCCAGCGGCCTGCGCCTCTATCTGGTGGTGTTTCTGGCCGGGGCGTTGGCGCATCTCGGCTATCTGCACCTGCCGTCGACGCTGGCTGTGCTGCAGAACCCGCTGGTGATTGGGGTGGCGGGAATCATGGCCTTGGCCGAACTGATCGCCGACAAGGTGCCGGCCTTCGATTCGCTGTGGGACAGCTTCCAGACCTTCATCCGCATTCCGGCCGGCGCGCTGCTGGCGGCATTTGCGCTGGGCGAGGTCGATCCGGCGTGGATGGTCGTGGCCGGGCTGATCGGCGGGACGATTACCGCCGGCACGCATTTCGCGAAGGCCGGCAGCCGGCTGGCGATCAACACCTCGCCCGAGCCCTTCTCCAACTGGATGGCGTCGTTCGGCGAGGAGGGCATGGTGCTTGGCGGCCTGTGGGCGATGCTCGCCTCGCCGCTGGTCTTTCTCGGCCTGCTGGCGGTGTTTCTGGTGATTGCCGGACTCGTCCTGGTCAAGCTCTGGGGTGTCGTGGGAAGGTTGCGGCGTCGCGTATAATTGCGCGCTTTGCGGCCGCATTTTAGGTTGATGGGTGCGGTCGACCGCCGGAAAACAAGGAAAACCATGCTCGACATACAGCAACTCCGCTCCAACCTCGACGCCATCGCCGAAGGCTTGGCCAGGCGCGGCAAGCCGATCGATTTTTCCGGATTCACGGCGCTCGAAGCCGAGCGCAAGACGCTGCAGACGCGCACCCAGGAATTGCAGGCGCAGCGCAACAGCCTGTCGAAACAGATCGGCATGCTCAAGGGGCAGGGCAAGGATGCCTCCGAGGTCATGGCACAGGTCGGCGCGCTCGGCGACGAGTTGAAGGCCTCGGAGCTTCGCCTCGGCGAATTGCTGGAAAAGTTCAACGCCATCCTCGCGACGCTGCCGAACATTCCCGATGAATCGGTGCCGGACGGCGACGACGAGACGGCCAACGTCGAGATCAGGCGCTGGGGTGCGCCGCGTAATTTCGAATTTGAAGTCAAGGATCACACCGATGTCGGCGAGGCGCTCGGCCAGCTCGATTTCGCCACCGCCGCCAAGATCTCCGCTTCCCGCTTTTCGCTGCTCAAGGGCGGGCTGGCCCGCCTGCATCGGGCGCTCGCGCAGTTCATGCTCGATACGCATACCGCCGAGCACGGCTACACTGAAGTCTATGCGCCCTACTTGGTCAACGCCGCCAGCTTGTTCGGTACCGGCCAGTTGCCCAAGTTCGAGGAGGACCTGTTCAAGGTGCTGCGCGGCGAACAGGAGCCGCTCTACCTGATCCCGACCGCCGAAGTCCCGGTGACCAACATCGTGCGCGACGAGATTCTCGCCGCCGAGGCGCTGCCGCTCAAGTTCGTCTGCCACACGCCGTGCTTCCGTTCCGAAGCTGGTTCCGGCGGCCGCGACGTGCGCGGCATGATCCGCCAGCATCAGTTCGACAAGGTTGAACTCGTGCAAATCGTCCATCCCGAGCAGTCGACCGCGGCACACGAGGAACTGACCCGCCACGCCGAAGTCATCCTCGAAAAGCTTGATCTCCCTTACCGCCGTGTCGTTTTGTGCACCGGCGACATGGGCTTTTCCAGCCAGAAAACCTACGATCTCGAAGTCTGGCTGCCGGCGCAGAACGCCTATCGCGAGATTTCGTCGTGCTCCAATTTCGGCGCCTTCCAGGCCCGGCGCATGCAGGCGCGTTTCCGCAACGACCGGAACAAGACCGAACTGTGCCATACGCTGAATGGTTCCGGCCTGGCGGTTGGCCGCACGCTGGTGGCAATCCTCGAAAACAACCAGCAGGCCGACGGCAGTGTGACCATTCCCGCAGCGCTGCGTCCGTACATGGGCGGGCTGGAGAAGCTCAGCGCCTGAGTCTGAGGCCGGGGCCGCTGCCCTGCATGCCGACCATCTTCTCGACGCGCGTTGAGACTGTCTGGAACGGCGGTTCATAGCGGACGAGGATGTCGTGGTAAGCGCGAATGTTCTCGACCAGAAGAACAGCCTCGCCGCCGCGTGCGCGGCCGGATTTGACCTTTTCGTAGTATTTCGGCTGGGCTAGCAGGGGCAGGATCTGTTTCATTTCGTACCACGCGGCCGGATCGGCCTCCTGCAGCTTCGCCAGTGCGCGGGCCGCATTGAAATGGCCGGGGCCGATGTTATAAGCGGCGAGCGCCAGCCAGGTGCGATCGGGTTCAGGGATATCCGCGGGCTGCATGTCCTTGAGCAGGCTCAGGTAACGTGCGCCGCCCAGGATGCTTTCGCGCGGGTCGAGGCGGTTGCCGATGCCGAGGCGGTCCGCGGTGTCCTCGGTGAGCATCATGATGCCGCGTACTCCGGTCGGGCTGGTGGCTTCCGGGTCCCAGTTTGATTCGTGGTAAGCGACCGCGGCGATCAGGCGCCAGTCGATTCCGGAAACTGTCTGAGCCGACTGGAAGTGCTTTTTCAGCCTGGGCAGTACGGTTTCCATGCGACCGAGAAAGCTCACGATATCGGCTTGCTTGAGACGGCGCACGTGCCCGAAATAGCGGTCTTCGATCTTCAGCAGCGTGCCGTCGCGCTGCGCGCGTTCGACGAAGGCGCTGAGCCGAGCCAGCAACTCAGCGTTCGGGTGGGTTCCCAGCCGCCAGACGACAGGGTGGTTCTCGCTCAGTTCCAGCGTCGCCTGCAGTGAAGGGATGAACTGCGCGGCAATCTGGGTCAGCGTCGAATCGATGGCGACCAGTTCGAACTTCCGTTTGCCGAGCGATTCGAGCAGGCTGAAGAGATCGCCGTCCTTGTATTCGATGACCTGCAGGTCGGGCATCCGCTTCTGGAGCTCGCGCAGCGTGGCCAACTGGCGCGAGCCGGGCATCACGACCACCGTTCGCCCGCGCAGGTCGCCCATGTCGTCGAGCGGCAGCGACGCTTCATGCTGAAGGAGCACATCGCTGGTTTGCAATATTGGTGGCGTCGATTTTTCGCGGGTGTCCGCAGGCATGGGCAGCCATGCCGCGGCAAGATGAGCCTTGCCCGCATCGAGCGCGGCTTCGATTTCGTCCGGAGGCACGACCTCATACTTCACGCCGACCCCGAGTTCCTGGGCAAAGGCTTCGATCAGATCGTGCTCAAGGCCGACCACGGTTCCCTTGTCATCCAGAAAATAGGTGAGTGGTCCCGTGCTGGTGACGACGACCAGATCATGCTGGGCCGGGGTCGGGAAGGGCAACGGCCGCTTCAGGGCCAACGGCGCTGCCTGCTCGCCGCATCCCGCGAAGAACAGTGAAAGCAGAACTATCATCAAGCTCTTGAACCAGCGCATGCGTTGTTTTGTGCTATTATCCTGCCCGCTCCGGAGAGGTACCGAAGTGGCCATAACGGCGCCGACTCGAAATCGGATGGTCAGAGAAATCTGGCACATGGGTTCGAATCCCATCCTCTCCGCCAATCCTTGCTTCTCCAGCGGTCACGCGGAGCCGCAGCGTTGTGCCGAGTACAGCCACCTGCCGTGTCCGCCCAAGTGAATGATACACGTGCGCTACGCAACCGTGACAGGCGGTCTCCCACCAAACTTGATCCGTCGTGCGGTTTGCGCTGGTTCGGTTGGCAGCCGCCAACGCGCCAAGTGCTGATGAATGGTGCGCCCTTGGCCAAAGCGCGCGAATGCAGGGTTGCTCTTCCCCGCGCTGTTCAACTTTCTCAACCAGGGTTTATAGTAAGCGTGTGGGGTGCCGAGCCGCAGGCTTGGCTGGCTTGGAGGCATTCCGGCAAGATGAGCTTCCCCCGAAATTTCGTCTGCCAAGGGTGACCTAAGATCGATGTCACTTTTGGAAGGCAGGAAATGAAGATACCGAAACAGGCGTACACGATCGAGTTCAAGGA
>Ga0268298_10002551_pt1 | contig 19793 bp, 12 predicted proteins | sample WWTPWeurt_MetaG_FD_194462 | JGI IMG/M metagenome (GOLD analysis project Ga0268298, IMG submission 194462) | Activated sludge microbial communities from WWTP in Nijmegen, Gelderland, Netherland - WWTP Weurt | ecosystem: Engineered > WWTP > Aerobic digester > Activated sludge | place...
TATGTCAGGCAGCACCTCGGAAATGATCAAATTCATCGAAAAAAGCTCCGCCCCTAACTACCTGCTGCTAACGGAATGCTCGATGGGTGACAATATCGCCGCCGCCCTGCCGGACAAAGAAATGCTGCGCCTGTGCAGTATTCGCTGCCCGCATATGAATCAGATCACCCTTGAAGACACCCTCAAGGCACTCCAGCTTAACCGTTATCAAATTGATCTGCCGGCTGACATTATCCAGCGCGCTGCCCGCTCTGTCGAGCGCATGATCGCGATCGGCTAACCCCATGCGCACAGATATCCTCATCATTGGCAGCGGCATTGCCGGAGCAACAGCCGCACTGCGCCTGGCCCATGACCGCCAGCGCCAGATCACACTCCTGAATCGGGCGGAAGAACCGACCGAATCGAATTCTCGCTATGCCCAGGGCGGTATTGTCGGCCGTGGCGCAGATGATACCGCCGATATTCTAGTGGATGATGTCCTGGCTGCCGGCGCAGGTCTCTCTTTTCCACCTGCCGTGCGCCTGCTGGCCGAGGAAGGCCCGCGCCTGTTAAAGGAAGTCATCATTGATGAATGCGGGCTGGCTTTTGACCACGACCCCAAAGGAAAAGTGGTATATGGCCTGGAAGCCGCCCATTCCCGCCGGCGGATTTTACATGTTGGAGATGCCACCGGACGCGCCATCATGCAGGCCCTGATCAATAAAATCAAAGAACAGCCCAATATTCAGCTTCTGACCGGCAAAACCGTGGTGGACCTGATCACTTTTCCTCACCACTCCAAAGACCCCATGGCTGTTTACAATGGCCCAAGCTGCCACGGCGCTTATGTCTTCGACCAGCAAACCCGCCAGGTGGAGCCGATCCTGGCAAATGCCACCATTCTTGCCACCGGAGGCCTGGGTCAGATCTTCCTGAACACCACCAATCCAGCCGGTTCACGCGGCGATGGGCTGGCAATGGCTTACCGGGCTGGGGCGCATGTCGCCAACCTGGAATATGTCCAGTTCCACCCTACCGCCCTCAATATCCCCGGCGTGACAAAGTTCCTGATCAGTGAAGCGGTGCGCGGCGAAGGCGGCGTACTGTTGACCCCCGGCGGCGAACCATTCATGCAGCGCTATGCACCAGATTGGAAAGATCTGGCCCCGCGCGATATCGTTGCCCGCTCAATTTATTGGGAAATGCTCGAAAAAGGCTACCCCTTTGTTCTGCTCGATATTGCCAGCCATCGCCCGGCTGCCTACCTGCGTGAGCGCTTCCCCCAAATCTACGCCACCTGCTTAAAATACAATATCGATATCACCCAACAGCCCATTCCAGTCGTTCCAGCAGCCCATTATTTTTGTGGCGGCGTGCTGGTCGACCTGTGGGGCCGCACAAACATGCCCGGCTTGTACGCAGTCGGCGAGGTTTCCTGCACCGGTGTCCATGGTGCCAACCGCCTGGCGAGCACATCGCTTCTTGAAGGCCTGGTCTGGGGAGCCCGAGCGGCCGAAGACATCCGCAGCCAGGTTGGGCAGGCTGCCCTGACCGAAAATGATGTCCCGGAATGGGATGACCACGGTCTGGTGTATGAACCCGATCCCACCCTGATCGCAGGCGATATGCAAACCATTCGGAACCTGATGTGGCACTATGTTGGTCTGGTGCGCAGCGAATACCGCCTGAATCGAGCGGTGCGTGAACTGCGCCACATCTGGCTGGATATTGAAGATTTCTACCGCAAAACCCGCCTGAGCGACAGCCTTCTAGGTCTTCGCAATGCTGCTCAATCTGCGCTGGCGATCGCCATGTTCGCCCAACGCAACCGAACCTCACGCGGCAGCCATTTCCGTGAAGATGCACGCCAGCTTTTCCCCGATGCCGCCCGCCCGCCCGCTGAGGAGACCGTTAAACTGAGCGGCGGCTTAGGATAATCCACCCCGTCTGACGGGTAAATGCGCAACCTGAAAATACTCTCAATTATTTGGGGGGCGGCGGTGAAATAAAGCCCGCCGCCTCCCAAAAAATACACCAACGTATCCGCTTGGTGAGATGGTACAATTTTCGTATGAAGAGATTCTTGACCTATAGCGCTGTCCGCCTTGCAACCTTGGCGCTGATGGTGGTCGTGGGGGTTTACCTTGCTGTGGTTTTCATCAATTATGGGGGCTACATCGACGAGATGTACCGCGGCGAAATTTACGAGATTGTTGAAGTCTCGTCCCGGTCATGGGGCGCTCTTTCCCCCGCTGAGGCCAGCCTGCGCTTCGACGAAACTGTCCGGAGTCTTGAGATCGCATACGGTTTGGACCAGCCTTTTTTGCTGCGCTGCCTGCGCTGGACCTGGGACGGCCTGACATTCAATTGGGGCAGCACACTCCGTTTCCAATCGCTCTACCGGGAGTCGGCGTCCATCCGGGTCATCATCCTCGAGCGAATCCCGAACACGCTCCTGCTGGCAGGGACAGCCAATCTGCTTATATTTGTCCTGGCCATTCTGGCAGCCCTCAACCTCTCCCACCGCTACAACAGCCTGACAGACCGTATATTCATCGCCCTGTCACCAATTTCCAGCATCCCAAATTGGGCTTATGGCATCTTGCTGGTTTCTGTTTTCGCTGGAATGCTGGGCTGGCTGCCATTCAGCGGCATGTTCGATTCCCTGCCCCCAGAAACCATCTGGGGCTATATCCCGATCGTTTTCAAGCACATGATCCTCCCGCTGGGTGCAATCTTGTTGAGCTCCTTTTTCCAACTGGTCTACACCTGGCGGTCATTTTTCCTCGTCCAGTCAGGCGAACACTACGTCGAGCTTGCCCAGGCCAAGGGACTTTCGAATGCCACACTTGAACGCCGCTATCTGCTCCGCCCGGCACTGCCCGCTGTGCTGACCAGCTTCACCATGCTGGCAATGAACTTCTGGCAGGGCTCGATGCTGCTGGAGAAAATTTTCAACTGGCCCGGGATCGGCGGGCTGTTCCTCGATTCGGTCCGCAGCCCAAATGGGCGCAGCATTACCATCAGTGTACTCGTCATCTATGCGCTGTTTCTGGCTGTAACCATGTTTACACTCGATATCGTCTATGCGCTGGTAGACCCTCGCTTGAAGGTCGAATCAAAAGCGGCGCCCAGGATTGCCCGGCCGCGCCAGAACTGGCTCGAAACCTGGGGTGATTGGCGGCAAGCATTCTGGCCAATTCGTATCCCGGTTTTACCGAAATTCCAGTTCAATCTGCCCGATCTGCACAAGGAATTTCTCTCTGCCTGGCGCCAAATAAACGATTTTTGGTCGGAACTGAGACGATTCCCTTCGGCCCTGGCTGGGCTTTTCATCATTCTGGCCTTCAGTGGGGTTTCTCTGTACACCGTCAGCCAGATCCCCTATGCCGAAGCAGTGGCCCGCTGGCGCACTCAAAGGAATGACTCCTATCTATTTGCCCGCAATGCCAAACCAATTTGGGTCAACTTCTTCAATGGCAATGCCCTTCCCCCAACGATCTATCTTAACAGCCGGGACAACCCAGCCTCCAGGCAGGTCGTTCGCGGTGATGGCGAAAGCAGCACGGTCACGATTGACTTCACCTTCGATTTCCCTTACAACATCCTGCCGCAGGACCTCTTGATCCGCTATGACGCCGACTACGCTGAAAAACGGCCTTTTGCCAGCCTGGAATGGCTGACGCCTGATGGACGGTCATTGGATATGGGTAATATGGTCATCACAGGCATTGATGACTACATCTTTTCAATTAGCATTCCCAAAAAACTCTCCAGCCCACGCCCCAGCCAGAAAAATGTGTACCGGCTTGCACCTGGCGACCCGCCCGCTGCGGTTTTGTTCGCCGATCCAAATGTCGATACTATTCAGATCATCCCGGGTCAATATACACTCCGCATCCATGGGATTATTTTTGAACCGGAAGCGGACCTGCATGCAGAAATGGTGCTGTATGGTGAGGTCCAGGGCCTGGCAGGCACAGATTACTGGCGCCGTGATCTGCTGCTGGCCCTCTTGTGGGGAGCCCCATCGGCCCTGGCGATCGGTCTGGCAGGCTCATTTATTACCGCTACACTTTCGCTGACATTGGCAGCTTTTAGCGCCTGGTGGGGCGGCTTTTGGGACTGGCTGATCCAGTTTCTCAGCGAAGTCAACATGATCATTCCTGCTCTGCCCTTCGCAATTATGGTTTATTACGTCTATTCCAAAAGCCTCTGGGCGGTTCTGGCGGCCTATATCGCCTTCAACATATTCGGCACAACCATAAAAAATTACCGGGCGGCTTTCTTACAATTCAAAGAAGCCCCATACATAGAAGCGGCCGAAGCCTACGGTGCCAGCAGCTGGCGGATCATCCTGCATTACCTGGCGCCGCGTCTGCTGCCCGCTCTGGTTCCCCAGCTTGCGATCTTGACCCCGGTTTATGTATTCTTTGAAGCTGGTCTGGCATATCTGAGCATTTCAGATCCATACCTGCCCACCTGGGGCAAAGTGATCTATGACGCGCTGACCATTGGCGCCATGCAGGGCGCATCCTATTGGGTTTTGCAACCCCTCGTACTCTTAATGCTGATCGCCCTTGGTTTTTCGCTGGTCGGCTTCGCGCTCGAAAGAATATTCAATCCGCAGCTCCGTGAAGGCGGATAACCCCGGATAAAGGAGCCCGCTGGGTGTGCGGCCGCACACCCAGCGGGCTCGATCATTATCTGCGCATGACTGGCAGGAAAAGCGCTTCCCCAATCCGAACCCGGATACTGGCAGAGGCGGTTTGGCCATCGCTGTCGGTGGCAAGCAGGGTGATGGTATGCCAGCCTGGCGTAAGGCCATAGGTGGTCGTATTTTGCCCCAAACCAATCAGTCCATCTCGGTCTGAAGCCCAGACGAATGACGCGCTGGCATAGGGTGGTAAGTCTTCAATATCCATAAAGGTCGCTTCCAGAGGAATTACCTCATCGCTGCCAAAGCGATCGCCATCCAAAATCGAATCAATCATAACAACAGGTGGCTTTCGTTCAATAACCAGCGGAGCCGGTGTAATGGCGCAGCCTGCATTCAAGCCATCAGACGCCAATACTTTAAAGAAGGCATTTTCACTGCCTGGAACCGAGCTTAAATCCACGGTGTAGGTAATGGCAGCGCCAGGCAGCATCGACGCCAGACCTTGCCAGGTCTGACCGCCATCTGCAGAATATTGGATGTCATAACTCAAGGCATCGCCATCGGGATCACTTGCAGTCCAGCTCAAGGTCAGGCTGGTGGTGTAGACCCCGCTTTCACCTGGGGAGAGGATGGTGACAACCGGCGGCTGGCTGGTGTACAGATGGGTGGTGACCACCTGGGTTCCTGTAAGAATGGTAATGGCTGAAACATTCACCGGATAGGGCATATAAACCTGGAAACTGGCCTCCTTATCGCCTTCAAAGAACTGCGGCTTGAAGGCTGCACTGGAAAGCAGTGTCCCCGTGATCGAGCTGAGCTGCAGGGTATAGGATACCGGCGCTGCCGAATACGAGTTTGCCGCCTGAGCTGCCAAAGCGCCAGTTGTATCCGTCAAAGGCCGCATGGCGGTGATCTCAATCATACCATTGGCCCGCTGGACGCCACCCACAAACAAGAGCCGCTGCGGCGCTGCAGCTTTGGCCGGTTGAGGTGGGTATTGGTCGGCCAGGCCGCCTGGGGTGCGAAACGAATAGAATAAATTATTCCAGTTGACATCCGAAAGCCAGCGCGGCTCATTTCCGTAACTCATCAATTCGTGAGCGTAACCAGAATCCTCCGCCGGCGGGGTTGCCGGGATCGGTGCATATACCCGGCCCTGAGGCGAAGCCGGGCTTATCGCAAAAGGATTGTATCCCCAGGTTTCGTTAGGACCAAACTGGCTGAATGCGCCGTGGGGATAAGGCCAGCTCACCCAACTGCCGCCGGTTGCTTCACTGTGACTGTTGCCCGCATGCAGCAGACCGCGTGCATGTCCAATCTCATGCGGTGCAGTGGTTGCCCGATTGGTCAGACCAGAGGATACCCAATGATGGTCCAACACCATTGGTGTAGATCCACCCGCACAGGTTCCGCCAGCACACTCCGCCGAATCCACCAACCCATAGGCCATAGGCACCGCACCGCCAAGGAAGTAGCCGGGAGAGCTTGGAATGGCATAACTGGTAAAACGAATCGAAAGCCCCAGATTGATATACCACCAGCCTGGATAATAATTCTCCTGTCGGGGTGAAGCGCAGTAATCATCTGTCCCGGCGTCGCGTAAATAAACCGCGGTTGGGAACATCCACTCCACACTCTGCATTGCAGGCCAAACCGCAGACATTGGCGGGGCAGCCCTGGCCGAACCCGGGCAGAGCCAGCTTTCGCGCAGGCTTACGCGCACGAAATTGATCAGGAGCGGCCGGCGTTCTACGAATGTAACGGTAAAGTTATGGGTATTATTGTCCAGATTACGCTCCAAATTGATGCTTGAAGGGCTCAAAATCAATGTAAAATGGCGCGTTCCTGGTGTTGTGCAGGCCAGCGGCAGGTTAAAATTCAACGTCGCTCCCAGATTTCCCAAAACAGCCGTCCGTTCAGGGTTCGATGTCGTCCAATCACTGACCGGCAGAGGAGTGACATTGCTGCTCAGAAGGCCAATCGCCGGCAAACACTCTGAAGAATAGAGATACCCTTCCACCGGTGAGTGCAGGTCAGCGGCATTACTCGACCCCAGATTTACAAAACCTCGCAGGGAGGTTTGCCGGTTAGCCGCCAGTTGAAGCGAATTATCCCAGCGCTGGCTGGCCTGAAAAGCCATCACATTCGCAATAGAGAGATCAAGGGCCGCCCCAGGCACAGGCGCGGGTGGACGGTAACGCAGGCGAAGACTGATATTGCCAGTGGCTGTCGAACTCCCCGCCACGGAATAAGCCCGGAACCAGGAATGGTAATCCCTGTGACTGGCCAACACAAACCAATTCCCTGTCGGAACACCGTTGAAAACAAAATTTCCAGAAGCATCGGCGGTTGTTGTCGCCATATAGGTACTGGAGTTGCCAAGAGCAGCCCGCAGTTCAAGGGATGCACCAGCCACAGCAGCGCTGGAACTCTGGTCCAGCACCTGCCCACTGACCGTACCGGTTACCGGCGGCGGAGTTGGTGTTGGAATTCGGCGCATGCCAATATTGGCAGACGTCGTCTGACCACTCCGAACAGAGACCCGACTGGAAAACGTGTCGTATCCGCTCAGCACAGCCGTGAGAGCGTAATCACCTGGGGCCAGGTTGGCGATACTGTACAAACCATTCTTATCCGAGACAGAACTCTGGCAGGCCGCACTCTGGCAAACACTGACATCCACATTCGTCAAAATCGTCCCCTTGCCGGTTGTGACAATCCCAGAAACATTCCCGCCAGGCGGCATCTGTGTTGGGGCAACCGGATTGACCTTGACACCGACTTCGTAATCGCTCAGACAATGCTGCGGGGCTGATCCGGCAGTTGTCTGGTAGGTAAGCCCGGCCCGCAGGAAAAGATTACCAGCCTCACGCGCCAAAATATTGGTTGCAAATTCTCCGAAGCCGCTGTTGGGCGTTGGCGCTTGGTACCACAGATAGGACTCTGCAGCAGTATGCGAGACCGTATCGTAGACCAGATATGTCTGGCTGGAATAATAGCTTTTTTCAGTAACACTCCAGGTGAAACCGGCAGTCGACCCAGCATTCATCGATGCAGGAAACCCCACCCAGGTGATCGGACAGGAAACTGGGTTTTCATAACGAGAAAAATAGAAATCGTCAATAATTTCCGGATCGATATAATCGCCATAATCCAACGAAATGGAATAAATTTGCGCCCCTGTCCCATTTTTCAAACCCAAAAACTGGGATACACCCACCGGTACCGGCATTACACTCACATTGCATATTTCCACCCCCAACTGATCAAAAGCAGTCAGTATGGCGTTGGTTTTGGCGCCATCGCCTGCCCCCAAAAACAGGCCAACCTGGGAAACTGGTTTATCAAACGTGATCTTCAAAGCCTTGCCTGCGCTGTCGTTGGGCTTCATGGCTTCATTGACCGCCAGATTATAAATGGACACCGCCCGCGGGTCCTCGTAGGCGGTAACATTTGAACCGCCGGTTCCAAAAACAACCCCATGTGCCACCTGATAATGTGTCCCAATAACTGTCGCATGTTGGATATCATCAAAATTGATCAGCGTGGGGGACTGCAAATCTTGCGGGCTGGATACCACCGTGCAGGCATCTGGCGCAGAGGGGTTCGGCCCGGATGCTAATTCAGCAGCTTCTGCTGGCCCATTCACAAGACCAGCCACAGACGGTGTGAAAATTATTCCAAAGGTCAGAAATAGGATCAACAAGATGGAAGGCGCCAAACGCTTGGAGACAGATGTGGGTTGATGGAACATGAAGTTATCCTCCAATTTTTGAAAAACCAAAATTTTTATGCAGTGATTAGAAGTTTTCTGCATAATAAATTACACTAATTTTGTATAATTGTCCGTAAATTTCCCATCAAAAAATCTGGTCACAAAGGATGTCAACCCATGCCAAACAACCCACTGCCCCTAGGATTAATAACCCACAGCCTGCCCGCTCATTGGCTGACCGCATTGGATGGTCAGGTCAACCTGCTCCACGGCCCAACAGACGCGACAAGTCTGGCGCCCGAATTGGAAGCCCGGCTGGGAGATGCCGAGGGATTGTTTTGCCTGCTGACAGTCAAAGTAAATGAGGACCTCTTGGTCCGCGCCCCTCGTCTGCGGGTGGTCAGCAACATGGCTGTTGGATACGATAATATTGATGTGGCAGCCTGCACCAGACGAGGAATCCCGGTTGGAAATACCCCCGGCGTGCTGACCGAGGCGACTGCAGACCTGACCATGGCTCTGTTATTGGCTTCGGCCCGCCAGATACCCCTCTCCAGCCGGGATGCGCGTGAAGGCCGCTGGCAAACCTGGTCCCCAACGGGATGGCTGGGAATGGATTTACCCGGCGCAACGCTTGGCTTGATTGGCATGGGGAAAATCGGTCAGGCAGTTGCGGCCCGGGCGGCAGCATTTGGAATGCGCATCGTGTATCACAGCCGCAGCGAACGTGACCTGCCCGGCTGCGAACGATTGAATCTGGACGACCTGCTGGCCCAAAGCGATTTTGTCAGCCTGCATGTCCCGCTTACCCCCCAAACCCGCGGCCTGATCAACCGGAACAGCCTGCATAAAATGAAGCAAACCGCCCTGCTGATCAACGCTGCCCGCGGCCCGGTCGTCGATACGGCCGCCCTGCTGGAGGCGCTCCAGGCTGGCTGGATTGCTGGGGCGGCGCTGGACGTGACAGATCCCGAGCCTCTGCCAGCCGCTCACCCGCTCTACAGTCAGTCAAACTGTCTGATCGTTCCTCACATCGGTTCAGCAACCTTTCGCGCCCGCCAGCGCATGGCAGAATTGGCCTGCGCCAACCTTTTGGCCGGTCTGCGCGGCGAACGTCTGCCGCATTGTATCAATCCAGAAGTTTACGCCGCGCAAAAGCGCTAACCCGGTTATTTTACAATCAGTTTCCAGGTTGCTCCGCCATCCACAGTAGACCACAGAGCAGTCTGAACGGTACAGGCAAACCCTGGGGTTCCTTTATCGCCGCTGCAATGACCGTTAAACGTGCGCGCCCAGGCCTGGGCTGCCGAGGTGAACGCTACCAGGTCTGCGCCTTCGGGCAAATTCATTGCCTTCTCTGAAATCAGGTCCACCGAAACGGGCATGCCTGAAAAGGCCGAAACGGTTTGCCCGGCGCCAAAATTTAGCTGCCAACCCGACCGGCTGGAGGAGGTCAGCCCCAGACGCAGCGGGTGTTCCGGGTGAGTAACCTGCCAGGTCGTACCGCGGTTGGATGTTTGGAGCAAAATGCTGGCGCTCTCGGGCAGCAATCCGGGCTGCTCGAACGCCAGCCAGCCGCTCCCATTCTGGTCAAAAACCATCGCCACAGGCTCGGCACCTTCCAGATCCGGCAGCGTAGTCATATCCCAGTTCAAGCCATCTTCGGTATGCAGCAAGACGAAATCCAGTCCGGAACGTGCCAGAATCCACCCTTCTTGAACACTGCGAAAATAAGCCCGCTCAAACTTCATCCCTGCAGAAAAGTGAACTGGCAGAGCCTGCTCCTGCCAGGTTTGCCCTCCGTCCACGGTCCATAACATTTTCCCATTTGCCATCACCCAGCCCTGGCGGGCATTGACCATCTGAAAATCGTTGACCCGATTTTGGACGGTAATTGAAGTATCGAGCGCAGGCGCCAGAGTGGATGACAACCAACGCGAAACAAGCAGCGGCGTATCGGCAACATCCGAATCAATATTCAAGGATGCCCCACCCCAGGTTTCTTTCGCATCCAGCGAATACTGAAACACCCGCTGGTGGTTAGCAAACCAGCCAGGATTGAAATTGGGGATGGAGGCGACTGTCACGGTTGGAGAATAGCCCGCATGAATCTGATAAGCCATCCAAACCGAATCGGGCGGCACAGCCAGATTGGCCCAATTGCCGTAATTTGCAGATGAGGTTAAACCATAAGCACCAGATCGAATTCCAAATACATGCAGTTGTTCGGTCCAGCCCATCAAAAATTGAGTAACCGCTTCATGGCAGGCCAACTGGTTGGGATATGCCTCAATATCATAAAAAATGGTGGTTGTCTGTGAAACCGCTTCTGTCATCCCAAGATTAATAGCCGCTGCGTAAGCCTTCAGGGCCTCATCATGCCCTTCCAACCTCGCAGTCTGGGGATCGGCGCTCATTTTTGGGCTGTTGCGCGTATAACAAGGGGCCTGAGGGCCAACCCACACGGGCAAAAACGACCAGCCCATTTTTTGCACGTCCTTTACCCAGCTCCGGGTAATCGAGGTGACAAACGTACAACTTTTACAGAATGCCGAGCCGCCCAGATACGCGCCAATCCCCCAATAAGGACTGTCTTTCCACCATGTTTGCATCGTGCCAAGGGAAGGCAGGTTTGCCGTATCAAACAGCGGATGAGAGAAAAGCTTTACCTCACCGCCCGCATCCACCCTCAATCCGGTGGTTTGAGCCAGCCCACTCCCCTGAATCCGCGCTGTGACTGTGTAAACACCGGTGCATGCCGGAATGGTGGTTGTGAAGTTATGCGTCCAGGCCCCCATAGCCAGAACTGGCGATGTCTGCCCTATATCACCGCTTCCGCAAGGCCCCTCAATCGACCAGGTAATGTTCGGCTTCTGTGTGTCCTTGTCGGTATTTTGTCCGCTCAAACTGTAAATAACCGGTTCGAAGGCATCATAGCGAGTGCGCGGCAGTTGTTCACGGCCCAAGGCTTTCAAAGCCGTGAAACTCAGGTTACCCACGTTGGCGGTAGATTGGTTTAGCAGCGGCAGATGCAGAACTGTCTGGTTGGCAGACGGGGTAAAGCGGGCAGCGCTGAACGAAACCGTATTGGCAAAAGCTGATCCGCTTGTCAGGTCTGTCAGGCGCAGCGCAGCACCGCTGCCCGCTGACAGATAATAGCTCCCCAGGTTGACCCATTGACCAGCATGCGCCGCCTGGTTCACTGTTACAGTGATTGGCCCAAGGCTGCTGAGAGCAACATACTTTGCCGATGTTGTATCGGTATTTATCGTTTTGGTTGTGGTACACGACCAAACAATTGCCGGGTGGGCAGGTATATACACATCAACCTGATAATAACCAGCCGTAGATAAGGCGGGACGCCATTCCCCGCTGTTTGAAGACTGCCCCAGCGTGGCTACATTTTGAGTCAAATAAGCCGAAGAAGCTTCGTAGGCATTTGGAAGTTCATACCAGTACGACTGGCACAAAGTCGTTAAAGGGGGCGTCAACACCGGCGCAGGCACAGTGACAGCCAAATTGGGGGCAAGTGCTGCGGCAGTCATACTGTGGCTCAATAAAATTACCGAAATTACAGCCAAACAGATCAACAAACCCTGAGTTTTTTTACCGAGCATGCATCCTCCAATTACCGAATAGGACAATTTAGATACAAATTATACCCCATCCTGTTCGCGAAATTTGATCCGGCAAAAACCGACACCAGTATCTGTCCGCTTGCGGAGCAGCTCAATCTCAGCTCGAAGCGCTTCTTCAGTTTGGGGAAGACCTGGCATATTATCCTCCTTTATCATCCTCTAAAATACTATCTCCATTATACAAGAAGAGCGTGTTTGAATCTATCGCGATTGCGCAAGATTCCACCTCGAAACATCTATGACAAAAGACCATCAATTTCAGGACACATTACATATTGCAGTTTTTTGTGAATTAATGTACAAATAAAAGGGTAGCAACGCTTGTTTGCTTCATCCAACAAAAACTGGCTCCCATAGAATTAAGGAGTAAACACATGAATCAATCACAGGAACTGGTTGGAGCGCTGCAGACAATTCCCTGGTTTCAGGAATTGGCTCCTGCTCTTTTCGAAAAGATTGCTGCGATTTCTACCCTGGCTGCTTATGAAGCCGGGCAGGAATTGTTCCGCGAAGGCGATCGTGAATCAAATTTGTATATCGTCTTGGAGGGCCGGGTGGCGATTGAAATGTATATTCCCGGCCAGGGGAGAGTTCGGATCTACACGGCAGAAATGCTGGATGTAGTCGGCTGGTCAAGTGTCACTCCCATTGTTCGCCAGCGCACGGCATCTGCCCGGGCAGTACTCCCCAGCCTGCTGGTTAAAATTGATACGATCAAACTCAACCAGCTCTGTCAGGAAGACCATGATCTGGGCTATGTTGTTATGAAACGGATGGCCAATGTCATCGCCAGTCGTTTATTAACCACTCGTCTGCAAATGCTGGATATGTTTGCCCACCCCGGAGATAAGGAGGCAAAAAATGTCTGAAATCCCCCTGACGATTGGCACAACCGTGGCGCTGCCCAAATCCGAATTCGATGGCCTTCTCAACGGTTTACGCCAGTTGGGCTACGAGACAATTGGTCCTCAGATCAAAGATGAAGCCGTAATCTACGACAGCATTACCAGTTTGGCTGATTTACCCCGCGGCTATACCAGTGAACAAGATGCCGGCAAATATCGGCTGGTATATGCCGGGCACAACAATTACTTTGATGTTACCCCAGGAGCTCAGTCCTGGAAAAAGTACTTCTTCCCGCCCCGTTCCGAAATGGCCGCCTTTCGCCGTGATCCAGAAAATCCTCGCCGTTGGCTGGTCGAAGAGCCCAAGGCAAAATACCCGCTCTACGCCTTGATCGGTGTTCGGCCCTGCGAACTGGCTGCCCTGCAGATCCAGGATCGGGTCTTCTTGCGGGAGGATCTCAAAGATCCCATTTATCGTGCCCGCCGCCAGGGGGCTTTCATTGTTGCAGTCAACTGCCTGCACCCCGGTGGAACCTGTTTCTGCGCATCCATGGAAACTGGCCCAGACGCTAAAACCGGTTACGATCTCTGTATGACCGAGCTGGATGATGATTTCCTGGTCCAGATTGGTTCAGAAGCAGGCCGAATGGCCCTGGCAACCCAGGAGTGGCACCCCGCAGCCGCATTCCTGTTGAACCAGGCTAAGTCAGGTCTGGAAAAAGCCCGCCAGAATATGGGGCGCAGTATCGCCAATTTCCGCGAGCTGCCTGAAGCCCTACTGCGCGATATGGAAAATCCGCGCTATGATCAGATTGCAAAACGCTGCATGAGCTGCGCCAACTGCACCCTGGTTTGCCCCACTTGCTTCTGCTGGGACACCCGAGAAGTCAACGAACTGAACGGACAGCGGGCCAGCCGCGAGCGGGTTTGGGATTCGTGTTTCAACCTGGAATACTCGTATGTCTTCGGCGGTAATTCCCGTCCTCTGGTACGTTCACGCTACCGCCAATGGATCACACACAAACTGGGCAGTTGGTGGAAACAATTTGACACCGCCGGCTGTGTTGGTTGTGGGCGCTGCATAAGCTGGTGCCCGGCCGCGATCGACTTTACGGTTGAAGCAGCAGAATTACGCAAAGAGGTGAAGCCATGACCACTCGCACCATGGAATTAAGTGCAGCCATTATCCCCAACAAACCGATGCAGCCATTTTGGGCAGTGATTGATGAAATTCAAAGTGAAGCCCCCAGTGTTTCCACATTTTGGCTGCGCTTTCTCGACCCGGGCCTGCAGGCCGGCTTCCGTTTCCAGCCTGGTCAGTTCAATATGCTTCTGGTTCCCGGCGTGGGTGAATCGGCGATTTCCATCAGTTCTTCAGCCGAAGACAACAAGCGTGTTGGGCACACCATTCGCTTTGTGGGCAATGTCACCACAGCCATCAGCCGGCTGAAGGTCGGCGATGTCCTGGGTGTGCGTGGACCGTTTGGGACTTCCTGGCCCATCGAAAAGCATGTTGGTCAGGATATTATGATCGCTGCAGGTGGGATTGGCCTGCCCCCGCTCCGCACCGTCATCTACCATATCATTAATCACCGCTCAGATTATGGACGCGTGGTTGTGCTTTATGGGGCTCGGACACCACAGGATCTGCAGTTCACCCGCGAATATAAAGAATGGGAAAAAGCCGGCATCGAAGTGGTTGTGACGGTAGACCGGGCCGACGACAAATGGGAAGGACCGGTAGGCGTTGTACCGCTCCTCTTCTACCGCTTACGCATGGATCCGCGCAAAACAGTGATCTTTTCCTGTGGTCCTGAGATCATGCTGCGCTTCGTAGTCTTCGAAGCCCTGGCTCGCCGCATCTCCTCCGACCGGATTTACATATCGATGGAACGCAACATGAAATGCGGTCAGGGCTTCTGTGGGCACTGCCAGATGGGCCCATACTTTGTTTGCAAAGACGGACCAGTCTTCACCTACGCCCAGCTTGAGCCATACTTCAATGTGGAGGATATCTAATGAATAAACCCACGGTTGCTGTCTATAAATTTTCATCCTGCGATGGCTGTCAGCTCTCGATTTTGAACCTGGAAGACGAACTGCTGGATGTAGCAAACACAGTCGAGTTCGCTTTTTTCCTGGAGGCCCGCCGTCGCACCCTGCCAGGGCCATACGATATCGGGATTGTTGAAGGCTCCATCACCACCCCCCATGAAATTGAGCGGATTCTCGAGATTCGCAATCAATGCCGGTTCCTGATCGCTCTGGGCACCTGCGCCACAGCAGGCGGCATCCAGGCGCTGCGCAACTTCGGCAAGGTGAGCGACCTGGCAATCAGCGTTTACCCTCACCCTGAGTTTTTACACACCCTCGAAACCTCCACAGCCATTGCCGAACATGTCAAAGTGGACCTGGAAATTTGGGGCTGCCCGGTGAATAAATACCAGGTGCTGGAAGCGATTATGGCCCTGCTCCAAAAACGCAAACCCCAGCTCCCTGCCCACCCTGTCTGCCTGGATTGCAAACGCCAGGGGACCGTCTGCGTGATGAATGCACAGGGGACCTTGTGCATGGGTCCGGCAACTCGCTCCGGCTGCGGGGCGATCTGCCCGGCCAACGGACGGGGCTGCTACGGCTGTTTCGGTCCATCGCCCAACGCCGAATACAAAAACCTGGCCCTTACCCTGGCCCGGTTGGAGCATTACCCCGGTGAAGCAGTTCGCCTGGCACGCAGTTTCTCAGGGCATGCCCCACAGTTTCGTGAATTGGTAGATACGCTGGAAAAAATTGAGGTGAAATAATGAAACAAAACATTGAAGTCCCGGCGTTGGCACGTGTAGAAGGCGAAGGCGCAATTTACATCCGCCTGAAAAATGGCGAAATTGCCCAGGTTGAAGTCAATATCTATGAACCGCCCCGCTTTTTTGAGGGCTTTTTACAAAATCGCTATTTCCAGGAAGTCCCCGACATCACCGCCCGCATTTGCGGCATCTGCCCGGTGGCGTACCAGATGAGCTCTGTCCAGGCCCTGGAACAGGCCATGAGCGTGCAGATCTCAGATGAAATCCGAGCCCTGCGCCGTATGCTCTACTGCGCCGAATACATCGAAAGCCACGCCCTCCATGTTTACATGCTCCAGGGGCCTGATATGCTGGGTCATGAAAGCGCCCTGACATTGGCCGGGGAACATCCTGAAGTGGTCAAAAAAGCGCTGCGCCTGAAAAAGATCGGCAACGCTCTCCTCAAGGCCATCGGCGGCCGCTCGGTCCACCCGGTCAGCTCCTGCGTGGGTGGCTTTTACCGCTGGCCCGATTCCAAAAACATCAAAGCCCTGATTGCCGACCTGGAATGGGCTGTCCAGGCTTCGCTGGAGACCGTGCAGTTCGCCGCCGGCCTGACCTACCCTGAGTTCGAGATGGACTACGAATACGTGGCCCTGACTCGCCCTGATGAGTATGCAATCTATGACGGAGAGATCCTTTCCTCAAAGACACACCAGTCGATCAAGAGCGTGGATTTCGAGAAAAGCTACCTCGAATCGCACGTCAAACACTCCAATGCACTCCACAGCCACACTACAGCCGGTGCGACGTATTTTGTCGGCCCACTGGCGCGTCTGAATTTGAACTACAACCAGCTCCGCCCGGTGACCAAAGCCGCAGCTGAAAGCGCCGGCGTCACCTTGCCGATCAATAACCCCTTCAAGGGGATGATCGCCCGCGGTTTGGAACTGGTCGAAGTTTGCGATCTGGCTCTGGAACTGGCGCGCAGCTACAACCCAACCGGCCCCAGCAAAATGCCCTTCAAAGTAAAAGCTGGCGAAGGTACCGGCGTTTCCGAAGCGCCGCGCGGTCTGCTCTACCACCGCTACGTGGTCAACGAACAGGGTATGATCCAGTTCGCCAAAATCACCCCGCCCACCGCCCAAAACTTCGCCCAAATGGAAGCCGACCTCTGGCAGTTCGCTCCCCAGGTACTGGATTTGAAACACGAAGAAGCCACCCTGGCCTGTGAACACCTGATCCGCACCTACGATCCTTGCATTTCCTGCGCCACCCACTTTTTGACATTGAAGGTTGACCGCGAATAATGTCATTCCGGGGCTGTCTGAAAAGAGGGGCTTGGAGTACATCGACCACGCCATGGCGTGGTCGATGTACTCCAGCTTTTTAATTTTATGCTGGTAATCGTTGCCTTAGGTCAAGAACTCCGGCGTGACGACGCCGCCGGGCTGGCAATTGTGCGGGAATGGCAGCGCACCTACCCATACAGTGCCGCAGACCCTGAAGTCCACATCGAAATGGCCGGGTTGGCAGGATTGAATCTACTGACCTTTTTAGAATTGGGGGACGCCGCCATTTTGGTGGACTGTATTCAAGCTAAAGCTCCTGCCGGAACACTTTTCATGCTGGATGAAAGTGAATTAGCCAGTTTCTGCGCCGCAAGTGGGTCAGCCCACGGCTGGGGCGCGGCTGATACGCTTGCTCTCGGACGCAGCATTGGCGCTCAAATGCCCGCCAATCTCACAATCCTCGCCATCGCCGCCGGTGATCTCAGCCTGGGGGAGGGGCTGAGCCCGGATGTCCAATTTGCTCTGCCAACGGCTGCTGGTCAGATCGAAAAACAATACAAAAATTATAAATTATTTAGCAAATTTTCACGCTGACTTTACTTGGTTTCTGGCTTATGTCGGTACAATCATTATTGGAAGCGATTTTTTGGTTTAAGAACTTATTGTTTATTACCGGGGGAATCAATCGGAATTCAAACAACCAGGTCTCTCATGCCTGAAAACACAACTGATCGAAGCCAGCAATCCAAAGGAACCCAGTTCATGAAAAAATCCATATCTTTCCGCTTAATGCTCATCATCGCTCCAGTCGTCCTGGTAATTTTTGGAGGATTAATTTTTCTATCCGTCTGGATGTCTACAACTGCCCAGGAAGAGCTTGCTTACCAGGGCGGTGTAGACCTTGCCTGGAATTATGCCAACAAATTAGACGCCGTCCTCCAGGCGGATCAGGGCATCGGAAAAACCCTGGCCAGCACAATGGCCAGCAACTCAACCCAAAGCCGGGAAGAAATCATGGCTGGGCTGCTTAATTTGCTTGAACAAAACAACACCATTGTGGGGACTTATGTTGGCTTTGAGCCTAATGCCTATGACGGAAATGATGCCAGCTTTGCCAATCAACCTGGCAGCGATCCAACCGGGCGTTTTGTCCCGTATTGGAATACATTGACGGGTTCGAATACATTAGATCCACTGTTGGATATCGATACATACGAATTCTATCAAATCCCCAAATCAACCAAAGCCGATTGTGTAATCGAACCATACGTCTACAATGGGGTTCTAATGACCAGCCTGATTTCACCAATCCTGCGAGAGGGGGAATTTGTCGGAATCGCTGGTGCCGATATCACCCTCAACGAACTAGACAGTGAAATCAAAGGAATCCAGACTTATCATACCGGTTATGCCTTTCTGGTAAGCAATTCCGGAATATTCATTTCTGCCCCAGATACTGATTATATTGGTGTAAAAACACTGGCAAACCTGGCTGAAGAAAAGAAAAACACCGATCTCAGCAAATTGAATGAAGACGTCAAAGCTCGGAAAAGCGGATATATCGCCACCATCGACCCATTTACTGGAAAACAGGTTTTCCTGTTTTATGCACCTGTAAACACAAGTGGTTGGAGTCTGGTCATTTCAGCACCTACAGCCGAAATTATGGCCAGCGTGAACGATCTTCGAAATTTGTTGATCCTGATCGGTATCATCGGCCTGGGTATCCTTGTCATCGTCATTTATGTGGCAGCCTCTGGCGTAACCAAACCGATCATAGCTGTCAGTCTGGCTGCCAGCCAGGTGGCGCAAGGCGATCTTAACGTTCAAATCAGTTCAAACCAACAGGATGAAGTTGGCCTTATGGTCAATGATTTTCAGCAAATGGTGAACTATCTGCGTGGTATCGCACAGACCGCCCAAAAAATTGCCCAAGGCGATCTGACAGAGACCATCACCCCCAAATCTGAACGGGATGTGTTGGGGAATGCATTTGCAGAAATGCTCTCAAATTTGCAGAACATGGTCGGACAGGTCGCTCAAAACGCTGCCAGCCTGAGTTCTGCCGCAGAACAAATGACTTCCAGCGCCGACCAGGCCGGAAGATTGACCGGGGAAATCGTACACAACATTCAGTCCCTGGCCAACAACACCCTGGCACAAACCGAAAGTGTCCATCAGACCTCCGGTTCGGTGGACGAAATGGTTCGGGCGATTGATGGTGTTGCCAAGGGAGCCCAGGAACAGGCCAACTCAATCTCCAAAGCCTCCAACATCACCGCCCAAATCAGCGGCTCGATCCAACAGGTATCTGGCAATGCTCAGGCAGTGACGCGTGACTCGGCTCAGGCAGCCAGCGCCGCCCGTGAAGGCGTAAAAACAGTCCAGACCACCATTCAGGGTATGCAGTCTATCAAGGAAAAAGTCGGTCTCTCCGCTCGCAAAGTGCAGGAAATGGGCGCTCGCTCTGAGGAAATCGGGGCCATCGTTGAAGCCATCGAAGATATCGCCAGCCAGACCAACCTGCTGGCGCTGAACGCCGCCATCGAAGCCGCACGCGCCGGCGAACACGGCAAAGGCTTTGCCGTAGTGGCGGATGAAGTGCGCAAACTGGCCGAACGGGCCTCTTCAGCCACCAAGGAAATCGGCGGGCTGATCAAAACTATCCAGAAGACCGTTGAAGAAGCGGTGGATGCGATGAAAGAAAGCGCCCTGGAGGTGGAAACCGGCACCTTACGCGCCAACAGCGCCGGCAAGGCCCTGGAAAATATCCTCAACGCCGCCGAGGCGGTTTACCAGCAAGCCGATCAGGCCACAGCATCGGCCGAAAAGATGGGCGGCGCCGCCAATGAACTGGTCAACGCAGTGGACAGCGTCTCGG
>Ga0268298_10002552_pt1 | contig 19788 bp, 19 predicted proteins | sample WWTPWeurt_MetaG_FD_194462 | JGI IMG/M metagenome (GOLD analysis project Ga0268298, IMG submission 194462) | Activated sludge microbial communities from WWTP in Nijmegen, Gelderland, Netherland - WWTP Weurt | ecosystem: Engineered > WWTP > Aerobic digester > Activated sludge | place...
GCAGCGCGAGCGCCTGCGTGGGTCAGTGCGAAGGTACGAAGCTGTCCCAACTGCGTTTACCGAGAGCGTTCGCAGGCGGCGCCGCACACGGAGCCATTTCTTCCTCCTCGCGAACTTCGCAGCGAGGACCAGTTAACGGAGCCCCCAGGTACATGCCTCGGGGGCTTCGTCTTTTTCCCGCTGAGTTCGCAGGGGTTTGCGCGCTGCCGCTGCGGCGCGCGCCGCGATCGTGTTCGCGCGGAGAGCGCCGCGCGCGTCGTGCGGGGCTCGTGGAGCGTGCCCGGGACGCGGTTCGCGCTCTCTTCTCCGTCCCGTCGGGAGAGAGGAACCGAGAGAAATTTAACAGGAGCCGGGACTGTGACCCGGCGTTTAGCAGTCCCGCGCGGGGGCGGGACTGTTGATCATCGGGGCGCGGTCCTGCGAGGGCTGCGAACGGGCGCCCACTTTTGCCCGGGGCGCGGCGGCCGCGCTAGGCCGGGTCGGCGCAGCGCGGGGAACAGCCGGAACAGGCCGCCACGACTCAACTCAATCGAGCCGGCGTGCGATCGCTTCCACCGCCTTGAGCCCGGCACCGAACCGCGCCATCGCTTCGCGGTGCTTCGCGAGCTCACCGTACGGCAGGTACTTGACGTGGAGGTCCGCCACCTGCCGAAACGCGGGGCGACGGAGCTGGGCTCGCACGTCCTTTTCGCGGTCGTCCGGTGCGACCAGGAACAGTCCGCGGGTAGCGTCCCCCGAGCTGCCGAGCGCGAGATCGAGAAGCCGAACGATCCCGGAGTAGATCGAGGTCGTGTGCTCGACCTCGAATCCGGCCGCGACGCGAGACGAGCCGCGTTCCAGCCAGAGCACGTCGATGAGTCGAATCGCGTCGGCGCCGGCACACTCTGCGAGCGCTGTTGGCAGCGACTCGAGGCAACCATCGCCGAGTCGGCCCGTGCCCAAGGTCCGGGTGCGGTCGTTCGCAGCGATCCAAACTTCGAAACCCAGGGCGAGCCCGAGGTCCCGCAGCCACCCTTGGACCTCCGTATGGGTTCGATCGCTGTCGCGAGCCGACTCGATCTGCTTCCTCTCCTTCGCAGTCTGCTCGCGCACCTTCGCCAGGTCCTCCTGCCACGCGGCGCGTGCGACCTCGTCGTCGTCCTGCGGGGGGGCCGGGTAACGGCCGCTGCCGACGTCGAAGAGGAAGCCGCCAACGGCGCCAAGGTCGTTCGAGAGGAGACCGCGGTGGGCCTCGTTGAGACGAAGGATACCCTCCCGCATTGCGAGGTACTCCTCCCAGCTCCCGAGCTTCACGCGCGCCGAGTTGAGCGCGTTGTATCCCTTGACGATGGCCGTGTTGAACGGCGGCATGTGCGTCGGATGGATGAAGTACAGGAGGTTCGCGGCGGCGGGGCCGAGGCCCTTGATGCGGCGAGCGTCGAGCTGGCGGATCGAGCGCACGATCGGATCCGCGTCGGAGCAGCACGCGCACGCATGCAGGAAGCGGCCGAATGCCCGCTGGTTCTCGACATCCTCGTAGATGTCGGGGATTCGCAGCTTCGGCTTCCAAAGAAACGCGTGGTCAGCTCCTTTGAAGATCTGTCGCTGCTCAGCGATCGAGCCGACGATGGTTTCGAGCGAAGAGCCCCTGTATGTGTTCCCAAACGTACCGCCCTCGATCTCCTGCACCACCTCGGAGATGCCCCGTCGAATCGACCGAAAGTTCTTGAGGCGCTCTTCCCAGAGGAACCACGTCTGGTAGGTGCTGCCCGGGTCCTCTCGCCAGCGGTCGATGAGCGTACGGATTGTGGAAGCCGACACGGGGCCGAGCATACTCATCGCGGGCCCGAAGGGCCACGGTGCCCTCGCGGCAGGAACATGCGTCGCCGCTACCCGGCCACGATCGATCCCCGCAGCATGTCCATGCCGCACGTGAAGGCAACGCTCCCGGACGCGGGCATCGTGAACTCCACAGTGACCGCCTCGTTCAGCGGCAGGTCGCGCCGGATGTTGAGCGAGGGGAACACGATCTGCTGGCCACAGCCCTCGTCTGACGTGCGCGTGATGGTGAGGCGAACCGGCTTGCCGGACGGCGCGCTGATCGACGAGGGATGGTACCCGGTGCCGTCGACCGTAAGTTGAAGGTCAGCGGTCCCGGTGGCTGCTCTTGTGGCGGTTGCGCGTGCAGAGTGGTCTGCGGTGGTTGCGGCAGTCGCGGTCGGCTGTGTGGCCTGCGCGGTTGCCGTCGCGCCGCGCTCGCACGCGCTCGCGAATGCCAGGACGGTAAGGATTCCGAGGGTTCGTATTGCGGTCATGGAAGAGGCTCCTTTCGAGGGTTCACGGTTTGTTCGAGCAGCCGGCGCGCACGGTGCCGGAGGAATGGATACGTGATGAGCAGCGCCACCGACGCGATGACAACGGCGACGGCAGCGGAGTGCACCCACGGCGGTGGCGCCTCCACGTACAACATCGTCGCCACCCAACCGAGGCCGAGCGCCCCGGCAATCTTCAACGCGATGACGTCGCGCTCGAGCCAGCGCAAGATCGAGAGCGCGGCCTCGTCGAGTCGGCGCCACAAGAGCTGCTCGCCCCGCCAGTACGTGTAGATGACGGGGATGATCTCCAAGGTCAGGAACGCGCTCGTGACCAGGCCGCCCACCATCGGTGCGGCGATGCGCTTCATAACGTCAGCGCCGCTCCCTTGGGCCCAGAGCAGCGGCACGAGGCCGATCAACATCGTGCTCACGGTCATCAGCTTCGGGCGGACGCGCTGGATCGTCCCTTCCGAGTGGGCTTCGATGATGTCTTCGAGTGTATTGATCCTTCCTGTGCGCAGGCGGCGCTCATAGGCGTGGTCGATGTACACGATCATCACGACGCCGGTCTGTGCCGCGAGCCCTACGAGCGCGATGACGCCGACCCAGACGGCCGTCGACAGATTGTAGTCGAGGAGCCACAGCGCCCAGACGCTGCCCACGAGCGCGAACGGCACCGAGAGCAAGACGATGAGCACCTCGGTGAAGTTCTTGAACTGGAGGTAGAGCAGTACGATCGTGATGAGCAGCGCGATCGGGATCAGGAGCTTCATCCTCGCTTCCATGTCGGCGAGGAGCTCGTACTGACCGGTCCACTTGATGTAGTAGCCCGCAGGGATGCTGAGCGCCCCGGCTGTACGCGCGCGCGCGACGGCGGCCTTGGCATCATCGACGTAGCTGCCGACGTCGCGGTCCGCCTCGATGTCGACGTAAACGTAGCCCACGAGAAGCCCCGCCTCGTCGCGGATCATGGGGGGACCCGAGGCGACGCGGACGTCCGCCACTGTGCCGAGCGGGATCTGTGCTGGAACAGCGACGCTCGCAGCGCTAGGCGCGGCGGACTCCCCATTCATTCCGTTGCTGGCTGCCGTCGCCATCCCAGCTGGCAATGGGATCATCACGTCGCGGACCGCGTCGAGGCTCGTGCGGAAGTCCTGGGCGTAGCGCACGTTGACCGTGAAGCGGTTGCGCCCTTCGATGGTGGTCGTGATGGGCAGCCCTCCCAACGCAGACTCGATCACTTCGTTCACGGCTTCGACCTGCAAGCCGTAGCGCGCGAGGCTCTCACGGTTGGGTACGACGTCGACGTAGAGCCCGCCGACGGAGCGCTCGAAGAGCACGCTGCGGGTGCCGGGTACCTCGTGAAGGATGCGCTCGATCGACGTCCCAACACGCTCGATCTCCGCAAGGTCGGTGCCGTAGACCTTGATGCCGATCGGCGTGCGAATGCCGGTCGTGAGCATGTCTACGCGATTGCGAATGGGCTGCGTGAAAGCGTTCGTCCAGCCGGGCAGCTGCAGTCGCGCGTTCATCTCTTGCACGAGATCCTCGCGGGCCATGGGCACGAACTCCGGTTGGAGCCAGTTGAGCAGCGGCCGCATGAACTCTGGTGTGCTCCCGACGTACCAGCGCCGGACGTACTTCGTGCGCCACTCGCTTCGGGGCTTCAATTGAACAACGGTCTCGACCATCGAGAGCGGTGCGGGATCCGTGGGCGTATCGGCGCGCCCAATCTTGCCGAGCACCGACTGGACCTCTGGAAAGCTTCTCAGTACCTCGTCTTGCCTGCGGAGTTGCTGTCGAGCCTCCTCGATCGAGATATTCGGGAAGGTCGTGGGCATGTACAGAAGGTCGCCCTCGTCCAGCGGCGGCATGAACTCGGACCCAAGGCGCTGTGCGATGGGCAGCGCCGACACGAGTGCCATCACGCCGATGAGCACGGTCGTCTTCGGGTTGTGCAGCGCTACGTGCACGAAGGGCTCGTAGACCTTCCGAATGACGCGAGAGACGGGGTGGCGCGCCTCGGAGAAGATCTTCCCCCGGATCAGGTAGTCACGAAGGGCTGGCGCCACGGTGACGGAGAGGAGCGCCGCGGACAGCATCACGAACGTCTTCGTGTACGCGAGCGGCTTGAAGAGGCGTCCAGCTTGACCGGTGAGACCGAACACCGGCAGGAACGACACGGCGATGATCAGGAGCGAGAAGAAGATCGCTGGAGTTACTTCTCGTGCGGCCTCGGCGAGGAGCTTCTCCCGCTCCGTGTGACTCAGGTTCTTGGGAGCGTGCTCCAGCTTCTTGTGCGCCGCTTCGACCATGACGATTTCGGCGTCGACGGTCGCGCCGATGGCGATCGCGATCCCACCGAGCGACATGATCGTCGCGGGGATGCCGAGGAAGTACATGGGAATGAATGCAGTGACGACCGCGAGCGGGAGCGCGATGATCGGGAGCAACGCGCTTCGCAGGTGCAGCAGGAAGAGGATGATCACCAGCGCGACGACGATCATCTCCTCGGCCAGCGCGCTCTTCAGCGTGTCGATCGCACGCTCGATGAGATGCTTGCGGTTGTACACCGGCACGACCTCCACGCCCTCCGGTAGGGTCGGCCGCAGCTCTTCGAGCTTGCGCTCGACGCGTCCGATCACGTCGAGAGCGTTCTCGCCGTAGCGCATGACGACGATGCCGGACACCGCCTCCCCCTGGCCGTCGAAGTCTGCGGCGCCGCGCCGAATGTCGCCGCCCATCGTCACGTGGCCGACGTCGCGAACCAGCACAGGGGTTCCTCGCTCCGCTCGAATGACGATGTTCTCGATGTCCTCGACGCGCGTGAGGTAGCCGCGGCCACGAACGAAGTACTCGCGCTCTGACATCTCGAGCACGCGGGCGCCGACGTCGTTGTTGGAACGCCGCACTGCCTGAACCACGTCCGAGACCGAGAGGCCGAAGTTGCGTAGGCGAACCGGATCGACAGTGACCTGATACTGCTGCTCGTAGCCTCCGACGGACGCCACCTCGGCTACTCCGGGCACACTGGTCAACGCGTATCGAAGCGAGAAATCCTGCAGCGTGCGGAGCTGCCCGAGGTCGTGCCGTCCAGTCCGATCGACGAGCGCATACTGGTAGACCCAGCCGATGCCTGTCGCGTCCGGGCCGATGCGCGTGTTCGCATCTGGGGGTAGCCGGCTCCGAACGGTGTTCAGGTACTCGAGGACCCGAGAGCGGGCCCAGTAGAGGTCGGTCCCCTCTTCGAAGACGACGTACACGAAGCTCATGCCGAACATCGTCTGGCCTCGAACATCCACGACGTGCGGTGCGCCGAGGAGCGAAGTGACGAGCGGATAGGTGACCTGATCCTCGACGAGCGTGGGTGAGCGCCCCATCCACTCGGTGAAGACGATGACCTGTGGGTCGGAGAGGTCCGGGATCGCATCGAGCTTGATGTTTCGCATCGCCGTCACGCCCGCGACAGCGAGCGCAATCGCGGCAAAGAGCACGAGCGCGCGATTCTTCGCCGAAGCGTCGATGAGCCAGCCGATCACGGCATCACCTCCACGGCCTTGGAATGGCGTTCTTGCAATCCGCGACCATACTGCCCATACCCGCGTGCTGCCGCTCGCACGCGCGGCACTGCCGGTACTTGTCGGGCTGGCTCTCTTGGTCGAACTCCGTCTCGCACGAAGGACCCTGGTCGGCGGAACCGCCCTGTGAACCCGAGGCTGGCGCCGGGGCTGCGGCCAGAGACGCCTGGAGGCGACTCTCGGAGTCGAGCATGAAGCTTCCGCGCGTCACCACCCGGTCGCCCTCGGCCACGCCGGAGAGCACTTGGACGCGGCCCTCTCGCGCGAGGCCGGTCCGAACCACGCGAGGCTCGAAACGGTCCGCGCTCGTCGCGACGTACACGTACTCGTGTTCGCCGGTACGGATCACGGCGTCGCGCGGTACGAAGAGCCCGGGCGAGGCGAGGAGCTCGAACTCGACCTCGCCAAACTGGCCGGGTCGAAGACGCCCATCGCGATTGGGGACGACGAGGCGCACCCGCGTGGTGCGCGTCGACTCCTCAAGCAGCGGCTCGATGAGGTCCACGCGCCCGCTCAGCGGCTCCGCCGGGGTGTTCGTCGTCGTGAAGCGCGCGGTCATGCCGACGCGCATCGCGTTCAGGTCGCGCTCGTGAACGCTAGCGACAACCCAGACGTTCGAGAGATCGGCGATCTCGTAGAGCACCATCTCAGGCTCGGCGCGCGAGCCAAGCACTGCGTTGAACCGCGTTACGTAGCCAGATGCTGGGGCGCGGACAGGGACCGCACGGATCGGTCTTCCCGTCCGAGTAATCTCCTCGATGTCGGTCGTGCTGAGCCCGAGGAGCTCGAGCGCGCGGCGCGCGGCGGCTGCGATGTCAGCGGCACCCGTTGGTGCGGTGCCGTCTCCGCTCGCGGCGCCGCTCCAGCGCGTGGCAGCAAGGAACTCCTCCTGCGCGCGATAGATCTCAGGGCTATAGATGAATGCGAGCGGTTGGCCTCGGGTCACGCGCACGCCTGTCTGTCGAACGGCGACTTGCTCGACGAATCCCGGAGCGCGTACGCGCGCCTGTGCGAGGCCCGTTTCCGGTGCGCTGATGACGCCGGGGACACGCAAACGATCACCGACCGTGGCGCTCTCCACCACGCTCGTGGCGAGCCCAACTGCCCGCTGCTTCTCTTCGCTCAACGTCACAGACGTGACGTTCGACGGACTTGATGCCGATGGCGATGCCGCTTGGGCGGACGAGGCCGCGGGCGCGGTACGCCGCTCCTCGGGGATGGGCTCGAGGTTCATGTGACAGATGGGGCACTCCCCGGGCTCCGGGGAGCGGATCTGCGGGTGCATCGGGCAGTAGTACCGGGCCTCCTCGTGTGCGGCGTGACCGTCCTGTTGGGGTCCCCAGAAGGTCCACACCGTGTATGCCGCGAGCAACGTGACGAGGCCGAGCAGCGCCCAGCGAACGACCGCCATCGTTCGGAGGGCACGGCGACTCGGCGCGGGTGCGTGCGGCTCGTGATGCCCTTCGTGATTGGTCTCGGGGGGCTGCGTTGTTTCTCCGGTACTCATGGCGTCGAATCCTCATGCAAGGGCGTTCGAGGGAGCGCCGTGCCGACAGCCCGCTCGAGGCTGGCGACGCCGCGCTGGAGATCGCCGTGCAGCACGACCATCTCCATCTCGAGATCAAGGAGGGAGCGCGCGACGTCGACCCACTCGAGGAGGCTCGCGTTCCCCGTGGAGAACGCGGCGGTGAGCGCTTCCATCGATCGTGATGTTGCCGGCAGGGCTTGCCCGCGGATAACGGAGAACTGTGCCTCCAGCGCCAAGAGCCTCGCGTGGGCCTCGCTGACCTCCGCCTGCGTGTCGAGACCCGCGCTGTCGCGGGCAGCACGTTCCGCGGCTTCCTCCTCCCCGGCTTGGCGCACGCGATCGCGGTTTGGGCCCCACAGCCACGGAAGCGACATGGAGGCCGTCACGCCCATACCAGGGCGCATGGTTGGGTCCTGCCAGTACCCGAGCCCGACCATGAACTCCGGGACGCGCGCCTCGGCCTCGGCTGCCTCGCGTCGAGCGCCGGCGGCTCTCACCCGTGCGTCCGCCGAGAGCGTCGCGCCGCGATTCGCTTCCGCACGCGCGATAAGTTCTTCGACGGAGAGGCGCACCGTCTCGGGCGGAGCCTCACGCGGTTCGCCAAGAGCGGCGCCCGGAGGTCGCCTCAGCACCGCGTTGAGCGTCGCCCGCGAGCGCGCGATGTCACCGCCGACGCGCGCCAGTGCTCGCTGCGCCTTCGTGACCTCCACATCGATGCGGGCAGCCTCTGCGAGCCCGGAGCCACCCGTGGTGTAACGAGCGCGGACCGCCTGCCCCATGCGAGCAAGCAGCGCGAGCTGGCGCTCCTGCAAGCGCTTCTCCGCAAAGGCCTGCACGTAGTCGGCGAAGGCATTGGCCGCTCGCTCCGCGACGAGCCTCTCCTCGGAGGAAAGCTCGGCGAGCATCGCCTGCGCCTCCTCGGCCATGGCTCGCGCTCGCGCGTCGAGTGAGCCAGCCGCCGGAAACCGTTGGCGCAACTCGACCATGTACATGTCCGCTTCCCCGAGGGCGTAGGGTCGCGCCAGCGGCAGATTCCACGCCTCGAAGCCGAGCTCGGCAGGCTGCAGTGAGCCTTCGGCGCGACCGGCGTGAACAAGCGCTCGGGCTCGATGCGCCATGACGGAAAGGGCGGGGCTGCGCGCGACGGCCTCCGCGACCACCACGTCGCGCGCGAGGGGGCCCGCAAGATCGGCATCGGAGGCCATGCTCCCTTCCGTTGAGCGCCGGGGCGCCTCCCGAGCACGTGCCGTCGCCGACTGGTAGGATCGGTCCAGGGTCCGTCCGGTCTGCGCTGAGACACACCCGCTGGCGCCGGCGACCAGCGCCGCGGCGGCCACAGTTCGCCTGAAGGCGCCAGTTAGAAGCAAGGAGGGCACGAGCGTCTAGGCAGCACGCGTCTCGATCGTGACCGGGGCGCGGGCAGAAATGTCGCTACGGAGCGACGCCGCGGTACAGGGAGAGCGTCCCGAAGACCGTCATCTCCCGGTGGGTCTCTTCGACGGCGCGAAAGCCTGCGTCTGTCATGAACGTCGGCAAGAACCCACGGACGTTGTCGGTGGTCGTCGCAAAGCCGTCGAGCAGTTGAATTGCCAGGAACGCCACGCGCATGGCCGGACTCTGGGCCTTGCCCCAGTCGGCGATGTGGACCTCGCCGCCGGGTTTGAGCAGCTCTCGTACGCGCTTCAGCGTGCGACGCTTCTCCTCGGTTGTGAGGTGATGAAACACGAGGCTCGACACGACGCGATCGAAGGATGCCGTTGAGAACGGCGCCTCCGAGGCAAGACCCTGCATGAGCGCGACGTCGAGGCCTGCCGCCTTGACCTTCGTTCGCGCGAGGTCGAGCACCGTCGCATCACCATCAAGCCCCGTCACTTCGGCTTCCGCGCACGCCTGCTTCAGGAGGATCGTGAGCGTTGCGGTGCCGCATCCGACGTCGAGCACTCGGTGGCCAGGTCGGAGCGCGGCCTGCTCCACCAGCAGCCGCTTGAAGCGGTCTTCCTTCAGGGTGGCGCGCAGGACTGGGTCGTAGAATCGCGTGAGCGACTCGTAGCGGAGCGCCGGGATATAGCTCATCGGGACGTTCCCCGCGCATACGCCGCGAAGGTCTGGTCGTTCTCGAAGTAGAGCGTTCGCCCGTCACCGGCCCGACCAATCACCGCGGTCGCTTTGTCGACCGCGTTGCCGCTCACAGGATCGGTCGATACGCGCGAAGACGGATCACTCCCGAGGCGTCCTTTGCACATCTCGCAACACCCGTAGTAGGTGCGCCCGTCCACTTCGATCGGGATCTGCGGCCGGCCCATGAACTGGTTGTTCACCATGCACACGAGACTGCGGTCAGTGACGAGCGTGAGCGACGACGCCGAAGTGTCGGACGAGCGCTCATGGCCCTGCGCCGCGGGTGCCGGCGGCGCGGGTGTATCCATGGCCGGGTGAGCGGTCGTCGCTTGATTCGCTTCCTTGGTCTCACACCCGAGCACGAGCACGAGGAGCACGATGGTGGCCGTGATGGAACTGATTTTCGTCATGGTTGGTGCGGCTCCTTCAGTGCTCATGGTGATGTTCTTCGTGGTTCCCCGCGGCGTGCGCGCGGTCGAACGCGTCTGCCCAGTCCAAGATCGCCCTGAGCTCCTTGGCCTGGATCACGCCAGGCCGATCCTTGGGCATCGTCGCTGGTTGTCCGCTCGCTCCGAGCACCTCTCGTATCGTCGACGAGATCTGCGCCGCGTGATGCCCGCCGAATGGATACCCGTCCATCGTGAAGTGTCGCAGCGCCGCCCGCTTGCCGGCGCTGCTCGTGTGGCAGCTTGCGCAGTACCTCTCGAACACGGGGCGAGCGCGCTCGTACGCCTCCTGCTCGCTAGGCTCCGATGCTGCCGGCCCATGCTCATGCGGAGCTTTCTCTGCTGGCGGCGCGGCGGCCCCTTCGGAGCGCGCCATCGGAGGATGGTCGTCGCGTCCTTCGCCGGGTCTCGCGTCGGATGACGCAGGAGACTCTTGCTCGTGCGGTGCCGTAGCAGGCGCCGAGCTTGGCGCCGAATCGCAGCCGACCAGCAGCAGGAGCGCACCGGCGAGCGCGAGAACACGCTGCGGCCGCGCGAGCCCGCGCGTCATGGCGCCGCAACCTCGAGCTCGCCCATCATACCGCGCTCAGCGTGCTCGAGGATGTGACAGTGAAACATCCACGTCCCCGGGTTGTCCTCCAGCCGGACGCGGAACTTCACCGTCTTCTCCGCGGGGATGTTGATCGAGTCTCGCCAGGCTACGACGCTCGGCGCCGCCCCATCCACGGAGACGACCTGAAAGCGGAACCCGTGCAGGTGAAAGGGATGGTCCATCTCGGTGGTGTTCACGATCGACCATTCCTCGACGGTCTCCAGGGTCGCAGCCAACGGCGTCACGTCAGGGAAGACTTCGCCGTTGATGGAGAAGACGGGCGCCATGTCTGTCGTCGACGAGCCATGTCCGGCGCCGTGCTCACCGCCGCTCATCGCCATGGACTCTTCCAACTTGATCTCGCGCTGCACGGTGGCCGCAGGCAGCTCCGCGATTGCCGCAAACGCAGAAGGGGGCGCTGGGGTAGCGATCGGCGCATCGCTGCCATGCTTCATCTGGAACACGACTGCATCGGGAAGCTCGCCGGTTCCGTGCCCGCGGTCGTAGCGCAGCGACGTCCATTCCATCGCCTCGTTCGCCTCGCCGGAGGCCACGACGAGGACATCCGCGCGCTCGCCAGGAACGAGGAGTAGCTCGTCGAATTCGCGCGGCGCGGGGAGGAAGCCGCCGTCCGTACCGACCTGAATCATGCGATGCCCCGGAAGCACGAGCCGAAAGTAGCGTGCGTTGGCCGCGTTGATGAAGCGGAAGCGGTGGAGACCACCGCGCGCGACCCCCGCGATCGGGTGTGCCCAGCCGTTCGCCAGGATCACGTTCCCCTGCCGACCGACCATCGCCTGCATCATCGGATCGAAGTCGCTCAGCTGCCAGTTCGAGTCGACCAGCAAGTCGTCGAGCACAACGGTTCGGTCGGTGGTCGTCGCGGGCTCAGCGTCGCCGCGCACGACGAAGGCGCCGTAGAGGCCGCGCTCGACCTGCTCTTCCGAGCGCACGTGCGGGTGGTACCAGAAAGTCCCTGCGTCCGGGACCACGAACTCGTAGGTAAACTCGGCTCCAGCGGCGATCGGCGATTGCACCGCCGGCACGCCGTCCATCGCGGCGGGCACGCGCACTCCGTGCCAATGAATCGTGGTCGCCTCCGGGAGCGAGTTCTTGAACCGAACCCGCACGGTGTCGCCTGCGCGAGCCTCGATGCGCGGCCCAGGCAGCTGGCCGTTGTACGTCCACATAGACAAGGTGCGGCCTGGGGCGATCTCGATGTCGGAGACCTTCGCCTCAAGGGCGACCTCCACCACGTTGGGCGCGGGGTCGAGATCCGGCGCAGCGCTCGGCTCGAACGGTCCTTCGGACGCGTCGACCTCGATGACCTCAGGGATCATTCCTGCTTCGCCCCCCATTCCGTCCATGTTGCCCATGTCGTGGCTGTTGCACGCGCTAGTGAGCGCCGTGATAGCGGTTGCGAGTGTCAGTTGAAGAAATGGTTTGGTCATCGGTTAGTCTCCTGCGGCAACGTGGACGTGGAAGCGGGTTCCTCTGGCTCGCGCCCCAGGGCGCCCTCGAGATGCGCGAGCACGAGCAGCGCAGCGACCGTGATCGCGAGCCACAACAGCCTCGCGCGACCATTCGGACGGCAATCGGGACAGCTCACTTTTCAGGCCTCATGGTGACTCGCAGCGCGCCCTGCACGGGCCGGTCACTAGGGCATCACGCCACCTTCATGGACGCAGCTGATGCCGTTGGGGTTGCGGCCGACGCTGGCGGTGTTGAGGACCGAGCCCGTCATGGTGTCGATGGCCTGCACTGTCCCGTTCACGATCGTCGTCGTCCATGCCTTCGTGCCGTCTGCGTTCAGGACGACCCCGTGCGGACCGGGATCAACCGTGACGACGTGGTGAACCTCACCGGTCTCCGCATCCATAGCGATGAGGCTGTTGCCGGCGGCGTCGCCGTCGAGCAGTCCTTGGTCCGCGATCCACACGAAGGTCGAATCGGGCGACGGGTAGAGTTGCGCTGGCCCCGCGCTCGATGGTGGCAGCTCGTGGAGCGTAACGACCTGAGTCGTGAGATCGATCCGGGCGACCTGTCGCGTGTCGTAGACGGTGGCGAAGGCTGCGCTTCCGTCTGGAAGGACGGCGGTCTGGACCGCGCGGCCCGGCAGGTCGTGCCTCGTCACGTCGCCACTCGCAACGTCAACCAGGACCAGCGAGCCATCACCCATGCCCGCGACGACCAGGACGCGGCCGTCGGGGGTGAGGCGAGCACCGTGGGGCCCCGTTCCGTCTGGAAGCGAAATCGTCCTCGATACGGTCTTCGCGGCCAGATCAACCACCACCACGCTGTCTGCCTCGTTGGCTGTGACGAACCCGGTATCGCCGGAGATCACGACATGCGCGGCATGTAGCCCCGTGCCGAGCTCGATGCGTGAGGTCACTTCATATGTCGCGGCATCGACGCCGATGAGTTCCTCGGGCATGTCCGCCCCATGGGCGCCGCCCTCCATGTTGGGCATGGCGGTCAGCCACACGGTGCGGCCGTCGGGTGCAGCCTGCACGTTGTGGGCCATGACCTTGACCGTCGCTCCGTGCGCGGTCAGGGAGAGATCCGTCGTTCGCAGCAGCTCCCCGCTTTCGCCGTCGAGTACGGCGAGTGCACCGTCGTCCTCCACCGCGGCGAAGATTCGGTCTTCGGATTCGGGCCCGGGCGCGGGCTCCTCCGCCGAGCACGCAGCTAGGGTCAACGTCAGGGTAGCGGGGAGGTGCCATCGAAAGCGCATCGTCTGTCTCCTAAGTCTCGCCCCCCCGGAGCCCACCGGGGCAGGTCTGGTCGTCTAGGCGCCACGGCTGACGAGCGTGACGGGCTCAGGTTGATTTTTCGCCGAACGCCCGGCGCAGCAGCCCCGGGACCATCCCAGCCCCGAACCCGAGGCCCAAGCCGACGACACCGGAGTAGCCGAGGCACGCGCATCCCATCGCTCCGGTGAGGAGCGCGAGCGCCGACGCCGACACCCAGAACCAAGGCCCGGCCTTTCGCTGGTTGCCCACGCTCGCGACCGCGAGCCCCGCGACCACCCCTCCGAGGGCGCACGCGGGCACGCACAGGGAGCTGCAACCGTCAGCGCCGCACGTGTGCATGTGGTTGGCGCACATCGCGAACACCAGGGGCACGAGGCCCGCCGCGATTCCCGGGAGCACAGCCTTCTGCGGATCTCGCCCGTACCAGAGCATCGCGGCCCCGACGGAGACCGTCGCCAAACCAAACCAAAGCGTCGACATCGGACGATGCGCGACGCACGCGGCCACGGCGACGATGACGAGCACCGGCGCCACGCCGAGGAGGGCTCGACGCAGCCGCCCTAGCTCGTAGGCCCACCGCACTCGCCGCTGTAGCTGCGAGAGATCAGTCGAGTCCATAGAGCCTCCTGAACGTCTTTTTGAGCCGGTCCAGGGCGCGTTCGCGCCGCTTGCGCAGCGTGGCGCCCGAGACCGACGCGGCCTCGTCCCAGAACGTGGCGATGAGCGTTTCGCGATCGGCCTCCGAGAGCTCCCCGAGCGCGGCGATTGCAGCCGCGGTGAGGTTGCGCTGAACGAACTCATCCTCTGCGTGTTCCCCGGATTGCTCGTGACCTGCGTCGTCGACCTCTCGCCGACGCACGTGCTTGCGCGCCAAGGTCCTGCACTCCCAGTCAGCGATCGCCATGGCCCACGGCATAGCCGGTCGGCTCTTGTCGTAGTCTGAGGCGCGCTCGAGGATTTTTTGCATGGCTTCTTGGGCAGCGTCAGCCGCGTCGGCGTCGTTCTTGAGCAACGTGATGCACAGTCGATGAATGGGTCCCCAAAGGAGCTCGAACACGCGCGCGAACACGGCGCGGTCGCCGTCGGCGAGACGCGCCATGAGGGCGTCGAGGGTGTTCGATTCGGTTCGCATCGTTTGGACTCCCGGATCCCGTCATGAACCCGGGAGTCGGAACGTTACCTCCATGGTGGTCATGAAAGGAGCAGCCGCGCACGACGCAACACCTCTTCCGCATTGTCGGTGTCGCGCGCGATGATCCGCACACGGAAGCCGGTGCCGCCCCGACTCGACGCGGACCGCTACGTCGTCTACGTCGAAAGCGCAGTCCGGCATCGCTGCGGGGCCGCGCATCTGCGCGATGTGTCGAGCGAGCGTAAGTTGGAGCCACTCCGCGGTGAGGCCGGGTTCGGCTTGAACAAAGACCTCTGCCCCACGAAGTCGCCGGACGGAGTTCTTGCCGATCCGCTCTTCGACTCGGTAGGGCGTCACCGAAGTGATCCGGTGCTCGCGCAGGAGGCAGTCCTGTGAGGGCGGCGTGCCCGCGAACGAGGTGGCCGGCACGGATGCCGCGGCAACGCCGACGAGGACTGTCACGATGGAAATGAGCTTGGGTTTGTACATGGTCAGAACTCCTGGGCAGCCGCAGCGGCTACTTCACCTGTCTAGGCGCCGGGACCGCGGAGCGTGACAGCCCAATCATTCCAGGCCGCCCGCTGCTCGGTCCACGTCCCGGCGTGAGCCACCGCCCGGAGCGTGCGCTCGGCCAGCGGCTCGGCGCCGTCGACGGCTTCGAGCCGGAGCACGGCCATCTGAAGGTCGGGCGCGAGGAGGAGTAGGTCGAGGAGCTGCGTCACCCTCGCGCGCGTCAGCCCGAGCCTCCGGGCCACGGCGGCCCGGTCGGCGACGTCGCCCCGGTCGATGGCGCGCTGCAGGTGGTGCGCGAGAGCGAGCATCTGGGCCACTTTGGCGGGCCTGTGGACGGGCCCGGGCTGCGGTGGCGGCGGCGTCACCGAGAGCACCACGCGGCGCTCCCTGCGGACCCTGTGGAATGGGTCGTCGCAGATGCGAAAGTCGTCGACCAGCACGTCGCCCGTATTCTCCTCTGCGCGTTCCTCGGTCTGCTCCGCGTCTCTCACGCAGCCTCCATCGCGTCCCCGGCGGCGTCGAAGTTCACCAGCTCGACGCGGCATTTGCCCTGCTTGTCGTCGACGACGACCTTCGCGACGATGGCGCGCAGGAGCCTCCCCTGGTTCTCGCGCGTCATGTTCGTCCACACCTTCCCGAAGTCGCGCAGCGCGCCGACGAACCAGTCGAGGTGGTTGGCGTCGAGCTCGAGGTTCACCGCGTCTCGCTCGACGGCGCGGAGCTGGCTCTCGGCGGCCTCCAGGTTGTTCGCCTCGATGCGCAGCTTGGCCTCGACGAGTTCGCGCGCGCGCCCCTCGAGCCGCGCGACCTCGTCGGCGAGCTTCGACGCGCCCGCCGAGTGGTCCGCGATGCGCGCGTTCAGGCTGTCCCGCAGGGTCACGTAGTCGGCGCGCGACTTGAGGATACGCACCTCCAGCTTCGCCTTCGTGCGCACGGCGAGCGTCCCGTCGGCGGTTGCACCCTCGAGGCGCGCGACCACGAAGTCCTCGATGGCGCCCGCAGGCAGGGGCTTGCCCGGGCACAGGTCCTTGCCGTACTTATCGCGGCGCGAACACCTGTAAAACCGGTACGACTTGCCGCTCTTCTTCGTCGTCGACGCGGGCGTCATCGGGTCGCCGCAGGTCCCGCAGCAGAGGAGCCCGCGCAGCACGTACTCGGGGTTCGTGCCGTGGACGCGCAGCGCGCGGCCAGACTCCCCGAGGAGCCGCTGCGCCTCCTGGTACGTCGACTGCTCGATGAGCGGCGGGTGCTCGCCGGGGAACCGCTCGTCGCCGTGCATCATCAGCCCGACGTAGAGCGGGCTCCTCAGCACGCGGGCGATGGTGTCCTTCGTCCAGAGCAGGCCCCGCTTCGACTGGCGGCGCGACGCGCGGGGCTGGAGGCCACGCCGATTCAGCACGCGGGCGACTACGGCCATTTGCCGGTGCTGGAGGAACAGCGCGAACGCCTCGCGCACGACGTGGGCCTCGACGTCGTTGATGTAGAGCTTCTTGTCCTTCACCGAGTAGCCGAAGGGCACGGGGCCGCCTGTCCACTTTCCCTTCCGCCGCGCGCCGGCGATCTTGTCGCGCGTGCGCTCGCTGATCATCTCGCGTTCGAACTCCGCGAACGACATCAGCATGTTCATCGTCAGCCGACCCATCGCGTCGGCCGTCGAAAAGTTCTGTGTGATGGAGACGAAGGACGCGCCCGCCGCGTTGAGCCGCTCCATGACCTTCACGAAGTCGAGCAGCGAGCGCGAGAGCCGGTCGACCTTGTAGACGACGATGACGTCGACCTTGTGCGCCTCGATGTCGGCCATGAGGCGCGTGAACGCGGGCCGATCGATGTTCGCGCCCGTGAAGCCACCGTCGTCGTAGCGCTCATCGACGAGCTTCCAGCCCGGCTGCCGCTCGATGTACGTGAGGCAGGCGTCGCGCTGGGCGTCGAGCGAGTTGAAGTCCTGCTCCAAGCCCATCGTCGTCGACTTGCGCGTGTAGATGGCCACGCGCTTCGTCTCGGGGGCAGCCGCCCCACCGCTGCTCGGGCGCCTGCTCATCGCGGCTCCTCGGGCTTTGCGTCTTCGGACACGGAGGGCGCGGGCTTCGGGTCGCGCTCGACGTCGGCGAGGAGCCGCTCGAGGTTCTGGTTCAAGCGGGCCAGCTCGCGCACGAGCGACGGCATCGTCGCCTCGTAGAAGCGCTGGCCCATGGGCGTGCGGAAGAAATCGCTCATGCCGCGCCCTCCGCGTCGCGCTTCTTCAAGCCGAAGAAGAGGAAGCCGTTCCAGCGCGTGCCGGTGATGTGCTGAGCGATGGCCGAGAGCGTCTTGTACCGGGTGCCGTCGTACTCGAAGCCCTCCTCGCGCACGGCGACCTCGTGGGCGACGCCCTCGAAGACCCGGCGCAGGACGGTGCCGGGCGGCGGCAGGCGCGGATCGCGCGGCTCGACCGGTTGCAAGAGCGTCCGCGCCTCGTTCTCCGTCGTCGCGGGCCGCGTCATGCGCATGCGCCAGCGCTCGGGCATCTGATCGCCGAACTTGTTGATGAGGGCGACGGCGCCGGGCGGGAGCCCGCCCTCGGCCAGCTCCTGGATGCGCCAGGCGAGGCGCTTCTTCAGGTAGTCCTTGTTCCGCGTCCGCGTCGGCTCGCCGTAGAGCTCGCGCCACCTCTCGGCGAGCTGGCCGACGGTCATCGCCTCGAGCGCCGCGAGCTGAGTGGGGACGTCGTCGAGCTCGCGCATCGCGGTGCGGGCTCTGGCGGTCGTCTTGTTGGTCATCGTGCCTCCGTCGTTCGCGCGCGCACCGTGCTCGCGCGTCGTCGGCATGACGGCTTCTTCCCCGGTAGAAGACAAGGCGAGAGCCGGAGAGAGCAGAGAGGTCACGACGTACCTCCGTGCGCGGCAGCGCACCGGCCGCGCTGCTCCTTGCGCCACATGTCGATGAGGGTCTCGGCGAGGACGTCAGCCGCCTCGTCGAGCCGACGCTCGATCTCGGCGCGGCGCTCCTCGGCACTCACGCTGGTGGCTGCGGCCGCGCTGGGCCGCGTCTTCGGTATCGTCGCTTCCACAGGTGGGAAACGCGGTCCCGCGCGCCGAAACGGGACAGGAGATCGTCACCGACCTGCACGACCCCATTGACCGGGGACGTTCTGTTTAGTATTTAGGCAACAGAACATAGCGCCCCGCTTCCGGGGGGTGCTCAGCGAGGAAACGTGAAGGAACGGTTTGGAGAACGCATTCGACGCCTGAGGACCGAGCGGAAGCTCGGGCTGCGCGAGTTTGCCACAAGGGTCGGCATCTCGCCCACGTACCTGTCGCGCATCGAGACCTCGGAGGAGAAGGCGCCGCCCGCCGAGGACGTCATCCGCAAGATGGCCAGCCAGCTCTCGGACAGCTTCGACGAGCTGATGACGCTCGCCGGGCGCGTGTCCGAGGAGTCGCTCAACGTCATCAAGGCCGACCCGGGGATGCCGGAGTTCCTGCGCACCGTCGGGGAGCGGAAGCTGTCGGCCGAGGACCTGATGAAGCTCCTTCCCAACGACCCGAAGAAGGGGAAGCGCTGATGACCATCAAGGTCCCGTTCCTGGCTGACGCGCAGCTCGAGAGCGCCGCTCAGGAGCTGCTGCGCCGGTACGCGAAGTGGAAGGGCGAGCCGCCGCGTCCGCCGATCCCCGTCGACGCGATCGCCGAGGGCGTCCTCGGCCTCACGCTCGAGCTGAACGACCTGCGCAAGAAGCTTGGCAAGCCCGACGTGCTCGGCGCGACGTGGCTCGACGAGGCGCTCGTCATCATCGACTCGTCGCTCGAAGGGAACGAGGGCCGCTACTCCTTCACGCTCGGCCACGAGCTCGGCCACTGGCAGCTCCACCGCCCGCTCCGCGAGATGGACAAGGTCACCTTCCCCCTGTTCTCGCGCGAGCCCGGCGAGAAGGCGGGGCCCGCCATCGTCTGCCGGGACGGGCAGCGCGACCCGGCTGAGATCCAGGCCGACAAGTTCTCCGCGTTCTTGCTCATGCCGGCGAGCGACGTGCGCGCGGCGGTGAAGCTGGTGACCGGCGAGCCCCTCGCGATCGACAACTTCACCGCCCGCAAGAAGGCCGGTGAGCGCATCGCCGAGCTGCGCGACTTCGCGACCGAGGTCATTGCGAAGGGCGGGTTCACCAACGTCTCGAACCAGGCGATGCAGATCCGTCTCGAGGCGCTGAAGCTCGTGGTCGACGGCGCCCAAGGACGCCTCTTCTGAAGTGTGTGGGGAGCGGTTTCGTTCGCTCTCAATGTCCCCTGTTTTGGCAACGGTAAACAGACTGGAGAACGCATGGCAAACCGCGAATGGAACCCGAAGTCCTTCTTCCGACACCTCACCCCCGACGCCCTCGAGGTGCTCCTCGAGTGGGCCGCCGTGGAGCTCGCGCTGGATGGCGAGGGGCCGGTGGGAGAGCAGGTCTATCGCGGGTGGAAGGCGCTCCCCGAGGCCGAGCGCGTCGCCATCGAGACGAAGCTCCTTCCGGTGAACGACCTGTGCGGGCCACACGCGCGCCCGTACCTCGAGCGGCTGGCGCAGCAGGTCTGGACCAACGGGCACGCGCAGCTCGTCGAGGACAGCCGCGCCTGGTCGGCGCAGGATCTCGCGGTGCGTCTCTTCGTCGCCGACGAAGGGCGCTTCCTCGAGGCGCACCAGGCCCACGCCCTCGACATGATGGAGCACCTGACCGAGTTCCACGGGCGCTACCCGGTGACGCTCAAGCCGACCGCCACCGCCAAGACGGCGATGAAGGCTGCGATGGCGAGCCACTTCCGCGAGACGGCGTTCGGCGCCCGCTGCCAGGTCGAGGACTTCGCCAACGACGAGAAGTTCG
>Ga0268298_10002553_pt1 | contig 19787 bp, 11 predicted proteins | sample WWTPWeurt_MetaG_FD_194462 | JGI IMG/M metagenome (GOLD analysis project Ga0268298, IMG submission 194462) | Activated sludge microbial communities from WWTP in Nijmegen, Gelderland, Netherland - WWTP Weurt | ecosystem: Engineered > WWTP > Aerobic digester > Activated sludge | place...
GACCCCCTCCGGAGCCGCCGACGATGGCGGCGATGGGACGGATGAGCTCGCCCGCTTTGAAGCGTGCCGTGAGGGACTTGGAAACGGTGAGCACGAGCTGCGCCTTGCCCTCGGCCTCCGAGCCGACGAGCACGATGCCGTCACCGAGCTTGTCCCGGAGCTGCTCGGCCAACTCGCGGAGCGCGCCGCGATCGGTGATCTCGGTGCGGAGCCCCAGCACCTTCACACCGGCGACTTCGCGGGCGCGACCGACCAGTTGATCGAGCCCACCGCCCCCACCGCCCGTGAGCAGCTTCTTCTGCAGCTCTTCGACCTTCTTTTCGAGGGTCTTTCCCTCCGCCCAGAGCTTCTCGATCTTCTCCACCAGATCCCGCGGCGAAGCCTTGGCGGCCTCGGCGGCGCGCTCGATGTCCTTCTCCAGGGCCCGGAGGTGCGTCAGCGACCCTTCGCCCGTCGTCGCCACGATGCGGCGCACGCCCGCGGCGATGCCTTGCTCCGACAGGATCTTGAACAGACCGATGTCACCGGTGGCGCGCGCGTGGGTGCCGCCGCAGAGCTCGACGCTCTCGGCCATGCTCAGCATCCGCACCGTGTCTCCGTACTTCTCTTCGAAGATCATCATGGCGCCGCGCTTCTTCGCATCCTCGATGCCGAGGATCTCGGTCTTGACCGGAACGTTTTCGAGCGTGCGCTGGTTCACCAGATCTTCGATGCGCTGGAGCTCGTCCCGTGACAGCGGCTTCTGGTGGGTGAAGTCGAAGCGCAGGCGCTCGGGACCGACCAGCGATCCCTTTTGCTGCGCGTGGGCGCCGACCACCTGGCGGAGCGCCCAGTGCAGGAGATGCGTCGCCGAGTGGTTCTTGCGGATGGCCTCGCGTCGGGAACGATCGACGACGAGCTCGACGACTTCGCCCACCGCGAGGGAGCCGCTCTCGAGCTTGCCCTTGTGGACGGTGAGGCCCGTGATGGGCTTCTGGGTGTCCTCGACGCGCAGGCGTCCGCTCGCTCCGATCAGGTCGCCCGTGTCGCCGGTCTGCCCGCCGGCTTCTCCGTAGAACGGCGTGCGCTCGGTGACGACTTCCACGTTCGTGCCCGCCTCGGCGCGCTCCCGGAGCGCGCCGTCGACCACCAGGGCGACCACCTTGGCCTTGTCGACGTCGCGCTCGTAGCCCGAGAACTTCACGGAACCGTCGCCGAGCTTCGCCAGGGCGTCGCGATAGACCGCCTCCACCGCCTGCTCCATGCCGCGGAACTCGCTCCGCTTGCGGGCCTCTTCCAGCGCCGCCTCGTAGCCAGCGACGTCGACGGTGATGCCGCGCTCGTGACAGATGACCTCGGTGAGATCCAGCGGGAAGCCGTAGGTGTCGTAGAGCTGGAAGGCCTCGGCGCCCGAGAGCGTTTTCGAGCCCTGCGCGTCGAGCTCCACGAAGGCTTCTTCGAGGAGCGCCAGCCCGCGCTCGATGGTCTGGCGGAAGCGGACCTCTTCGCCCTGGGCCACGCTCTCGATCATCTCGCGGCGCTCGCGGAGCTCCGGGTACTGCTCTCCCATGGCGTCCACCACGAGGCCCGCCACCTCGTGCAAGAACGGCTCGCGGATCCCCAAGCGGTGCCCGTGACGGATGGCTCGGCGCATGACGCGCCGGAGCACGTATTCGCGACCGGTGCGGTCGGGCATGATGCCTTCGCCGATGAGGAACGCGGTCGTCCGCGCGTGATCCGCGATGACGCGCATGGAGACCTCGTCGGGGCTCATCCCGCCCTGGTACGGCTTCTTGGCGAGCTTCGCCGCGTGCTCGACCAAGCTCCGGAGCAGGTCGGAGTCGTAGTTGCTGGTCTTGCCCTGCACGATGCCGGCGAGGCGCTCGAGCCCCATTCCGGTGTCGATGCTGGGCGCCGGCAGCGCCTCGAGAGCGGCGTCCTTCTGCTTCCGCTCGAACTGCATGAAGACCAGGTTCCAGATCTCCATCCAGCCGTGCCCTTCGGCGGTCTGCTCTTCACCGAAGCGGCGGAGATCGACCTCGGGGCCGACGTAGTAGTGGAGCTCGCTGCAAGGCCCGCACGGACCCGTGTCGCCCATGGCCCAGAAGTTGTCGGCCATGCCGAGACCCAAGATGCGGTCGTCACCGAAACCGGTCACCTTGCGCCACAGCTCCTTCGCCTCGGTGTCGGCCGGCACGCCCGATTCACCCTTGAAGTAGGTGAACACGAAGCGCTTGGGATCGAGCCCCACCTCGCGGATCAAGAAATCCCACGCGAAGACGATGGCTTCTTCTTTGAAGTAGTCACCGAAGCTGAAGTTGCCGAGCATCTCGAAGAACGTGTGGTGCCGCGGGCTCGGGCCGACGTTCTCGAGGTCGTTGTGCTTGCCGCTGATGCGAATGCACTTCTGGCTCGTGGCGGCGCGGCTGTAGCTCCGCTTCTCACGACCCGTGAAGCAGTCCTTGAACTGGACCATGCCCGCGTTGGCGAACATCAGGCTCGGGTCGTTGGGCGGGACGAGGGCACCGCTCGCTACCACCTCGTGGCCGTGGGAGCGGAAGAACTCGAGGAACGCGCGGCGCAGCTCCTGGGACGTCTTCGACATGCCGGGGGTCTACATGACCGCCCCCCCATCGGCAACAGGAACGCCGGGACTGCCGGGGTCGTGCGGCGCGCGGCCCAGGCATGCCAATATCGCTGGCAGCGGACGGGCGGGACGACGAGGATTCTTCCGGAATGGCCGACGCCACCCTCGCCTTCTTGGACTCCTCCGACCTCGGCCGGGTCGAGCAACGCGTCGGACTGCGCGGCAAGCTCACGTGTCCCAGCGGCGCGCGCGCGAGCGCGACCCTCGTGCGCACCACCCGCGGAGTCTTCGTGGTGGCCGCGAAGGTCGCGAACGACGCGGTCGCCATCCCGCTCGTGGGCCGGAGCGACGTACGCTACGAACTCGGCCGGTTCGGCGATCAGCTGCGCATCGGCGAGGCTGAGCTCTCCGTGCCCGCGAGCTCGCGCCGCGAGGCGCGCTTGGCGCTCGGGCTCGGACGCCTCGGCGTCGGCGATTCGCTCCCGCGCTTGCCCGAGGCGCGACACGTGCGCGCGCCGGGGCCCCTCGAGCGAGCTTTCGTCGCCGGGTTCCTGCGAGAGGGCGAGCTCCTCTTCGCGTTCCAGAAGACCGACGACGGGGCGCCCATCGAATCCCCCTGGTGCCCGGGCCTCCCGGGCACCGGCTACCTGGTCGTGACGAGTGAACGGAAGGCGCGGGTCGTGCTCTCCGAGCTCGGCGACAGCCGGGTCGAATCGCTGGACGGTGTCAGTTTCTCCATCGACGAGGGCCTCGGAGCGAGCGACGTGCTCGCAGGTCGCTTCCGTTTCGAGATCCGCCGCGGCGACCTCGAGCTGTGGCAAGAGATCGTGGCCGGCCTCTGCCTCGAAGGCGCAGCTCGACTGCGCTCCTTCGCGCTCGCCAACTGGCGCGGGCGACAGGATGCCGCGGCCGCGGGCTTCGCCCGCGAGCTGTTCGCCACGGGCAAGGCTCGCGGCGACGCGCTCGCAGCGGCCGCCGTTCAGTTCCTCGCGCTCGACGGCCACGACGCGGGGTCCGACTCGCCCGACGTCGACGCTCTGGTCGCGGGCCTGGCCGAGGCCGGCGCACCCGCCGACGCCCTCGGCAGCTTGTGGCAGAGCCTCGGCGCGACCCCCGAAGCGGCGACGTTCCTGGTCGATCGGTTGCGCGCCCTCGGCGACCGCGCCGAGCCTTGGGCCCTCGGGCTCCACGAATGCCTGCACGCGCGGCTCACCGAGCTGCGAAAGGACCCGCGACGGCTCGCGCGCGCCGACATCGACTTCGCCGAGCACTTGATCGCGTCGGCGCAGCGCGAACGGGCGCGGGTGCTGCTCGAAGCGCGCGTGAAGGCGCTCCCGAGCGAAGAGCTGCTCGACCTGTTGCCGAGCGACGACGCCGACCTCACCGCAGGCGCCGGCGGGCAGATCCAGCGGATCCGTGTCTACGAGCTCTTGGCCGAGGCGCGCCGGACCGCCGACGGTCCGTGTCTGCGTGCGCGCACCGAGCTCGCGCGGCTCCAGCCGCTGGTGATCGACCGCGTGCGCGTGTTGTCGAAAGACGCGCCGGAAAGCCTGCGGCAGCGCGCCGAGCTGGTGCTCGATGTGCTCGCGCCCAGAGGCCTCCGACGCGGCGAAGACGACGCGGGCACCGAGCCCGCTGCGCTCTCGGCGGAGCTCCTCGGAGAGGTGCTCTCGCACCCGGCCGCGCGCAAAGACAGCGCCCTCGTCGGCAGGATCCAGACGCTGCTCGCGACGGTGCCCGCTCCCGACCACGGCATGCTGCTCGAATACGTCGAACCCATCAGTCTCGCGCGGCAGCCCAAGGCAGCGCGCGCCCTCGCTGGCGCGGCCCGGCTGCTCGGCCACGACCCCGTCCAAGGCTTCGTGTCGCGCGGCAAGAAGGGCATCGGCCTTCGCGCCTACGAAGGACCGCCCGCGTTCGTACTGGTGGGCGGCCGCCACCTGGACGACGACCCCGAGTACGGCATGACGAGCGCGGAGCTCCGCTTCGCCATCACGACCGAAGTGGCCCACGTCGCCTTCGGGCACGCGCGCGTGACTTCGAGCGAGGTTTGGCTGGGGCTCGTGGACAAGAGCCGCGAAGGCCTCGACCTCCTGCTGGGCGTGCTGCCGCTGTTCAAGAGCTATCGCGTCGCCGAGCGAGCGTATCGCCTGCTGCAGAAGGTCCCGGTGAGCACCATCCGCCGCGTGGTCGGTGGCGCCCGCGCAGTCCAGAAGAAGCTCGCCAAAGGCCCGGCGGTCCACGACGAGCGCGTCGGGGAAGACGTGCTCTCGGCCCTGCACGAGGATCTCGTGGCCACCGCCCGCGTGATGCAGCTCACGGCCGATCGGGCGGGCCTCGTCGCCTGCGGCGATCCGCGAGCGGCGCTCCGCGCCATGCTGCTCGTGCGGCCCGATCACCGCGAAGCGTTGGCGCTCGCCGAGCGCGAGGGCATCGAGATGGTGCTTCGCCAGCGGGCTCCGGAAGGGCATCTCGCGCACCAAGATCTGGCGGTGCGCATCGCCGCGCTGCTCTCGTTCTACCTCTCGGACGACTACGCGCGTCTCGCGCGCGAAGCGGGCCTCGCGCAGACCTCGACGTAGAGCTCCTCGTAGCGACGGGCCACGACGCGGGCGTCGTGCTCGCGGGCCACGTAGAGCTTGCCGGCCTCGCGCACGCTCTCCGCGTAGCCGGGCTCACGGCGCAGGAGCGTGAGGAGACGCACCCAGCTCTCGGGCTCCGGGCTCGGAAGCGAGAGGGCTCCGGCAATTTCCGACAGCGGGCCCCGAGCCAGCACCACCACTGGCACGCCGAGCCGCATCGACTCGAGCAACACGATGGGCATGTCGACCTTGCCCCAAAGATCCTCCACCGGAAACAGGACCGCGTCGGCTCGCTCGATCAGCGCCAGCACGTCCGGCAACGTCTCGCACAGGCGCACGTGTCGCGCTGGCAGGCGCTGCTCGAGCTCACGAGCCACGCCCGCCGCCCGCGGGGTCTTCGCGCGATACGCGAACACGACGATGGCGTCGGGCTCGGAGCGGACGAGGGGCTCGACCATGCGGGCCACGTGCTCGGCTCCTCCCCCGAGCTCGATGTCCCCGGGATAGACGTAGAGCGGGCCTCCCTCCGGCAGGAGCAGGCGCTCGCGCACGTTCTCCTTCTCCGCGTGGGTCCGCGGGTGGAGCATTGGAACGGGCGGTGGGATCACCTCGATACGTCGAGCGGGCGCGTGGGCCAGGAGCCGCGTGCGGGTGTCTCGACTCTGCGCGACCACCACGTCGCCGAAGAGGAGTGAGTCGGCAGCATCGAAGCTGCGAGGAGGCGACGCCACGGTTTGCACCACACGCTTGCCGAGCACGCGCCTCAGCGCGCGCCCGACGGCGCTGCTCTTGGGATTCGGTGCGAACACGAAGTGCCAGAGGTCGGCGTCCCGCCGCGCGACGAGCGCGAAGGCTGCGCGCGCGTTCTCGGCGAGGGCGGGGCTGTAGCTCCCGGAGTCGCGATACACCGGAACGAACTCGACACCCGGGAGCGGAGCTGCACCGGGCGTCGCCATCACCAGCGGATGGACGAGTTCGAGGTTCGTCGCGACGTCGCGCACGAGGCACTTCGTCCCATCGTGGTAGGGCGGCACGACGGGCTTCGAGACGAACAGCACGCGCGGCGGCGTCGACACGGCCCCTCGTATCGAACGGGGACCGGACCGTCGTCAACGGGTCGCAGCCGCGAGGGCCTCGGGAGCGCGCTTGACCGCGCTCTCGACGGCCGCGGCCAGCACCAGCCGCTGAAGCTCGGGAGCCCTGCGTTTCGCCTCCACGGTCGAAGCGCGAGTGGTCGCGGACCCGGAAACCGTGCCGGCAATCGCCTGCTCCGGCATGCGGTGAACGACGTATTCGACGCTGGCCGAATAGACCACCTCGGAGCCTTCGCGCGACTCGTTCAGCTTGCGCAGGAGCCCCGTGATCATCACCACCGGCGGCTTCTTGCCCTTCTCGCGGGCCTCGCTGCCGCCGTCGTCGGAGAGCTTCACGCCCGGCAGCTCCGAGAACTTCTGGCGGCTCGCGCTCTCGAGATCGCTCGCCAGCTTGGTGCGCACGTCTTTGCCCGTGCGCATGCGCCCGATCTTCACGATCATCTTGGTGACGCTGCTGCTCGTCACCATGCGGAGCGAGGTCAACGTCGCTTCGACCTGGGTGCGGACCGACTGGGAGCTGTCGTCCTTGTGCTGTTCGAGGGCCGGGATGCTCTTCTTGTCGCCGAGCACCTTGAGGGCAGCTGCGGCGGCGGTTCGCACGGCCGCGTTGTCGTCGTCGAGGGCCTTCTCGAGCGGGAGGCGAGCGGCGCCGTGACGGGTCTTGCCGAGCTCGAGCGCAGCTTGCACGCGCACGCGGAAGTCTTCACCGTTCTTCAGCCGCTCGATGAGCTGCTCGACGGCGGCGCCACCACGCGCGTGGCCTTGGGCGAACACGAGCGCCAGCACGCAACAGAGCGCGAGCAAGAGACGCTGCAGCTTGGGGCCGAGCCAGGTCCGCACGCTGAACGTGAGATTAGCTCAGTCGGGCACTCGGCCCAAGATGCGCATTCGGACTACATCGGCGCACAAGCCCCGCTCACTTCAGGAGCTCGGCCACGTGCGCTTCGATCTCGGTCTCATCGCCCTTGTGGAATCCAGCGTGCACGTAACGAACGATGCCGCTCTTGTCGATGATGTAGGCAGTCGGCATGGTCGGCGGGTTGTACGTACCCGACACGGACTGCCCTTCGTCCCACCCGATGGGGAACTTGGCGCCGGTCTTCTTCACGAAGTCGTCGATTTTGCCAGGATCGTCGTCGATGCTGATGCCGACCACGACGAGCTGGCCCGCATACTTTTCCGCCAGCTTCTGATGGTGCGGGAAAGAGTCCTTGCACGGCTCGCACCAGGTCGCCCAGAAGTCGACCAGCATGACCTTGCCAGCGCCGTCGGCGAGGGACACCTTCTGCACCCCTCCCGCCTTCCCTGGCAGGTCGAACGCCGGTGCCGGAGCGCCGACGAGCTGGTGCTCGGCCGCCCCCGACGACTGAGCACCCATCTTGCCGCATCCGGCCGCCGAAAGCGCGAGCCCGGCCGCCACTACCCACCCCCCCAAACGACTACGGTTCGGGAACATCACTTCTTTTTCTTCTCTTTCTTCTTGTCGTCTTTCTTGTCGGGCTTGTCGCCCTTGGGAGGCTCGTCGGGGCAGCCGTCTTCGTCCTGGTATCCGTTCTTGGTCTCGGGCTGGTCCCCGCACTCGTCGGCTTGGTCCAGTACGCCGTCGTTGTCGTTGTCCGGATCCGGGCAGCCGTCGGTGTCGTCGAAGCCGTCCGTGTCTTCGGCCTGGTCTGGACACTTGTCGGCTTTGTCGGGCACGCCGTCCGCGTCCTTGTCGGGCTCGTCGGGGCAGCCATCGTCGTCCTTGAAGCCGTTCTTGGTCTCCGGCTTGTCGGGACAACGATCCTGATCGTCGGCGACGCCGTCGCCGTCGTTGTCGAGCTCGGGACAGCCGTCCTTGTCCTGGAAGCCGTCGGGGTCCTCGGCCTGCTTCGGACACTTGTCGACGTCGTCGGGAACCGTGTCGCCGTCGTTGTCGTTGTCGGGACAGCCGTCGGCGTCGTCGTGCCCGTCCTTGTCTTCGGGCACCGTCGGGCACTGGTCGCTCGCGTCATCGATTCCGTCGGCGTCGCGGTCGCCGCCTTCGAGGACGTACATCACGCCGACGAACGCGCGGAGCTTTGGCACGCCCACGCCTTGGATCACGCCCGTGCCGAGGCCGGCCGAGATCACGAAGGGTGAATCGAGCGGGAGGATCTGGACGCCGCCGTCGACCTCGAGGGAGTTGGTCCCGTTCTTCGCGCTGAACTTGGTGCCACCGAAGCCGTCGAGGACGACGCGGAGCACGGGGCTCGGTTTGAAGCCGGCACCGACGCCATACCGGAACTCGGGCCCGAGGGTGGTCGACCCGACGCGGCCTTCGCCCCGGTAGACCGCCGCCAGGTTGCCGCCGAACGAGAACGGGCCCTGAGCGCCGTCGAAGATGCCGCGAATGCCCGCGGTGGGCGTCGAATCACCGAGGTAGTTGCCCTTGCTCGTAGCGCGGCCGAGCGGCCCGGTGACGAACGCGCCCGCGCCGACCACGAACGGGTCCTTGATCTCGCCGTGCAAGCGGTACTTGCCCTCGAGGGTGGCGTCGCCCAGGCCGACGGCCTTGATGCCGTCCTTTGAAGCCACACCGCCGTCCTCGAGACCGTCGCCGCTCACCCAAGTCACCGGAACCTTGAGCCCGATCTGGAGTCGCGGAATGGGCGTGAGCGACCCCAAGGCGTCGCCGGTGATCATGTTCTCGATCACTTTCACGTCGCCGACGCCGGAGGCATTCGCCGCGTTGCAGTCGGTCTCGGAGATGCAGCTCCGGACCACGAAAGGCTCCCAGGCGTAGTTGACGAACAGCCCCGCGCTGAACGCCATCTTGCCCTCGGTGCGGACGCCGCGCGTGGTGAAGAAGTTCCGCGGCCCCGGTGCGGGGTCGAAACGCTGGACCGAGAACTCCTTGTCCTTCGCGTCCTGGGCCCACACGACCGCGGATGCGGTCAAGACGCCGAGGGTGACGAGACCCGCGCGCCCGGCCCGCCCGACCGAGCGCAGGGTCCGACGAGGAGGCAGCACGAACAGAGACAGCGGCAACGGAAGTTCCTCCGACGCCGAGGGATACCATTCCCTCAGCGAAGCCTAGGCTCGCACACCCGGCGAGCCTTTCGCAACGCCCATGATGGCGGGCCGGCGCCGCGAATCGCCGCGCAATCCCCACTTGGGCGCGCGAATGACTCACCATCGGGCACGGCACGCTATCCTGCCCGGCGTGGCGCTCTGCCCGCAGTGCAAGAACGTGCTCCTCGACAGCGCCCGGTTCTGCACGCAGTGTGGCGCGCCGCAGCCGGTGCGCGAGGCTCCGCGCCGCTTCGGCGAAGGCAGCGAGATCGACCTCGAGTGGGGCAAGGTCGTCGTCGGCGTTCGCATCGGCGAGGGCGGGATGGGCGTCGTCCATCGCGGCTGGCTCTACTACAACCCCGCTGGCCCCAAAGCCGGAACGCCGCCCCATCCCGTCGCCATCAAGGTGCTCCACCCGCTCTTGAAGAGCCGGGAACGCGCGCGCCGGTTGTTCATCGGTGAAGCCAATGCCCTGGCGCGGCTCTCGCACCCGAACATCGTGCACTTCTTCGGCATGGCCGAGCCCGAGGGCCAGCTCGCCATCGCGCTCGAGCTGGTGGAGGGCGAACCGCTCTCGTCACTCATCGACCGCCACGCCAAGACCGCGACGCCCGGCGGGCTCCCGTGCATGCCTTTCATGCGTGCGTGGCACTACTTCTCGCAGCTCCTCGGCGCGCTCGCCGCCATCCACGCGCTCGGCATCATCCATCGCGACGTGAAGCCGAGCAACGTGCTCATCCGCGTCGATGGTGTGGTGAAGCTCACGGACTTCGGCATCGCTCGACTGCCGGCGGAGGACGCCAAGAACACCGGTGGCATGGCGCCCGGCACCGGCGCGTACATGGCGCCGGAGCAGGTGCTGGGCAAAGACATGGACGCGCGCGCGGACCTCTACAGCGCGGCCATCGTGCTCTACGAGATGCTGACCGGCGCGACGCCCTTCGATGCACCGACGCGGAACGAGATCATGGTGCGCACGGCCCAGGTCGAGGAATCGCCCCCGCCGGTCACCCGAGCCGTGGTCGGTGCCCCGCCGGTGCTCGACCTCCTCTTCGCGCGCGCACTCGCCAAGGACCCCATGCACCGCTACGGCTCCGCCATCGAGCTCGGCGAGGCCTTCCGGGAGGCCCTGAGCCTCCCCGACACCACCGGCTGGGAGGCCCAGCAGCGGCTCGCCGAGAACGCCGCCGCCATCTCCCAGCTCGGCCTGCCCCAGAGCAGCGCAGGCATCCCGAAGACCCAGGCCGACCAGATGCGGACCGCCGTCATGGAGGCCTACGAGGCCGCCCCGAAAGCGGGCGAGTAAAGCGGCCCGGGGCCCGCCCAAGCCCGCGAAAAGAGCGTCGTTGACAGTCTTCCCAGGCGCGTGCGATAGCCTCCACGGGCTGCGCGACCCATGCTGAAACGATCTGCCTTTCTTCTGTCCGCGAGCTGGGTTCTGACGAGTGCCCTTGCGGCCGCTCAGCAGCCCGCGCCACCCGCACCGAAACCACCCGCCGGCGCTCCGGCGAAGCCGCCGGCTGCGGCGCCCGCACCCGCGAAGCCTCCCGCCGCGAAGCCTCCGGCCGCCGCGCCTGCCAAGCCCCCCGCTGCACCGCCCGGTGCGCCTCCCGCTGGTGCGAAGCCCGCGCCCGCTCCCGGCGCGAAGCCGACGGCGCCCGCTCCTGGCGCGAAGCCCGCGCCCGCTCCCGGCGCGAAGCCGCCCGCTCCGGCGCCTGGCGCGAAGCCCGCTCCGGCTCCTGGTGCGAAGCCGGCCCCGGGCGCGAAGCCCGAAGGCGAGCCCGCGGAAGAGCCCGCCGATCCCGAAGAAGAGCCCACGCCGACCTCACCGGCAGAGGAACTACCGCCGAAGCCGCCGACGACGGGCAAGGGCCCCACGTCGCCGAACGTCTCGCCCACGCCTGCGCCCGGGGGTTTCGGCCCGATGCCCATGTGGCCGCAGCCTGCGACCGACGCGCAAGCGCTCGAGCGCCAAGGCGACAAGAACGAGAAGGTCGCCAAGAAGAAGAGCGCCGACGAGATCTACGCCGAGGACTGGTGGAGCCACGCGCGGCCGATCTTCGAGATCCACGGCTACTACCGGCTCCGCGCCGAGCTCTTCCACAATTTCTCGCTCGGCCGAGTCGACTCGCCGAACAGCGCGCTCTGGCCCATGCCGAGCGACAACCACTACAACGCGCGGGGCAACAACGCCTTCGGCCCCGCGCTCTGCACCGGTGACGAGTCGGCCGAGTCGTTCTCGTCGAGCGACGACCCGCGCGATGGGCTCTACCCCTGCAAGAACAAGACGCAGGCCGGCGCCAACATGCGCTTCCGGCTGAACCCGGAGCTGCACATCTCCGACAACCTCCGGGTCCTGTCCCAGATCGACCTGCTCGACAACCTGGTGCTCGGCTCGACGCCCGAGGGCTACGCCAACGAGCCGGGCGCCGGCGGGTACAACGTGCGGACGCGCGCGGGCTATTCGCCCCTCGGCGCCTTCGACAGCACGCAGGTGCCGCCGAGCGACGGCCGGAACAGCTTCCGCGACAGCATCCGCGTGAAGCGCGTGTGGGCCGAGTACATGACGCCGGTCGGCCAGCTCCGCTTCGGCCGCATGCCGAGCCACTGGGGCCTCGGCATCTTGGCGAACTCGGGGGACGGCCCCGACGACGACTACCAGAGCACGAACGACCGCATCATGTTCGTGACCGGGCTGAAGTCCCTCGATCTCTACCTCGCGGGCGCTTGGGACTTCGCCAACGAGGGCCAGACCAGCGATTCCCTGAGCCAGCCCCAGGCCCAGCCCTACGACCTCGGCCAGCTCGACGACGTCGATCAGTACGTGCTGGTCCTCGCGCGGCGGAAGAACCCGGAGCTCGCCAAGCTCGCCCTGGCCAAGGGCGATCTGGTCCTGAACGGCGGCGCCTACGTGGTCTATCGCCGGCAGCTCATCGCCAACGACAGCGCGGGGTCTTGCGGCTCGGGAGCGGCCGCGCTCGGCTGCCCGAGCGAGAACTTCGGCGACGGGTACGTGCGCCGCGGGGCGACCGCGTGGATCCCGGATCTCTGGCTCCAGCTCCTCTACAAGAAGTTCCGCTTCGAGACCGAAATCGTCACCGTCCAGGGCAGCATCGAGAGCACACCCGACGACGCCGTGAACGGCAAGAAGCTCCGGATGTGGGGCTATGCCACCGAGATCGAACAGCGCCTGGTCGAAGATCGGCTGAAGCTCGAGTTCAAGCACGGCTGGGCGTCGGGTGATCCCGACGTGTTCGGCCCCGTCGACGGCGCGGGCGGTCTTTCGCCCGGGTTCAACGGCCTCCAGCCCCAGCGCGGCGACGACACCATCAGCACGTTCCGCTTCCACCCGAACTACAAGGTGGATCTGATCCTGCACCGGAACCTGCTCTCGCGCGTGCAGGGCACGTACTACTTCCGGCCGAGCGTCGAGTACGACTTCGTGCGCGAACCGAGTGGGCAGCGCTTCGGCGGCGGTTTTGCCGGCATCTGGTCGCGGGCCAGCGAGTTCGTGCAGACCCCGGGCCACAAGCGTGACCTCGGCATCGAGCTCGACCTTTCCCTCTACTACCAGTCGAAGGACGGCTCGCTGAACGACAACCACGAAAAGCCGGGCGGCTTCTACACGATGCTTCAGTGGGGCGTGCTCTTCCCCATGGGTGGCCTCGGCTACCAAGAAGACCGCGAAGCCGGTCAGATCGAGCAAGACCTCGGCGCCGGTGCCGCCGAGACCAGCACCGCCCAGATCCTCCGCTGGTACCTCGGCGTTCTGTTCTGAGCCTCGACCGCGCGTCTAGCGCGCGCTTCCGCGCCGTGAGGTAGGCTTCGCCGCGCGAGGAAGCCATGCAATCGCGGTATTCGGAGAGCGACGCCCGGACCTTCATCGAACGCTACGCGCGGGAGGGTGAAGACCTCGCGCTGCGCGTGTACACCTCACGCCTGCTCGGCCAAGATCCGACGCTCGTGCTCCACGGCGGCGGCAACACCAGCGTGAAGAGCCGCGCTCGCGAGCTCACGGGCGAAAGCGTCGACGTCCTCTACGTGAAAGGCAGCGGCTGGGATCTCGGCAACATCGAGCCCGCCGGGTTCCCGGCTTGCCGACTCGACCCGCTCCGGCGCCAAGCGCGGCTCGCCGAGCTCAGCGACGAGGACATGGTGAAGGGCCTTCGGAGCCAGATGCTCGATCCGGCCAGCCCGACGCCGAGCGTCGAGGCGCTGCTCCACGCGTTCCTGCCGCAGAAGTTCGTCGATCACACCCACGCGAGCGCAGTGCTCACCGTGGTCGATCAGCCCGACGGCGCCGAGCGCGCACGAGAAGTGTGGGGCGACGGGCTCCTCGTCGTCCCCTACGTCATGCCCGGGTTCGTGTTGGCGAAACGCATCGTCGAGCTCGAAGCCGAGCTCGCCAAGGCCGAGGTGATGGTGCTCGACAAGCACGGCATCTTCACCTGGGGCAGCAGCGCCCGCGAGAGCTACGAACGGATGATCGCCGCGGTGGATCGCGCCGAGGCGTACGTGAAGAAGAACGCCAGGGTGTCGCTCGGCGTGCCTGCGGCCCTCGACCCGGCCGAGCGCCGCGCGCGGCAGCGTGCGCTGTCGCCTGTGCTCCGAGGTGCCCTCGCGCGAGCACCCGAGGGGCAGCGATTCTTGGTGAGCTGGCGCGACGAGCCCGAGGTGTTGGCGCTGCTCGCACGGGACGACGCCGCGAGAGTGACCCAAGTCGGAACGGTGACGCCGGATCACGTGATCCGCACGAAGCCGACCCCGCTGTTTCTACCGGCGACCGATCGCGAGAGCGTCGAGCAGGCGCTCGGCGCTTGGTCTCGGAACTACGTCGCCTACTTCGAGCGCGGCGTGAGCGCGACGAAGCGTGAGCTCCGGCGCCTCGACGCCTTGCCGCGACTGGTGGTGGTGCCCGGGCTCGGCGCCGCGTGCTTGGGCGCCTCGCTGAAAGAGGCGAAGATCGCCGGCGACATCTGGTTCCACTCCAGCAGCGTGATCCAAGCCGCTGCCAGCATGGGCGGCTATCGGCCCGTGGCCGAGCTGGATCTCTTCGACGTCGAGTACTGGAGCCTCGAGCAAGCGAAGCTCGGCAAGTCGAGCGCAGGCAAGCTCGCGCGGAAAATCGCCCTCGTGACCGGTGCGGCGAGCGGCATCGGCCGTGCCACGGCGGAGCTCTTCCTCGAACTCGGCGCCCACGTCGTGCTGACCGACTTCGACGCCGACAAGCTCGAGGCGGCGCGCGCGGAGCTGGCGAAGAAGCACGGCGACCGCGTGGCGGGAGCCCGGGCCGACGTGACCCAGGCGGCCGACGTCACGCGCGCCTTCGAGCTCGGCGTGGACACGTTCGGTGGCCTCGACCTCGTGGTCTCCAACGCGGGCACCGCCCCCACCGGACTCCTCCACGAGGAAGCGGGCGAAAAGGCCTTGCTCGGTTCGCTCGAAGTGAACCTGCTCGGACACCAACGCGTGGCTCGCGCCGCGAGCGAAATTTTCCTCGCGCAGGGCATGGGCGGCTGTCTTCTGTTCAACGCTTCCAAGAGCGCGTTCAACCAGGGACCCGAGTTCGGCCCTTACGCCATCGCCAAGGCGGGCGTCGTCGCGCTCATGAAGCAATACGCCGTGGACCTCGGGCCGAAGGGCATCCGCGCGAACGCCATCAACGCCGATCGCATCCGCACCGATCTCTTCGGCGGCGGCGTGCTCGAAGCACGGGCCAAGGCCCGCGGCATCTCTCCCGACGCCTACTTCCGCCAGAACCTGCTCGGGCGCGAGACGCTCGGCCGCGACTGCGCCGAAGCCTTCCTCCATCTCGCGACGGCCGAAGCGACCACCGGCGCGGTGATCCCCGTGGACGGAGGCAACGCGGCGGCGTTTCCGCGCTGACGGCAGGGCTCGGCGCTCTGCCGCGAGCGGGGCCCGGCAGATGTCGGCGAGAGGAAGCGCAGCCCGCCGCCGACCCTCCAAATCAGGACAAATCAGGGCGATCCTCCGCCTCACGGCTGGCCAACGCCCGTCGACCTGGTAAAGATCGAGCGCGTCGTCGCGCAAGGTCGGCCCGCGGCAGCGTCTAGGGAATCATGGCATTCGTTCGCGCTCTCTCCGTGCTCGTCACCCTCTCGGCTCTCGGCGTCGTCGCCTGCGGCAGCGACAGTGGAGGAGGAGGTGGCGGCGGCGGCGGCAGCGGCGCCAGCGGCGGCTCGGGGGGCACCGGCGGCACCACGACCACCGGCGGTGCCGCCGGCGTTAGCGGCGGCGGTAGCGGCGGCGCCAGCGGAGCGGGCTGCAACGCCGGACCCGGCTTCCCCTCGAGCGACCCGCCCCACAAGGTGGACGAGCTCACGGCGAAGATCCTCGACACCACCGGAGCGCCTGCCGACGGCGTGTTGGCTCAAGTGTGCGGGCTCGATCTCTGCATCAACGGCAGCACCAACGCGCAAGGCGAAGTGTGCACACCCAACGGCGGCACCGGCATCTGCGCACCCGGCATTCTGCCGGCGCAGGAGTTCAAGCGGCCGGCCTTCAAGTACGGCGACGGCATCGGCTACGTGAAGTTCGCGCAGCTGCTCGAGACGACCACGACCAAGTACGCCATCGGCGACGTGATGACCGAGCGCCTGCCCGCGGTCGGTCAGGGGGTCGCCCTGGCACCCGGGGGCACCGCCACGAGCAATGGGATCACCCTGACGCTCGGCGCGGGGGCTCAAATCACCATCGACGAGCTCACCTTCGATACGCCGGAGCTCCAGAAATTCCGCGCCGCCGAGGTGCCCATCGCCAAGATCCCCCCCGCGGTGGACAAGGCCCTCGGCTTCGAGATGGTCGTGGGAACCACGCCCCTCGACACCGAGCTCTGCCCCCACGCCAAGCTGAGCGTGCCCAACACTCCCGGCTGGCCCGCGGGCACCGAAGTCGAGTTCTGGATCCACGGGCTCGATCCGGGTGAAGAGTGGGCGCCCTACGCGGGCTGGGCCAAGGTGAGCGGCGGCGCCGTGTCGGCCGACGGCAAGAGCGTCGTCACGAGCGACGGCGAGGGCATCCCGGTGCTCAGCACGTTCGGAATCAAGAAGAAATGATCGGTCGCGCGGAACGAGCCCTGCCGCTCCTGGCCCTCGCGTTCGCGCTGGGGTGCGGCAGCAATCGGCCCGAGATCCCGGACTATCTGCTCGAGAACGACGCGGGCGGAACGGCGGGCTACCCGAGCGGGCCTTACGCCAAAGACATCGGTGCCGATGTCGGTCGCACCATCGCGAACATCGAGTTCCAGAAGGGCTGGCTCGATCCGAAAGGCTCCGGCTACGACCCCGCCAAGCTCGAAGCCATCGCGCTCGCCGACTTCTACGACCCGGACGGCAGCAAGGGCAACGTGCTGCTCCTGCTCAACACGGCCGCCGGCTGGTGCGGAGCCTGCAAGAACGAGCACGAAGGGACGGGCTCGAATCCTTCGCTCAGCGAGCACGCGAACACGCTGCGGCCCCGCGGGCTCTTGGTGATGAGCGCGCTCTTCGAAGACGGCTCCTTCGACCCAGCCGAAGAGAAGCACCTCGTGGCCTGGGCCAAGACCTACGAGACCAGCTTCCCGTTCGTGCTCGACCCGGAGAACCAGCTCGGGGGCACGTTCGGCGTGGACCAGAGCGCGCCGCTCAACCTGGTGGTCGACGCCAAGGACATGAAGGTCCTGTTCGGTACCACCGGGGACAAGGCCGCGGTGATCTGGCCGTTCATCGAGAGCGAGCTCGAAAAGCGCGGGAAGTAGCCGATGCGCCGGGCCGTTCGCCGAGCCGCGTTGGGCGGACTCCTGGGGCTCACGCTCGCCCCAGGCGCGCGCGCCCTCGAACCGGGCAAGCTCGGCAAAGATCCGCTCCACGTCGACATCACCGACGCGACGAGCGTGCTCTACAACTTCGACAACCGCGACACCAAGGCGCTCGACGTACCCACCCGCGCCAACGACGAGTGGGGCATGTGGTACAACCGGCTGAACCTGCAAGCGGCGTGGGGCAAGTTCACCGCCGGCGTTCGCGTCGACAACGCCTGGTTCTACCGCTCGCCCTACCCCGAGGCCATCGCCCTCGACGTGGTCGAGACGCGCCCCGCGGGCGGCGGCATCTCGGACCCGCAGCTCTTCCGTCAGAAGTTCAACGAAGCCGGGGTCGAGCTCTCGAACCGCTACATCAACTGGGTCTACCCCGCGAAGTACTACGCGGGCTACACCACGCGCGACATCGAGCTCACGCTCGGGGACTTCTACGCGGCGCTCGGTCGCGGCTTCGTGCTCAGCGTGCGCAAGATGGACGAGCTCGCGAGCGACGTGACGGTGCGCGGTGCGCGCGTCACCGGCCGAGTGAACGCCGGACCCTTGAAGCTTCGCCTGTCGGCCCTGGGTGGTTCCATGAACCCGCTCCGCATCGACGAAGCGAGCGGGCGCTACCTCGGCGTGGATCCGAGCGTCACGCCGGATTTCCTCGCGGTCACCGAGGCGGGCATGCCGCGAGCGGTGGAGACCGATTTTTCGCGCGGAGCGCCGACCTACGCGCCCGACCGGGTGGTGGGCGCACAGATCGAGCTCTTGCCTGAAGGCTTCAAGCTCGGCACTCAAGCCTCGTTCTTGCGCCGGCAAGATCCGCTCTCGAGCGACGTCGTACGCCAGGCCGACACCATCCTGACCGGCAGCCAGTCCATCGAGATCTCGGATTTCGACGGGCACGGCGACGGCTACCTCGAGGTCGCGCTCCAGAGCCTCGACGACGCGACGCGCGACGCGACCAGCAGCGATCGCGAGCTCCTCGACGGCAAGAAGGGCTACGCCGTGTACACGGCCCTCACCCTGATCGAGAAGCCGCTTTCGTTCACCTTCGAGGGCAAACACTATCGACGCTTCTTTCCACTGGCCGCCAACGTCGACACCGCGCGGGCCCGCGAGTTTTCCCTGGTGCAATACAGCGCGCCTCCGACCACCGAGGCGTTCTGGACCGACACCGAGTTCGAGGGCATGAACACCTGTGTCACGGGCGGCCGGCTCAAGAGCGACGTACACCTCGGGAAGGACGAGAGCGTCTTCGCCTGGTTCGGCCACTACCGCACCTGGGCGGAGCGCGCCGTGAACGAGAGCTGCGACACCGCGGACGCCAATCTGAACCGCGTGTTCGACGTGGCGGCCGGCATGGAGATCACCTCCCAGAAGCGTAAGAGCCGCGCGAACCTCACCTTCGGCGCGCGCGTCGACCAGTCTGCAGAGCCCATCTCGGCCGCCACCGGCGAGCTCACGGACCTCTACTACCAAGAAACGTACGCGAGGTACGACGTGCTCCGCTGGCTCGGCGGACCGTTCTCGCTCCAACTCCAAGGCTGGCACCGGCGGCGCCATCAGGTGATCGGCGGCCCCGAAGAGCCGTGGTTCGAAGGCCAGCACCTGACCGGCATCGACTGGTCCCCTCATCTGTCGGCGGCGGTCGGCGTGGAATACAGCACGAATCCGGCAGTACCGAGCACCTACTTCAACGGACAGGTCACGTACAAGATCACCCAATCGTCCAGCATCGGTGCGTTCATCGGACAGCGCCGCGGTTCGCTCCGCTGCGTGGGCGGCGTGTGCCGCATCTATCCGCCGTTCGAAGGCGCTCGTCTCGACGCGACCATTCGCTTCTGAGCGGCGCGCCGTCAGTCGATGGGCTCGATCATCGCGGGCGTGGGCGGTGGGAGCTCGACGCCTGCGCGTTCGGCTCGCGCGATCTCGCGCCACCAGGCCACGGGCTCGCGCGCTCGCTCGACCTCCAAAGCTTGGCCGATTCGAGGCATCACGAGACGCGCGCCGTGCGCTGGCGCCAGCTCGAGCAAGCGCTCCGCCGGTTGGTCCCAAGCATGGAGCGCGAGGTTGAAAGTGCCCCAGTGCACGGGCAGCAGCGCACCCCCGCCGAGCAAAGAGAGGGCAGAGAGCGCGTTGTCGGGGCCGAGGTGGATGTGACCCCAGGCCGGGTGGAAAGCGCCGACTTCGAGCATCACGAGATCGAATGCTCCGAGGCGCCTGGCGATCTCCCGGTAGTCGTCGGTGAGCCCGGTATCGCCGCTGAAGAACAGCTTCGCGCGGTCGCTCTCGACGGCGAAGGAAGACCACAAGGTCCGGTTGCGATCGCCGAGCCCGCGACCCGAGAAGTGCTGGGCGGGGGTGGCGGTGATGCGGACCCCCGAACGCTCGACGCTCTGCCACCAGTCGAGCTCGACGATGCGTTCACTAGGGATGCCCCAACTCTCGAGGTGGCCGCCCACGCCGAGGGACGTGATGAACGGCACGTCTCGCTGGGCGAGAGCCATCACGCTCGAGTAGTCGAGGTGATCGTAGTGATCGTGACTGATGACCACGGCGTCGAGGGGCGGCAGCGAAGCGATGGGGACGGGCACCGGCTGGAAGCGCTTGGGGCCCGCGAACGCCACGGGCGACGCCCGCTCGCCCCACACGGGATCGGTCAAGAGCTTCACCCCGCCGAGCTCGAGGAGGAGCGTGGAGTGGCCGAG
>Ga0268298_10002554_pt1 | contig 19786 bp, 15 predicted proteins | sample WWTPWeurt_MetaG_FD_194462 | JGI IMG/M metagenome (GOLD analysis project Ga0268298, IMG submission 194462) | Activated sludge microbial communities from WWTP in Nijmegen, Gelderland, Netherland - WWTP Weurt | ecosystem: Engineered > WWTP > Aerobic digester > Activated sludge | place...
GAGGGGTGACGCTTTCGGGTGGCCAGCGCCAGCGGGTGGCCATCGCCCGGGCGCTGCTGGCGGATGCGCCGCTGCTGTTGCTGGACGATGCGCTGTCGGCAGTGGACACCGACACCGAGTCGCGCATCCTGGCCGCCCTGCGCGAGCAGCGCCAGGGCCGCATGGTGGTCATCGTGAGCCATCGGCTGTCGGCGGTGATGGACGCCGACCACATCGTGGTGCTCAGGCATGGGCGGCTGGCCGACTCGGGCACTCATGTTGACCTGTGTGCACGAGCCGGCTGGTATGCCACCCAGTGGCAGGTGCAGCAACTGGAGGCCTCGCTCGATGTCGACTGACGGCAACGGCTTGCCGGACACCCCCGAGGCACGGAACGCGCCGGGGGGCGCGCCTGCGGCCCAGAGTCCGGCGCAACAGCGCCGGGCCGCGCGGGCCCTGCTGTGGCGGGCCGCGCAGCCCGATGCCGGCGTGCTGCGCTGGGCCCTGCCGGCCCTGGTGGCAGCGGCACTGCTCGAGGCCGTGGGGCCGATGCTGGGCAAGGCGTTCATCGACCGCCACCTGGTGCCGCACGTGGCCGAGGCCTGGGCCATCGGCGGCCTGCTCGGTGGCGCCTGGCTGGCCGGCGTGGCCGCCAGCCTGTTGCGCTACCTGCAGTTGCGCCGGCTCTCTGCGGTGGCCATGCGCTCGGTGCAGCGCATCCGCGAGACGGTCTACGGCCATGTGCTGCGGCTGCCGATGGCCTTCTTCGACCGGGCCCTGATCGGCCAGCTGGTCTCGCGCGTCACCAACGACACCGAGGCGGTGAAGACGCTGTACGTGCAGGTGCTGTTCGTGCTGCTCGACAGCGTGGTCACGCTGGTGGGCATGGGCGCGGCGATGCTGTGGCTCGACGTGCAACTGTCGGCGGTGGTGGCCCTGCTGGTGCCGGCGGTGATGGGCATCGTCTGGCTGTACCAGCGCTGGTCGGCGCCGGCCGTGACCCGGGCGCGGGCGCTGCGCAGCGACATCAACGCGATGACGGCCGAGTCGATCGCCGGCATGGCCACCTTGCAGGCGGCCGGGGCCGAGCACGCGTTCAATGCGCGCTATGCCTCGATCACCGAGGCCCACTTCGCTGCCCGCCGAGAAGAGTTGCGCGCCAACGCCTGGCTGCTGCGCCCGGCGCTGGACATGCTCAACATCGGCCTGGTCGCGGCGGTGATCGGCGTGTTCGGGCTGCGTCAGGCGGGTGGCGCGCTGGGGGCGGCCGAAGTGGGGCTGCTGTACGCCTTCGTCAGCTACATCGCCCGGGTGGTGGAGCCGATGATCCAGATCACCATGCAGTTCTCGCAGCTGCAGCAGGCGGTGGTGGCGGCCTCGAGGGTGAACGCCCTGCTCGACGAGGCCCTCGCGCCGCGGGGCCGGGCTGCCGGCACCATTCGCGAGGGGCGCATCACCGTGCGCGACCTGCACTTCGGCTACACGCCCGATCGGCCGGTGCTGCATGGCATCGAGCTGGACATCGCGCCCGGCCGCTTCGTGGGGCTGGTGGGCCACACCGGCAGCGGCAAGACCACGCTGCTGTCGCTGCTGCTGCGCTATTATGAGTCGCCGCCGGGCAGCGTGTCCATCGACGGCCACCCCCTGGCGGCGATCGACGACGACGACTACCGCCAGGCGGTGGGCCTGGTGCTGCAGGATCCGTTCGTCCTGGCTGCCAGCGCCCGAGAGAACATCACCATGGGCCGGCCCATCGGGCAGGCGGCGGTGGAGCAGGCCGCGCGCGACGCCGGCATCCATGATGCGATCGTCGGCCTGCCCCAGGGCTACGACACGCCGCTGGGCGAAGGCGGGGCACGGCTGTCGGTCGGGCAGAAGCAGCTGGTGGCGCTGGCCCGGGCCCTGGCCGGCACGCCGCGCATCCTGCTGCTGGACGAGGCCACCTCGCACATCGACAGCGAAACCGAGGCCCAGGTGCAGCGCTCGCTCGCGGCCCTGCGCGGCCGGGTGACGGTGCTGGCGGTGGCGCATCGCCTGTCCACCATCCGCGACGCCGACGAGATCATCGTGCTGCACCACGGGCGCATCGTCGAGCGCGGCGCACATGCCCGGCTGATGGCCATTGAGAATGGTCGTTATCAGCGCCTGGTGCGGTTGCAGCAGCTCGAAGGCGAGGATCTGCAATGAGCGGGCCGGGTTCGGAGCCGGCGGCCGACGACGTTGCAGATCGCGCGGACCTGCTGAAGCAGGGCGACTTCCGGCGATTCTGGCTGTCGCGGGCGGCGTCCACCGTCTCGGGCCAGATGTTGATGGTGGCCCTGGGCTGGCAGATGTATGCGCTGACCGGCAGTGCCTGGGACCTGGGCCTGGTGGGCCTGGCGCAGTTCGTGCCGGCGCTGGTGCTGGCGCTGCCGGCCGGCCACCTGGTGGATCGGCACGACCGGCGTCGTGTGCTGCTGGCGGTGCTGCTGGTGCAGGTGGCAGCGGCCGCGCTGTGGGCCTGGGCCAGCCATCGCCAGGTGGTGTCTCGCGAGGGCCTTCTGGCGTTGTCGGTGGTGCTGGGGTCGGTCCGGGCCTTCCAGATGCCGGCCTCGCAGGCCCTGCTGCCGCAGCTCGTGGCCATGACCGACCTGCCCAGGGCGCTGGCGTTGTCGGCGGTGGCCCTGCAAGGGGCGATCATTGCCGGCCCGGCGATCGGCGGATGGCTTTACGCGGCGGGCGCCGAGGTGGTCTATGCGCTGGCCGCCAGCGGCTTTGCCATCGCCGCCGTGGCGGTCATGGGGTTGAAGCCCCGGCCGGTGGCAGGGTCGCGCGAACCGTTGTCGCTGCGGTCGCTCTTGTCGGGGCTGACGTTCATTCGCCGGCGCCCCGTGGTGCTGGGCGCGATCTCGCTGGATCTGTTTGCCGTGCTGCTCGGGGGCGCCACTGCGCTGCTGCCGGTGTATGCGCGAGACATCCTGCACGCCGGCCCGATGGAGCTGGGCTGGCTGCGCTCGGCGCCGGCCATCGGTGCATTGGCGATGTCGCTGACCCTGGCGCGCTGGACGATCGAGCGCCATGCCGGGCGCTGGTTGCTGGGCAGCGTGGCGGTGTTCGGGCTGTCGATGATCGCGTTCGGCCTGTCGCGACAGGTGGCCTGGTCGATCGCGGCGCTGGTGGTCTCGGGGGCGGCCGACATGGTCAGCGTGGTGATCCGCCAGACGCTGGTGCAGCTCGAGACACCGGACGCGATGCGCGGCCGGGTGAGCGCGGTGAACTCGGTGTTCATCGGCGCCAGCAATCAGCTCGGCGAATTCGAGAGTGGAGCCACTGCCGCCTGGTTCGGCGCAGTAGCATCGGTGGTGTCGGGAGGCGTGGGGACCTTGGTCGTGGTACTTCTTTGGGCGGCACTGTTTCCGTCGTTGGCGCGGCGGGATCACCTGGCAGCAGACCCGATGCGGCGCGAGTCCGCGGGCGGCGGGGCTGGCGCGTGAACGACGCGGACCTGAAGGACCTGGCCATGCTTCTGGAGGGCCTGGGCATCGGGTTCGGCGTGTCCGATGCCGCTGGTGGCATCCAGGTGGCCAATCGGCAACACCGGGCGGCACCCCTGGGCCGCGGCGCATCGATCAGCCTGTCCGATGGACGCACGCTCACCGTGGGGCCGCTGGTGGTGCCGGACCGACGGGCAAGCAGTGACGGCGAGACGCGCTTTCGGCTGTTGGCCGAGCATTCGACCGACATGATCGTGGCCGTCGACCTCGACCTGGCCGTTCGCTACGCCTCGCCCGCCACCCAGGTGCTGCTGGGGTGCGATCCGTCCGAGCTGCACGGCCACACGCTGGCCGAACTGTTCGCCCCCGAAGAGCGGGCAGCCTTCATCGCGCGGCACTTCACGCGCTCTGCCAGTCGCGGCAACGGCCCTGACCTGTTCCAGGCCTTGCGGCGTGACGGTTCCACGCGCTGGGTCGAGGCCCGGGTCGCGGTGCTGCCGCCGGGCAATGGCCTGGGCGACTACCTGATCACCCTGCGCGATGCCGACCAGCGACGCCGCTCGGAAGAACTGCTGGGCCAGGCCAATGCCGAGCTTTCGGCGCTGGCTTCGACCGATTCACTGACCGGCCTGCCCAATCGACGGCAGTTCGATGCCACGCTGAACAAGGAGTGGTTCCGGGCCCTTCGCGATGGCGTGCCGGTGGGCCTGCTGATGATCGACGTCGACCACTTCAAGTCGCTCAACGATCTGTTCGGCCACCAGGTCGGAGACCTGTTCCTGGCCCGTGTGGCGGCCGTGATCCGGGACAACGTGCGCCGTGCCGGCGACCTGGCCGCCCGCTTCGGCGGCGAGGAATTCTCGGTGATCCTGCCGGGCACCGCGGCCCATGGCGCGATGGAGATCGCCGAGGTCATCCGGCGCGCCATCGCGGCCGCCGACTTCAGTTCGGTGGTGGCCGGTGGCTACCGCGTGAGCGTGAGCATCGGAGTGGCTGCCAGTGTGCCGCTGGCCGGCGCCGGCATGTTGGCACTGGTGCACACCGCGGATGCGGCGCTTTACCAGGCCAAGCGAAACGGCCGCAATCGGGTCGAGCTGTTGCAGTGACGCTGCACGGATGGGGGCTGCCGGACCCGCGCGACCAAGCGGCCATGCGGTGACCGGGCCTGCGAGCGGTGCAAAGGTGCGCCGGCGCACCCCGGGGGATCCGGGGCTGGGGACTCAGCCGCGCTGTTCGCGCTGTGCGCGCTCGGCGTCCTCGCGCATGTGGCGAGAGATGTAACGGGCGTACCACACGCCCATGCCCAGCGTGAAGGCAATCACGGCTGCACTGAGCAGGCCATAGTCGGTGGTGAAGAAGTCGCGCAAGGCGTGCATGTCGGTCTCCAGCGTGTCTTGAACCCAGACGGGTATCAGAACCGCAACCGGCGCAAATCGCATTGCGATGGCTCAAAGTCGAAAAAAAAGCCCCCGGCACCTGGGTGCCGGGGGCGATGCTCCTCATCGCTGGCGCCGCTGCGAGATCACCGAAGAAGGCTGGCCCGAAACAGCGACGAGCCAACCTTACGCCTCGCCGAGCTCAGGCGCATTGGGATAAGTGCAGAGGAACTTTCGCCAGCGTGAAGAATCCACGTCAGGCGCCCAATGAGACGCCCAGCCCGATGGCCGCTGCCATCAGCGGATGGTCCAGCGGCACCGGTCGATTGCGGCCGGCGACGGCATCCAGCGAGACGCTGCCGATGTCCGACCCGGTGAGCGTGACCATGCGGCCGAAGTCGCCCTTGCGTACCAGTTGGGCCGCGTGGTACCCGAACCGGGTGGCCAGAACCCGGTCGAAGGGGGTCGGCGAGCCCCCGCGCTGCACATGGCCCAGCAAGGTGGCACGCACCTCGCTCTTGATCAGTGGTTCGAGCTGGTGTCGCAGCAAGGCGCCCACACCGCCCAGCCGCAAAGGATCGGGGCTGTCCTTCACCGTGGCGGCCACGGTGAGTTCGCCGCCCTCGATCTTGGCGCCTTCGGCGATGCAGATCAGCGTGTAGCCTTCGCGCTGCTCGCGCTGGCGGCAGCGCTCGGCCACCTCCTCGAGGTGGAAGGGCCGCTCGGGCAACAGGATGATGTCGGCTGCCCCGGCCATGCCGCCTTCGAGCGCGATCCAGCCGGCATAGCGGCCCATGGTCTCGGCGATCATCACCCGGCCATGGCTGCGGGCGGTGGTTTCGAGCCGGTCGAGTGCCTCGGCCACCACCGCCACGGCGCTGTCGAAGCCGAAGCTGCGATCGGTGTGGCACAGGTCGTTGTCGATGGTCTTGGGTACCCCCACCACCGGCAGCCCCAGCGCCTCGAACTTGTGGGCGATGGCCATGGTGCCGTCGCCGCCGATGGCCACCAATGCATCCAGCCCCAGTTCGCGGGCATAGGCCATGGCCTGGCCCGAGCAGTCGGCGCCAGCGGCTCCGAAGTAGTGGAAGGGATCGCACTTGTTGTGGGTGCCCAGGATGGTGCCGCCCTGAGCCAGGATGCCGGCCACCGCATCGGTGTCGAGGCGCCGAACCTGCCGGGTCAGCAGGCCCAGAAAGCCTCGCTCGATGCCGGTGACCCGGGCCGCCCCTTCGTTGATGAGCGCCAACGTGACGGCGCGGATCACCGCGTTCAGGCCCGGGCAATCGCCGCCGCCGGTCAGGATGCCTACATGCATGGATCAATCCTCCTTCGGTGTGTTCGTGGTCAGGCCTGCGCCAGCCAGTCGGCCAGGTCGGCCTTGAAGCGGCGCAGGTCGTCGCTTCGGGTGTAGAACATGTGACCCGCATCGTAATGCCGGTGGGTGACGCGTCCGAGCACGTCGGCCGGCACGTCGAGCTGGGCCAGCGACCAGTCGCTGGCCGAGTAGGGGGTGCCCAGGTCGTAGCGGCCGCTGGCCGCCAGCACGCGCAGGTGCGGGTGCCGGCGCAGCGCGCGCGACAGATCCGTGCTGGTGCAGGTGAAGCCGTTGGCTTCGGTCCGGCTGGGGCCCTCGCCGCGTTGCCAGGTCCAGCCCTGGTTCACTTCGCCGGACATCACCAGGTAGCGGTCGGGCAGGTCCACGCCCAGTTCGGCCAGGTAGGTCAGGGCCGTGGTGGTGTAGGGCGTGTTGAGCGCTTCGATGCCGGGGTCGAATTCCCAGTCGCGGGTGCGGCTGGCGGCCATCGGGCCGGTGCAGCGGGCCTCGAGCCGGCCCACCATGAGCCCCTGCGCGCGCATGGCCTCGAAGAAGAAGGTCTGGTCGCTGATTCGCAGGTTCTTCTCTTCGACCAGCGCCAGCGGCAACCCGGTCACTGCGGCCAGGCGCCGCGCCACGCGGCGGCGCCGGTCGCCATCGAGCCGGGCGCCCAGGTGCAGCGCGGCCAGGTACTCTTCCTCGACGAAGGCCTCGGCCGCCGCGCGGGCCGCTTCGGGCGACGCCGCCAGCGGGCCCTTCAGCAGCCCGTGGTACTGGGCCACGTTGGCATAGGCCGGCACGAACAAGGCGTACGGCAGGTCGTTGCGCGGCGCGAACACCAGGGTCTGCAGGTCCATCGCGCACGACACCAGGATCAGGCCGTCGGGCGCCAGTCCCATCTCGATCATCTTGTCGGTCAGGGCGGCGCCGCGCGTGGTGCCGTAGCTTTCGCCGGCCAGGTAGATCGGCGAGCCGAATCGCCTGTTGGCGGCCAGCCAGGCGCGCATGACCTCGGCCAGGGCCTCGACGTCGCCGTCCACCGACAGGTGCTTCTTGCGAGCCTCGTCGCTGGCCGAGATCGAATACCCGGTGTGCGGCGGATCGATGAACACCAGGTCGAAGTGGGCCAGCCAGGTCAGCGGGTTGTCCACCAGCGCATAGGGCGATCGGGGCATGTTGCCGTCGTCGAGGATCGGCACCCGCTTGGGCCCCAGTGCCCCGAGGTGCAGCCACACCGAGGCCGAGCCCGGGCCGCCATTGAAAGCAAAGCACACCGGCCGACGCACACCCGGCTCCATGGCCACGCTGTAGGCGATGGTGAACACGGCTGCCTGCGGCTCGCCACGGTCTGCTCCCAGCTTGGCGCTGGCGACGGGCACGAAGCCGGCGCGGGCCTCATAGGCCAGCCGCCTGCCATCATCGAGGACGACCGATCCTTGCGACACCGCGGCCGGGCGAGCCAGCAGTTGCTCGACGCGTTCGCGTTGCCGCTTGGCGGCGTCGGGATCGACCGCTGCGGGTTTCGGATCGGACATGGGACAGCGCTCCTGGGAAGGTTCGGAGCGCGGAGCATACCCAAGCGTCAGACCGGCCCGCTCCGAAAGCCTTCGAGGTCGCCGCCCACGGCCGGCCGAACCGGCGTCTGCCGTTCAGTGGCGACGCCAGTGGCCGGGCTGCAGGTGCCAGCCATGGCCATGCCGGACCCACGCATGCGGCACCCACACATGGCCGGGACGCGGGGCCGTCCAGTGGCCCTGCACCCACACATGGCGATTGCCGACCCAGTTCCAGTAGCCAGCGATCCAGACATGGCCGACCACCGGTGCCACTCCGGCCACCTCGCCATAGGGCGCAGGAGGGGCCGCGTACACCAGGTCACCTGCCGGCGGTGGCGGCAGCGATCGGTACGGCCCGGCCGGCGCCACCACGCAGCCGGCGAGCCAGGCGGCTCCGGCCAATGACAGCATCAGGCACAGGCGTCGAGGGTGGAGGTGGCGCATGGATCGGACTCCAGGGTTGCCGGGTGGATGTCCGGGCAACGGTCGGGCGGGCGAGGCAGTCGACAGCGGTGGATGGCCTTTACCGTTGTTTACCTCGGCGCCTCGCCGAGGACCGGGTCGCCGCCCTGGCCGGGGCTCACTCGCCCGGTGGCCCCTGGAATCCGCCGCGTCGAAACGTCAGCACCAAGGTGTCTCGGTGGCCGATCGTCCCGGTCGAGGCGGGCTGGATCGGCGTGGTCTCGTGGATGACCCGCTCGTCATCCAGCAGCAGCGCGCTCCACGGTTGGGCCAGCGTGAAGCGCAGGCCTTGTGGCCCGCGGGCGTCGAAGACACGCGTCTCGCCGCCCTTGACCGCCACGCGGGAGACCAGGATCACCACCACGAGGTCGACGCCATCGCGGTGCGCCCCCTCGGGCGTGGGCCGACCGATGCCATCGGCGGTATCGATGCGGAAGGGGTGGGCCTCGATCGACCAGGTGGCCGACGACGTCTGCGGCTGCCCCGCACCTGCCGGGCTGGCGGCGGCGGGCGATGGGGCGCCTGCGGGCTCGCCTGCCAATTCGACTGCAGCGCGCGGCCGGCTGACCAGTCGATCGGCCACATCGGCCAGGCTCACCAGCAGCCGGGCCCAGCCGGGGTGGCGCACCAGGCCGTCGTGCAGCGGCTCGAACCAGCGCTGGATGCCGCCGTGCAGCGCGTTGTACTCCACGGGCTGCCAGTGGGCACGGTGCGGCATGGCCTCGACCCGCTGGGAAGGCTCGCCGGGGCCGGGGCGGACCTCGAAGCAGCCGTGGCGGCGGCGCCGGTAGCGCCCGCCATCCCGCAGGTAGCCATCGGGCGGCAGGTCATCCCACAAGGCCCGCCAGGCCTCGGCCGTGGAGCGATCGATGCCGCACAGCCGCATCAGCGACCCGGGTTCCAGCACGGCGAATCCGCTTCGTCCGAGTTGGGCGTCCAGTTCGGTCAGGTGGGTCAGGGGCGGTTCAGGGCTCATGGCGTGCGGGGCAGGCGTGCAGGGCTGGAGGACAGGGCGGCCATGTGGGCCGGAATGGGCGGGCATCGCAGGGGCGCGACGCCGAGCCGGCCGTTGATCGCCGTGTCAAGGGGGTGTTCCGCCCGTCTATGCAAGGGATGGGCGGACAGGGCAGGCACTCTAATCGGTTGTCAGCCCAGCGAAGCTTGAGCTCGTTATGGTGCCAGGTCAGATCATGAACACGCTCGTATTTCACCCGGATTCCCTGCCCCCGCAGCTGGTGGACTTCGTCGACTTCAAATGGCTGATGCGCCGGGAAGGTCGACACATCGACGTTCAACGCCTGCAATCCGATGCCGGCTATGCGCGGCAGTGCCTGGCCGATGCCCAGGCCTCCTCGTGCGAGATGCTTCGCCTTGCGGCCACGAAGCTGCGCAAGGGCCTGGGTCTCTGATCCGGCGTCGATTCACGGGCCGGGAAGCGCTGACGGCCCCGCTTCGAGCGCACGCAATTCGGTCTTGAGCACCTTGCCGTAGTTGTTCTTGGGCAAGGCGGCCACGAATCGGTAGGCCTTGGGCCGCTTGTAGCGCGCGATCTGGCCCAGGCAGTGATCGTCGAGCTGCGCGGCGAAGCGGTCATCGCTGTCGATCCGCTCGGCGCCGCGCACCACATACGCCACCAGGGCCTCGCCCCATTGCGGGTCCGGCCGCCCGATGACGGCCACCTCGGCCACTCCCGGGTGGGTGAGCAGCACCTCTTCCACCTCGCGCGGGTAGACGTTGTTGCCGCCACAGATGACCAGGTCCTTGCTGCGATCGAGCAGCGTGAGGAAGCCCTCGTCGTCCAGCCGACCCACGTCGCCGGTCCACAGCCAGCCGTCGCGGATGGCCTGGGCAGTGGCCTCGGGCTGCTGCCAGTAGCCGGCCATCACCACCTCGCCGCGCACGCATACCTCGCCGACCTCGCCGTTGGCCAGGGCCTGCCCATCCGTGCCGCGGATCGATACCTCGACCATGGGCTGCGCATGGCCTACCGAGGCCATGCGCTCTCGCCAGCGCGGATGGCCGCGGTCCTCGATCACCCACTTCGGGCACACGGTGATGGTCATCGGGCTCTCGCCCTGGCCGTAGATCTGCGCCAGGTGCGGGCCGAGCGCCTCGCGGGCAGCCTCCAGGTCGGCCAGGTACATCGGCGCGCCGCCGTAGACGATGGTGGCCAGGCCGTCCAGCGGCGGCCGGCGCCGTCGGGCATGGTCGGCCAGGCGCTTGACGATGGTCGGCGCGGCAAAGGTCGAGGCGACGCGCCAGTGGTCGGCCAGTGCAAAGAACTCGGCCTCGTCGAGCCCGCCCGAGGTCGGGATCACGTTGACGCCGCCGTTCATCACGTAGGGCAGGTGGTACAGGCCGCTGCCATGCGACAGCGGCGCCGGGTGCAGGAAGGTGTCGCCGGGTGCCACGGGCTGCACCGTGGCCACGTAGGCCATCGCGGCCCAGCGCAGGTTGCGGTGGGTGAGCGTCACGCCCTTAGGCCGGCCGGTGGTGCCGCTGGTGTAGAACAGCCAGGCGGGGTCGTCCTCCTCTCGCGGCTGGAGGGCCAGCGCCGGCGTCGCGGCATCCGCCAGCGCGGCCGCCGGCAGCAGCCCGCAGCCGGGCGGGGCATGTGGCGCCAGCTCGGCGGCATGCGAGGCATCCACGAGGCACAGGCGCTGGCCGCTGTGGCCGGCGATCCAGCCGGCCTCGCGGCCATGCAGGCGGGCGTTCATCGGCACCGCCACGGCGCCGGCCCACCAGATGCCCCACAACGCCACCAGGTAGTCTGGATGGTTGGTCATGAACAGGCCGACGCGGTCGCCGGGCCCGATGCCCCGTTGCCTCAACGCACCGGCGGCGCGCGAGGCCGCTCCGGCCAGGCCGGCGTAATCGAGCACCCCCTGGGTGCCGTGACCGACGGCGGCCTGCGAGGGCCGGATGCGCGATTGCTGCTCGAGCCAGAGGGCCAGGTTCATTCGAGGGGCTCCGCGGCGGGTCGGTCGGCCGGGCCCACCGGCCGGGTTCAACGGTGGCAGGTGGCGGCCAGATCCAGGGTGCGATCGTAGAGCGCGGTACGCACGTCCAGCAGGCCCAGCAGACTGTGGAACAGGTGGTCGTGGCTGGCCGGCTGCGCGGCCCGCTGGCGCAGACAGCCGAGGTCGATGCCCCGTCGGCTGGCAAAGCCCTCCGACATCCACCACACCATCGGCACCCGGGTCTGCTCGCGCGGTGCGATGGCGTAGGGCAGCCCGTGCAGGAACAGGCCGCCCTCGCCCAGCGACTCTCCGTGGTCGGAGACGTAGATCATTGCCACGTCCTGGGTCGCGCTGCGCCGGTGCAGCCAGGCGATGGTGCGGGCCAGCACCTCGTCGGTGTAGAGCAGCGCGTTGTCATAGGCGTTGACGATCTGCTCGCGGCTGCAGCGGCGCAGGTCGGCCGTGTCGCACACCGGCACGAAGCGGCGGAAGGCATCGGGGTAGCGCCGGTCGTAGGCCGGGCCATGGTTGCCCAGCTGGTGCAGCACCAGCAGCTGGTCGGTGCCGGCCTTGGCCGGCAGCTTCTCGTCCAGGCCGACCAGCAGGGCTTCGTCGAGGCAGCGCTCGCGGTCGCACAGCGTCGGTGCGGCCGCGGCCTCGACGATCTCCTGAGGCAGCCCTTCGCACACGCCCTTGCAGCCGCTCTGGTTGTCGCGCCAGAACACCTGCACGCCGGCCCTGTGCATGACATGCAGCACCGATTGGCTGCCGCGGATGCGCGCCTCGTCGTACTGCCGCCGGCCCCATGGCGAGAACAGGCAGGGCACCGACACCTCGGTGTTGGTGCCGCAACTGTCGACCTGGGCGAAGTTGATGACATCGGGCATCGCTGCGAGCTGCGGCGTGGTCTGCCGTGCATAGCCGTTCAGGCCCCAGTTGGCGGCGCGGGCGGTCTCGCCCACCACCACCACCACCAGCCGCGAGCGCTGGCCGGGCGCGGTGGCGGCGGGCCCACGGGTGGCATCGGCGCCGATCACTTCGCGCGGCCGGGCGGCGGTGCGGCCTTCCTGCGTGGCCACCACCGAGGCCGACCACAGCACGTTGGCGGGCGTGATGAGGAAGCGGATCTCCTTGCGGTTGCGCATGGTGGCCGCGGCATCCTGGAACACCGACAGCAGCGCCAGCGTGCCCGCCAGCGCAGCGACCAGCCACCAGGCCAGACGACGCCCGGCCGCGCCGAACAGCCCGCCGGACGGGCGCAGCCTGATGCGCCACAGCACCCACAGCGGCAGCCCGGCGTGCCACAGCAGGTGCGGCAGCATGGCCCAGGCGAACAGCTCGCGCGCCTCCTTCACGTCGGTGCGCAGCACATTGCGCAGCATGGTGCTGTCCAGGTAGATGCCGAAGCGATCGATGAAGTAGCCGGCCCCCGCGGCGATCACGATCAGCAGCGCCAGCAACGGCTTGGTGAGGCGGCCCCACGCCCAGGGCAGCACCAGCAGCATGTGTCCGGCGGTGAGGGCCACGCCCCAGGCCAGGATCCAGCCGAGGGTGCGCGCCTCGGCCAATGCCCGCCCCTCGAGCAGCGCCTGCCAGAAGGCGCCGTTGCCAGTGGCCACGATCCACACGCACACGCCCGCCACCACGGCCTCGGCAGGCAGCCCAGCGGAGCGTTGATCGGCGAAGGTGAACAGTCGGCGGCGTGGCGCGAGTCGGGACGAGTAGGGCATGGCAGGGCGGCAGCATAGCGGCTCGGCCCGGTTCGGCCCGACGGCGGGCCACCGATCGGGGGCCGACCGGCCTTGGCCCCGAGGGAGAGCGCGCATGGCCGCGAGCGACCCACGGCAGGGGTGCAGGCCCTAGACTACGTGGCTTTCGCGGCCTGGATGGGGCCTGCCAAGGATCCTGTCCTGACATGCCTGACCGATCATGACTGCGCCGATACTGCCCAACGACGGGCCCACCCCCGATGCGCCTGCCGCACCGCCTGCGGCCGGCGACGCCGAGGTGCTGCGGCGCCGGCTCGAGATGGCCGCCGCGGCAGCGGGCGTGGCCGTCTGGACGCACCACCTCGGCAGCGACCTGGTGCACTGGGACGGGCAGATGTGGGCCTTGCACGGGCCTGGAGCGGTGTTGTCATCGCCCGGCTCCGAACGTTATCTGCGCTGCAGCGTCCATCCGGATGACCGCGATGCATTGAGCCAGGGCCTGGGCGCCCTGTGCCGGCGCCGATGCGAGATGCTCGAGATCGACTATCGCATCCTGCGCTCCGACGGCGCGATGCGGCGCGTGTCCTCGCGCACCACGCTCGAGGGTGACGCAGCCGACGCGACGCTGTGCGGCGTGATGATCGACGTCACCGAACGCCACGCGGCCGAGGCGAAGCTGCGCGAGGCCAACGAGCGCGTCGCCCTGGCCACGCGGGGGGCGGGCATCGGCACCTGGGAGCTCGTCGGCGACTCGAAGGTGGTCTGGTGGGATGCGCAGATGTTCAGGCTGCGCGGGCTGCCGCCCAGCCCCGGCGCGCTGCGCGTCGAGGACGCCTATGCATCGGTGCATCCCGACGACTGGTCGATGATCGAGCGCGCCGTGGCCGCACCGCTGCCCGATGGCCAGACGATGAACTACGAGTTCCGGGTGCGCTGGCCGGACGGGCAGGTGCGCTGGATCGCCTCGCGCTCCACCTCGTTGCGGGACGACTCCGGCCAGCGGCCACGGCGCATCGGCATCAACTGGGATGTGACCGACATGCATGCCTCGGCCGCCGAGCGCGAGGAGCGTCGGCTCGCCCAGCAGGAGAGCCAGGCCAAGTCACAGTTCCTGGCCCGCATGAGCCATGAGTTGCGCACGCCGCTCAATGCCGTGCTGGGCTTTGCCAAGCTGCTGCTGGCCGATGCCGGTGCCCACGACACCCGGCAGGTGCGTGAGCGGGCCCACCACATCCTGCGCTCGGGCGAGCACCTGCTGCAGCTGGTGGACGAGACGCTGGAGTTGTCCAGCCTCGAGTCGGGCGACCTGCCGGTGCAGCTGGGCCCGACGCCGGTGTCGGGCGTGGTGAGCGATGTGCTGGCGATGGTGTCCGGCATGGCCCACGAGGCCGGTGTGCGCCTGTCGGCCACCCCGGTCGAGCTGGTGGCCAGCGCGGATCCGGCCCGGCTGCGGCAGGCGCTGCTGAACCTGGTGACCAACGCCATCAAGTACAACCGCCCTGGCGGCGAGGTGCGCATCGAGGCCTTCGAACGCGAGGGCCATGTCCTCCTGAGGGTGCAGGACACCGGACGCGGCATGACCGAGGCGCAATTGAGGCACCTGTTCGAGCCGTTCAATCGCCTGGGCGCCGAGCGAGAGGGCATCGAGGGCACCGGCATCGGCCTGGCCATCATGCGCGCCGCGGTGCTGCACATGGGCGGCACCGTGCAGGTCCACAGCCAGCCCGGGGTCGGCACCTGCGTCGAGGTGCGCCTGGATGCCGCCGGCGCCGTCTCGTCGTCCAAGGGCACCGCGGCGCTGCCTCCACCGCCGGCGCCCTGCGACAGCTCGGCCCGGCACGACGTGCTGTACATCGAGGACAACCCGGTCAACCTGCTGATCGTGGCCGAGCTGGTCGGCCGGCGGGCCGACCTGCGCTTCCACGCCGCGGCCGATGGCCTGTCCGGCGTCGAGATGGCCCGCCGCGTGCGGCCCGGCCTGGTGCTGGTGGACATGCAACTGCCCGACATCGATGGCCTCGAGGTGCTGCGCCGGCTGCGCGCCGACGACGACACCGCCGGCCTGCGCTGCGTGGCCCTGTCGGCCAATGCCATGCCGGCCGACATCCAGGCCGCGATGCGTGCCGGCTTCGATGCCTACCGGACCAAGCCCCTGGACTTCGCCGCGTTCATGGCCGACCTGGATGCCCAGTTCGGGCCGGGTCCGCCGATGCCGCCCCCGATGGGCGTCGCCCCGCGCGTGAGTCCGCCATGACCGGAGCGTCCATGACGACCTGCCGCCTCGTGCGGTGTCCGAGCGAAAGGCTCGCCGCTTGAGCCAGACCCACTCCATCTGGCACACGCTGCAGCACCGCACGTTTCGCGGATTCTGGGCCGCCAGCGGCATCTACTTCATCGGCAACGCGATGCAGTCGATGGCGGCGGCCTGGCTGATGGTCGAGCGCACCGGCTCCACCTTCCTGGCCGCGCTGGTGCAGACGGCGGTGTTCCTGCCCATGTTCATGCTGGCGCTGCCGGCCGGCGTGCTGGCCGACACCACCGATCGGCGACGGCTGCTGCTGCTGTCGCTGGCGGTGCAGGCGCTGGCCGTGGCGGCGCTGGCGGCCCTGCTGCTGGTGGATGCGGCCAGCGGCGGTGCGATCCTGTTCCTGACCTTCGTCGCCGGTTGCTGCATCGCGATGCTGTCGCCGGCCTGGAACTCCACGGTGGGCGAGATCCTGCCGCGCGAGTCGCTGCCGCAGGCCATCGTGGCGATGAGCATCGCCTACAACGCCGCACGCGCCCTGGGGCCCGCCGTGGCCGGATTTGTCTACAGCCTGGCCGGCGGCGGCTGGGTGTTTGCCATGGCGCTGGGCGGCATCGGCGCGATGGCGCTGGCCGTGCGCCGTTGGCCACCGCGTCCGCATCCGCCCAGCCGGCTGCCCGCCGAGCGCCTGTGGGGCGGCACACTGGCCGGCCTGCGCTATGCCTGGCACAGCGAGACCATCCTCGCCCAGCTGGTGCGCACGGCGGCCTATGGCGGTGCCGGATCGGCGCTGTGGGCCCTGCTGCCGGCCATCGGCCAGCAGCGACTGGGCCTGGGCGCCGAGGGCTTCGGTCTGCTGATGGGCTGCCTTGGCACCGGGGCGGTGGCCGTTGGGCTGGTCATCGGGCCGCTGCGGCAACGGGTCGGCCTGGAGCGACTGGTCGCGACCAGCGGCATCACCTTTGCGTCGGTGATGCTGGTGGCCGCCCTGTCGCGCTGGGCCTTGCCGGTGTACCTGGCGCTGGTGGCGGGCGGCGCCGCGTGGATGGCGGTGATGTCGACCTTCAACACCGCCACCCAGACCAGTGCACCGCCCTGGGTGCGCTCGCGCGCCACGGCCATGCATGTGCTCAGCGCGCTGGGCTCGTTCGCGATCGGGTCGGCGTTCTGGGGCGCGGTGGCTGGCGTGGCCGGGCTGCCCGTGGCCTTGTGCTGCGCAGCGGCGGCGATGCTGGCCAGCCTGTTCCTGGCGAAGCGGTTTCCGCTGCGCATGGGCGATGCGTCGCAGGTCACGCAGGTGGCTCAGGCCGCGCCCTTCGAGGACCTGCTGGTGGCCGACGAGCCCGATCCCGAGGCCGGTCCGGTGGCGGTCGAGCTGGGCTACCGCATCGCGGCCGAGGATGCACCGGCCTTCCTGGCCGCCATCGAGCAGCTGCGCGGGCCGCGCCGGCGCGATGGCGCCACCTTCTGGCGCGTGTACCGCGACCTGTCGGACCCTTCGCGTTACGTCGAACGTTTCATCGTCACCAGCTGGGCCGACTACCTGCACCAGCGATCACGTGCCACACTGGCCGACCAGGAGCTCGAGGCCGAGGTTCGCCGTTTCGTCCAGGAGGGCGTGCCCGTGACCATGCAGCACTACATCGCCGAGCGCTGATCCCGCCCGGCAGCCCGCCCGGCGCTCGCCGTGCCCCAGGGTGCGACGGGGCGCAAGCGCCACTCGCCGATCGAAGGAGCGACAGATGCCCATCCAGCACGCCGAGACGCGACGCCACGAGCTGCGCAAGTGCCGCATGATGATGATCGACGGCCGCCTGACCCTGAACCAGCGCAGCGTCGACGGCGGACACAGTGCCCGGGTGATGTGCGATGGCTACTGGGGCTTTGCCGCGGCGCCGGGCGAGCCGAGCGCACGTACCCGTGACCAGGCCCTGGCCAATGCCCGGGCCATGTCCGGTTTCGGCCCGCGACCCGGGGTGGCGCTGCCCGGCGGCGTCTATCGAGGCGGCCACTCGATCGCGGCGGCGGCGCCCTTGACGGTGGCCGAGGCCACCGAGCGCATGGCCGCGCTGGATGCGCTGTGCCGCCGCATCGAGCCCGCGCTGCGCTCGGTGCGGGTGGTGCTGAGCGACGAGTACCACGCCAAGCACGTGGCCAACGAGGCCGGGGCCGATGCCCACTCGTTCATCCATCGGGCGGTGTGCCACCTGGTGGTGGTGGGCGAGGGCGAGCAGGGCCAGCCGGTGGAACTGTGGGAGCAGCTCTCGACCAAGGGCGGCCTGGCCGAGCTCGACCTGGGCGAAGCGGCCATGCGGCCGCGCGTCGAGCAGCTGGCGGCACACCTGCGCGCCAAGTGCCGGGCCGTGCCGGCCCGCGGCGGCGTACACACCGTGGTGATGGCGCCGGTGCTGGCGGGCATGCTGGCCCACGAGGCCATGGGCCACCCCTGCGAGGCCGATGCGGTGCTGGGCGGCGCGGTGACCGCCGATCTGCTGGGCCGGCGCGTGGCCAGCGATGCCGTCACCATGGTGGACTTCGCCCACACCGTGCTGGGCCAGGAAGCCCTGGTGCCGGTGTATGCCGACGACGAGGGCACGCCCGCGCGTGATGCGGTGCTGATCGAGCGCGGCCTGCTCGCCGGCTACATGAGCGACCGCGACACCGCGCGTCGCCTGGGCCTGCAGCCTTCGGGCAATGCGCGGGCCTACGGCCCGGCCGACGAGCCGCTGATCCGCATGCGCAACACCGCCATCCTGCCCGGCACCGACCGGCTCGACGACATGATTGCAGGCGTCGACGACGGATACCTGCTGCTCAAGACCGGCAACGGCCAGGCCGACACCACCACCGAGTTCATGTTCGGCATCACCCTGGGCTACGAGATCCGCCAGGGCCGCATCGGCCGGGCCATCCGCGACACCACGGTCTCGGGCACGGCCATCGACATGCTGCAGACCGTGGATGCGGTGTCCGACGAGATGGCCTGGTCGGTGGCCGGCTACTGCGGCAAGAAGCAGCCGATGGTCGTGTCCATGGGCGGGCCGGCCTTGCGCGCCCGCCTGCACCTCGGAGGGCAATGAGCATGCAGCCGCGCGACATGGCCGAGCAGGCCCTGCAGTGGATGTCGGTCCAGGGCTTCGACGCCGCACAGGTCGACGTGAGCCGGCGGCAGGTGCTGGAGCTGAACATCGCCAACAACGAGCCCAGCCTGATGCGCAGCGCCGAGCAGCACCAGCTGGGATTGGCCGGCCTGGTGGACGGGCGACGGGCCGCCACCGAGCTCACCGATCTGCGCGAGGCGGCGGTGCGCCAGGCGGTGGCGGAGCTGCATGCCCAGGCCGCCATGGCGCCGCGCGACGAGGCCCATGCGGTGTCCTCGGGCCAGCGGGCCCGCATCGTCAAGGGCGATGTCGATGCGGACGAGGCTGCGCTCGGCCCGCGGCTGGCCGGGCTGGTCGGCGAGTTGCTGGACTTTCGCGCCGATGAGACGCCCAGCGTCGTGCTGCAGGAGGCGACGGCGTCGCATGTGCGCCTGTCCCGCTGCACGCTCACTTCGCAGGGCAGCGACCTGGCCCTCGAATCGGCCTGGCACGAACTGATGGTGTTCGGCAGCGCCCGAGAAGGCGCGCGCTCCAGCTCGTTCAACTGGGCCGGCGGGGCGGCGCACGGCATCGAGCCCGGCTCGACCATGGACCACTTCGGCATGGCCGACATGCTGCGGGCGCTGACGCGGCAGTTGCAGCCTCGGGGCCTGGGCAGCAAGTTCGTCGGCACGGTGGTGCTCACGCCCTGGGCCGTGTCCAGCCTGCTCGACTGGCTGCTGACGCAGCTGGGCGACACCGCATTGATCGGCGGCAGCTCGCTGCTGGCCGGCCGCGTGGGGCAGGGCGTGGCCTCGCCGCTGCTGGGCGTGCACAGTCGATTCGACGCGCCCGGCGTGGTGCCGTGGTCGGCCGACGCCTGCGTCGCACGCCCGGTGCAGGTGATGAGCCGCGGGCAACTGCTGACCTTGCTGCCCAGCCTGTATGGCGCACGCCGTACCGGGCATCCGCACTGCCCGGTGGCGGCCACAGGATGGGCCATCGACGCAGGCGAGACACCCCTGGCCGGGATGACCGCCGGGGTGGCGCGCGGTGCGCTGGTGGGCCGGCTGTCGATGGGCCAGCCGGCGTCGAACGGCGACTTCTCCGGCGTCATCAAGAACAGCTTCGCCATCGACGCCGGTGCCGTGGGCCCGGCCCTGTCCGAGACCATGATCAGCGGCAACATCGGCGCCATGCTGGCCGAGGTGTCGGCGGTCAGCCGAGAGCGCATCGACAGCGGCGCGCAATGCCTGCCCTGGCTGCGCATCGACGGGCTGCACTTCTCCTGACCCGCCGCCGGTTGCCTTTTCGCCCTGAAACGGTGCGCCACGCACGGTTTCGAGTCGGCCTGCTGCACATTCGCCCCTGATCGGTGCATCTCGGATGCACCAAGGCAGGCATGCGGCTTGCTCGCATTGGTGCGTTTGAACGCCCAAGCTGGTGCACGCAGGTGCCGCCGCCAGGGCGCCCCCGCCATTCAGGAGCTCCCATGGAACAGGTCAAGCAGGGCACCGATGCCCTGTTCATCTTGCTCGGCGCCATCATGGTGCTGGCCATGCACGCCGGTTTTGCCTTTCTCGAGCTGGGCACGGTGCGCAAGAAGAACCAGGTCAATGCGCTGGTCA
>Ga0268298_10002555_pt1 | contig 19784 bp, 15 predicted proteins | sample WWTPWeurt_MetaG_FD_194462 | JGI IMG/M metagenome (GOLD analysis project Ga0268298, IMG submission 194462) | Activated sludge microbial communities from WWTP in Nijmegen, Gelderland, Netherland - WWTP Weurt | ecosystem: Engineered > WWTP > Aerobic digester > Activated sludge | place...
GTAATTTTTTCGACCAGCAAATAAAGCATCGACAGCGGAAGGGCGACCGCGAAGAGGGTGTTGCCGCCATCCTTGGTCTGGATGAGCAGACCGCACACCTTCCAGAGAAACCGGAAGAGCCCCACCAGGATCAGTGCCAGAAAGAAATTGCCGAAGAACTCGAACACCGGGCTAACCACGCTTTTTTGTCAGTTGAAACCGATGATAACAAGGCCGGCCGACCCGGCTGCGCCATCCGCTCAATCCGGCACGATGCTCTCGACGACGACTCTTCCACTGCCCGCAGCGGCATAACCCAGCCGGTAGGCCGCGGCGAACGACAGATCGATGACCCGATCATGCAGGAAGGGGCCGCGGTCATTCACGCGCACCACCACGGATTTTCCGTTGTCCGGATTGCTCACCCGCGCGTAGGACGGCAAGGGCAGCGTGGGGTGGGCGGCGGTCATGGAGAACATGTCGTACACCTCCCCCGAGGACGTCGGCTTGCCGTGGTAGCGCCGACCGTACCAGCTTCCCACGCCCTCCTGCCGGAAGGCCGCGAGGCGCGTCATGGGGTAGTAGGTTTTATCCAGCACCGTGTAGGGCTTCATGGCCCATTGGTTCAGGGGTTCCCTGCGCGGCACGGCGTCCGGCGTTTTCCTGACGGTTTCGGGGTCGAAATCCAGCGGGCCGTCGTTCAGATAGAACTTGCCCGCTGACGTTGCGCCCGAGGACGCACGCCTGGCCGGTGCGCTTGAGCACGCCGACAGGAGTGCGGCGAGGATGAGGATGAGTGGGATGAGTGCTTTTGAATTCATGGGCTGCTGTTTTATTGCCAGGTAAGCACCGAGGCACGCCACGGCGCAGGGCCAAGGATAAAGCCGGACGGCGCCGCGAGGCCAGCCCCGCGGCGCTGTGCTCCCGGCAGTAGCCCCCCGGTCACGCCGGTGTCACGCGGGCTTTGTCTAATCGACGGCTATTCTCAGGAGGCCGCCCGTGTCGCACACCCCCAATCGTCGCCAGTTCATCGTCAAGTCCGCCACCGCTTTGACGGCGGTCGCCGCCGGCAGCATTCTGAGCGCCTGCGGCAGCAGCGGCAGCAGCGCCCGCCCTTCGGAATTCCGCTACGGCGTGGCCAGCGGCGACCCGCTGACCGACCGGGTCATCCTGTGGACGCATGCCCGTATCGCCGATTCCAGCGCAGCGGTCGGCCTGAACTGGCAGGTGGCCGCCAATGCCGGTTTCGACACCCTCATCGCCTCGGGCCGCGCAACGGCCACCGCCGACACCGGATTCACCGTGAAAGTGGATGCCAGCGGCCTCAGCGCCGGCACCGCTTACTTCTATCGTTTCATCGACGATGCGGGTGTGGTGTCGCCAGTCGGCACCACCCGCACACTGCCGAAGAGCGATGTGAGCGCGGTGAAGTTCGCGGTGTTCTCGTGCTCGCTGTACTCGGCGGGCTACTTCAATGCCTACGACGCCGCGGCAAAGTCGGACGCCCAGTACGCCATCCACCTGGGCGACTACATCTACGAATACGGATCGGATCCGGCCAAGTTCGGCAACATCGACGCCGTGGCCCTCGACCGCGTGACCGCCCCCGCCCGCGACATCGTCACCCTGGACGACTACCGCACCCGCTACGCGCGCTATCGCTCCGACGCCAGCCTGCAGGCGGTGCACGCCCGCATGCCGTTCATCACCATCTGGGACGACCACGAGTTTGCCGACAACGCCTATGTTGCCGGCGCCAACAACCATGACACGGCCACCCAGGGCGACTGGATCACGCGCAAGAACATCGCCGCGCGGGTTTATCACGAATGGCTGCCGATCCGCACCGACGCCTCGGGAAACGTGCTGAAAATCTACCGCCGCTTCGATTTCGGCACGCTGCTCACGATGCACATGCTCGACACCCGCATCGAGGGGCGCGACCGCCAGTACGACAGCTACGGCGACGCCGACGGCGGCATCAGCCGCTACGTGGCCGGCCTCACCACCGGCAGCGACGCGGGCCGCCGGATGATCAGCGCCACCCAGCAAGGCTGGCTGAGCGACGGCATCGGCAACTCGGCAGCCGGCTGGCAGCTTCTCGGCAACCAGGACATCATGGCCCGGATGTGGTTTCCGGCCTCGGTGCTGCAGGCGCAGAACACCGCCTTCACCCAGCCCACGCCCGCCAACCAGGCGGCAGTCGGCCAGGCGATCACCGATTACCTCGCCGCCAAGGCCACCCGCGCGGCTGCCGGCAGCGCCGCGCTGACGCCCGGCCAGGCGGCGCTGCTGAACACCGCCAGCAACCCCCGCGTTCCGTACAACCTCGATGCCTGGGACGGCTACCCCCTGCAGCGCGAAGCGATCCTTCAAACCGTCAGGGCGCAGGGCAAGAAACTCGTCACCCTGTCGGGCGATTCGCACAACGCCTGGTTCGCCAACGTGACGACCCTTGCCGGCGAAAAAGTGGGCGTAGAATTTGCCACCAGCTCGGTGACCGCGCCGGGCTTCGAGGCGGTGGGCCTCGGCTCGCTGGCCAGCGCCCTCGACGGCAGCGCCCTGGTGCCGCAACTGGGCAACGCCGCCATCGGGGCGGGCCTGGGCCTGGTGGACGATCTGAACTACGCCGACACCCTCCGCCGCGGCTATCTGCAGCTTACGGTGACGCGTGCGGCGGTTACCGGTGAATACGTTTTTGTGGACACCGTGAAAAGCAAAACCTACACGGCAACAGTCGGCAAGGCGGTCACGGTCGCCGCCTCCGGGGCCATCAGCTACGCCTGACGCTCCCCGCGGTGGGGTGCGACTCCGTCACGCGGTTCGCGCCCCTCTTCTTCCCGCATGCCGTCCTGCCAGCCGTCCGTATTGGGCTCTTCATAGGGCGGGAGCCGCACGCCCAGGGTCGACAGCCGTGCCATGCGCGACTCCCTCGTCGTCTCCACGATCCATTCGCGAAGGGCGCCAAACCAGCCAGCCGGGTCGAACTTGGGGTTACTGCGCGTCATGCGGTGAGACTCCGGAAGGGTGAGCGGGCGGTGTGATTACGCGGACATCAAGTATTACGGTAATACATTTCAATCTGAAGACGCTTTCAAGCCCTATGGCATCAGCCCGACTGCGACGAAAGCGCTGCCGTCGGGATTCATCGAAAGGTTCAATACCCCAGGTTGATCTGCATCACCGTCGTCGAGCCGCTGATTTCGTTGCCAACGATCAGCAGCGGCTTGCCGTTGGGCGACTTGGCCGCCGGGATCAGCGCCAGGCCTTCGGGGCCGCGGTCGCCGGTGAGGCCGCTGCGAGTGTTGAGGTAGGTCACAAAGCTGGCGGCGGCCGGGTTGGTGATGTCGTACACCATCACGCCCCCGATCCGCTCCAGGCCCACGAAGGCAAAGGTCTTGCTCCCGAAGCTGCCCAGCACCACGCCCTCGGGCTCCGGCCCCTTGGCGGTGCTGCGCCCGTCGAGGGTGTTGTTGTCGTGGCTGGCGTTGAAGTTGGCGTTGGCCAGGGCCTGGGTGCGCTGTTCCATCTGATCGCCCGAGTCATACACGCGGCTGACGGTGCTGGCGTCCCAGATCGAGAAGGAGCGGCCGCCAAAGCTGTACAGCTCGGTGCACTGGCCGCTGGCGTTCTTGCCGGTGCTGCCGCCGTTGGGCGTGCTGGTGATGCGCAGGCGCCCCAGGTTGGAATCGAGGATCTGGTTGGCCGCATCGGCAAACACGCTCGGGTCGAGGCCTGCCGAACAAAAGGCGCGAACCCGGGTTTCCTCGTTGAAACCGGGCCAGTCGGCGCGGGCGTCCCCCTCGTTGGCGGTCACCAGATAGGTTTTGCCACCGCTGGTGTAGCTGGCGATGGCGTCCGGCAGGTACATGCCCTTCACCCGCACCGGTGCAATCTTGATCGCGGGCGTGCCGCTGTTGGTGTTGCTGCCACCGTCTTCGTCACTCACGTCCATGCCCATTCCGGCCAGGCTGTGATCCTTGTAGCCGAGCGGCTTGATCGCGCTGACCGTGGCGCGGGCAATGTCCACGATGGCCACCGCGTTGTTCTCCTGCAGGGTCACGTAGGCCGTGCTGCCGTCGGCGCTCACGGTGATGTATTCGGGCTCCAGATCCTGGGCGGCGCTGGCGTTGGGGCCGTAGATGCGGATGCCCTGGGCCCGCAGCGCGTCCTCCTGACCGTTGAAGGCGCGGAAGTGGGCCGTGGCAACGCTGGGCGTGCCGCCGCGGTTCACGGTGATCACGCTGACCGAGCCTTCCGGGTCCACCGAATCCACCTGGTTGTAGCTGTTCGGCTCGCCTTCGTTGGCCACGATGACGCGCAGGCCGTCGGGCGTAAAGGTCAGCATGTCGGGCAAGGCGCCCACCTGGACGCTGGCCGTGCGCTGCAGCGTGGCGGCGTTGTAAAAGGCCACCACGCCCGGATCGGTCTTGGCCGGAGCCTGGATGGCCAGGGCGACGAGGCCATCATGCACGGCCACGCTATTCACGCTCGCGCCGAGCGCCGAAACATCGATGGTGCCGATTTTCACCGGCGCCGCCGGCGTGCTCAGATCGAGCACATCCACGGTGCCGTTGGCGCCATTGACCACAAACAGACGCTTGCTGGCCGCGTCGTATGCGGTAATCTCGGCAGCACCGAGGGCGCCGCCCTCATAAGCGCCGATTTTTTCCAGCGCGAGGCTCACCGGAGTCGGTTCGGTCGCGCTGCCGTTGCCTCCGCAGGCGGCGATGGCAGCAGCCCCCGCCAAAGTGACACACAGGTTGCGCATGCTGAAGGGCGGGGCAAGTCGGGAAAGACGGGTCATCATTACAATCCTGATCTGATCAATGCAAAATTTGGATAATGAGCGCCGTCCTTGACAGGCCGGTGACAAGCCCGCTGCCCTGCAAGCCCCGCGCCGGAATCTGCTACAGCACAAGCCCGAACCCGCAACAAAAACCCACCCCAAAACTCACCAAACCGAGGCCACTCATGCAAGTCGCAAAAAACAGCGTCGTCACCCTTAAATACACCGTCACCGATCCCGACGGTGCCGTGGTCGACGAAGGCCAGGAAGCCCTGGTCTACCTCCACGGCGGACACGAAGACATCTTCCCGAAGATCGAGGAAGCCCTTGAAGGCAAGGGCCTGAACGAAACGGTTCGGGTCACGCTGCAACCGGACGAAGCCTTCGGCGAATACGACGAAGAGCTGGTTCAGATCGAAGCCCGTGACGATCTGCCGGAAGAGCTGGAAGTGGGCATGGAACTCGAAGGCGGCCCGGAAGATGCCGAAGACGAGGACGACGTGATCATCTATCGCGTCACCGAAATCAGCGATGACAAGGTGGTTCTGGACGGCAACCATCCGCTGGCCGGCCAGGCGCTCATCTTCGTGTGCACGGTCACCGCCGTGCGTCCGGCCACCCCGGGCGAGCTGGCCCGCGGCAGCGCCAACGACGCCGACAGCGGCGACTGACCGGCCGACGAAGCACCTCCGCAAGAAGCCCCGCCGGAGATAGATCCGGCACCAGCCCGGCGTGGCGCCCAAGCCACCCCGGGTTTTGTTTTGCCCTGAAACGTCCGCCCGGCGCGGGAGGAGTGATGTCTGTCACAGCCGGATACAAGAAAATTGTTGCAACGCACAATACCATTCATGTACTCTGGACCTGTCTCCTCCACCCTCCTCCTTTGGTGTGGATTTAACCCCGAGCGGCCATGGCCTCTCGGGGTTTTTTTATTCCTGCAGGGCCCCCGCGCCAGGATTCGTCCACAAGGGTAAGATTCGCTATATACAACTTTATATAGCCCTTTGCCGGCCATGCCCACTCGCTCCCCCGTCCCGCACAAGCTCGTCGGCAAACTGAGCGTCGATACCGAGTTCGGCAACTTTCTGGGCGACACGCGGATTCGCCTGCTGGAAGCCATCGACCGCGAAGGCTCCATCTCACGCGCCGCCCGGGCCGTGCCGCTGTCGTACAAAGCCGCCTGGGACGCCGTCGACGCCATGAACAACCTGGCCGAGGCGCCGCTGGTGGAACGCTCGGTGGGCGGCAAGCACGGCGGCGGAACCTGCCTCACCGACTACGGCCGCCAGGTGATTGCCATGTACCGCGCCGTGGAGCACGAATACCAGGCCGCCATCAACCGGCTCTCCCAGCGCCTTGGCGACGGCAGCGCCAGCAGCGTGCGCCAGTTCCAGACCCTGCTGCGCCGCATGTCCATGCGCAGCAGCGCCCGCAACCAGTTTGTCGGCACCGTCACCAGGCTTCACGACAGCCCGATGGGCATCAAGGTATCCGTGCGCCTCGACGACGCCATCGAGGTGCTGGCGATCGTCACCCCGGCCAGCGCCGAAAACCTGGAACTCGCCATCGGCCGCGAGGTGCACGCCTTCGTCAAGGCGCCTGCGGTGCACATCATCACCGACCCGAGCGCTCCCGGCCCCGCGCTCAACCGCCTGTGGGGCGAGGTCACGGCCATCCACGCGGGGCCGGCGAGTTCGGAAGTCACGCTCACCCTGCCCGGCGGCCGCACGCTCACCGCAGTCGTGGCCCGGGACGACCCCGCGCACCCGGGCGTCGCCATCGGGATCCCGGCCTGCGGCGCCTTCGAGGCCAATGCCGTGATCCTTGCCGTTTTCGACTGAATTTCCAGCCAACCGGAGACCCGCCATGAAACCCGCCATCCACACGCTTGCAGTCGTGCTAGCCCTTGCCGGTGCCAGCCAGGGCGCCCGGGCCGGCGAGGTGTCGGTTGCGGTCGCCTCCAACTTCGCGGCGCCGATGCACAGGATCGCCGCCGAATTCGAGAAGGCCACCGGCCACAAGGCGCGGCTGGTGGTGGGCTCGACCGGCAAGTTCTACGCCCAGATCAAGGCCGGCGCCCCTTTCCAGTTGCTGCTCGCGGCCGACGACGAAACGCCGGCCCGACTGGTGCAGGAAGGCGACGGCGTGGCCGGCAGCCCGTTCACCTACGCCATCGGCAAGCTGGTGCTGTGGTCGCCAAAAGCCGGCTTCGTGGACGACAAGGGCGAGGTGCTCAGATCCGGCCGTTTCGCCCACCTCGCCCTGGCCGACCCGAAACTGGCGCCCTATGGCCTGGCCGCCACCGAAACCCTCAAGGCGCTCGGCCTCGCCGAGGCCCTGCAGCCCAAAATCGTGACCGGCGAGAGCATCACCCAGGCCTGGCAGTTCGTGGCCTCGGGCAGCGCCGAACTGGGCTTTGTCGCCTACTCGCAAATCCACGCCGACGGCCGTCTGATCAAAGGTTCCTACTGGCTGGTGCCCGCCCGCCACTACCGCCCGATCCGCCAGGACGCGGTGGTGCTCGGCAAGGGCAAGGGCGTCGCCGCGGTGGACGCCCTGACCGGCTTCCTCAAGTCGCCGGCCGCCACCGCCATCATCAAGTCCTACGGTTACGATCGCTAAGCCGATGACACTCACTCCGGACGACTGGTCGGCCATCCGCCTGACCCTTGAACTGGCCAGCATCGTCACCCTGCTGCTGCTGATCATCGGCACGCCGCTGGCCTGGTGGCTGGCGCGCAGCCGGTCGCGCTGGCGCGGCGCGGTCGGCGCGGTGGTGGCCCTGCCCATCGTGCTGCCGCCAACGGTGCTGGGCTTTTACCTGCTGGTGGCGATGGGGCCGCAGGGCCCGGTCGGGCAGCTCACCGAAGCCCTTGGCCTCGGGCGGTTGCCTTTCACCTTTGCCGGCCTGGTGGTGGCTTCGCTGATCTATTCCCTGCCCTTCGTGGTCCAGCCGATCCAGCACGCCTTCATGGCCATGGGCGAGCGTCCGCTCGAAGTGGCGGCAACCCTGCGCGCCTCGCCGCTCGAAACCTTCTTCACCGTGGCCCTGCCGCTGGCCAGACCGGGCTTCGTCACCGCGGCGATCCTCGGCTTTGCCCACACGGTAGGCGAGTTCGGGGTGGTGCTGATGATTGGCGGCAACATTCCGGACCAGACCCGGGTTCTCTCGATGCAGATCTACAACCACGTGGAAGCGCTCGAATACGGCCAGGCCCACGGCCTTTCCGCCGGCTTGCTGGTGTTCTCGTTCGTGGTGCTGCTCGGGCTGAACCTGCTCGGCGGCACCCGCAACACCTTGGGGGCGGGGCGATGAGCGGGCTGTCAATCCACAGCCGCCTTCAGCTGGCCGACTTCACGCTCGACGCCCGCCTGGAGCTGCCCGGCAAGGGCGTCACGGCGCTGTTCGGCCCGTCCGGATCGGGCAAAACCACCCTGCTGCGCTGCGTGGCCGGCCTGGCCCGGGCGACGGGCCGGGTCGAGGTCAACGGCGCCTGCTGGCAGGACGATAGCCGCGGCTTCTTTCTGCCCACCCACAAGCGCGCCCTCGGCTATGTTTTCCAGGAGGCCAGCCTGTTCACCCACCTGTCGGTGCGGGCCAACCTGGATTTCGGCCTTAAACGCATTCCCGCCAGCGAGCGCAAGGTGGGCCGGGAGGCGGCGATGGAACTGCTGGGCATCGGCCACCTGCTCGATCGCGGCACGGACACGCTCTCCGGCGGCGAGCGCCAGCGGGTGGCGATCGCCCGGGCGCTGCTCACCAGCCCGCAGCTGCTGCTGATGGACGAGCCGCTGGCGGCCCTCGATGCCAAGCGCAAGCAGGAGATCCTGCCCTACCTCGAGCGCCTCCACGACGAACTGGCGATCCCCATCCTCTACGTCAGCCACGCGAGCGACGAAGTGGCGCGGCTGGCCGACCACCTGGTTCTGCTGGAACAGGGGCAGGTGGTCGCCAGCGGCCCGACCACCACAATGCTGGCGCGCCTCGACCTTCCACTGGCCCGCGAGGAAGACGCCGCCGTAATCATCGACACCACCGTGCTCGCCCACGACGACGGCTATCAGCTCACCCGCCTCGGCTTTGCGGGCGGCGGCATCCAGGTTCCCCGCCGGCCACTGCCCGTAGGAGCCCACGCACGCATCAAGATCCAGGCCCGGGACGTGAGCATCGCGCTCGCCAGCGACCACCGTTCAAGCATCGTCAACCGCCTGCCGGCGCGCATCATGGGCTTTGGCGAGGCGCTGCATCCGGCCCAGTGCCTGGTTCGTCTCGAACTGGTGGGCACGCCGCTGCTGGCGCGCATCACGCGCTTGTCGCGGGATCAGCTGGGTTTGAGCGAGGGCATGGCCGTTGTGGCCCAGATCAAATCGGTGGCGGTGCTCGCTTAGCCAGACCGGGCCCGGACAGGAAGCATTCTCATTACCCTGGTGTTAAAATTGCTGGATGTCGGGCAACCCGGAGCACCCATGAGCAAGGCCACCTGCGAAGTCATCAACAACGCCTTGAAGGCCCATGACCAGGACAGCGCCTACTGGCTGGCGCGCATCAAGGCACTGCTCAAGGACCCGGACAACGCCCTGCACCGCAAGGCGCTGGAAGTCACCAAGGCCTATCTGGAAACCTTCTCCCGCAGCACCTCAGCCCCGGACAAGCGACGCGCCCGAAGCATCCAGTAAGGGCACGCCCCGCCACGCAAGCGCCTCCCGGCCCGGGATGGCGGCAAAAATTTTCATGCAGGCCCTGTCTGCGCCATTCACCGCCCCAGGAGTCCGCAAACATGATGTTCTTCGAGCTGTTTTCCAACGCACCGGAGATCATCGACATCCCGGCGGGCCAGCCGCTGTTCAACCAGGGCGATCACGGCAGCACCATGTACGTGCTGATGCGCGGACAGGCCGAAATCGTGATCGGCAATCACCTGATGGAAGTGCTGGAGCCGGGCAATATCGTGGGCGAAATGTCCATCGTGGCCCCCGGCCCGCGCTCGGCCACGGTAAGAGCCAGCGAAGACTGCGAATTCGTCATCATCGACGAGCAGCGCTTCAACGATCTTGTCCGCCAGGCGCCGGGGTTTGCCCTGAAGGTCATGCGCATCCTCACCGAGCGCCTGCGCAGGTCCAACGCCACGCTGCAGGCCTGAACCCGGCGCAGCCTGGCGGCATCGCCCAGCGCGCCCTCATGAACCCCGCCCAAACCCCCGAACTCCGCCAACTGCTGACCCGGCTTGCCCTGGCGGCCTTCGCCAGTTCGGCTTCGTTCCGCGTCTGCGACCCGATGCTGCCGGTGCTCGCCGGGCTGTTCGATGCGCCGGCCGGACGCGTGGCGCACATCATCACCGGCTTCACCATCGCCTACGGCGCCATGCAGCTGATCTACGGGCCGTTGGGCGAGCGCTTCGACCGCTTTCGCATCGTCACGCTGGCCACCGCCCTGTGCGCCGTGGGCAGCCTTGGCGCAACACTGGCCACCCGCCTCGACGTGCTCACCCTCTGCCGCATCCTTACCGGCGTGGCGGCGGCCGGCATCATCCCGATGTCGATCGCCGCGATTGCCGACATGGTGCCGGCCGAACAGCGCCAGGCGGTGCTGGCGCGGTTTTTCTCGGGGCAGATCATCGGCATGATCTTCGGGCAGGTGCTGGGCGGCCTGTGCGTCGACTTCGGGCTGTGGCGAGTCGCCTTCGCAACGCTCACCGGGCTCTACCTCGTCATCGCCTTCGCCCTGTGGAGGAAGGCTCACCTGGGCCAGCAGACACGCGGCAAGCAACCCGGCACGACGCACATCGCCGGCCTGTATCTGGCGGCGCTGAAAATGCTTTACGCCCGCGAGACACGCGGGGTGCTGGCCTGTTTCTTCATCGAAGCGGCGCTGGTGTTCGGCATGCTGGCCTTCACGCCCCTTTACCTGCACGAGCGTTTCGGCCTCGCCCTATCCACGGCCAGCCTGCCGCTGCTTCTCTACGGCGCCGGCGGGCTGCTGTTCTCGGTCTTTGCGGCACGGCTGGGCGCACGCCTCAACCACTGGCGCTACCCCTTCGTGGCGGCCTGCCTCGTCGCCACGGCCAGCGGCGTCGCCCTCCTCGCCGATCATCCGGCGTGGCTCTTCGGCGGCGCGCTGATCTCGGGCTTTGGCTACTACCTGCTCCACAACACCCTGCTCTTCCAGATCACCCAGCGGGCGCCACAGGCGCGCAGCCTGGCGCTGGCGCTGTCGATCTCGCTGTTCTTCCTGGGGCAGTCGGTGGGCGTCACCTCGGCCGGCTGGCTGGTGGACCAGGGCCGGCTCACCTGGGTGTTTGCCCTGGCCGCACTGCTGATGCCGCTGCTGGGCGCAGTCACCGCCAGGCAGGTTCGGGCGAGCTGAAAAACGCTTGCCTCAAAGGCTCAGGCCGTGGCTGGCGGCGGCCTGCCTGAGCCCTTCAAGCGCGCTGATGTAGTCGAAGTCGCGGATTGCCGCGGCAATCGCCGGAAAACCAGCGCCCAGGGCGGCCTTCAGCATGGCCTCGTTATCGTCGAGCACCTGCATGCAGGCGAAGTCGTCGTCCTTCAACTGACTGGCCAGCCGCCTGCACACGTCCTCGAATCGGCGCATGTCGATGCTCCCCGCGGCGGCAGAGGCCTGCGCCTGCGGCAGCCGCGCTGCGATCGAAGCGATCAATCCCGGCAGGATGCTGGCGAGGCGCGCCTGCAGAGGCGCCAGCACGGCGGCGGACTGACGCGCACGGAGCGCCTCTTCGAGCTGGCTGGCGATCGTGCGAAGCTCACCGGCACCGATCTGGGCGGCGACGCCCTTGAGTGTATGCGCCATGCGCTCGGCACTCGCCCAGTCAGATTGAGCGATCGCCCCGGCAAGGCGCGAGGGCGCGTCGGTGTAGGCTTCGATGAACTTCGACAGCAGCGACAGGTAGAGCCCCTCGCGCCCCAGGGCCTGGCGCAGGCCGAGCGGCACGTCGAGCCCGGCAATACCATCGAGGAGCACGGCAGCAGAAGGCGCCGCACCGCCTGCGCGAACAGCGGGCGTGCCCGGCGGCCGTGGCTTTACCCATTGCTGCAGCTTCGCCATCAGCCTGTCGGGGTCGATGGGCTTGGCGACGTAGTCGTTCATCCCGGCTTCGAGACAGCGCTCCCGGTCACCGGCCATGGCGTTGGCGGTCATCGCCACGATCGGCAGCGTGCCCAGCCCCGGCAGCCGGCGGATTGCGCGGGTCGCAGTGAGCCCGTCCATCACCGGCATCTGCATGTCCATCAGCACGATGTCGTAAAGTCCGCGCTGCAGCTTGTCCAGCGCCATGGCGCCGTCGGTGGCCAGATCGACCTCCAGGCCCAGCGCGTTCAGAAGCGCGGTCTCCACGTCCTGGCCCATCTCGTTGTCGTCGACCAGCAACACCCGCGCGCCGCGAATCTCAGCAAGATCGCGCGCTGGCTTGAGCGCGGCATCGCCAGCCCGCGCCGAATCCGGGCGCCCCGCACCGAGCAGGCGCGTCACGGCGTCAAACAGCGCGGCGGCGCTGACCGGTTTCATCAGCAGCTCATCGATGCCTGCCCCCTCCGCCAGCCTTTGCAGCTCGTCGCAGCCATACGCGGTAACAATCGCCATCCGTGGTTCGGGAGCCAGCGCCAGCCGGCGGATCTCGCGAACCGTGGCGACGCCATCCATCTCCGGCATCAGCCAGTCGACCAGGACCAGCTCGTAGGGTGTGCCGGCTGCGGCGGCACGGGCCACCTCGGCCAGCGCCTCCCGGCCGGACGACAAGGCCGTCACGCGCAAACCCATGCTGCGCAGCATCTCGTCGATCAGCTGGCGCGCGCTGTCGTTGTCATCCACTACCAGCACACGGCGCCCGTGCACACGCGGATCGGTGAGGACAGGGCACGCTTCCCCGCCGCCCCGGCCCACGCGGGCCGTAAACCAGAACGTGGAACCGGCGCCCGGCGTGCTGTCGACCCCGACCTCACCGCCCATCAAGTGGGTCAGCTTCTCCGAAATGGCCAACCCGAGCCCCGTTCCACCGTATTTTCGGGTAGTCGAGTTGTCGCCCTGCTGAAAACTCTTGAACAGCTCGGCGCGCTGTTCGGGGCTGATGCCAATACCGGTGTCACGCACCGAGAAACGCAGCAACAGTGCATCGTCCAGGGCGGCCTGAACCCTCACCTGAATGGCCACTTCACCCTTGTCGGTGAACTTGACTGCGTTATTGACGTAATTGATCAGCACCTGCCCGATGCGCAGCGGGTCGCCGACGAGCATGTTCGGCACGTCTTCGGCCACATCGACGATCAGCTCCAGCCCCTTGCCCGCAACCCGCTCGGCAATCAGGCCGGTCACGTTGTCGAGCACCCGGTCCAGCTCGAAATCGATGTGTTCGAGCGCCAACTTGCCGGCCTCGATCTTCGAGAAATCCAGGATGTCGTTGATGACGCCCAGCAGGTGCTGGCTGGAGCGCTGGATCTTCAGCAGATAGTCGCGCAGCCGCGGCGGCGGATCGCTGCGCAGCGCCAGATGGGCCATGCCGATCACGGCGTTCATCGGGGTGCGGATCTCATGGCTCATGTTGGCCAGGAAATCCGCCTTGACCCGCGCCGCCGCCTCGGCGAGTTGACGCGCCCTGGCCATTTCGGCAATCACCGCCCGCTCGGCACTCACGTCCTCGAAAGTACCGACGAAGCCCTTCTCCGTATTGTCCCGGTCGATCGCCTGCACCATTTTCCGGCACCAGAAGCGGCCCCCGTCCTTGCGCACCATCTCCCGCTCTTCGCAGTGAAAGCCCTGCCGCCTGATGTCAGCGCTAATGGCCTGACGAACCGCGACATAGCCCGCGTCGTCGCCGTAAAGGATGCGCATGGACTGGCCGGGCAATTCGCCCGGGCCGTAGCCGAACAACCGCTCCATCGTGCGGTTGCAGCTCAGGATCACACGCTCGCGTGTCAGCGCGATGCCTACTGTCGCCGCATCCAGGATCGCCTTCTTCTCTTCGTTGGCACTCTGCAGCGATTCACTCACCGCAAGCAGCTCGGCGGTGCGCTCGGCCACCCGGCGCTCCAGGTCGTGGCGATACTCGGCCAGCTCCCGCTCGGCCTTCTTCTGTTCCGTCAGATCGGTCCAGACGATATGCAGCAGGTTCTTGCCGCCCTCGCGGATCGCGGTCAGCAGCACCCTGGCGATAAAGTGCTCGCCGTCGGCGCGGACGTGCTCCCACTCGAAGACGTTCGCCCCCTCTTCCAGCGCAACGCGCCCCAACTCGACCGCCTTCGTCGCCGAAGCCTGGCCGTCCGGCTGATATTCGGGCGAAATGTCGGCCGCCGAACGCCCCAGGAGCTGATCGAGACGCTCCATGCGCAGCATTTCGAGCGAAGCCTTGTTCGCCGCAATGTAGCGCCCCTTCTCGCTCAGCATGATGGCCTGGCGGGTATCTTCAAACAGCCTGCGAAAGCGCTCTTCACTATCGCGCAGCGCGTCTTCGGTCTGCTTGAGCCGGGTGATGTCGGCGAGGGTTACGCGCAGCACCGGCGCACCGTCGTCGCTCGTCTTGCGCAGGCACTCAAGATGGGCATAGATCGCGCGCCCATCGCCGCGGACAAGGCGCAGATCGATTGTCTGCCTGTCCGTGCCGACCTCCGCCTCGCCGCTCATCGCGCTCGCAAAAAAACGATGCCAGTCATCCCGGCTCTCGTCGCCAACAAAGCGCGCAAAGCGCCGCTTGATCAACGCGCCCCGCAGCTCACCGAGCAGCGTGGCACCGGCAAGATTGATTTCGACAATAAAGCCATCGGCGTTCAGGGTGAGATAGCCGACCGGCGCAAACTCGTACAGATCCACGTATCGATCGCGCGACGCCTCGAGCGCCGCCTGCGCCCTGCGCAGCTCCTCGTTCTGCATCTCCAGTTCGACCTGATGCACCTGCAATTCGTGCACAAGATCGGCCGCATACTGTGGCAGATCGACATCCCCTGCCGCACGCCGGGCCAGGCGCTGTTCCGCCTCGTCGAGCAGCGCCTGCGCCTTGCTCAAGCCCTTGCCGGCCTTGTCGGTACTCACGGGGTCACCTGCATCGACAGCAATACCCATTGCGGCTCACCCGTCTTGCCAATGAAACGACGGGCGTTCAGACCTATTTTTTTGTAGCCGACTCCGGGAAAATCGTGCTCCACCGGGTAGTCGGAAAACTCCTGCCCACCCACCCAGGTGCTTTCCAGCAATTGACGCAATGCGTTGATATTCCAGGCCCCATCGCCCAGTTGGTAAATCAGGCGCCCCACGGTCTCCTCCGGCCCCACCCGGAAGATGTCGTAAAAGGACTGGCTGGCAAAAACCACCTTCAGGGCACCATCGAGGACGATCAGCGGCTCGCGTATCGTCTGCACGATGCCATCGGCCAGCGTCAGCGCCTCCTGCACCGCAACCGACTTGAGGCGCGCAGTAATGTCGGTAAACGTCATCAACACCCCGTCAATCACGTTATCCAGGGTGCGGTAGGGCTGAATGCGCACCAGCATCCAGGTGTCGCCATTGAGGCAAATCTCGCGCTCGAAGGGCACCAGCGAATCGAGCACCCCCGCAGCCGCCTCCAGCAGGTCGAGCTCATGCACCCGCGACTTTATATCGTTCAGCGGCCGGCCGATATCCGAAGCTGCCAGACGATAGATACGCATCGCATCGCGGGTAAAGCTGCGGATAGACAGGTGCCGGTCGAGAAAAATAATGCCGACGCTGACGTTTTCCAGCAGATTCTTCATGTCGTTCTGCATGCCGGAAAGCTGCTCGATCTTGGCCTGCAATTCGGCATTGACCGTAATCAATTCCTCGTTGACCGACTGCAATTCCTCCTTGGAGGTTTCCAGTTCTTCATTGGTCGACTGCAGCTCTTCATTGGTCGATTGCATTTCCTCGTTAATCGACTTGAGCTCCTCCTGCGAGGCCTGCTGCTCTTCGATGGTGGTCTGGTAGCTCTCCCTCAAATAGGCGAGATCGCGTTCCAGCTCTTCGATCCGCCCCGGCTCGGCCTGCCTGGACCTGCGCCGGCGCGCCGGCCCGGCCGCAGCCGGAACCCGGTCCTGGAAGCTCACCAGCAGCAGGCTCGGGCGTCCTTCCGTACCGGGCAGCAGCCGGACGCTGAGGCCAAGCTCCACACGCTTCCCGTCGCTCTCGAGCTGCACCGGCCGGTCGAGGGTGGGCCGTCCTTCAGCGGCGGCCGCGCTGATCGCGGCATGCAGCTCTGTTGCTAGCCCGTCGCGCGCCATTTCAATGACATTCAGGCTAGCCTGCCCCGGCGCCGGACGCAGGTATTTGCCCGTATCGCCATGCACATAAAAAATGTCGCCCTTGAGATCGGTCACCACCGAGGCGGGCGCAAAGTATTGCACCAGCACCCGGCGGGTCAGCTCGACGAAATTGGTTTCACTGACCTTCCTGACGCCCTCACCCGGTATTTTGCCGCCCCCCTCCGTAATCCCGGCCGCGCCCCGGGCCATGACAGCAGAAGATGTCTTAAGGGACGGATTGGTACGATACAACTTCCATTTGCGGTCAATCGACGAGAACAGCTCGGTATGGTTGCCGATACTTTCCGATGGCGACAGAAACAGCACCCCGCCGGGCTTGAGCGCGTAATGAAAAGCCACCAGAAGCCGATTCTGCAACTCGGGCTCGAGATAAATCATCAGGTTGCGGCAACACAGCAGATCGAGCCGGGTAAAGGGTGGATCCTTGATGACGTTCTGGACCGCAAACACAATCATCTCGCGGACTTCCTTCTTGATCCGGTAGCCGCCCTCTTCCCTCACAAAGAAGCGCTGCAGCCGCTCGGGGCTCACATCCTGGGCGATATTCAGCGGATAGAGTCCCGCACGGGCAAGCGCAATGGCCTCATCAGCCAGGTCGGTGCTGTAGATCTGAACCTTGAAAGCCTGGCGCGCCTCGTCCATCAATTCGCGCAACAAAATGGCGATTGAATAGGCTTCTTCGCCGGTGGCGCAACCGGCCACCCAGACCCGAAAAACGAAATCCCCCGACTGGCCTTTCAACAGCTCCGGCAGAATTTTCTTTTGCAGCAACACGAAAGCGTCGGGATCGCGAAAAAAACTGGTCACGTTGATCAGCAGCTCCTTGAACAGCAAACGCACCTCGGCCGGGTTTTCCTTCAGAAAGCGGATATAGACATCGGCGTCGTCGATCGTGTGCAGCGACATGCGGCGCGCGATGCGGCGCCCCACCGTGCTCTTTTTGTAGAGCGAGAAATCGTGGCCGGTCATCGTGCGCAATTGCATCAGGATGTGATTCAAGCCGCCAGCCAGCGTGGGCTCCGGCGGCGTTTCAGGCGGCACGGCGAGGCGCCGGGCACAGGCCTGCAAGGCCGCCGGCATTTTGTCGACGGGAAGCACATGGGTGACATAGCCCGACCTGATGGCACTGGATGGCATGCCGTCATATTTGGCGCTGGAGGGCTCCTGGGCCAGGGTCACACCACCCGCCCCGAAAACCGCGCGCAAACCCAGCGTGCCATCGCTGCCGGTACCCGAGAAGATGATTCCGACCGCGTTTTCCTGCTGGTCTTCCGCCAGCGAACGCAGAAAGAAATCCACCGGCATGCGCAGCCCGCGCGGCTCGGCGGGCTCACTCAACTGCAGTCTCCGGTGAAGAATCGCCATGTCCCGGTTGGGTGGAATGACGTAAACATGGTTGGGCTCAACCTCGAGCTGATCCACCGCCTCGAGCACCGGCATGGCGGTGACGCGCTGAATGATTTCGGTAAGCAGGCTGACATGCCCGGGGTCGAGATGCGACACCAGCACAAAGGCCATTCCGCTGTCTGCCGGGCACGCCCGGAAAAACTGCTCGAACGCCTCCAGCCCACCGGCGGACGCACCTATACCGACAACGCTCGGGCACGCGATCAAATCCTGTGCAACCGATTCTGCCGAACCAGCCACCATCGCCTGGGATAAAGGATTACTCCGCTTCTTTTCGCTGCCCATCCAGACTCATCTCCCAAAACCTGGCGACTCATTTCCCCTGACGCGGGAGCACGATCACGACGACTGCAAGAGATTGAATAATAGTATTGCGGCACAAGGGAAAGAATTATTTCATTTCGTATCGGCCCGAAAGGGCCCCCGGCTCGACGCCAATTGATACTGGCAGGCAAACCCGCACCAAAGCCGACAATTAATTCATTTTCATAAGCACCACCAAAAAGCCAATTAAGCTCATAGGCTTGTAAAAAAACTATTCTCAGAGAAAAATACTCCTGACATTTATCCCGCACCAAGAACCCGAATTTTCCGCACCCCAAAAGTGCCCAGCCTCCCCCAGAAGGCACACCGCTGCAGGTCAAGACCGGCTGGATCTCGCCAGGCCTTTGATCACCCCGCAGCAGGGCTTGACTTGCAGCCCAAAGCCGTGCAGTATTGAAAGTCGGTGTTTCCTGCTGACCAGAGGGTCTAAGTTCAAGGGGCTCTTAATCCGTAGGTCGAGCGCCCCAGGCGCTCAAAGCCGACCAAGATTTCAGAGGCAAGGCCACCCGTCGAGGTGGCCTTGTTTGTTTCAGACTGCCGGATTTAACTTCGGCAAAACGCAACACGACGCCTTTCATCTTCGTCTGCAACACTGAGCGCAGACACCCTACCGCCGGCCCGCCGATCTCCGTGCCGACATTGAATCGCGACAGACCTTGATGGTCGCCGCAAAACCTGGCCCACCAAGGCGGTGGCGGGCCATGGCCGGTACGCCCCAACCTGGGACGCTTCCCGACCACCCACCAGGAGCCCCAATATGGCCAAAGAAGAACTCATTGAAATGAAGGGCAGCGTTACCGAAGTGCTGCCGGACGGTCGCTATCGCGTCACCCTCGAAAACGGTCACAACCTTATCGCCTACGCGGGCGGCAAGCTCAAGAAGAACCACATCCGCATCATCGCCGGCGACGAAGTGACGCTGGAAATGTCGGCCTACGACCTCTCGAAGGGTCGTATCACCTTCCGCCACCTCCCCCCCCGCACCGGCCAGTCCTCGTCGCCCGCTCCGCGTCGTTACTGAGCCCCCTGGGCTGGGCCACGCCCCGCCCACCCCCGTGGGGGACAAGAAAACTCGGGGCAGCCCTGCGTTTTCTTGAGAGCGAAGCCTGGCTGCAAGAAAAAGCCCTTGCCGGAAACGGCAAGGGCTTTTTTGTTGGTGCGGCGCGGCGTGCGCAGCCGCTTTACCCCTGAAAACAAGCAGCGGCGAGCCGCACTCCAGCGGAGCGCGCCGGGAAAGTGCGTAAAAATGCATGGCAAACGCACGAGGGGCCTTGCTGCGGAGGCCACCACTTGATACTATCCGCGCTCCTTTTTCGGGTTGTAGGACTCAAAGCCGCAAGGCCTCAGTCCAGGCCACACCCGAAAGGCCGGCAACTTGCAGTGCTGGCTAGGCAAAGGCGCTCATGTAGCTCAGTGGCAGAGCACTCCCTTGGTAAGGGAGAGGTCGGCAGTTCAATCCTGCCCATGAGCACCACCCTCCCCCTGTTTCGCAGCAGTCGTGTTTCCGCTCTTATTTGGGCGCGGCGATCCTGACGAACTTGAGGGTGAATTTGTCGCTCTCGCCAATGGCGAGATATTTCTCCCGGTCCACTTCCTTCATGCGCAGGCTAGGCGGCAGCGTCCACACGCCTTCCGGATAATCACGCGTATCGCGCGGGTTGGCGGCCATTTCGCCACGGGCCACCAGCTTGAAGCCCACCTTCTCGATCAGCGCCACAACCTCGTCTTCGCGCAGATAACCCGACTTGAGCTGCGCCGCCTGAGAGAGGTCGCTGCGTCCGCGATGATCGACCACGCCCAGCACGCCACCGGGCTTGAGCACGGCGTGGAACTCGCGGATGTGCTCCTCCACGTTGCCGTCGACGATCCAGTTGTGCAGGTTGGAAAAGGTCAGGAGCAGATCCACCGACTCCGGCCGCAGGGTTTCGGCAAGGCCAGGGCTGTGGGCGATCGCCACCTTGCCGTACAAGGCCGGCGCCTTCGCGATCAGCCCCTCCACCACCTC
>Ga0268298_10002557_pt1 | contig 19778 bp, 12 predicted proteins | sample WWTPWeurt_MetaG_FD_194462 | JGI IMG/M metagenome (GOLD analysis project Ga0268298, IMG submission 194462) | Activated sludge microbial communities from WWTP in Nijmegen, Gelderland, Netherland - WWTP Weurt | ecosystem: Engineered > WWTP > Aerobic digester > Activated sludge | place...
TCTCGGTGAGTCCACCGCCGGTGATGTGGGTCAGGGCATGCACCTTCAGCCGCCGCATCAGGGTCAGGATGGATTTGACATAGATGCGGGTCGGGGCCAGCAGTGCCTCGCCGAGAGCGATCCCCCCCAGTGGGGCGGTGAGATCCGCGCCGCTCACCTCGATGACCTTACGGATCAGGGAATAGCCATTGGAGTGGGGGCCGGAAGAAGCCAGGGCGAGCAGCACGTCGCCGGGCTCGACCCGTTCCGGCAGGATGAGATCGGCCTTCTCGGCGATGCCGACGCAAAAGCCGGCCAGATCATAGTCGCCGGCGGCGTACATCCCCGGCATCTCCGCCGTCTCGCCACCCACCAGGGCAGCGCCCGCCAGTTCGCAGCCCTTGGCGATGCCTTCGATCACCTGCGCGGCGACCTCCACATCCAACCACCCGGTGGCGTAATAATCGAGGAAAAACAGCGGCTCGGCGCCGGCCACCAGCACGTCGTTGACGCACATGGCGACCAGGTCGATGCCGATGCCGTCATGACGCTGGAGTTGGAGCGCCAGCTTGAGCTTGGTGCCCACGCCGTCGGTCCCGGAGACCAGTACCGGCTCTCGATACCTGTTCAAGGGCAGGGCGAAAAGGGCGCCGAAGCCGCCCAAGCCAGTCAGGACCTCGGGCCGGAAGGTGCGCCGGGCAAAGGGCTTGATACGCTCCACCAGGGCGTTGCCGGCGTCGATATCGACCCCGGCGGCGCGGTAACTGAGGGGAGCCCGGGATGGAGGGGTGGGTTCGGTAGACATCGCCAGCTCCTGGGGGCCAAAGCCCGGCATTCTATCAGTGCGGCTGGGGAGGAAAAATGGCGCGACGACCGCAAACCGGACGGGACGTGGCGCCGATCCCAAGACCCTGCCGGCCTGTGCTATGGTGAACAGCGTCGGAGGAATATCCAGTGGCGCCGCCGTGGCGCCTCGCGGCACCCTCCAGGCATTGAATAACAACGATATTCTCTTCTCCCGAAGGAGGACCCCCGATGGCGGATGCGAGAGCCTGGTTACAGATCGGCCTCATGCTTTTGACTTGGTCGTTGGCCGATACGGCCCTGACAGCGGACGGCCTGCGTCCCTTCGTGGCCGTCCCAAGCACCGGCAGCACCCTGGAGGAGGTCGTGGCCGGGGTGAAACACAAGCTCGAAGCGGGGGGTATCGAGATCGTCGGTCAATATGCCCCCTATGCGGACGATTCGGCGGTCATCATCGGCGCCACCACGCCCGAGCTGCTCGCCGCGGCCGGCGCCCGGCCCTATGCCGGTTTCGGTGCCGTAATGCGGGTGGCGGTCACCAACAACAAAGGCCGACTGGAGGTGAGCTATACCAACCCGGTCTACATGGGGTATGCCTATCGCATCGGCGACCTCTCCACCGTGGGGGCGCAATTCGCCTCCGCCCTGGGGATCGGCGAGCCCTTCGGTGCCCGGGGACTGACAGCGGCCGAGTTGGAGGAGTATCACTACAACCTGCGTAGGCCCTATTTCAAGGCTCGCCAGTTCATCACCCACTTCGACAGCCACGAGGAGGGGGTGACCAAGACCCGGGCGGCCTTGAGACATCCCGCCGCGGACATGGGTTTTCTCTGGGAGGTCAGGATCAGCCCCACCCAGACCCTCTTCGGTGTCGATCTCCGGGGCGGGAAGTGGCAAGGGCGGATGAAGCGGATCATGGACAAGATCGACATCGCCACCCCTCGCTCCACCGCCTCCCTCCCCTGGGAATTGCTGGTCAACGATAGGGAACTCGTCTATCTGCCGGGTCGGTTCCGGATCGCGGTCATGTTTCCGGATCTCACCATGATCGGTTTCATGACCATCGCCGAGGTGCCGGACAACATGGACGAGAGCGCCGCCGGTTTGGCCAAGCTCATCGAGGGGATGCGCTAATACCCATTCCTGCTCGGTTTCCCCTCCTTGATGGCTGAGGAGCTGGCGCCCGGACCCGCCCGGGCTGGCCCGCGCCGACCCTTCCTGTGGCAGGTCCAGGGATCAAGTCCGAGGAGGCGCCCACAGCCCGCATGGCTCCCGGGCCTGGGCGGGTGGAGCCGATTTTTTGTTCTCTATTCGAGAACAATACGGCTTCCACAGAGATATTGTTCTCGAAAGAAGAACAAAAAATGGCTGTTTTCCGTCGATGCCCGGCAGGCTGACCGAGGCGAATTTCCTCTTTGATCCTTCCCAGGCTGCGGCATCACGGCCATTCGGTGAGCGCCGTCGGCGCGGGCGAGGCAAGACGAACCTCCCTTCAACCCAGTTCGGCGCTCGCCTTCATGGTGATCTGGCCGTCGGGGCCCTGGGCTTCCAGCTCGACGCCCGCTTCCCCGGGGGTGGCGATCAAGCGGAAGGGCGCCAGATCGAACAAGGGACCCAGCCCACGGAAGCTGAAGGCACTGACCGGGCGGTCGATTTCGCCACGCGCCAGATCCAGCAACAGCATGGCGGTCAGCGGCCCGTGCACGATCAGCCCGGGGTAGCCTTCAATGTCCATGGCATAGGGACGGTCGTAATGGATGCGATGGGCATTGAAGGTCAGGGCGGAGAAACGGAACAACTGGGTCGGGTCCGGGATGATGGTGCGCGTCCAGCACCCCGGTGGGACCGGCGGCCACTCGATCACGGCTGGAGCCGGGACCGGCGCCCCCTGTTCCCGATAGACGATGTCCTGCTCCTCCTCGATACAGAGTTCGTCATCCTGGCGGATCTGGTGGTGGACCGTGACGAAGGCGAGCCGACCGCTACGCCCTTCCTTCAAGGTCACCTCCCGGATCAGGGATTCCCGTTGCGCCTCCCAGCCGATGCGGAGCGGGCGCCGGAAACGCAGGCGGGCACCGGCGAACATGCGCCGCGGTAGATCGATGGGAGGCATGAAGCCACCGCGTTGGGGGTGACCGTCGGACCCCAGGCGGCCCTGGGGCACCTTCGGCAAAAAGTAGAACCAGTGCCAGAGCGGCGGCAGCGAGCTCCCCTCGGCGAAGGTCCTGGTGTCGTCGAACAGCGCCGAGGCGGCCAACGTCTGGGCCAGGCCGATGGAGTCTTGGGTGGTTTCGCTGTTACCGACCCAGTCTTGATAATTTATGTTCATGGCCGCGCCTATTCGAGTTCGATCGGACCGGCGACGATTCGGGCGTCCCGCAGCCGACCGATCTCCGCCTGGGACAAGCCGAGCCCCTCGGCGAGGATTTCATCCGTATGCTCGCCGAGCCGGGGGGCCGGTTTCGGCGTCTCCCGGGCGATGGCGGTGAATTCGAGCGGGGAGCCGGGCACCAGGTAAGTCCCAATGCCGGGTTGCTCCACCATGGAGAACAGCGGGTTGGCCGTCGAACACCGGGGATCCTCGGCGACCATCTGCTGGAAGCTCTGGTAGGGTCCCCAGCACACCCCGGTACCAGTGAAAGTGCGCGCGATCCTTTCCAGGGTTCGCTGACCAAACCAGGGCGCCAGCAGCGCCGAGATCGACTCCCGGGCGAGGAAACGATTCCCTTCCTGGCCGAGATCCAGATCCAGCCGGGCGCCGAGCCGGGCGAACTGGTCCCCCAACCCGGTCGCCTTGGCCAATTCCTCCCACTGCCGTTTGGTGATGGCCACCACATAGAGTCGGCGTTGGTCCGCCGTCTCGAACTCGGCACCATAGGCGCCGTAGAGGTAATTGCCACAACTCCGGCGCTCGCCGTGGTTGATCTGCACCTCGGCGATATAGCCCAGATTGGCGGTCATGGCGAAGGCAACGTCCGCCAGTGGGAGTTTGATGAATTGACCTTCGCCGCTGAGGCGACGGTGCCGCTCCGCGGCAAGCAGGCCCATGGCCGCGGTGAGGCCGGTGATGGCGTCCCAGGCGGGCAGGACATGATTGACCGGGGCCGCCTCATGGGCCGGACCGGTGACGAAGGGGAAGCCCAGGGCGCAGTTCACCGTGTAGTCCACCGCCGAGCTGCCGTCGGGATTGCCGGTGATGTTCATCATGATGAGATCCTGGCGGCGTTGGCGCAGAGACTCGTAGCCGAGCCAGCCGCTGGCGGGGAAATTGGTGAGAAAGAGGCCGTTGCCCTCGCCGGGGGCGGTGATCAGGGCCGTGATCAGCTCCCGTCCCTCGGCGCTACGGGTGTCGACGGCGAGCGAACGCTTGCCCTTGTTGAGTCCGGCCCAGTAGAGACTCCTGCCTGATTCGGTCAGCGGCCAGCGACGGGCATCGAGCCCGCCTTCCAGGGGATCGAAGCGGATCACGTCCGCGCCGAGTTGGGCCAGACTCAGTCCGCACAGGGGCGCGGCGACGAAGGCGGCGCCCTCGATGATGCGGAGACCTTTCAGGAGCTGATTCACTTTATCTTTCTCCAACAGAGTGGGTTTGGGCTATTCTGATAGCCTATATCCGCGCCCTTGACCAGATGTAGGCGGATTTCCCTGATCCACTACAAGAGGCGGCGCCCCACCACAACAGGGAGAAACCCGCTGTGCCACCCATTGAAGAAGATCCCACCGGACCAGTCCCCAGCACCCCCGACCCGCCGAGGAGTGCGGACACCCCCCTGCCGCTGTCCGGCCTCCGCGTCATCGACGTCGGCACCTTTCTCGCCGGGCCCTATGCCGCCTCCATCCTCGGCGAGTTCGGCGCCGAGGTGCTCAAGGTCGAGTACCCCATCGGCGGCGACCCGATGCGCCGCTTCGGCACCCCCACCAAGCGGGACGATGCCTCCCTGGCTTGGCTGAGCGAGGCACGCAACCGCAAATCGGTCACCCTGGATCTGCGCCGCCCCAAGGGCGTCGAGCTGTTCACCAAGCTGATCGCCAAGTCCGATGTCCTGGTGGAGAACTTCCGCCCCGGCACCATGGAGAGCTGGGGCCTGGGTTGGGATGTGCTGAGCCAGGCCAATCCGGGACTGGTGATGTTGCGCGTCTCCGGCTATGGTCAGACCGGCCCCTATCGGCGTCGCACCGCCTTCGCCCATATCTCCCACGGTTTCGGCGGGCTGTCCTATCTCGCCGGTTTTCCCGGCGAAACCCCGGTGGTACCGGGTATCGCCCCCCTCGGCGACTATATCTCCAGCCTCTACGGCGTCATCGGCGTGTTGATCGCCCTGCGCCACAAGGAAGAAACCGGCTCCGGCCAGGTCGTCGACATCGGCATCTATGAGGCGGTGTTCCGCCAGCTCGACGAGATGGCTACCGTCTATGGGCTGTTCGGCAAGGTGCGGGAACGGGAAGGCGCCGGCAGCTTCGTCGCCGTCCCCCACGGTCATTTCCGCACCAAGGATGGCCATTGGGTGGCCATCGCCTGCACCAATGACAAGATGTTCGAGCGCTTTGCCGAGGCGATGGGACGCCCCGAACTGGCGTCGACTTCGCTCTATGGCGAGCAACGCAAGCGGCTGGCCGCCAGTAAGGAGGTGATCGCCATCGTCACCGAATGGGCGGCCACGCTCGATTGCGAGGCACTCCTGGAACTCTGCATCGCCAAGCAGGTGCCGGTCGGCAAGCTCAACAGCATCGCCGACATCTTTGCCGACGAGCACTTCAAGGCACGCGGCAATCTGTTTGAGATGGAGGAGGAGGGTCTGGGCCAGGTGGTGATGCCCGGGGTGGTGCCCAGCCTCTCCGAGACCCCGGGACGCATCACCAATCTCGGCCCCCGACTCGGCAACGCCACCTACGAGGTCATGCGCGAGCTGCTCGAACTGACCGCCGCCGAGATCACCGCCCTGCGCCAGCAGCGCATCATCTGATCCCATCGAATCGACAGCCTGACGAGAAACACCATGACCGACGCCCCCACCAACACCCTGCCGCTGGCCGGCATCCGCGTCATCGACGTCGCCACCGTGATCGCCGGACCATACTGCGCCACCATCCTCGGCGAATTTGGCGCCGAGGTGCTCAAGGTCGAACATCCACTCGGCGGCGACACCTGTCGCAACTTCGGTACCCCCTCGGGAACCGGCGATTCCCTGGTCTGGATCAGCGAGGGCCGCAACAAAAAGTCCGTCACCCTCGATCTGCGCCGCCCCGAGGGGGTGAGACTCTTCAAGGAACTGGTGGCCCAGAGCGACGTCGTGGTGGAGAACTTCCGTCCCGGCACCCTGGAAAAATGGGGTCTCGGCTGGGAGGTGCTGCGGGAGGTCAACCCCGGGCTCGTCATGCTGCGGATCTCGGGCTACGGGCAGAACGGCCCCTACAAGGATCGCCCCGGTTTCGCCCGGGTGGCCCACGCGGTGGGCGGTCTGACCTATCTGGCCGGGATGCCCAAGGGCACCCCGGTGACCGCCGGTTCCACCACCCTGGGCGATTATTTCACCGGACTTTACGGCTGTGTCGGCGTCTTGCTGGCGTTGCGCCACAAGGAGCGCACCGGGCGCGGCCAATACATCGACGCCGCCCTCTACGAATCCGTGTTCCGCTGCACCGACGAACTGGCACCGGCCTACGCCATGTACGGCACCGTCGAGGAGCGCCACGGGCCGCACATGAAGAGCGGCTGTCCCTATGGTCACTTCCCCACCAAGGACGGCAAATGGGTGGCCATCGCCTGCACCACCGACAAGTTGTTCGCCCGTCTCGCCGAGGCCATGGGCCGCCCGGAACTCGCCTCCCACAGCCTCTACGGCGAAAAAAAGACGCGGCTGGAAAACCGTCAGGACGTCAACGAGATCGTGCGCGACTGGTGCGGCTCCCTGCCCCGGGACGAGATACTGGCCAGATGCACCGCCAACGGGGCGCCGGTCGGACCGCTGAACAGCATCGCCGACATCTTCGGCGACCGCCAATTCCACGCCCGCCGCAACCTGGTGGCGATCGACGACGCCGATCGCGGCGAGACCTACATCGTCCCCAACGTCATCCCCCGGCTGTCCAAGACCCCGGGCCGCATCGCCCATCTGGGTCCCAGACTCGGCCAGCATACCGACGAGGTATTGCAGGATCTGCTCGGGCTCTCCGACCAGGAGCTGAACGAACTGCGCACCCAGCGGGTGATTTGATCCCCATCCCAGGCGAAGACGAGGAAAGACCCGATGAAACTACCGCTGCATTTCTACAAACCCCTGGCCATCGGCGCCCCGGCGCCCTTTCGCGAGTTGCCGGTGCGCCCGGAACGCATGATCCATTTTTTCCCACCCCAGGTGGAGAAGATCCGCGCCAAGGTCCCGGAGATGGCGAAACAGGTGGACGTGCTCTGCGGCAACCTGGAAGACGCCATCCCCATCGAGTCCAAGGCAGCGGCGCGGGCCGGTTTCATCGAGGTCGCCAGAACTATGGACTTGGGCACCACCTCGCTCTGGACCCGGGTCAACGCCCTCAACAGTCCCTGGTTCCTCGACGATGTGATGGAGATCCTCGGCGCCGTCGGCGACAAGGTCGACGTCATCATCCTGCCCAAGGTGGAAGGCCCCTGGGACATCCACTTCGTCGACCAGTTGTTGGCGCTGCTGGAAGCGCGCCATCACATCCACAAACCCATCCTCATCCATGCCCTGCTGGAGACCGCCCAGGGGGTGAAGAACGTCAACGAGATCGCCGCCGCCAGCCCACGGATGCACGGCATGAGTCTCGGACCGGCCGACCTCGCCGCCTCCCGCGGCATGAAGACCACCCGCGTCGGCGGAGGACACCCCTTCTACGGCGTGCTTTCCGACCCGGTAGCAGGAGAAAGCGAACGCCGCTTCGCCCAGCAGGACCTCTGGCATTACACCATCGCCCGCATGGTCGACGCCTGCATGGCCTGCGGCCTGCGCGCCTTTTACGGCCCCTTCGGCGATTTCCAGGACGAGGCCGGCTGCGAATCCCAGTTCCGTAATGCCTTCCTGCTCGGCTGTGCCGGCGCCTGGACCCTGCACCCGGGCCAGATCGCCATCGCCAAGCGGGTGTTCAGCCCGGACGTCAAGGAGGTGCTGTTCGCCAAACGTATCCTGGAGGCCATGCCGGACGGCACCGGCGCCGTCCTCATCGACGGCAAGATGCAGGACGACGCCACCTGGAAACAGGCCAAGGTGATCCTCGATCTGGCGCGTCTGGTGGCCCAACGTGATCCCGAATTGGCGCGGGCCTATGGGTTTTGAGGAGATGACAACGACCAGCAAAACCCAGATCGGCCACTTCTTCGAGGATTTCCGCGTCGGCCAGGAGATCCCCCACGCCACGCCACGAACCCTCACCGAAGGCGATGTTTCTCTCTACATCGCCCTCTATGGTTCACGCTTCGCCATCAACAGCTCGCTCGAATTCGCCCGCGCCCTCGGCCTGCCGAACGCCCCGGCGGACGATGCGCTGGTCTTCCATCTGGTACTCGGCAAGACGGTGCCCGATATCTCCCTCAACGCCATCGCCAATCTGGGTTATGCCTCGGGCCGCTTCGGCGTGCCCCTGTACCCGGGCGACACCCTGTCCGCCGCTTCCAGGGTGCTCGGACTCAGACAGAACAAGGACGCCAAGACCGGCGTGGTCTATGTGCGTTCGATTGGTCGCAATCAGCGGGGTGAGATGGTGCTCGACTATTGCCGCTGGGTCATGGTGCGCAAGCGTGATCCGGCGGCCCCGGCGCCCGAACCCCTGGTGCCGGAGTTCCCGGAGGCCGTGGCTGGGAGCGAGCTGAGCGTCCCGCCGCTACTCGATCTGCGCGGCTACGACCGAACCCTGGCCGGCAGCCCCTACCTCTGGGAGGACTACGAGGTCGGCGAACGGATCGACCATGTAGACGGCCTGACCATCGAGGAAGCCGACCACATGCTGGCCACCCGGCTCTATCAGAACACCGCCCGGGTCCACTTCAACCAGCATGCGGAAAAAGATGGGCGGTTTGGTCGCCGCATCGTCTACGGCGGCCACATCATCAGCCTGGCCAGGTCGCTGTCCTTCAACGGCCTGGGCAATGCTTTCAAGCTGGTGGCGATCAACGGCGGACGCCATGTCGCGCCGAGCTTCGCCGGTGACACCATCTATGCCTGGTCCGAAGTCCTCGACAAAACCACGCTACCGGGCCACGAGGATGTGGGGGTGCTACGGATCCGGACCGTCGCCACCAAGGATCGCCCCGGCCACGACTTCCCCTTCAAGGATGCCGAAGGTCGCTATGATCCGGCGGTAGTGCTGGACTTCGATTACCAGGTACTCATCCCCAGGCGGGGCGATGCCTAACCAAGAGCCGACCCACCCCGCGGGCGTGAAGCACTACAACCTCGACATCGAGAAACCCTCTCGTCGGCAGATGAAGGGGTGCCGGAAGCGGTCCTGGCCGGTGGAATCAGGCCATAGCCGGACGGGAATGGTCTTCTCGCCCAGACCGGGGATGGATTCGAGGAGCTCCCGTTGTCCTCGATGACCGGGGTCCCGGTTTTCGGGTCCACTTCAGCCGGCATGGAATCTGACAGGGCTCCCGGTTCAGGGTATCATGCGCGCCGCACATCGGCTCTCAAGTGAGGATGACATGGCCACCTATAGCACCAATGAATTCAAATCGGGTCTCAAAGTGATGCTGGACGGGGACCCATGCTCGATCATCGAAAACGAATTCGTCAAACCCGGCAAGGGACAGGCCTTCAACCGGGTCAAATTACGTAATCTCAAGACCGGACGGGTCAATGAGCGGACCTTCAAATCGGGCGACGTCCTGGAAGGTGCCGACGTGATCGAGACCCCCTTGCAGTATCTCTACAGCGACGGCGAGTATTGGCATTTCATGCATCAGGAAAGCTTCGAGCAATATACCGCGGATGCCACCGCCATGGGCGACGCCGCGAAATGGATCAAGGAACAGGACATCTGCACCATTACCCTGTGGAACAACTCGCCGCTGGCCATCGAGGCACCGAACTTCGTGGTGCTGGCGGTGACGGATACGGATCCCGGCCTCAAGGGCGATACTTCCAGCGGCGGCGGCAAACCGGCCACCATGGAAACCGGGGCCAGCGTCCGCGTACCCCTGTTCGTGCAGATCGGTGACAAGATCCGCATCGACACCCGCACCGGCGAGTACGTCTCCCGGGCCTGAGGCCACGACCGGCCGGTCCCGACCGGCCTGGCAACCGAGCGCCGATCCAACCGCCCTGCGGGCACGCGCTTGGTTGCTGGCCGAGATCCGCGACTTTTTTCGCCAAGCCGGGGTCATGGAGGTGGAGACCCAGCTCTGCGCCTCGGCGCCCACCCCGGACCCGACCCTGGCCAGCCTGCGCACCCGCTATCTCGGCCCCCTGTACCCCGGGGGCAAGACCCTCTATCTCCAGACCTCGCCGGAATTCGCCATGAAGCGCCTGCTGGCCGCCGGCAGCGGGCCCATCTATCAGATCTGTAAGGCCTTTCGCAACGGCGAGGCGGGGCGTTGGCACAATCCTGAATTCACCATCCTCGAATGGTATCGACCGGGTTGGGATCATCATGGATTGATGAGCGAGGTCGCCGCCCTGGCGCAGAGGATTCTGGGAGCGGATCGACCGGTGGAGAAACACAGCTATGGCGATCTCTTCGCCCAGTATCTTGGGCTGGATCCCCACGCGGCGGACTCCAGGGAGCTGCGTGCATGTGCCCTCGAACAGGGGTTGGCCGGGGTCGACGCACTCGATCTTACCGCCGGTGATTGGCTCGATCTTCTCTTGACGCAGTGCATCGAGCCCCGGCTTGGTCGCGAGGGACTCTGTTTCGTCTACGACTACCCGGCCACCAAGGCCTCCCTCGCCCGTATCAGGGCGGACTCACCCCCGGTGGCCGAGCGATTCGAACTCTATGTCCAGGGTATCGAGCTGGCCAACGGCTTCCATGAGTTGACCGATGCCCAGGAACAAAGACGGCGCTTCGCGCAGGAATCCGACTCCCGACGTCGAGCGGGCCAAGAGGTGCCGCCCCTGGACGAGCATTTTCTCGCCGCCCTCGAGGCTGGTCTGCCTTCATGCAGCGGGGTCGCCCTCGGGGTGGATCGGCTGCTGATGCTGGCCTTGGGCCGACAACGGATCGACGAGGTCATCGCCTTCCCGCTCGATCGCGCCTGAGCAGGCGTCGGCATGGGGATGCGAACCTACAAGCTGTTTGGAAACCCTCGCCTGCCGGGCCTCGAGCCGAAAGGCCCGATTTTCGTTCTCGTATTAGCAACAAATAAAGATAAAAAGCCTAGATTGTTCTCTTTATGAGAACGATAATCGCGAGCATCGGCCTTGGCCCCGAGGCGCGGAGGCTGTACCGAGACTTTCCAAACAGCTTCTTAGACTCAGCCCCGCAGCCAGGGGGCGGGCCCGAGGGAACCCCGCCAAGCGAAGGAAAAAGATGTCTCTCCGCCCACTCGGCCCAGGCTTTGGCCCTGGCGGAGTGTTGCCCCCGGGACCAAAGCCGGATCCCATTCGGCCATACCCGGCCCCAGCAGCAGGATGACGGTGGAACCCATATTGAAGCGTCCCAGTTCCGCCCCCCGTTCCAACTCCACCAGCGGCCGTTCCTGGGCGAAATCCCAGCGTCGTACCTGACGATAGGCCGGCGCTACCGGACCAGCCCAAACCGTGTCGATGCTGGCGACAAAGATGGCGCCGACCAGGATCACCGCCAGGGGACCAGCCTGGGTTTCAAACAGACAGACCACCCGCTCGTTGCGACTGAACAATCCGGGCACCCAGCGGGTAGTGATGGGATTGACGCTGAACAGACGCCCGGGGACATGGATCATGCGGCTCAGGGCGCCGCTCAATGGGGCGTGGACCCGATGATAATCCCGGGGCGACAGATAAATGGTGGCGAAGCGACCTCCCAGGAAGCGTTCCGCCCAGAGGCCGTCACCGCCGAGCAGTTCCAACAAGCTGTAATCCCGGCCCTTGGCCTGGAGCAGCCGCCCGGACCTGATATCTCCCAGCTCGCTCACCAGCCCGTCAGCCGGGCTCAGGATGGCCCGCGGGTCATCGCTCTGGGGACGGGCATCGGGGCGGAGTGCCCGGGTGAAGAAATCGTTGAAGGAGCGATAGGCGGCGGGGTCCGGATTGGCGGCCTCACTGAGATCGACGTCGTAGAGCCGGATCAGGGTGCGGATGAGCCGATCCTTCAGAACCCTCCATTCGCTCCGGGTCAGGCGGTACATCAGGCGGGAGAGCAGGTGATGGGGCAGGAGATATTGGGCGGCGACAAAAAGACGCTCAAGCCAGGCATGGACGGGGGTGGGAATCATGGTGGTGGTTCTCGGCTGGAAAGGTGGTGACTCTGATCCTGGGAGAGGCCCCTCCCCCGGCTCCGGGGTCAGTCTCCGAAGCGATCGGCCAGGGTTTTGAGATCAGCGGCGATGCCCTCGGCCGCTGACCAACCGCGGAAAACGGCGATCAGCTTGGCCCCCGGGTCGATCAGGAACAGGGGCGACTCCCCGTCCATCCGGGCACCCGGCTCCGCCTCTCCCGGATACCATGGCCGCAACCATTCGATCAGGGGTTCCGCGGCACCCCTCAGACCGACGAAGGCCGGAGGCAGGAAGGCGAATGGCGAGCGGAAGGCCTCGTCCGTGGTTTCGGACGGGTCCGTGGCGAGGAAGAGGAATCTGGTGTTCGCCTGCAACCCGGGCCGATCCGCCAGCCGGTTGTGCACCTGGACGAAGAGCGGCAGGACGGCGGCTTGATTCCGCGGGCAGCTCAGGCACCCCGGATAGAGCAAGCTCCAACGGCCCTTGAGATCGGCCTTGGAGAAGGGTGCCCCCCGCTGATCCAGGAGTTGGAACTCGGGCAGTTCGGGCGCCTCCGCGATCAAGCCGGCGCTGATCTGTTTCTGGAGTTGTTGCCGCGAAAAATCGTTGCCCCAGAAATAGCCCAGGACCAGGGCCGCCATGGCGGTGAGGGCCAAGCCGATTCTCTGCGCCAGGGTCCGCGGGGAGCGGCGTCCGCTCAGCATGCCGGTTCAGGAAGAGCCCCTGTCGGCGGGTCCCGCAACGCGGCCTGGGCCGCCTCCAAGGCAACGCCGGTGCGGATGGGGGCGGCGAGATCGGCGAGCACCTGTTCCAAGGCCCGGAGGCAGAGCCTGACATTTTCCATACGGCAACTCTGTCCCATCAGCCCGATGCGCCAGATCTTGCCGGCCAGGGGACCGATACCAGCGCCGATCTCCAGATTGAACTCGTTGAGCAGGCGGGAACGGACCAGGGCCTCATCGATCCCCTCGGGGACCAGGATGGCATTGAGTTGGGGCAGGCGTTCGGCCTCCTTGACCAGATAGGTCAACCCCATGGCCTCCAGACCGGCGCGCAGGGCCAGATGCAGGCGGCGATGCCGCGCCCAGGCCGCTTCCAGACCTTCCTCGCGCAGCATCAACAGGGCCTCGTGCAATCCATAGAGGGCGTTGATCGGCGCGGTGTGGTGATAGGTGCGTTTTTGCGCCGTGGCCCAATAGCCCATGACCAGATTCAGATCCAGAAACCAGCTCCGCACCTTGGTCTTACGGTTACTGATCTTGGCGCTGGCCCGCTCGTTGAAACTCACCGGCGACAGACCCGGGGTGCAGGAAAGGCACTTCTGGGAGCCGGCATAGACGGCGTCGATGCCCCAGTCATCCACCTTGAGGGGCGTGCCGCCGAGCGAGGTCACCGCATCAACGATGGTCAGGCAACCATGACGATGAGCCAGTTCGACCAGAGTCGCCACGTCGGACTCGGCGCCGGTCGAGGTCTCCGCCTGCACGAAGGCCAGGATCGCGGCCCCCGGATGGGTGACGAGGGCATCTTCCACCTTGGCCGGGTCCACCGCCCCACCCCAGTCGTCTTTGACCACCTGGGGAACACCGCCGCAACGTTCCACGTTCTCCAGCATGCGCCCGCCGAAGACGCCGTTGATGCAGACGATGACCTCGTCGCCGGGTTCGATCAGATTGGCGAAACAGGTCTCCATCCCCGCCGAGCCCGGCCCCGAGACCGGGGTGGTGAGTCGGTTCTCGGTTTGGAAGGCGTATTTGAGCAGCGCCTTGATCTCCTCCATCAGACCGATGAAGGCCGGATCCAGGTGGCCAATGGTTGGCCGCGCCATCGCCGCCAATACCCGTAGATGGACGTCCGCAGGCCCGGGGCCCATGAGAACTCGTGTGGGGGGACAAAAGGAATCAAATCTGGACACCGTCGGGGCTCCTCCAATACTGGCTGTGGCTCGATTAGCCAGGAAAAAACCTGAAAAGAGTATAGGGACAGCTTCCCTCAGCGTCATCAGCCGACGGCCAGGCCCATGGATACCCTATCTCCCGATCGCTATCCCCCGATGGGCCAGCCAGACCCCATCCTTCGGCTCCAAAGGAACCTTTGTTATACCAATTCTTATTAGGTTATCCATTATAGGCGGCCAAGAGGCGTAGGCTGGGTGTTAACCCATCGTTAGGCGAATTTGGCCTGGTCGGCAACGGCGTCGCGGTGTTGCTCGATCAGGCTCATCATGACCACCTCCGTATCAACCGTTTCGCCAAGCGCCTCATGGAGCGAATCCATCATCGGGTCGATGTGCCGACCGCCCCCGCCGCCCTACTCCTTCCTGCGTCCCACCTCGATCTTCGCCCCCGGGCTGTGGCCCCACACGGCGCCGTCGTACATGAGTTCGGCATAGGCGCCGGGTTGGGTGAATTGTCCCTGGGTAGCGGCCCGGGTGCGGAAGTAGAAGTCATAGCTCCCCTTCGGCAGGCTGTCGTAGTAGAAGGCCACCTGATCGTCGAGATAGGCGGCATAGGTCGGCGCCAGACTGAGCCGTCCCTTGGGCCTGGCCTCGGCGGGGGCGGTAGCGAGGTTGGGATTGAGTGGCTCCATAGCGGCAGCGAGAGGCACCACGACGGCGACGAAGTGCCTATCCTCCGGGTTGACCAGACGGACATGCTCTTCCACCACATCCCCAACCAGAAGCTTGACCTGGGTGCCTGGCTTCTCCAGGGCGATCCGCACCGGCGGACCCTCGGCTTGCTGACGCAGGATATCCCGGCTGATGACAAAACCCTGCATCGTGGCCGGGGCTTGGCTCCCCTCCTCCGCGGGCACCCAGCTCAATTCGGCGCGCAGGATCAGGGGACCCTGACCTTCGACCAGCATCGCCTTCGCCGGTCCGCCCTGGGTCTGCTGCAGCGTAGCCAAGGGGGCCTGGGGACCGATACCCAGGCGTTCCGGCGCCCCGGAGCTCTCGATCTGCACCGCCTGGGGCTGGGTATCGGCGATGCTGGGGTCGCCCAAAGCGGACAGGGCCAACAAGGCGGCGGCATTGGCCTGGGTATTACCCCAACCATCGCCCTGCCCCAGATTGACGAGGGCATCGACCAAGCGTTGCAGGCGTTCCTTGTCCCCGCGTGGTGCCAGGGCGCGGATCATCTCGCCCAGGGTGCGGGTCTCGCTGGGCAGGATGAGCCCATGACGCGGACGGCTCACATCCTTGAGACCGGCGTAGACCTCCCGCCCCTGGTGCAAGCGGGTGAGCACCCCCTGCCAGAGGGACTCGGCCAGGCGATCGCGCAGCACCTCCGCCCCGCTCTTGCCCAGGGTGAAGGCTTGCAATACCTGGGCCTTGGATTCCAGCGGCAGATATTCGGCGGCACGGACGAGTTCGGCGGCATAGCCCTCATCGAAACGGCCGACACGAGCCAGGGCGCGCAGGGCGGCGGCCCGCTCGGCGCGGGACTCGCCGTCGATGAAGTGGCTGTAGTCGGAGCGCAGCGTCTGCTCCAGTGTGCGAGTAAGACCGCTCAGCAACTTGTCATCCGGCGTGAGTCCGGCCTCCCTGGCCTCGGCCAGGAGTTCCAGGGTCCAGGCGGTGAGGCTTACATAACCTGGTCCACCGGGCCAATAGGCCACCAGACCATTGGGATCGAGGCTGGCCTTGACCGCCTCCAGGCTGGACTGGACCGCCCGCTTGGTAGCCTCATCGCCTCCACCAAGTTGCAGTGATTTACGAAAGCGGGCTAGGGCGAGATGGGCCCGGGCCAGGGCCAGGCGTTGCTCGTTGCAACCATAGGGATACTCAGCGAGGAAGCTGGAGGCCGCCGCCATGCGCACCAGGGCCGGGCGATCCGAGATCAGCAATGACCGCCGCACCGTACCCGGCCGGGCCTGGGTGCTCAACTCGGGGAGGGCGACCGGCTCACCGGGCGACAATTCGATCAAACGACGTTCGCTCTGGGGACGACGGTCGTCCCGCACCGGCAGCTTGACCTCGAAGGCATCCGCCGCGCCGTCCGCCTGGCGGTCGACCCGCGCCCGCACCAGCACCTGGCGTCCTTTCGGGCGGCCATCCTGGCCATACCCCGGCTGAGCCACCCGCACCGGCACCTCCAGGCGTTTTGGCTGATTGAGGGTCCAGTCGACCTCGGAACGGGCCGCTCCCTCGAGCTGGAGACCTTCGACCTCGAACCCGCCTGTCCCCGGGCCACCCGGCCCTTCCACCACCCGTCCGATGGCCGCCGCGAGGAAGCGATCGCCGGGACGCACGAATCTCGGCAAGGCGGCCTGGACGATGATCGGCAGACGCACCACCAGGGTGCCGGTGGCATAGCCAAAACGATCCGCTCCGCTCACCGCCTTGGCCCTGAGCTTGAAGTTGGTGAGGTTGTCGGGGAGTTTGACCTTGACCTTGGCGAGGCCGTCCGGCCCCACCTTGATGTTGGGATCGTAGAAAGGCACCGCCTGGAAATTGCGTCGCACCGTCTCCCGCTCCAGGGGCTCTTCCGGCTCGGCCTCGCCGTCACCGCCGGGGGCCTCGGCGAAGGGAAGGCGGCCAAAGGGCATGGCGCGGGTATCCCGGGCGTTCAGACGGGATTGCACCTCGGTGATGAAATCCGGCAGGGGGTCGAGGCGCTGCTCCTTGCCCAGGGACAGCACCGCCTGATCCACCAGCCAGAGGGTCACCTCTCCCGGAAGCGGCTTGCCCTCCGGGGTCTGGAGACGGATGGCAACCTCCACCACCCGACCGGGCAGGGAACGCTCGGGGTGTTCCAGACCGACCTCGATGCGGTTGGCCCGGGGAGCCACCTGGATCCAGGTGGTAGCACCGAGGGTGGCCGGTTTACCCAGATCCAGGGCGGTGGCCGGCAAGGGGCCGGTGTTCGGCAGACGTCCGCGCATGAGCAGGAAGTGCACCGGTAGACGCGGGGTCCAGCCGGGCTCGACCTTGAGTTCGAACACCGCGGTACCGCCCCGCACCGGCAACCAGGAATAACGATTGCCGGACGGGGTTTCCACCGCCACCAGGGCCTCGGCGTTCTGGAACGGGCTCTCCAGCACGAAGGTGGCGGTCTCACCCGGGTTATAGAGCTTTTTGTCGGTATCGACCTTGAATACCTTGCTGCTCGGCTTGGACCAGGCCACCGCCTGATCGCCGCCGGCAAAGAGGTCGAGACTCATCACCTGGGTGCGACCCAGCCGGTCCTGGGACTCGAGTTCCACCAGATAGACCCCGGCCTCGGCGATGGGCAACTTCAACTTCATGGGCTCGGCGGTACTCACCAGGTTGAGTTCCTGGACCTTCTCGTCCACCGTCTCGGTGACATAACGGGCGACCCCGTCGGAGAAGTCACTGACCCGCAGATGGGAGTGCCAGCGCCGATGCAACAGCCGCAGCTTGAACGCCTGCCCGGCGAGAGGTCGCTCGTCATGTCCCAGCACCAGTATCTCCGGCTCCAGCTCCTGGGCCCGCTCCAGATAACGGGGCAGTTTCAAGCCGAGGACGAAGGGCGGCAAAGCGAGAACACGCCTGGTGTTGGAGACGGTCTGGTCGTCCGCCCCGGTGAGGGTGGCTTCGACGAAATAACTCCTGGGCCGGGCGCTGGGATCGGCGGTGGGATCGATGCGGAGGCTGGAGGTCCCCTCGGCGTCGGTGACATCCGCCTGCTGCTGGGCGGCCTTGGCCTCGAAGCGCGCGTTGCGGGAGAAGCGGCTGTCCGAGGAGAAGAAAAAGCCTTCCCGGCCCTTGGGCTGCCAGGCATAGGGGAACTGGGTCACCCGCCAGGAGACGGGTCGACCGGCCACCCGTCCGCCGGCGTAATAGGTCGCGGTGAGCCCGACCTGGAAGTCCTTGTCCAGAGGCACCCGATCGGGGACATGGAGGTTCACCTCGAATTCCGGCACCCGGTAAGCCTCGACCCGGAAGGGCTGATCCGGCGAGCGCCAGGAACCGCCGCCCGGCGGCACACCTTCGACATGGGTATTGTACTCGCCGGTGGGGATGTCCTTCTCCTGAAAGACATGGAAGAAGCTGCCGGCTTCGTTAATGGTCAGCGGATAACGCCATTGCAGGCCGCCGGGCCCATCCACCACCAACGCCGGTTTTCCCAGGGCCAGGAGTCTGAACTCACCGTGGTGACGCTCGCGCAGATAGCCCTTGATGTAGACCTTGTCCTCCGGACGGTAGACCGGACGTTCGGTGAAGACATGGGCCAGATATTCGGGCCGTGGCACTCGGTAGCCCAGATCCTCGAAGGCCCATTGCAACCAGGTCGCGGAATCGGACGACCAGGCATTGTCGGCGAAAACCTCAGGCGACCGGCTGGGATCCAGGACCAGGACATCCCCGGCCTTCTCCACGCTGATGCGCAACACCCGGGCCTGGTGACCACGGCTCTGGAGACCCGGGGCACGCCAGGTGAAGCTGCCGTCGGCCAGGGTTGAGCCGGAGGCCAGGTTGACCCAGGCGTTTTCCTGTCCCCCTTCGACCCGGATCGAGGCGCCGGCGATTGGGGCCCCCGTCCGCAACGAGGTGACATAAAAACGCACGGCGTCCGGTTCCTCCATGGTGGTCAGGGAGAGGTCCGTGACCTGGGCCCGCAGCCAGAGACGTTCCGCGCCCTTGCCGAGGGCCCGCAGCCCGACGAGATAATGACCAGGGGCGTCGGGACCCGAGATGCGGGCCAGATGCTCGGCGATATCCAGCCCGAAACTCGCGGCCCCGCCCTGTCGGGTCAGGGGCAGATCCACCAGGGTGGACACCAGGGGGGTACCCAGGGCGTTGATCTGCTCCAGCAATTGCTGTTGGTTGATGGTGCCGACCGCGGTAAAGGGCACCGGCGTCTCTCCCGGCCCCGGCGGACGCTGGCTTTCGTCCTGGGTCAGAAAACGATCCGGGAAGGGCCAGAAGGAGCGATCCAGGGGATCGATACGATGAATGCGCAGATCCAGTCGCTCCTGGCCCCGGCCTTCGACCGGCAGTTGTTGCGGACCATGACGTTCCATCACCCCCTGGCCCTTGCCCCAATGCAGATAGGGAGAGCGGATGGGGAAATAGAAATAGAGTTCGCTTTCTCCCGCCATCTCCAAGGGCCGACCCTGGGTGTCCTTGAGGCCGCTACCCGGGGTAAGGAGCAACTGATAGAGGCTGTCCCATTTGAAATCGCCGCGGATCTCCAGAGTGTTCCCCGAGACCTGGAAGTCCAGTTTCTCCACCGGCGGAGAGAGATGCACCAGACTCCGCGCCGCCACCGCATCCACCGCCGCTGGTTGGGCGGAAAACTCCAGGGTCAACAGCCGTTCGCTATACCCCGCGTTGAGCGCTTGATCCCGTCCGTAGCGACTGCCGGCCAGCGCCACCGGATAGCGGTTGTAGCCGGAACCCATGCGCTGCACCCGGAAGGGAGCCGCGGTCGAGAAGCGGTACTCGGCGAAAAACCGCCCTTCGTCCTCGGCGGCGGAGAGGCGCAACCCCAGACTCACCTCCAGGCCGAAGGGGATGGGGGTGGCAAGTTCAAGCACATAACTCGCCGGGTCCGCCAGGGTGCGTCGCTCCAGTACCTTGACGCGAAAATCCTCGGCGCCCAGGGTGCGCACCTTTTCCTCCCCGAGACCGGGCAGCGGACGCAACTCGATCCGCACC
>Ga0268298_10002559_pt1 | contig 19772 bp, 14 predicted proteins | sample WWTPWeurt_MetaG_FD_194462 | JGI IMG/M metagenome (GOLD analysis project Ga0268298, IMG submission 194462) | Activated sludge microbial communities from WWTP in Nijmegen, Gelderland, Netherland - WWTP Weurt | ecosystem: Engineered > WWTP > Aerobic digester > Activated sludge | place...
ACCCGAACCCGCCGTGGGCGCTGCGCGCTCGAGCACGGTGGAGTCGTCGGCCACGCGACGCGCGCGTGCGCGCGCCGCCGGCCTGCCGCGCGGCGCCTTCGATGCCGGCCCGCGGCCGGAACGCCCGGTCGCCCTGGACGCCTTGGCGCTCGTCATGTCTCCCCCGATCGATCCGGACTTCGCGCCGAGCGTCGCCGCGCCCTTGCGAGTCCCGCCAGCATCCCCCTGCAACGCCCGATCATTATGCCCCGCGATTCGATCCGCGCACAATATTGGCCATCGCTTGCGCGGACCTTACGTGCCCGAGCTCGAATGTACGACGGCGCACGCGTTCGGCACCGTTCCCGACGCGCCGCGCGACATCGGGGTTGTCCCCAATCGGCACGCGTTCCGCGCGTCAGGCGCCCGGCCGCGTCGCGCCGTCGATCCAGATCAGGGACGCCATCCTGCCGGTGACCCGGTCGCGCCGGAACGAGTAGAAGCGTTCGGCGTCCGAGTACGTGCACTCGCCGCCGCCGTGAACGTCGACGACGCCGCACGCGCCGAGACGCTGTCGCGCGAGTTCGAAGAGATCCGCGAAGTGCTTGCCGGGTGCGGGCCCCGGCGCGAACGCCCGGCGCGCCGACGGCCGGGCGTCGGCGAACGCGTGCAGGACGTCGTCGCCGACCTCGAAGTGCCCGGGCCCGATCGCGGGACCGAGCCACGCGACCCAGTGCGCCGCGCCCTCGACCCGCCGCGCGAGCCGCTCGAGCGTGCGCTCGACGATGCCGGCGGAGAGTCCGCGCCAGCCGGCGTGCGCGATCCCGACCGCACGCCCGTCGCGATCGGCGATCAGCACCGGCAGGCAATCCGCGGTGAGCACCGCCAGCACGACGCCGGGCGTCGCGCTCACCGCGGCGTCGGCGCGCGGCGGGATCCCCGCGCCGGGAACGTGATCGGCGTCGACGACCTCGGTGCCGTGCACCTGGTCGAGCCAGTGCGGTTCCGACGGCAGCCACGCTCGCAGGCGCGCGCGATTGAGCGCGACGTCGCCCGGCGCGTCGCCGCACGCGGCGCCGAGATTGAACCCGCCGCGCGCGCCGCCCGCCAGGCCGTGAGGGCCGCGGCTCACGCCGCCGCGGCGCGTGGTGCACAGCGCGCGCACCGGGCCCGCGAGCGTCCAGTCGGGCACGATCACGTCGCCGCGCTCGCGCTCAGGTTCGGATCCGGGCATCGAGGTCATCGCACACGCTTCGGAGATCCAGTCCCAGCGATTGTGCCAGCGCCCGAAGATCCGCCGGCGGGACGCTGACCCAGCGGCGCGCGCCGCCGTCGACCGGGTGCGCGAGCGCGAGGCGCCACGCGTGCAGCGCCTGGCGCGCGATCAGCGTCGTGCGACCGCCGTAGAGCGCGTCTCCCAGCAGCGGGTGCCCCAGGTGGCGCATGTGCACGCGGATCTGGTGCGTGCGGCCGGTCTCGAGTCGGCACTCGACGAGCGAGACGTCACCGTCCGCGCTGCCGGCGACCGCGATCCGCGTGAAGTGCGTGCGCGCGAGCCGCCCGGCGTCGGCGCCGACCACCGCCATTCGGGTGCGCTGCAGCGGATCGCGTCCGATCGGCGCGTCGACGCACCCGGCGTCGGGCGCCCGCCCGTGCACGAGCGCCAGGTAGCGGCGCGAGACCGTGCGCCGCGACAGCTGCCCGACCAGCGAGGCCAGCGACGCCTCGCTGCACGCGACGACCACCAGCCCGCTGGTGTCCTTGTCGAGCCGGTGGACGATGCCGGCGCGCGGGAGCGCCGCGAGCGCGGGGCGGTGGTGCAGGAGCCCGTTGAGCAGCGTGCCGCGCCAGTTGCCCGCCCCCGGGTGCATCACGAGGCCGGCGGGCTTGTCGATCACGACGAGGTCGGCGTCCTCGTCGACGATCGCCAGCGGCACGTCGTCGGGCTCGAACGCGCGATCCGCGTCGCGCGGCAGGGGCTGCACGTGGAGGCGCTCGATGCCCGACAGCCGCGTGCTGCGGGTGAGCGGGCGCTCGTCGCACCAGACCGCACCGAGCGCGATCCAGTGCTGGATCCGCGAGCGGGACGCCCCTGCGACCCGGCCGGCGAGCGCGGCGGCGAGGAATCGATCGAGGCGCTCGCCCGCGCCGGCGCGAGCGTCGAGCTCGATCGCGGGCACGCCGTCCGCGACCGCGTCGGCCGCGTCCGCGAGGCCGTCGTCGGGCTCCGGGACCTGCGTGCCCCCTTCGCTATAATCGTGTCGACTCAGGGAAAACTCGCGATGCGATCGATGACACCGTGGATGACGTGGGCGCACCGGCTCGCCGTGGCGCTGGCGGTGCTCGTGCTCGCCGCGTGCGGGGCGCCCGAGGTTCGAGACCCGACGCTCGGCTGGACGGCGGAGAAATTATATGCAGACGCCAAGGAGGAGATGGAGGCCGGCCGCTGGGGCACCGCCGTCAAGCAGCTCGAGAAGATCGAGTCGCGCTATCCGTTCGGGCGCTGGGCGCAGCAGGCGCAGATCGACATCGCCTACGTGCACTACAAGGAAAACGACCGCGCGCTCGCGCTGGCCGCGACCGATCGCTTCCTCAAGCTCTACCCGAGCCACCCGGCGCTCGACTACGTCTACTACCTGCGCGGGCTGATCAATTTCAACGAGCAGCAGGGCTGGCTCGCGAGCCTGGGCGGACAGGATCTCTCCGAGCGTGACCTGCAGGCCGCGCGCGAGGCGTTCGACGCTTTCAAGGAGGTCGTCGCCCGCTTCCCCGAAAGCCGCTACGCGCCGGATGCCGAGGCCCGGATGAAGTACCTCGTCAACGCGATGGCGTCCGGCGAAGTCCACATCGCGCGCTACTATTTCCGGCGCGGCGCCTACGTCGCGGCCGCGAATCGCGCGCAGGGCGCGATCCGGCAGTATCCGCAGGCGCCGGCGATCGAGGAAGCGCTCTACCTCCTGATGGCGTCCTACGACAAGCTCGGTCTCGACGAACTCCGCGGCGACACCGAGCGCGTGCTGCGGCGCAATTTCCCGAGCAGCCGCTACCTTTCGCTGGAGGCCGCCGCCGAGCGGCGCTGGTGGCAGGTCTGGCGCTGAGCGGCGCCGGTCACGCGCTCTCGCGGGCGGCGGCGTCGTCGGCGCGCGCGACGAATGCGAGCACCTCCTCGAGCGAGCGCGTGCGCCTGAACGGCGGCAGGCTTCGCAGCAGCGTGCGTCCATAGGGCTTGTCGGCGAGCCGGACGTCGCACACCATCAGCACGCCGTGGTCGCGCTCGGAGCGGATCAGCCGCCCCGCGCCCTGCTTGAGCGCCATCGCGGCGGCGGTGAGCTGCAGAGTGCGGAACGGGTCTTCGCCGGCGCGCCGCGCGGCGTCGCTGCGCGCGCGCAGCACCGGGTCGTCGGGCGGCGCGAAAGGCAGCTTGTCGATGACGACGAGCGAGAGCTGCTGGCCGGGAACGTCGACACCTTCCCAGAAGCTCGCGCTGCCGATCAGCACCGGCGCGGATTCGCGCCGGAATCGCTCCAGCAGTTCGGCCCGCGAGCCCTCGCCCTGAACGAGCAGGTGCATCGGCATCGGCGCGTGCGCCAGCGCGTCGCGCATCCGCGTCGCGAGCTGCTCGACCATCCGCAGCGTCGTGCACAGCACGAACGCGCGCCCGCGATTGGCGCACACCAGCGGCCAGCTCGCTTCGAACACGCGCCGGGCGAAGTCGGGCCCCGACGGCTCGCCGAGCCCTTGCGGCACGTACAGCAGCGCCTGCGACGCGAAGTCGAAGGGGCTCGGCCACACCAGCCTGCGTGCATCGTCGAGCCCGATCGCACGCGCGAAATGATCGAGCGCGCCGCCCACCGCCAGCGTCGCGGAGACGAACACCCACGCGCGCGGCCGCGCGTCGCGGTGTCGACGGAACACCCGCGCGACCGACAGCGGCGTGGCGTGCAGCGTCACGCCCGACGCGTGAACCTCGGCCCACACGACGGTGTCGCCGGGGCCTTCGGCATCGGGAGCGCTCGCGATCGCGCCGCCCGCATCACCTGCGCCGCCCGCATCACCTGCGCCGCCCGCATCACCTGCGCCGCCCGCATCACCTGCGCCGCCTGCGCCGCCCGCGCCGCCCGCATCGCCCGCATCGCCCGCATCGCCGCCGGCGGCGGTCGCGCCGTCCCCGCACGCCGCCGCGAGCCAACGCCGCATCAGCAGCACGAGCTCGGCCCCGCGCAACGCGCAGCGCTGGACTTCCCGGCCACGTTCGGCGGCACGGTCGAGCACGCCGCGGACGGACTCGACCGAATCGACGCACGAACGCAGCGCCGCGACCAGCGCCGGGCGCGCGCACGCCGCCGCGGCGTCGATGCGTCCCGGCGACCCGGTCTGCAGGCGCAGCGCTCGCACGCTCTGCTCGAGCGCGCGCGACAGCGAGATCCAGTCGGCGGCGTCAGCGGCCTCCGCGAGCCCCGCGCGCATGAGGTCGCGCGCGAACTCGACTAGCTGGCGCGTCGAGACCGACTGCCCGAAGAACTGCGTCGCCACCTCGGGCAGCTGGTGCGCCTCGTCGAAGATCAGCGTGTCCGTGGTCGGCAGCAGCTCCGACACCCCTTCGTCGCGCAGCGCGAGGTCCGCGCACAGCAGATGGTGGTTGACGACGATGACGTCGGCGCGCTGCGCGGCCTGGCGAGCCTTGAAGACGAAGCAACGCGCCAGCTCCGGGCATTCCTGGCCGAGGCAGTTTTCGCGCGTCGAGGTGGCCATCGACCACGCGGGGGCCTCCTCGCCGACGCTCTCGAGCTCGGCGCGGTCGCCGCTGTCGGTGATCACTGCGAAGCGCTCGATGCGGCGCAGGTCGGCGATGTCCTCGCGGCGCGCGAACCGCCCCTCGGCGAGGTTTCGCTTCAGGTGCAGCCAGCAGACGTAGTTCGAGCGCCCCTTGAGGAGCGCGACGTCCGCCCGCACGCCGAGCGCGCGTGCGATCTCGGGGACGTCGCGCGCGTAGAGCTGGTCCTGGAGGTTGCGCGTGCCGGTGGAGACCAGGACCCGCCCGCCCGACAGCAGCGCGGGCACCAGGTACGCGAAGGTCTTGCCGGTGCCGGTGCCGGCTTCGGCGATCAGCGCGGCGCAGTCGGCGATCGCGTCGGCAATGGCGCGCCCGAGGCCGAGCTGGCCCTCGCGCACCACGTATCCGGCGTGCTCGCGGGCCAGCTCACCGTCCGGCCCCAGGGCCCGGACGACCGCATCGGCCAGCGGCGCGCCCCCGCCGTCAGCGGGGGCCAACGCGCGTGCGGCGAACGAAATGCGGTCGCACCGAACCTCGCGCGGTCACGCCGGGACGTCGGGCACCAGCTGCATCTGAAGCAGCATGATGGTGTCCTTGATCTGGAGCTTCCGCTTCTTCAGCCGCCGCAATTGCAGCTCGTCGAAGTGGGACTGCTCGCCGATCGCATTGATCATCGCGTCGAGCCCGCGATGCTCGAGATGCAGTTCCGCGATACGCCGCTTGATGGCTTCCATATCTCTCATGGTCGAGTGTCGGCCGCCGGCGGATGAGCGGCCGTATGGTCGGGATTCACCGATGAAATAATAGTCCGCACGATGCGAGAGGTACAGTCCGACGCGCAGCTTCGGCTGCTCGGTTGCACCGCCCAGCACCGCGGCGATCGTGCGGAGCAGCAGGACCGGGTCGCCGTCCTGGCTTCGGCCCGGGCGCCCCGCTGCGCGCTGGGAGTGCTCGCCGACGGTGTCGGGGGCTGCGCCGGCGGGGCGCTGGCCGCCGAGAACGTCGTGCGCACGAGCGCCCGCCGCTTCGACGACTTCGCCCCCGGCGACGACGCCGGCGCCTTCTTCCTGGGCCTGGTCGACGAGCTCAACACGGTGCTGCACGTCGCCGGCGCGACCGCCGGCCTGAGCCCGCACAGCACCTTCGCCGCGATCCTGGTGCAGCCGGATCGGGTCGACTGGTGCCACGTGGGCGACAGCCGCGTTTACCACGTCCGGGACGGACGGCTATTGCACTGCACCATCGACCATTCGGTCGCCGGATCCCTCGGCAAGACCCTGGACGGCGCGGGGGTGCTTCACCCCGCCGGCTTCGCCGCCGGAACGCTCACGGACGCGCTCGGAACACGCCGCGCACCCCACGCCACGCTGGGCGGCATGCGCGAGCCGCGTGCCGGCGACACCTTCCTGCTGTGCTCGGACGGATTGTGGAACCCGCTCGCGCCCGACGAGATCGCCCGCGAGCTCGCCGGCCGCGCGCCGCGCGCCGCCGCCGAGCGCCTGGTCGAGACCGCGCGCGCGCGGGCCGGCGGACGCGGCGACAACTGCTCGCTCGTCCTGCTGAGCGTCACTTCGACGCCGGCGGCGACGGCTGGGCATCCTGCCGCCTCTGCGCCGCTTCGGCCCGCTCCTTCTGACGACGGATCCGCTCGCGCTCGCGCGCCTCGTGCTGCCTGAGCTTTTCCGCGTACGCGGCGGAGTTCGCGCTCGCCTGCGCGGCTCGGCGCTCGGCCTCCTGGCGCCGGGCCTCGTGCGCCGCGTTCCTCTCCTGCTGCTGGCGCTCGCGCTCGCCCGCCTGCGCAGCGCGCGCGGCATCGTCTTCGGCACGCTGCCGGGCCTGCGCCTGGGCTTCGCGCACGTGCGCTTCGCGAGACTGTGCCGAAGCCTCGCGGCGCTCCGTGTCCCGGGCCTGGGCACGCGCGCGCTCGTCGGCACGGGCCGCCTCCTGTTCGCTCGTGCGGCGGGCGTCGGCCGCCCGCAGCACGGCCCGCGCGGCGATCTCGATCTCCCGGATGCGCTTTTCCGCCGCGCGTCGTTCGGCCGACAGGTCCGCGAGACAGGCGTTGACCAGCACCCGGTCGTAACACTCGCGCTCGCGCGCGTTCCAGCGCCGCCCGAGGATCTCGCGCTCGCGGGCCGCGGCGTCGAGCGCCTCGTTCGCGTGCGCGACGTCGCGCAGGCGCCCGGGGTCGAATTCCGCGAGCGGCAGCGGAGCCGGCGCGCACTGCGCACCGGGCGAGACCAGCGCCGCGCAGACGCCCAGTGCCAGCAGGCCCACCCGAAAAAGGCGCAGGCCCGCCGCGCCCGGCCCGGGGCCGGCCGACGACGCGCGGACGGGACGCCGGGTCACGACGGCCGGTCCGCGCGCGGCGAAAGGGGATCGGCGGCGTTACCGGCCGCGCCGACCTCACCGGCGGCTGCGGCGGCAGCGGCGGCTGCGTCCGCGCCCGCTCCGTCCCTCGCGAACGCGCCCGGGAAATACCGGCGCGTGAGGTCGCTCGCGTGGATCGGCGGAGCCGCGTCGACGTGGGGCCGGAAGCGCCGCCACTCACGCACCCAGAAGACGTCGTCGCACAGCGTGCGCATGGCGATCGTCTCGCGGTCCCCGATCAGCGCCCCCTGCACGCGCAGGCCGAGCGCGGACTTCGCGCGCTCGAGCCGCTCGCGCAACGCCGGCGGCGCGCCGAATTCGCCGTCGGTCGCGATCAGGAGGTCGGCCTCGCGCCACTGCTTCGTCGCGACCGCGTCGATCGCGCGCTCGAACGGCTCGCAGACGTCGGTCCCGCCGTGGAAGCTCTCGCCGAGGAAGCGCGCGACCGCGAGCACGCCGTCGAGCCGCAGCGAGAGGTCGAGCACCGCGAGGTCGCCCGGCCCGCTGAACGCGTAGAGCATGCACGCGCGGCGCTCGGCCGCCGCCACCCGCATCGCCTCGAGGACCACGGCCTTCGCGATCAGCTCGGGGGCGCCCGACATCGACGACGAGGTGTCGACGCACAGGATCATCGGACCCGCGACCGTCACCGGACGCGGACGGGGCGCCGGCGCGCGCGGCGGTCCGGGCTCGCGCACCCACGTCGTCTCGCGCCAGAACTGGCGATGCTGGTAGGTGAGCAGCGTCTGCTCCGCGAGCTTCGCCGCGAGCAGACGCCGCCGCCGGCGCAGCAGGATCGCCTCGCTCGCGAGCATGCGGCCGAAGTCCCCGGAGCGCCGGATGCCCTCGGTCTCGAGGGGAACGCCCGGCATCTCGACGTCGCGCGTGCGCCTCACCCACTCGGGCTCGGCCGGGCCGGCCTGCGTGCCGGCGACCTCGGTGAGCGCCTCGTCGGGAACCGGCCGCGCGCGCCCGAGACGGCGAATCACCGCGGCGAGCCCCGGCAGGTGCGCGATGCGCTCGCGCGCCGCGAGCACGCCCTGCCACGACTCGGACTGCAGCAGCCCGCGGATCTCGCTCCAGCGCGCGAAGTTGGCGACGCCGTCGAGCGACTCGAACACGCGCAGGATCTCGCGCAGCGACTCGTTGCGCTCCTCCCAGTCGCCGGCGAACTCGCGGGCACAGTGCTCGATCGCACCCGCACGGGGCATCCTCGCTTCGAACCACGCGATGCGGTCCAGGTGCCAGAGCAGGCTGCGCAGCACCTGCTCGGTCACCTCCTCGTGGGCGCGCGCGAGCGCCGCGAGCCCGAGCGCGTCGCACGGCGCGCGAAAAGCCGCGCGTACCTGTGCGTCGGGCCAGGCGTCGGCGTCCTCGAACGGCGGCGCGCCGGCGAGCAGCCGCGCGCGCATTCGATCGAGCGCCGCGAGCCGCTCGACCGGCTCGCCCTGGGTGTTCACGATCGCGGGCAGCCACAGTCGCCGCCCGAGGCGATCGAGCGGCGCGAACCGCGCTTCGAGCGCGCGCGGATCGAAGCCGGCGTTCACGCGACGACCTCGACCGGTTCCGGCGGGATCCCGTCGTCGACGTCGGCCAGCGGGAGCGCCGCGTATTCGTCGCGCACCCGCTGCAGGTCCGCGCGCTGCGCGAGCACCTTCGCGAGGTTGGACGCGAAGGTCGCTCGCACCCGATCGCGGAACGGCGCCGCCACCCAGAGGTTCGCGGCCAGCGCCGCGACGACGGCGTCCGACTGCCGGTTCGCATCCGCCGCGAACGCGTCGACCCGCGCGAGCACCGCGTCGATCTGCGCCATGCGCGCCCGGAGGTGGGTCGCGCTGAAGCGCTTGCGCCGGCTGAATGCGGACATCCGCGGCGCGGCGCCCGACATCGCGTCGGCGTCGGCGCCGGCCACGCGCTGCACCAGCGCGAGCTTGCCGGAGTCGTCGAACGCGAGTTCGGTTGCGCTGCGCTCGAGTTCGATCTGCTTCTCGAACGCCTGCACGACGCGCGCCAGCCGCTCGGGCGTGACCTCCTGTCCCGCGCCCAGGCGCTCGGCGAACCAGCCCTCGACGCGCGCCGCCTGCGCCGAGTTCTCGCACACCAGGAACTGCGCGATCCACAGGTCGTCGAGCGCGACCGCGTCGCGGCCGTTCGCGGCGGCGGCCACCCGCAACGCGCGCACGATCCGCACCCAGCGACGGTCCGACACCGGCATCGCCTCGCCGCGCGCGAACGCGCGCAGCTCGCGCAGCGCCGCCACGATCTCGCCGGGCACGCGCACCGCCCCCGCGGCCGCCTGCTCGGCGGCCAGGGCGCCGACGTCGAGCGCCGCGCCCCCGCCGCGCGCCGGCCCGCCGGCGTCGAGGAGCCGCTCGAAGCCGTCGTCGGACACGGGCGCGACCGCGCAACGGAACAGGAAGCGGTCGAAGAACGCCCGCAGCGTCTCGTCGTCCGGCACCTCGTTGCTGGCCGCGACCACCGTCACCAGCGGCGCCGCGATGCGCGCGGCGCCCTGGTCGAACTCGCGCTCGTTGAGCAGCGTCAGCAGCGCGTTGAGGATCGCCGAGTTCGCCTTGAAGACCTCGTCGAGGAATGCGATCGACGCGGTCGGCAGGTAGCCGTCGATGTCGCGCTCGTAGCGGCCGGCGTCGAGCGCCGCGAGCGACAGCGGGCCGAACAGCTCCTCGGGCACCGTGAAGCGCGTGAGCAGGCGCTCGAAGTAGCGCCCGCCGATCACGCGGTGCAGGCGCCGCGCGAGCTCGCTCTTGGCGGTGCCGGGCGGGCCGACGAACAGCACGTGCTCGCCGCACAGCGCCGCGAGCACCAGGCAGCGCGCCTGCGCGTCTCGCTCGACGAGCCCCTCGGAGACGTCGGCGATCACGCGCTCGATCGTGCGCCGATCGGGCAGTCTCGCGCCGGTGGCCGATTGCATCAGGACGCCCTCCTCGAAGAGCCGGCCGCGGTCATCGCAGCCCCTGCGAAACGCCTCGGCGCGGCGCCTCGAGGTACTCGCGCGACTGCATCTCGACGATGCGACTCACGGTGCGGTGGAACTCCCCCGCCATCGCGCCCGAGGTGTACAGCTCCTCGGGCGGGCACTCGGCCGACATCAGCAGCTTCACCCGCTGATCGTAGAACACGTCGACCAGCCAGACGAAACGGCGCGCCTCCGAGGCCATCGCCGCGCTCATGCGCGGCACTTCGGACAGGATCACCGTGTGGAACTGCTGCGCGATCTCGAGGTAGTCGTTCTGCGAGCGCGGCCCGCCGCACAGCGTGCGGAAGTCGAACCAGACCGCGCCGCCGGCACGGCGAAGCGCGCGGATCTCGCGGTTCTCGATCATCAGGCGCGGGTCCTCGTCGCGCGCGTCGGCGAGCGCGGCGAAGTCGGCGCGCAACGCCGCGTCGGCCGCCGCGCCCAGCGGCGTGAGGTAGGCCTTGACCGACTGCATCGACAGGCGCCGGTAGTCGACGCCGGCGTCCACGTTCAGCACGTCGAGGTTCGCCTTCAGGATCGCGATCGCGGGCAGCACGCGGTCGCGGTGCAGCCCGTCCGGATACAGCCCGTCGGGGTGGTAGTTCGACGTGATCACGAAGGTCACGCCGTGCTCGAACAGCCCGCGCATCAGCCGCTCGAGGATCATCGCGTCGGCGATGTCGGCGACGTGGAACTCGTCGAAGCACACGAGCCGGTAGCGGCGCGCGACGCGGCGCGCGACCTCGTCGAGCGGGTTCGCCGTGCCCTTGAGCTCGTCGAGCTCGCGGTGCACGCCGCGCATGAACTCGTGGAAGTGCAGCCGCGTCTTGCGCACGACCGGCACCGCGCCGTAGAAGCAGTCCATCAGGAAGCTCTTGCCGCGCCCGACTCCGCCGTACAGCCACACCCCGCGCGGGATCTCCGGGCGGTTGATCAGCTTCTTCAGCCGGTTCGAGCGCCGCGCCTTGAAGTCGGCCAGCTCGTCGCGCATCCGCTGCAGGCGCTCGACCGCGGCCTGCTGCGCCGCGTCGGCCCGGAAGCCGCGCGCCTGCAGCGCGGCCCGGTAGCTCTCGACGACGCTCACATGTTCAGCGCACGCTTGTCGCTGGCCAGCGCGGCTTCGCGCATCACCTCCGACATCGACGGGTGCGGGTGGCAGATGCGGCCGATGTCCTCGGCCGAGGCACGGAACTCCATCGCGACCGCCGCCTCGGCGATCAGGTCGGACGCGCTCGCGGCGACGATGTGAACGCCCAGGATCTCGTCGGTCTTCGCGTCGGCGAGCACCTTGACGAAGCCGTCGGCCGCGCCCATCCCGAGCGCGCGGCCGTTGACCGCGAACGGGAACTGCCCCGCCTTGTACTCGACGCCCGCGGCCTTCAGCTGCTGCTCGGTGCGGCCGACCCAGGCGATCTCGGGCGACGTGTAGACCACCCACGGGATGCAGTTGTAGTCGATGTGAGGCTTCTGCCCGGCGATGATCTCGGCGACCATCACGCCCTCGTCCTCACCCTTGTGCGCGAGCATCGGCCCGCGCACGACGTCGCCGATCGCGTAGACGCCGGGCAGCGCACTGCGGCAGTGGTCGTCGACCGGGATGAACCCGCGCGCGTCGGGCGCGAGGCCCACCGCGTCCAGGCCCAGGCCGTCGGTGTTCGGCACGCGCCCCACGGCCACGATCAGCTTGTCGACCTCGATCGCCTTCGCCTCGCCCTTCGCGTCCGTGTAGGCGACCGACACGCCCGCGCCGCCCGCCTTCACCGCGCTCACCTTCGCGCCGAGCTGGATGTCCAGGCCCTGCTTCGTGAAGATCTTCCAGCACTCCCTGGAGACCGCGGCGTCGGCCGCGGCGAGGAAGTCGGGCAGCGCCTCGAGCACCGTCACCTTCGCGCCGAGCCGGCGCCAGACCGAGCCCAGCTCCAGCCCGATCACGCCCGCGCCGATCACGCCCAGGCGCGCGGGCACCGCGTCGAACGCGAGCGCGCCCTCGTTGTCGCACACCGAGACGTTGTCGATCTCGACGCCCGGCAGCGTGCGCGTCTTCGAGCCGGTCGCGATGACGACGTTCTTCGCGTCGACCGTCACCGGGTCGCCCTCGCCCGAGATCTCCAGCGAGTACATGCCCGCGTTCGCGCCGACGAAGCGCGCGTGCCCCTTCAGCCAGGTGATCTTGTTCTTGCGGAACAGGAACTCGATCCCCTTGGTCATCTTGGTGACGATCGCGTCCTTGCGCGCGACCATCTTCGCGACGTCGAGCGCGACGCCCTTCACCGAGATGCCGTGCTCGCCCAGGTGGTGCGCGGCGTTCTCGTACTCCTCGGACGACGCGAGCAGCGCCTTCGACGGGATGCACCCCACGTTCAGGCAGGTGCCGCCGAGCGCGAGCTCGCCCTTCGGGTTGCGCCACTTCTCGGCGACCGCGACCTTGAACCCCAGCTGCGCCGCGCGGATCGCGGACACGTAGCCCGCGGGCCCCGCGCCGATGACGACGACGTCGAATCTCTCAGCCATTTCGTGTGCTCCGTGCGGGCGATCAGAGGTCGAGCAGCAGGCGCGCGGGATCCTCCAGCGCCTCCTTGATCGCCACCAGGAACAGCACCGCCTCGCGACCGTCGATGATCCGGTGGTCGTACGACAGCGCCAGGTAGTTCATCGGGCGGATCACGATCTGCCCGTTCTCGACCACCGGCCGGTCCTTGGTCGCGTGGATTCCGAGGATCGCCGACTGCGGCGGGTTGATGATCGGCGTCGAGAGCATCGAGCCGAACACGCCGCCGTTGGAGATGGAGAAGGTGCCGCCGGTGAGCTCCTCGATGCCGAGCTTGCCGTCGCCGGCGCGCTTGCCGAAGTCGCCGATCGTCTTCTCGATCTGGCCGAAAGTGAGCTGGTCCGCGTTGCGGATCACCGGCACGACGAGCCCGCGCGGCGAGCCCACCGCGACGCCGATGTCGAAGTAGCCGTGGTAGACGATGTCGTTGCCGTCGACCGACGCGTTGACGACCGGGTACTTCTTCAGCGCGTGCACCGCCGCCTTCACGAAGAACGACATGAAGCCCAGGCGCGCGCCGTGCTCCTTCTCGAAGCGGTCCTGGTACTTCTTGCGCAGGTCCATCACCGGCTGCATGTTCAGCTCGTTGAACGTGGTGAGGATCGCGTTCGTCGCCTGCGACTGCAGCAGGCGCTCGGCCACGCGCTGGCGCAGCCGCGACATCGCGACGCGCTGCTCGGGGCGCCCCTCGAGCAGCTTGGCGGAGTCGATCGGCGCCTTCACCTGCGGCAGGCCGCTCGCGGGCACGCCCGTCGGGATCGCCGGCGCGGGACGCGCGGCGGGCGCCGGCGCCGCGGCCGGCGCGCTCGGCGCCACCGCCGAGGGCGCGGGCGCGGCCGCGCCGCCCCCCGCGAGCGCCGAGAGCACGTCGCCTTTCGTGATGCGACCGTCGCGGCCGGTGCCCGGCACCTGCGCGGTGCCCAGGCTGTGCTCGGCCATCAGCTTGGCCGCGGCCGGCATCGCGATGTCGCCCTTCATGCCGGAAGGCTGCGGGGCGGGCGACGCGCCCGACCCCGGCGACGGCATCTCGGCCGCCGGCGCGCTCGCCGGCGCGGGCGCGGGTGCGGGCGCCGCCACGGCCCCGGCCTTCGCTTCGGTGTCGATGACCGCGATCACCTCGCCGGCGACGACGGTCGCGCCGTCCTCCTTCAGGACCTGCGTGATCACCCCGGCGCCCGGCGCCGGCAGCTCGAGCACGACCTTGTCGGTCTCGATGTCGATCAGGTTCTCGTCGCGGTCGACCGCCTCGCCCGCCTTCTTGTGCCACTGCAGCAGCGTGGCCTCGGCCACGGACTCGGACAGCTGCGGGACCTTCACTTCGATCAGTGCCATTTTCCTATCGCTCCGGATGCGCCCGCGGGCCCGCTCAGGACTTGCGCGCGCGAGTCTTGCCCTCGCCCAGCGCCGCCTTGATCAGCTCCTTCTGCTGCGCGTAGTGCTTGTCGTAGTAGCCGGCCGCCGGCGACGCCGACGGCGGGCGGCCCGCGTACGCGAGCTTCTGGCCGTCCTTGAGCGCCTCGCCCAGGTGGTGCTGGATGTAGAACCAGGCGCCCTGGTTCTGGGGCTCGTCCTGGCACCACACGACCTGGGCCGCGTTCGGGTACTTCTTCAGCTCCGCCTCGAACGCCTTGTGCGCGAACGGGTACAGCTGCTCGACGCGCACGAGGGCGACGTCGTCGATCTCCGCCTCGCGGCGCGCGACGAGCAGGTCGTAGTAGACCTTGCCGGTGCACGCCACGACCCGCTTGACCTTGCGCGGATCGATGTTCGCCGCGCCCTCGCCGATGACCATCTGGAAGCCGCCGCGCGCGAGCTCGTCGAGCGAAGACGTCGCCTCCTTGTTCCTGAGCAGCGACTTCGGCGTGAGGATCACCAGCGGCTTGCGGAACATGCGGATCATCTGCCGGCGCAGCAGGTGGAAGATCTGCGCGGGCGTCGTCGGCTGGCACACCTGCATGTTGTGCTCGGCGCACAGCTGCAGGAAGCGCTCGGGGCGCGCCGACGAGTGCTCCGGGCCCTGCCCTTCGTAGCCGTGGGGCAGCATCATCGTCAGGCCGCACACGCGGCCCCACTTGGTCTCGCCCGACGAGATGAACTGGTCGATGACGACCTGCGCGCCGTTGACGAAGTCGCCGAACTGCGCCTCCCAGATCACCAGCGTGTTCGGCTCGGCGGTCGCGTAGCCGTACTCGAAGCCGAGCACCGCTTCCTCGGACAGCACGGAATCGATGACCGTGAACGGGCCCTGGCTCTCGGCGACGTTGGCCAGCGGGATGTACGTGCCGCGGTCCCACTTCTCGCGGTTCTGGTCGTGCAGCACCGAGTGCCGGTGGGTGAACGTGCCGCGCCCGGAGTCCTGGCCCGACAGGCGCACGCCGTAGCCCGAGGACAGCAGCGTCGCGAACGCGAGGTGCTCGCCCATGCCCCAGTCGAGGGGAAGATCGCCGGCGGCCATCGCGCGGCGGTCGGCGACGACCTTCTCGACCAGCGGGTGGAGCTTGAAGTTCGACGGGATCGTGGTCAGGCGCGCGCCGATGCGCTTGAGCTCCGCCTTGGGCACCGCGGTGTCGGCGGTGTCGGTCCACTTGCGGTTCAGGAACGGCATCCAGTCGACCGCGAACTTGCTCTTGAAGTTCGACAGGACCGGGTCGACCGAGTGCTTGCCCTCGTCCATCGCGGCGCGGAAGCGCCTGACCATCTCGTCGCCGGTCTCGGCGCCGATCAGGCCCTGGGTGGCGAGCTTGTCCGCGTAGAGCTTGCGCGTGCCGGGGTGCTGGGCGATCTTCTTGTACATCAGCGGCTGAGTGACCGCCGGCGTGTCCTGCTCGTTGTGGCCGAGCTTGCGGAAGCAGACGATGTCGACGACCACGTCCTTGCGGAACGTCTGGCGGAAGTCGAGCGCGATCTGGGTCGCGAACACGACCGCGTCCGGGTCGTCGCCGTTCACGTGCAGCACCGGCGCCTCGATCATCTTGACGACGTCGGAGCAATAGCTGGTCGAGCGCGTGTCGCGCGGGTCGGACGTCGTGAAGCCGATCTGGTTGTTGATGACGATGTGCACGGTGCCGAAGGTGCCGTAGCCGCGCGTCTGCGCGAGGTTCAGCGTCTCCATCACGACGCCCTGCCCCGCGAACGCGGCGTCGCCGTGCACGATCACCGGCAGCACCTGGCTGCCGTCCTTGTCGCCGCGGCGGTCCAGGCGGGCCTTGCACGAGCCCTCGACCACCGGGTTGACGATCTCCAGGTGCGAGGGGTTGAACGCGAGCGACAGGTGCACCGGGCCGCCCGGGGTCGTGATGTCGCTGGAGAAGCCCTGGTGGTACTTCACGTCGCCCGACGGCAGCTCGTCGGCGTGCTGGCCCTCGAACTCGGCGAACAGGTCCTTGGGCATCTTGCCCAGCGTGTTCACGAGCACGTTCAGGCGCCCGCGGTGCGCCATGCCGATCACGATCTCCTGCACGCCCTGCTCGCCGGCGCGCTGGATCAGCTCGTCCATCGACGCGATGAAGCTCTCGCCGCCCTCGAGCGAGAAGCGCTTCTGGCCGACGTAGCGCGTGTGCAGGTACTTCTCGAGCCCTTCGGCGGCGGTCAGGCGGTCGAGGATGCGCTTGCGCTTGTCGGCGCCGAAGTTCGCCTTGCTGCGCGAGCTCTCCAGCCGCTCCTGCAGCCAGCGCTTCTGCGCCGGGTCGGCGATGTACATGAACTCGGCGCCGATCGTGCCGCAGTAGGTCTCGCGCAGCGCGCGCAGGATGTCGCGCAGCGTCGCCTGCTCGAACCCGAAGAACGTGTTCGCCGCCGAGTAGATGTTGGCGTGGTCGCCCTCGCTGAAGTCGTAGAACGCGGGCTCGAGCTCGGGGATCGCGGGGCGCTCCTGGCGCTTGAGCGGGTCGAGGTCGGCCCACTGCGCGCCGAGGAAGCGGTACGCGGCGACCAGCTGCTGGACGAACACCTGCTTGCGCGCGGTGCCGGCGTCTCCGCCCATCACGCGCGGCTGCAGCGTGCCGTCCTTGGCGCGCTCGGCGAAGGACTGGACGATGGGCGCGTGCGCGACGTCGCGGGTCTGCGGGTTGCCGTCGGACGCCGGCACCACCTGCAGGTTGTCGAAGTACTCGCGCCAGTGCTCGGGCACCGAGCCGGGGTTGTTCAGGTAGCTCTCGTACAGCTCTTCCACGTACGGAGCGTTGCCGCCGAACAGGTACGAGTTCGACTGGAAGGACTTCATCATGGGCGGGTCACCTTTCTGAACGAGTTTCTCGTCAAAGATGCTCGGCCGCCGCTGCCCGCGGCGCCGACGACCGACCGCCGGCTTCCGGCGAGTGCGGTTCGAGACCAGGAATGTGATGGGAACGGGCTATGTCATAGGCACGCTTTGGCGAACCCGCGGAGGATACACCCGCGGACCGGCCCGCAGGCGCCGGGACCGCCGGACGCGGCTCCCGGGCGACAGGCGGCACCGGCGTCAGGCAAGCGTAAGGATGGCCCAGATACTTCCGGACCGGAGCGCGCGGGCGCGGTCCGCGCGCGGCGCGCGCCGCGGGCGCGCACCGCGACCGTGCACGCGGTACGGTCATTCGCCTCGCGGCACGTCGTTCGAAAAAGTGACGAAATCCGCAACCGCTTCCGGCGTCGATCTTGCGTGGTGCGCACCGTACGCTAGACTTCGGCACCACCCAGAGACCCGCCCCGCGGAAACCCGCGCGGCAGCGGGCGTAGCGTGAAGGAGACCCCTTCGTTGGACCCCACCGATATCCGCGATCCCGACTATTTCCACAAGGTCGTCGATTGCCAGTGGGCCTGCCCGGCCCACACCCCGGTTCCCGAGTACATCCGCCTGATCGCCGCGGGACGCTTCTCCGACGCGTACATGGTGAACTGGCAGTCCAACGTCTTCCCCGGCATCCTCGGGCGCACCTGCGACCGCCCCTGCGAGCCCGCGTGCCGCCGCGGCCGCGTCGAGCAGGCGCAGGCGCAGCGCCCCGAGCCGGTCGCGATCTGCCGCCTGAAGCGCGTCGCGGCCGACTACAAGGACGACGACGTCGCCGCGCGGATCCCCAAGTCCCCGATCCGGCGCAACGGTCCGCGCGTCGCCTGCATCGGCGCCGGCCCGTCGTCGCTGACGGTCGCGCGCGACCTCGCGCCGCTCGGCTACGCGGTCACGGTGTTCGACCAGGACCCGCGCGCCGGCGGCATGATCCGCTCGCAGATCCCGCGCTTCCGGCTGCCCGAGGAAGTGATCGACGAGGAGACGAACTTCATCCTGAACATGGGCGTGGAGTTCCGCGGCGGGGTTCGCATCGACTCCATGCGCTCGCTGCTCGCGCAGGGCTGGGACGCGGTCTTCGTCGGCTCGGGCGCGCCGCGCGGCCGCGACCTCGACATCCCCGGCCGCCAGGAAGGCGCGAAGAACATCCACGTCGGCATCGACTGGCTCGCCAACGTGTCGTTCGGCCACGTGCGCAGCATCGGCCGGCGCGTGATCGTGCTCGGCGGCGGCAACACCGCGATGGACTGCTGCCGCACCTCCAAGCGGCTGGGCGGCGAGGACGTCAAGGTCATCGTGCGTTCGGGCTTCGAGGAGATGAAGGCGTCGCCGTGGGAGAAGGAGGACGCGATCCACGAAGGGATCCCGATCCTGAACTACATGGTGCCCAAGGCGTTCCTGCACAGGAACGGCAAGCTCACCGGCATGAGCTTCGAGAAGGTGCACGCGGTCTACGACGACGCCGGCCGGCGCAGCCTCGTGCCCACCGGCGAGCCCGACCAGGTCTTCGATTGCGACGACGTGCTGGTCGCGGTCGGCCAGGAGAACGCGTTCCCCTGGATCGAGCGCGACTGCGGCATCGAGTTCGACAAGTGGGGCCTGCCGGTCCTGGACCGCAACACGATGCAGTCGACGCAGCCGCGCGTGTTCTTCGGCGGGGACGCCGCGTTCGGCCCGAAGAACATCATCTGGGCGGTCGCGCACGGCCACGAGGCCGCGGTCTCGATCGACAAGTTCCTGCAGGGCGAGGACGTGAGCGTCCGACCCGCGCCCGGCGTGAACCTGATCTCGCAGAAGATGGGCATCCACGAGTGGAGCTACGACAACGAAGTGGCGCCGGACGCTCGCCACAAGGTGCCGTGGCGCGACGTGCACCAGTCGCTGCGCAACATCCGCGTCGAGGTCGAGCTCGGCTTCGACCCCCAGCTCGCGTGGAAGGAGGCGCAGCGCTGCCTGAACTGCGACGTCCAGACCGTGTTCAGCGCGCCGCAGTGCATCGAGTGCGACGCCTGCGCCGACATCTGCCCGACCGACTGCATCACGTTCACCGGCAACGGCGAGGAGTCCGACCTGCGCACGCGGCTGCGCGCGCCGTCGTCGAACCTGGCCCAGTCGCTGTACGTCTCGCCCGACCTGAAGACCGGCCGCGTGATGGTCAAGGACGAGGACGTCTGCCTGCACTGCGGCATGTGCGCCGAGCGCTGCCCGACCGGCGCGTGGGACATGCACAAGTTCTTCCTCGAGATGACCCACGCCGGCCCCGGTTGCCGGACGCCGCAGCGGAGAGCCGCCTGATGAACGCCGTCGCAGCACGCATCGAAGCCGTCAACGACTTCGTCGTCAAGTTCGCCAACGTCAACGGCTCGGGGTCGGCTTCGGCCAACGAGCTGTTCTCGCGCGCGTTCCTGCGCATGGGCATCCCGGTGAGCCCGCGCAACATCTTCCCGTCGAACATCCAGGGCCTGCCCACCTGGTACGAGGTGCGCGTCACCGAGAAGGGCTACCTCGGCCGGCGCGGCGGCGTGGACCTCATGGTCGCGATGAACCCGCAGACCTTCGCGAGCGACGTCGACGAGATCGAGCGCGGCGGCTACCTGGTCTACGACAGCACCAAGCCGCTGCCCCCGGGCAGGCTGCGCGCCGACGTCCGCCCGATCGGCGTGCCGCTCACGCAGATGTGCAACGCCGCGTACACCGACGCGCGCGAGCGCCAGCTGCTCAAGAACATCATGTACGTGGGTGCGCTCGCGTCGATGCTCGGCATCGAGCCCGACGTGATCACGCAGCTGCTGGCCGAGCAGTACAAGGGCAAGGACAAGCTGATGGCGCCCAACGTCGACGCCTTCCGCAAGGGCTTCGACTA
>Ga0268298_10002560_pt1 | contig 19768 bp, 18 predicted proteins | sample WWTPWeurt_MetaG_FD_194462 | JGI IMG/M metagenome (GOLD analysis project Ga0268298, IMG submission 194462) | Activated sludge microbial communities from WWTP in Nijmegen, Gelderland, Netherland - WWTP Weurt | ecosystem: Engineered > WWTP > Aerobic digester > Activated sludge | place...
CAAGCAGCTCCTCGTCCGCGACGCCAGCGGCAACAACCTGAAACACTTGGATGTCGCCATCCCGGTCGGGCTCATGACCTGCGTCACCGGGGTCTCGGGATCGGGAAAATCGACCCTGATCAATAACACCCTTTTCCCCATCGCCGCCGCCAGGTTGAACGGTGCCAAGACCGAAGCGGCTCCCTGTAGCGGGGTCCTGGGGCTGGAACATTTCGACCATGTGGTCGACATCGACCAAAGCCCCATCGGACGCACCCCACGCTCCAATCCGGCCACCTATACCGGCCTCTTTACCCCCATCCGCGAACTTTTCGCCGCTACCCCCGAGGCCCGCTCCCGGGGCTACACCCCAGGTCGCTTCAGCTTCAACGTCAAAGGGGGACGCTGCGAGGCCTGCGCGGGCGACGGTCTGATCCAGGTGGAGATGCATTTTCTCCCGGACATCTATGTGCTCTGTGATCTCTGCAAGGGCCGCCGCTACAATCGTGAAACCCTGGAGATCCGCTATAAAGGCCAGACCATCGACGAGGTGCTGGCCATGACCGTGGAAGAGGCCCACGGCTTTTTCCAGGCGGTACCGCCGCTCAGGCGCAAGCTTCAGACCCTGATCGACGTCGGACTCTCCTACATCCGCCTGGGCCAGAGCGCGACCACCCTCTCCGGCGGCGAGGCCCAACGCATCAAACTGGCGCGGGAACTTTCCAGGCGGGATACGGGCTCCAGCCTCTACATCCTGGACGAGCCCACCACCGGACTGCATTTCCATGATGTCAAACATCTGCTGGAAATCCTGCATCGACTGCGGAACCAAGGTAACACCTTGGTGGTCATTGAACACAATCTGGAGGTGATCAAAACCGCCGATTGGATCATCGACCTGGGACCGGAAGGTGGGGAAGGCGGCGGACGGGTGATCGCCGTCGGCACCCCGGAAAGCTTGGCCGCGCATCCCGAGTCCCACACCGGGCGCTTTCTGAAGAGCCGCCTCCAGACACCATTTCACCATAGCGACACCGAGTGACCCTTCACCCGCCACACCGATCCCGCCACCTCCCCAAGAATCTGCGATAATTCCTCCCCCACGCCATCCCTTGAATCACTATGGACATTTCAGTAGTCATCCCCGTCCATAACGAAGCCGCCAACATCCAACCCCTGGTGGAGGAGATCACCACCGCCTTGGAAGGCCGCTTCGACTACGAGATCATCTACGTGGACGACGGTAGCACCGACGACACCCTGGACAGCCTGCGGCGACTCAAGGATTCCCACCCTCGATTGCGAGTCCTGCGACAGCATCCCAATTCCGGCCAGAGCACCAGTCTGAGATCCGGGGTCCAGCTCGCCCGCGCCGATTGGGTGGTAACCCTGGATGGCGACGGCCAGAACGATCCTGCCGATATCCCGGCACTGCTGACCCGGGCCTGGTCGGCGGAAGCCGTCGCCGCCCGGGTCCAACTCGTCATCGGCCATCGCCGACGGCGTCAGGACAGCCGATTGCGACGGCTCTCTTCTCGAATTGCCAACGGCATTCGCGCCTGGGCACTGGGAGACGCCACCCCGGACAGCGGTTGCGGGCTCAAGGTCTTCCCTCGGCAGGCTTTTCTCGATCTCCCCTATTTCGATCACATGCACCGCTTTCTCCCGGCCTTGATCCAACGTCAGGGCGGGAGCCTGGTATCGGTCGACATCAACCATCGCCCACGTCTACGGGGAGAGTCCAAATACGGCGTCGGTAATCGGCTCTGGGTGGGTATCCTGGACCTCCTCGGCGTTATGTGGCTGATGCGTCGGGCCAAGACCCCGACCATCGAGGAGCGCTAATTCCATGTCATCACAAACCCTTTGGCTCCTGATCGGCTTTTTTGGTCAGGCCTTGTTTTCCATGCGTTTCCTTCTGCAATGGATCAAGAGCGAGCGCCTCAAGCGTAGCGTCATTCCGACGGAATTCTGGCTGTTCAGCCTGGGAGGCGGCGCCACCCTGCTCTGCTACGCCATATACAAAGAAGACCCGGTGTTCATCATCGGCCAACTGAGCGGGCTCTTCATCTATTCACGCAACCTCTATTTCGTGCTGCGCGAGCGCAAGCGACTGGAGGGCGCCCTCCCCGGTCAGGACCAGCCGCTTTGAAAACCGCCTGGCGCTGGACCTGGCTGGTCATTCTCCTCTGGACCGGGTTACAGATCGCCGGTCTGCTGACCCGCAGTTTTATCCCCATCGACGAGACCCGCTATGTCTCGGTCGCCTGGGAGATGTGGCTCAACGATTCCTACCTGGTCCCCATCAAGAACGGCGAGCCCTACAGCCATAAACCGCCCTTGTTGTTCTGGCTGATCCATCTGGGATGGTGGCTGCTGGGGGTCAACGACTGGTGGCCCCGTCTGGTCGCCCCCCTCTTCGCCCTCGGTAGTTCGGCCTTGGTGCTGATCCTGGGCCGTCGGCTGCACCCGAAGGATGAGGCGGCCGGCGAAACGGCCGGGTGGCTGCTCTTCGGCAGCCTGCTCTGGTGCACCTTCGCCAGCGCCGCCATGTTCGACATGCTGATCGTCTTTTTCACCCTGCTGGGGCTGATCGGCGTCATCCAGGTCTGGCAAGAGGGAAACCGAAGCGGCTGGCTCTGGCTTGGGCTGGCGATCGGACTGGGGGTGCTCGCCAAGGGTCCCATCATCCTGCTGCACAGCTTACCGGTGCCCTTGCTCGCGCCCTGGTGGATGGGAGAGCAACGACCGGCCTCCTGGCGCGCCTGGTATGCCGGGGTATTGGGCGCCCTGCTGCTCGGCGCCGCTCTCGCCCTGAGCTGGGCCTTGCCCGCCGCCCTGGCCGGCGGCGAGACCTATGCCCGGGCCATACTCTGGGGACAGACCGCCGGGCGCATCGTCGAATCCTTTGCCCATGACCGCCCCTTCTGGTGGTATTTCCCCCTACTCCCCCTGCTCTGGCTGCCGCTGTCCCTCTGGTCTCCCTTCTGGCGCGGCTTGATCTCGGTACGCTCGAGCTTGCGGGAGCCGGCCATCCGGTTTTGCCTGGCCTGGATCCTTGCGGTGCTGTTCGGCCTTTCCCTGATCAGCGGCAAACAGGTGCATTACCTGCTGCCAATCTTTCCCGCCTTCGCCCTCCTGGTGGCGTTCGGGCTGAAAAATCGGCCTATCGCGGTCACCTCGATCCGGATCCCCATGATCCTCGGTCTGGGGCTGGGTCTCGGCCTCCTGCTTCTACCAAAACTACACTGGATCTCCGCCGATCTCTGGTGGCTCCCCGCCCTCAGCCAGAGCGGCGGCTGGCTGCTGCTGATCTGGAGCGCCCTGGGGCTCGCGATCGGGCGTTCCCCCCAACCAGAGCGGAATTTCCAATGGATGGCCGCCTCTGGACCGGTCTGGCTGCTGGCCCTCAGCCTCGCCCTGGCGCCGGCCCTGGCCCCCGCCTATGACCTGCGCGAAGTCAGTCGCTTGATATCCGGACTTCAGTCCCGCGGCCTCAGCCTCGCCAATGTCGGCGAATACCATGCCCAATTCCAGTTCCTCGGCCGCCTACGCCAACCAATCCTTGAGATCAAGGACAGCGCCGAAGTCGCCTCCCGCTGGTTGGCCGAACATCCCAAAGGCGCCCTGATCCAGTATCCCAAACACTGGAGTCCCGATCTGAGCCACCAGTACGCCTATGCCCAACGCTATCGCCAGGGCGCCCTGGTCATCAGCCTCGGCGCCGAGGCCGCCGGTAGCGGTTTCTGAAATCCTCTGGTCGGACAGAAACAGCCGAGATCAGTGTTTTTCACCCAGGAGTTTGGCCGCCGTCCCCGGGGCCAGCTTGAACTCCTCTTCGATCATGCGATTCCATGCCTCGCGCTTGAAGGTCTTTTCGTCCGGCACCTGGCGGTGAACCAGGTTGTAGTGACAGTCGATACAGCTCTTGCCCTTGGTCTCGTCCCGGTGGATGGCCTGGGTGTCCGGTCGTTTGCCCTGGATGGCGCTGAGTTCATGGCAGCTTTTGCAGGTGGCGGAATCCTGTTTGCGGAACCAGGCCCGTGCCGCGAAGGCCGCCTCCGGCAGATGTAAGGCATTGATGACGGGGTCCTCGTAGTTGGGACCGAAGAACTGTTTCAGCAGATCCTTGATCCCCATGGTATGGTCCCAGGTGGCGGCAAAAACTCCCTTGGAGACGTGACAATCGCCACATTCCGCCCGCACACCCGAGGGGGAGTTGTAATGGACGGAACGGCGATAACTCTCGGCCGCGAAGCTCATGGAATGGCAGCCGGTGCAAAAGGCATTGGAGCTGGTGTAATGATCGAATTCCAGCAGAAACAGGATGGAGCCCGCGCCGCCACAGATGCCGATCACCAGGGCGATGAGGACGGGCCGGGTGATAAAGCCCCTGAAGGAAGACCGGTTCATGGCGACTTCTCCGCCGCCGGGAAGGGAAAGGTCCCCAGGATCGGGTAAGGGCGATTGGGTTCCCTGAGCCAGGCATGCTGGTCATCTTTACCGAGTTGGGCGCTGAGGATCTCCTCCGCCGCCGTCCCGGCCAGGGCGCGGACCTGGGGCAGGAATTGCCCATAAAACTTACTGCCGACTAGATACATACCCTCCCACCAGGTATGGTTGGGGCTGGCCATGGCCGCCCCGTGACGGGCACGGGCGCCTTCGTCATGCCAGAGTTCCCAGTAGGTAAACTCGATCGGCTCATCGAAGGGCGTCGGGGTGAGGAGTTTGCGGCTGTAGAGTTCCGCCATGATCCCCCGGGCCGGTTTGGCGAACTTGTCGTTGAAGAGTTCGACCAGGGAGTCGAACTGGCTCATGAAGGCGGTAGCGAAACCTTTGCCGTGACATTCGAGACAGACCAGGGTCATGGCCTGGCGCCGACGTTCCGGGGTCGCCACCTGACTGACCCTGCCCATACTACCGTCGGTCTTGGCGAGTTCGCTATCCCGCCGGGGAGGCGGCACAGACTCGGGCAGCTCCCTTTTATCCCCGCCCTGGAACACCACCAGATGTTCCTTTTCCGAAACTGGACTGTTCAGCTTCCAGGCGTTACGCATGCCCACATCATGGGTGGAGGGCAGCTTGCCCGCGGCGCCCATGTGGCAGGTGGCGCAGGTAGGGGCGGCGGTATAGTCCTTGCCGGCCACCCACTGGGCACTCTCCAGATTCATCTCGGCGCGCTGGGCCGCAAAGGCCATGCCGTGCTTGGAGGCCTCGAAGATGTCCTTGTCGGGGGAATCCGGTCCCGAATGGCAACGCACACAGGCCTCGGGTTCCCTGGCCTGGGCCCTGGAGAACCGGTGGCGGCCGTGGCAGGAAGAACAGGACCCCTTGGAGCCATCCGGGTTGACCCGTCCGATGCCCGAGTTCGGCCAAGTGGCGACATCGAGCGTGCCATCCCCCCGCACCTGAACGCGGGAACCATGGCATTGGGCGCACCCCGTGGCCAACACCGCCGGGCCGGTGAGGTTCTGGACAAAGGCCGGTAGACGATCCTCGATCAAGGCCACCGCTTCGGCATGGACACTCCCTTGCTGCTGCTCCTGTTCAACTTTATGGCAGCGACCGCAATCCCGCGGCGAGACGATGGTGGCGATCACCTCGCCTTCATGCTCCCGGGCATCGACCTCACCCGCTTCGGCCCGATGACAGTCCATGCAATTCACGCCGGCCTTGGCATGGGCGCTCTGTTGCCACTGGGCCGTCAGACCGGCGGAGGCCTTTTGATGACAACTGACGCATTTCTCTCCCGCTGGATGTCCCCAGGTACCCGGATCCACCTCGACCTTGGCGGCCGTGAGGTCGGTGGAAAAAAGAGGAATGAAAACAGAGACCAGGAATAGGCGAACAAGGTACGACAAGGTGACAACCCCCCAATCTGTTCGTAAATGCCTGAAGATGGATGGCACTGAAAGGTGCCCGTTCAACGCTGTTGCCCCGGGTAAGGGGCCGGTTATAAAAAGAATCAGGGCTGAACCGAGCGGATTATAAGTGGATACCGGGTCATGGCAATGGCCCGGGGAGAGTCTTCAGGCACTAGCCACCGGCATCTGGACAGCTGGACAGCCGTCGAATAACCGCTCCGACAAAGAGCCCTCTCTCACTCTGTTGGCGGATGCTGTCGGTTCCTCCCGGGTTTTCCTTGATCAACAGGCAAGGGCTGGCCGTCTACTTCCGGCGTTTCCGGGGCGAGGTGATTTGGTCTGATTCTTTGTTCTCTTTTAAGCAACAATAGTCGTTATTTTGACGTATTGTTCTCGAAATAAGAACGAAAAAGGGCCTTTTCCCGCCCATGCCCGGAACCACCGAGCGCGAATACCAATGCCTCTTGCGGTGGTTCTCTCAGCGGCGGATGCGGGGCTGGCGTCCGCACCCGTACTTTAGCAGGTCGGGGACTCAGGCTGGTTCGGTGCTTGATCCGAGGGTTTGTCCGGCGCACTGGAACCCGGTTTGGGCTTCGAGGGTGGATCCTCTTCATCCATAAGGATCCGCTGCCCATCACCTTCCAGATCATCGAACTGACCGCTCCGGGCGGCCCAGAACAACACCACCACGGCGATCAGGCCGACCAACAAAACCCCGGGGATAAGGCCATAGATGACTTCCATGGTTCAGCGCTCCTGTCAGGCGACCTTGGCCGGGGCCTTGGTCCCGCCTGGGGGGAATGACTTGGCGATACGCGCGGCATTACTGATGACCAACAAGGAGCTGATGGGCATGGAAACCGCCGCCACCAGGGGGGTGATGAACGCCGACATGGCCAGGGGGATCATGATGACATTGTAAATCACCGAGATGGCGATGTTCTGTCTGATGGTGCGCAGGGTGCGCCGGGAGAGCCGGACCACTTGTGCCACCCCCTGGAGTTCGCTGCGCATCAACACGATATCGGCGCTGGCAATAGAGACGTCGGTCCCCGAGCCCATGGCGATACCCACATCCGCCTGCACCAAAGCCGGCGCGTCGTTGATCCCATCGCCCACCATGGCGACCTGATGACCATCCCGCTGGAGTTCCGCCACCACTCGATGTTTATCTGCCGGCAGGACCTCGGCGACCACCTCCAGGCCGCCGAGTCGTTCGGCAAGGCTCTGGGCCGTGTGGCGACGATCGCCGCTGAGGAGCGTCAAGCGCATACCCTGGTCACGCAGAACGGCGATCAAGGCCGGCGCCTCGGGTCGGAGGCGGTCCTCCACGCCCAAGAGGGCGAATTCTTGGCCGTCGACGGCATAGTGGATCACCCCCAGGCCGCGGTTTTCCATCTCCGCCACGCCCCTTTCCCAGTCCGCCAAGGGGGCCACTCCATGCTGCTCCAGCCAGGCCCTGGTACCAGCCAGCACCAAGCGGCCGCCGATCTCGGCGCTGATACCGGAACCGGGTTGAATCCGCACCGCCCCCGCTGTCAATTCAGTCGGAGTTATACCGAGAGCTACCCCGGCCTCCAGGATGGCGCCGGCCACGGGATGCTCGGAGTAACGCTCCATCGCGGTCAGCTGACGCAGGAGATCGAGGATCTCTGGGCTCGGCGGCGAGTCCGCGCCCCGCGACCAGCGAACTGTTGAGGTCCGTATCTCGACCAGCGATATCCGCCCCTCGGTCAGGGTGCCGGTTTTATCGAAGAGGAAATGGCGAATCCCCGACAGGGTTTCCAACACCGCACCATTCTTGATCAGGAGGCCATGGCGGGCCCCTATCCCAGCGGCGACGGCGATGGACATGGGGGTGGCCATGCCGAAGGCGCAGGGGCAGGTGATGATGAGGACCGAGGTTCCCGCCATCAGCGCCAGCTCCAGCCCTCTGTCCCACCACCAGAGAAAGGTGAGCGCCCCCAGCACCAGGGTAATGGCGACGAACCAGGGCACGATACGGTCAGCCGTACATTGGATAGGGGCCTTGCTGGCCTGGGCCTCCTCGACCAATTGGATGATCCGTCCCAGGGTGGTGTTTCTCAGCACCCCGGTCACCCGGATGTTGAGGACCCCGACCCCATTCACCGTCCCGGCCGATACCCGATCCCCGGCTTTTTTGGCCACGGGGGTGGATTCCCCCGTCAACATGGCCTCATCGACCTCGCTCTCGCCCGAATCCAGGGTGCCATCCACGGGGATCTTCTCACCCGGTTTGACCAGTACCGCTTCCCCCGGACGGACGGAGCGAACAGGCAGGGTTTTTTCTTCACCATCCCGCCAGACCCTCGCCACCTTGGGTTGCAGATCCAACAACCTCTGGGTGGCGGCCACCGCCTTACGCTTGGAAATGGCTTCGAGATAGCGACCCACCAGGATGACGAAAAGAAAGTTGACGACGGTGTCGTAATAGACCTCGCCGATGCGGGAGCCGCTGATGGTGATGTAGAGCGAGTAGAAATAGGTCACGCTGACCCCGATGGCAATGGGAAGGTCCATGCCGAGATGTCCTGCACGCATCCCGGTCCAGGCGCCCTTGTAAAAAGGGAATCCCGCATAGACCAGGGTCGGCGTGGCCAGGGCGAAACCGACCCAGTGGAAGAGGCCGCGGAACTCCCCCTGGTCGGCGCCGCTATAGAGGGCGATGGATACCCACATCAGGTTCATCATGGCAAAGCCGGCGAAGGCCAGGCGATAGAGGATGAATCGGTTCTGCCGTTGGAGAGATCCCTCAGCCACCTCGGGGTCGTAAGGTACCGCTGCGTAACCGATGGCCCCGAGACGCCGCAGGATGGCGGAAAGTTTGGTGTGGGCATTGTCCCAGCGCAGATGCAACTGCCGACCGGCGAGGTTGACCCGGGCTTCGACAACCCCCGGAACCTTGGCAAGACTCTGCTCGATCAACCAGACACAGGCGGCGCAGTGGATGCCTTCCACCAGCAGATGGATGTCCCGTTGTTCCCCCGAGACATCGACGAACTCTTCCTGGACCTCGTCCAGATCATAGGCACCGAGTTCGGCCGGTATCTCCGGCGGCGGCCCCAGAGGACGGCCTTCCGGCGTACGTTGATAAAAGCCTTCCAGGCCGGCGGCATAGATAGCCGTACAGACGGATCGACATCCCTGACAACAAAAACGACGTTTCTCCCCAGCGATATCGACCTGGACATCCGGTGCCCCAGCGAGCGGGAGGCCGCAATGAAAACAGACATCCTCCCCGATGTCGGTGGCGGAAATCGCCGCCGAAGAGGTCTCAGGGGGACTCACAAGGCCGATCCCACCCCGGCGCTGATACGCAAAGCGGCATTGTGTTCTTCATCCCCCTGCTGCGCGGCGATCATGAGGTCCCACACCCCTTTGAGGGGAAAGCTGGCCTGGGCACGGTAGTCACCCGGGGCCGTCGCCGACATGGGCACGGAGAAATCCTGTTTGGCATCGGCAGGACGATAGGCGAAGAGGGTCACCTTATCCGGGGTAAGCGGCTGACCGGATACATCCTCTATCCGACACCTGAATTCCGCCGGCAAGGCCACGGTAATAACCTCCGGGGCGCTGATCCGCAACTTCCACTGTTCCGCCGACTCCATCTGTTTGCTGACATTCTCTTCATAGCGGCGTCCGCGCGCATAGTAATCCTCCTTGACCAGACCAGGATTGTTGTGGGTAGCGAGATAGACCAGCAATAGATTCACCGACAGGACGATCACCACCAAGGCCATCCAGCCGATGACCCAGGGGCTGCGCCAGGCCGTTTTTTTCTCATTGCTCATCAGGTTGGATTCTCCTATCCGATCAGCCGAGGAGGTCGGAGACGATGCTTGTGTCCGACGCTACCCGTCCGGGACTTATGGACGTCGGACTCTCGCGAGTCCGACCTACACAGCTGGGAGCAGAACTAGCTGCCGGGCCCCATGAATACACTCTCTCGCCGATTCCCCACCCGATTCTGAGGCTCCAGGCTCTGGATGCTGAACAGGATGGGGACCGAACTATCCTTGAGCCTTTCCTGGGGAACCTTCACGAAAAGGGTCTTGGGCGTCACTTTCCCGGGCCTGGCCGCCACCGGTTCATCGGCATCGATCAACATCAACCCCTCAGGCCCGCTGGCGCTCACCTGCAACTGCACGTCATGGGTCAGTTTATTCAGTATCTTGAGGGTGTATTTGTTCTGTATCGTACCATCGCTCTGGATGACATAGAGAGGTTGCCGATCACGAATGACATTGAGTTCGACGGCGTCCAACCTGGATAACCCATAGGCCACACCCAGGACCGACGCGGAAAGAATCCCCGTATAGATCCAGACCCGGGGACGCTGCCAGAGCGGCTTATAGATCTGACCATTGAGTCCATCGAGGGACTCGTAGCGGATCAAGCCTTTGGGACGATTCAGCTTCTCCATCACCGAATCACAGGCATCCAGGCACAGGGCACACATGATGCACCCTTCCTGGAGACCTTCGCGGATATCCACTCCGGTCGGACAGACGGCGACACATTGATGGCAATCGACACAATCCCCCCCCTTGCGATCGGCTGTGGTCGAGGCCCCTTTCTTGACCCGCGTCCGCGGCTCGCCTCGGTTGACATCATAGGTAGGAATCACCGTGGTGCGGTCGACCATGACGCTCTGGATCCGGGCATAGGGACAAAGCCAGAGGCAGGCCTGTTCCCGGAGAAAGCCCGCCAAACCATAGGTGCCGGCAGTAAAGAGGGCGATGGCGGCGGAAGCCGTCACATTGACGTCGAATCGAAACAAGGCGACCCAGAGCTGATAGGCATCGGTGAACCAGGCGACGAAGCTGATCCCCGTCAACAGGGAGATGAGCAACCAAGCAAAATGCTTGATGGCCTTGACCCTGAACTTGGCAAAATCCATGGATGACCCATCGAGCTTGCGCCGCTTCTGTGGCGGTCCTTCGACTTTTTCCTCGATCCAGGTAAAAACATCGATCCACACGGTTTGAAAACAGAAGTAGCCGCACCACACCCGACCGGCGATGGTGGTCACCACCGCCAGGAGAATGGCAAAAAACAAGAGCACCAGAGACAGCATCCAGAAGTCCTGGGGCAGGATGGTGAGGTTGAAGATATGAAACTGACGATTCGGGATATCGAACAAAACCGCCTGACGATCACCCCATCTCAGGTAAGGGCCAAGAAAAAACACCAGCCACACCGAGCTGGTCAGCCATTTGATGAGGCGCCACTTTCCCGGCATGCGCTTGGCATGGATAGTTTGCTCGCCGGTGTTCAATACCCAGTGTTCGGCCTCGCCGTAGATATCGTCGACAACCGCATCGGCGTGTGTTTGCTGTTTCGTGCTCAAAATCCAACTCCTGATTCGCGCTGGGAAACGAAGGTCTTCCCCTTCCCGATCTCATCGGACAACCGAGCAGTATATGCATTTAGGGACGGGTAACGATTGAGAATGGTCAATATTTCCCACGATGGAACTGGGAAAACGCCAATAAAAAAGGGGGGAAATTCCCCCCTTTTTCATCGATCTCCCGATACAGGGGATCATCTCTTATGGGCTTGGGCGTCCCGCTTGATCAACTGGCTGACCTTGTAGCCAAGAAACCCAAGGATCCCGATACCACCTATCACGGTAATGATCGAACCCCAGAAGACTGCATCTTTCATCAGATTCCCCCCTCTTGGCCGAAGGGAAGGCCCAGCGGCCTCCCTTCGCCCGTCGCCGATTTACTTCGCCTTGCTCTGACCACCGCCAAGCTCATGCACATAGACGGCCAATTTGTTGATGGCGTCTTTGTTCAGACGTCCACCGAACAGCGGCATCTGCGCCTGCCTGGTCTGGGGATCCGTAGCGTCGTTCACACCATGGGCGATGGTATGCCGCACATTTTCCAGTTGGGTTTCGCCGGGAGCCGCGCGAAACCGCCAGATGCGATCGGTCATATTGGCCGAGCCCATCGCCTGCATACCCTTGGCATCGGGTCCATGGCAGGCGATACAGCCTTTGTTGGTATACAACGCCTGACCGGCTGGATCGCTCTTCCCTTCGCTTAGCCCTACGACATATTTGGCGAGTTGATCGAGTTCCTGGGTCGATAGCATCTTGCCCTGGGCCGGCATCAACCCCTGCCGCCCATTGGTGATGCTGGCGACGATGGTATCTATGGTGCCACCGTATAACCAATCGTCATCCGCCAGGATGGGGTAGCCGATGTTGCCCTGACCACCGTTGCCATGACAGGCCGCACAGTAATCACCGAACAACACCTTGGCCGAGGCCTGGACGTACTGCTTGAGGTTGGCGTCCGCCAGGATCTGGGCGGCCGTCATGTTTACCAGCTTGTCCTCGTACTGTTTACGGACCTGGGCCACCTCTTGTAGACCATCCTTGTATTCCTGCATCTGGGTCCAACCGGTAAAACCCTTGGTGTAGCTGCTCAAGGAAGGCCACATCGGGTAGATGATGCCGTAGACCGCCCACCAGAAGACGCTCGCCCAGAAGGCGATCATCCACCAGCGCGGCGGGGGATTCCTCAACTCCCTGAGATTGTCGTCCCACACATGCCCGGTATTGTTTTCACCGGGGAATGGATTTTTCTCCGCCATTTTAGTCTCCGTTGTCGATTCGGTCTTCGTCCAGGGGAATGAAGCGCTGCGCTTCGAGTTTCTCCCTGTTCTTCGGTCGTAACGCGTAAAAGTACACCCATATCATGAGGAGGAAGATCACCACCGTAAGGATCGTACCGACCCAATCGGTGAGGGTCATCGCCCCCCAATCGGTATGGAAATAGTCTTTCAGGCTACTCACGATAAACCTTGCTTTCGTCGAGTTTCGCCATCGTCCCCAATACCTGGAGATAAGCGATCATCGCGTCCATCTCGGTCTTGCCGTCGACCAGTTGTGCCGCGTCGGCGATATCCTTATCCGTATAGGGCACCCCGATCGCCCGCAGCCCACGCATGTGGGCCTGGATTTCGGCGGCATTCAGGCGATTGTTCTCCAACCAGGGGTAATTGGGCATGACGGACTCAGGCACCACGGATCTGGGTGCACGCAGATGACGGCGCTGCCAATCGTCGGAATACTTACCGCCGACCCGCGCCAGATCCGGCCCGGTACGCTTGGAACCCCACTGGAAGGGATGATCGAAAACGGATTCAGACGCCAGGGAATAATGACCATAGCGCTCCTTCTCATCGCGGAAGGGCCGGATCATCTGGGAATGACAGGTATAACAACCCTCCCGCTGATAGGCATCACGCCCGGCCAGTTCGAGACCGGAATAAGGGCGAACTCCCTGACCGGCCTTCCAACTCGCAATGGGTTGACGCTGCGACAGCGGGACATTGTGCTGCCACACCAACTCCGGAAACTTGTTGTACTCCATGGTGTTCGGGATGGTGTACAGCGGGACGATCTCGACAATGCCGCCAACGGAAAGCGCAACGGCCAAAACGATGAGCAACGCCCAGACATTTTTTTCCATGCGCTCCTGGAAGCTTACGGAACCATTCGTGCTAGCCATGAGATATTCCCCCTACTAGGCGGCGACGGAGGCCAGGCGCGCATTGCGCAGGCTGCCTTCGGTCAATGACTTGCGAACCGTCATTATGACGTTGAACAGCATGAGGACGGCACCCAGCAGGAACACAGCGCCTCCTACCACCCGCATGGCATAGTAGGGATGCATGGCGGCCACCGACTCGGCGAAGGTATAGGCCAGGGTCCCGTAATCGTCATAAGCACGCCACATCAGTCCCTGCATGATGCCGGACACCCACATGGCGACGATGTAGATCACCGTGCCTATGGTGGCGATCCAGAAGTGGGCGTTGACCAGCTTCACCGACCAGAGTTCGGTGTGGAAGACCCGGGTGAGCATGTGATAGATGGCACCGATGGCCACCATGGCTACCCAGCCGAGGGCACCGGAATGGACATGACCCACGGTCCAGTCGGTGTAGTGAGAAAGGGCGTTGACGGTCTTCAGGGACATCACCGGGCCTTCAAAGGTCGACATGGCATAGAAGGCCAGCGACATGATCAGGAACCGCAACACATAGTCGGTACGCAGTTTGTCCCAGGCACCGGACAGGGTCATCATGCCATTCACCGCGCCACCCCAGGAGGGGATGATCATCGCCAGAGAGACGGCCGCTCCCAGCGAACCGGTCCAATCCGGCAAGGCCGTGTATTGCAGGTGATGAGAACCCAGCCAGACATAGCCGAACATCAGTGCCCAGAAATGGACCACCGACAGCCGATAGGAATACACCGGACGACCGGCCTGTTTGGGCACGAAGTAGTACATGATGCCGAGGAAACCGGCGGTCAGATAGAAACCAACGGCGTTATGGCCGTACCACCACTGCACCATGGCATCCTGCACGCTGGAGAAGATCGAATAGGATTTGAACAGGCCTACCGGGACCGACAAGCTGTTCACCACATGCAGATAGGTGATCATCATCAGCATGCCGAGGAAGAACCAGTTCGAGACATAGATGTGGGAGGTCCTACGATTGGCGAGGGTCATCACGAAGTTCATAAAGAAGGAAAGCCAGACCACCGCGATGGCGATATCGATCGGCCATTCGAGTTCGGCGTATTCCTTGGCCTGGGTAATCCCCAAGGGGAGCGTGATCACCGCCGAGACGATGATGAGGTTCCATCCCCAGAAGGTGAACCAGGCGAGCTTGTCGCTCCAAACCCGCACATTGCAGGTACGCTGCAAACTGTAGAAACCCGTTGCCATCAATACGCAACCACCGAAAGCAAAGATCACGGCATTGGTGTGCAATGGCCTCAGGCGACCAAAGGTAAGATACGGAATGTCAAGATTGAGTGCCGGCCAGGCCAACTCTGAGGCGATCCACACGCCGACCAGAGCCCCAACGACCAGATACACCACAGCCATGACGGCGAACCATCGCACAACGTCGTAGTTGTACTTCTGTTCTGCAGCAGCGGCGTCCATGGACCCCCCCAAGTAGGTTGAAATGACAAAATGACGGTTTCCGAAACGCAACGCCGGTGGCGCAACAACCCGCCGGGCTCGCCTTGGACGCCCCGTTTCAGGCTGCCTATGACACGCAATGACCCAGAAAAAGTCAATGAAATTACCCCGACAATTGCCCTTTCGCGCTCCTTGGGGTAGAGATATATCTAACTGATATAATTGATAATTGATTCAGGTGCGAAAAAGCGATTCTCAATTCCTTTGATCTAGATCAAGAACCCACGCCCTCATGGCCTGGGCGTCGGACCACATCAGCCGACAGCCAGCGGAATCCGGGGCCGGGCACAAGATTTCTGCATACATTTCGGGCTTCCGAGTCGACAGGTGGAGATGGGCGATAGCCCTTCATCGCCGACAAGGGTATGAGCGCTCAGGGGTTCCGGGCAGGGACTGGAAACGGCCATTCTTGTTCTTATTTCGAGAACAATAAATCGATATTGTTCTCTAGAAGAGAACAAAGACCAGGCAAAAGCCATCAGGCCCGGAAGCGCGGGAAGTAGACAAGCCAGCCGGGACGACACCCCGGTCTCGTTTCCGGCTCACCCCACCACAACGGTTCCTCGACGCCCCGGTAAGAAAGGCGGGCTCTCAGGCAAGCGGCCTCAGTTTGAGGTACGCCAACAACAGCGCCCACCACTTGCCTTGGCGATGCGGTCCAAGAAACTTTCGTGATTCTCCATCTCTTCCGCGGAAGGGCTGACGACCCGTAATCCCGGACGGGTAACCGCAAGACGTCGCACTTCGCCGACACGACCCATCTCCGCCATTTCCTGCGGCCCCTCCAAAGACAGGGAGGTTTGTCCTCCGGTCATGGCGAGATAGACATCCGCCAGGATCTCCGCATCAAGCAGGGCACCGTGATGATCCCGACGACCGTTATCGATCCCGTATCTTTTACAGAGCGCATCCAGGCTGTTGCGTTGCCCGGGGTGCAAACGGCGCGCTAGGGTCAGAGTATCCAGGACGGTACAAGAATCCGTTACCGGTGGCAGCCCTGTTCCCAGCCTTTCCAACTCGTGATTCAGAAAGCCGATGTCGAAATCCGCGTTGTGGATAACGAGTTCGGCCCCGCTCAGGTAGTCGAGCAACGCCCGGACGATATCGCGGAATCTGGGCTTGTCGGCGAGAAACTCATTGGTGAGGCCATGGACATCCCGTGCCCCGGCGTCGATTTCCCGATCCGGTTGGAGATACTGATGAAAGTTATTGCCCGTCGGACGCCGGTCAATCAACTCCACGCAACCGATTTCAATGATCCGATGGCCGGCTGACGGCTCCAGTCCAGTGGTTTCGGTATCCAGAACGATCTGCCTCAGATGCACCGCAAAGCTCCTTTCATCCTCTTGAGGAGCGACCTTGTTCGGTCACTCCCAGATTGGCCAATTGGTCGGCCAGTTCGTTTTCAGGGTGACCTTCATGCCCTCTGACCCATACCCATTCGATGTCATGGGCCTGCCTGGCCTGATCCAGGGCCTGCCAGAGATCCAGGTTCTTCACCTCCGTACGCGCCGAGGTACGCCAGCCACGTTGGCGCCAGGATTGGATCCAACTGGTGATACCCTTACAAACATATTGGGAATCCGTGGTCAATCGCACCCGGCTTGGGCGCTTCAAGGCTTGCAGGGCCTTGATCACGGCTATCAACTCCATGCGGTTGTTGGTTGTCAGGGGCTCGCCACCCCAGAGACGTTTCTCCTGATCCTTATATCTGAGCAGTACACCCCAGCCCCCCGGGCCCGGATTCCCCTTACAGGCCCCATCGGTATAAATCTCGACAATATCAGTCAACCGAACCTCCGCGCGCACTGGGTTCCACGACCCCTGCCTTGACCAACGCCGCCTGGCGCCGCCACCTCGGTCGTATAGGAGTCAGCCTGGTCACCCGCTTGACCGCCCGGACCAGATAGACGGACGAAAACAGCGGCCACCATCTCCGCCCCGCCCGTTCCAGGAAGGGCAAACGTCCCATCAACGATACCTGCCTGAGCGGGGGCAGAGAAAGGCAGCCACGGGTTAACTCTACCTCGAAGTCCAACTCGCGCAGCCACTCGACAACCCGACCCTGACGGATGAAGCGATTTCCCCAGGGAACGGCGCCAAGTCGTCCGAAACGCCATAATCCAAAAGGATTCATCGGGTTGAATCCAAGGATCAGGACCCGCCCTTCAGGGATCAGCACCCTTTCGATCTCTCGTAGCACCTGTAACGGATCGGACGCGGAATCCAGGGTGTGCAGTAGGATAGCCGCGTCGATCGAATCCGTGGCGATCGGCAGCATGGCCGGATCACCGCGGATCACCTCGGCCTGGGACTCTTTCTCCACCTGGGTGGCCAGGATGGTACGGAAACGGATACGGCATTCCTGCAGCAACCACTCGGCGCAATAGAGTTGCCCGACCTGCAACAGTTGATAACCGAACAAATCGGCGACCATATCCCCCAGTTGCTCACTGATCCGCTCACACAGGACTCTCCCCGGATAACCAGCATACCATCTCCGAATACCCATCCAGATTGCCGGCTGCTCAAGCATTCTGTCCGCGACACCTATAAAAGGATTAATTGACTCTCATAACGATACTTGTTTTGACCCCTGTCAGTCATTGCCCAAACATACAGCTAGCAATCCGCCCCCTGCTTGCGTAATATCCCGCTACGTCGCGACGGCCTGTGGCTTTGCAGAAATACAGCCATAAAGGCGTCCGCCCGAAAGGCACAGGAACCGAGTGACGAACTGGGGCCGCATTGGCACCAGGCAGCGCCCCCAAGAACCGAAACCTCATTAAGACATATAGGTTGCGCCGATGCGATGGATTCTCCACCGACGCCGGACTTTGGTGTTGTTGTCGCTTTGGTCTCTTGCAGGTTGCCAAACACTCTCAAGTCGGGACCCTTCCTTAGCCGAACACGGGAATGGCGCCTACTGGCCTGGAGAGAGCGAATTCGCGGACACCAGCGCCTATTCCGAACTTTCCCCCCAGCAGAAAGACCAACTGGCGCGTCATGGCCTCCTGACTTCCGAAACCCCCAGATGGGATATCACCCATAGCCCCCCCGTAAAGGATCCCGCCACGGTGGCCGATGCCTGGGATCGCATGCGCCTTGGGTATCGGTTGGAGGTGCCGGATAACTCCCGGGTACAGCAGGAGATCGACTGGTATCTCAACCACCCGGACTACCTTGATCGTGTCCAGCAACGTGCCAGGCTCTACCTGCATTTCATCCTGACCGAAATCGAGGGAAAGGATATTCCTACGGAGATCGCCTTGCTGCCGGTGGTGGAAAGCGCTTTCCACCCCTTCGCCTATTCCCCGGCCCAGGCCTCTGGACTCTGGCAATTCATCCCCTCGACCGGCAAGCAGTATGGCCTCAAGCAGAACTGGTGGTATGACGGCCGGCGTGACATCGTCGAATCCACCCGGGCGGCCCTCGACTTCCTGGTGGAACTCAAGGATATGTTCGACGGCGATTGGGAGTTGGCGCTCGCCGGCTATAACGCCGGACCCGGTACGGTTAGCCGGGCGGTAGAACGCAACCGTCAACAAGGAAAACCCACCGACTTCTGGTCGCTGGATCTACCCCAAGAGACCAGATGCTATGTACCTCGGTTGCTGGCCATCGCCAAGCTGATGGAGTCGCCCGAACAATACGGAATCAGCGTCCAACCCATACCCAATTCTCCCTACTTTGCCGAGGTCGAAGTGGGCAGTCAGTTGGATCTCAAAGTGGCCGCCAATCTCGCTGGCATGAGTCTGGACGAACTGCACAAGCTCAACCCGGGTTTCAACCGGCTGGCCATGGATCCGGAAGGTCCGCATCGTTTGCATCTACCGATTCAGACCATCGGCGGTTTCCAATCGGCGCTGGCCCGCCTCGATACGAACCAGCGTATGCCTTGGCAACGCTATCAGGTACGACGCGGGGAAGATCTCGAGCGCATCGCCAGGAGATACAGCGTGGATGCGGATCTGCTGCGCCAGGTCAATCGGATGCAGACCGACAAACCCCGTCAAGGAAACTACATTCTGGTTCCTGACATCGAACCCTCCGTGGTTTCTGAAACCGACTCCGAGGCCCCGGTCTTGGTGGCTGCCGCACCCGCGACGGCCCGCGAACATCAGATTCATCACGATTCCGCCGTCATCAAGGCGAGAGAGGTAGTGCGCAGCAGCGGTTACAACGCCAAGGCCATTGCCGCCAAGCTGAATAAATCCTACGTGGTGCAGAAGGGTGAGACCCTCTGGAGCGTTGCCCGCAAGTTCGATGTCAACCCCCGGGAATTGGCCCGCTGGAACGGCAAACCGGCCAATGTCTCGCTACGCGCCGGAGACAGTCTGATGCTCGCTCAACGGGAACCGAGTCCCAGTCTTCCGCCCCCACCACCGCAGAAACCGTTGTCGAAGAAGGAGCCGGAAAACCTCAAGGGCGCGCCGGCGGCCAAGCTCGCCTCCCGTACGCCACCGACTCTCCCAAGCAAACCCACCACGGCGGCCAAACCCGCCCCCAAGGCCCTGGCGATGAATTATCAGGTGCAGAAGGGTGAAACCCTCACGGGAATTGCCCGCAAGTTCAATGTCTCGGTCGATGACATCAAGCGATGGAACGAGATCAAGAACAAGGACATCCGTCCGGGACAACGCCTGACCTTGAATCTGGATGGAGCCAGACTGGCCTCCAACCGCTCCCTGTAAGCCTCTTCCCCCCTCTTGCGTGCGGCAAGGGGGGCCTTTCTTGCCACCTATCAGTTTGTTTCCCCCATAGGTATTATCGATATTCGTAGGCTGGTGTTGAGGCGCGAAGCGCTGAAACCCAGCTTCTCAGTAGCTGGGATTCGCTTCGCTCATCGCCAGCCTACCCCATGGCTTTCAGGCGGATAAACTAATA
>Ga0268298_10002561_pt1 | contig 19737 bp, 21 predicted proteins | sample WWTPWeurt_MetaG_FD_194462 | JGI IMG/M metagenome (GOLD analysis project Ga0268298, IMG submission 194462) | Activated sludge microbial communities from WWTP in Nijmegen, Gelderland, Netherland - WWTP Weurt | ecosystem: Engineered > WWTP > Aerobic digester > Activated sludge | place...
GACGCTGGGCCTGCCGCCCGAGCACCCCACCCTGCCCTCGCTGCTGCGCGCCAGCGGCTACCGCACCGCGCTGATCGGCAAGTGGCACCTGGGCTACCCGCCGTCCTTCGGGCCGCTGCGCTCGGGCTACGAGGAGTTCTTCGGGCCCATGGCCGGCGGCGTGGACTACTTCACCCACTGCGACTCGCGCGGCCAGCACGACCTGTGGTTCGGCGAGGAGGAACGCGCCGACGAGGGGTACCTGACCGACCTGATCACCGCGCGCTCGGAGGACTACATCGACCGCATGGCCGACGGCGCCAAAGCCGGCACGCCCTTCTTCCTCAGCCTGCACTACACCGCCCCCCATTGGCCCTGGGAAACGCGCGACGACGAAGCCCTCGCGCAGGAGGTGAAAAACAACCTCTTCCACCTGCACGGCGGCAACATCCACACCTACCGCCGCATGGTCCACCATATGGACGAAGGCATCGGGCAGGTGATGGCGGCCCTACAGCGCCATGGCCTGACCGACAACACCCTGGTCGTCTTCACCAGCGACAACGGGGGCGAGCGCTTCTCCGACAACTGGCCGCTGGTGGGCGGCAAGATGGACCTGACCGAAGGGGGCATCCGCGTGCCCTGGATCGCGCACTGGCCCGCCGCCATCGCGCCGGGCGGCGTGAGCGCCCAGCAATGTTTGACCATGGACTGGTCGGCCACGATGCTCGATGCGGCCGGCGTGCTTGCCGATGCGGCGTATCCGCTCGATGGCATCTCACTGCTTCCCGTTCTGAAAGACCCCACCAGCAGCTTCCGCCGTCCCCTGCACTGGCGCATGAACCACCGCGGCCAGCGTGCGCTGCGCGACGGCGACTGGAAATACCTGCGCGTGGACGGCCACGACTACCTGTTCAACATCCCCGCCGACGAGCGCGAACGCGCCAACCAAGCAGGCCGCGAGCCGGCGCGGCTGGCGGCGATGCGCGCGGCCTGGGAGGCATGGGAGGCCACGATGCCGCCGATCCCCGCGGATGCGACCGTCAGCCTGGGCTATTCCGTCAAGGACATGCCGCAGCGCTGAACCACCCTCCTGCCGCGCCAGCGGCATGCGCGCCGGCGCGTACCATCGGCACTCATGCCAAAGCTGCAGCGCCTTTTCCCTTTCCTGTCCTGGCCCCGTCCCGACGCCACGCTGCTGCGCGGTGAAATGCCCGCGGGCCTGACCGTCGGGCTGATGATCATTCCCCAAGGCGTGGCTTATGCCGCGCTGGCCGGGATGCCACTAGCCACCGGCATCTATGCCTCCCTGCTGCCGACGCTGGTGGCGGTGCTGTTCAGCGCCTCCACGCGGCTGTCGGTCGGACCCACCGCGCTGACCTAGCTGCTGGTCGGCACCTCACTGCATGGCCTGGCCGAGCCCGGCAGCGCCCACTGGGTCGAGCTGGCCGTCTGGCTGGCCCTGCTAACGGGCACGTTGCAGGTCGTACTCGGCTTCGTGCGTTTTGGCTGGCTGCTCAACCTCGTCCGTTCCCCGGTGCTGATGGGGTTCACGCAGGCGGCAGCGCTGTTGATCATTGCATCGCAACTGCCAGCCGTGCTGGGTGTCGAGACCGGCTGGCAACAGTGGCTTGCCGCGCCCCACCGGCACGCCGCTTCGAAGGCCTTTGGACTGATCAGCCTCGCGTTGCTGGTGCTGGCGCGCCGCTGGCGGCCCGCCTTTCCCTCGGTGTTGTTCATCGTAGCGGGAATGACCGCCATCAGCGCCTGGGCCGGCTTCGAAGCCTCGGGCGGCAAGGTCGTGCGCGCACTGGCCGCGGGTCTGCCCTCGCGGTACCTGCCGGGCCTGCCGGACTGGCACACTCTGGGACAGTTGCTGCTGCCCACGCTGGTCATCACCCTGGTGAGCTTTCTGGAAACCGCCTCCAGCGCCAAAGTGGAAAACCAGGGCGAAGGCCAGATCTGGAACCAGAACCAGGACCTCATTGGCCAGGGGCTGGCCAAGATCGCCTCGGGCCTGAGCGGCGCCTTCCCCACCAGTTCATCGTTTTCGCGCTCGGCCCTCAACATCTATGCGGGCGCCAGGACCGGCTGGGCCACGGTGGTGTCCGTCGCAGTGGTTGTAATCGCGCTGCTGCTGTTCACCCCGGCACTGCGCTACGTGCCCCAGGCCGTGCTGGCGGCCATTGTCCTCGTCGCGGTGGTGGGCTTGCTGAAGCCGCGGCGGTTTGCCCACCTCTGGCGCGTCTCGCGTGTGGAGGCCACCATCGCCGGTGTCACCTTTCTCATCACGCTGGCGACAGCCCCGCGGCTCTACTGGGGCGTGCTGGCCGGCGTGCTGATGGGCCTAACGCATTTCCTGCACCATCGCCTGCACCCGCGCATCATTGAAGTGGGCCTGCATCCGGATGGCAGCCTTCGGGACCGGAACCTCTGGAATTTGCCGCCTCTGGCGCCGGGTCTGTACGCCTTGCGCATGGACGCCGACCTGGATTTCGCCGCCGCCAATGAGTTCGAGCGGGTCGTTCTCGACCACCTGTCCGCTAATCCCGACCTGAAGCAGGTCTGCCTGTTCGCACAGCCGATCAACCGCATCGACGCCACCGGGGTGGAAACCTTCGGCCAGATCCGCCGGCAGCTGACGGCCCGGGGCATCACCCTGCACATCAGCGGCATCAAGCTGCCCGTGGAAACCGTGCTGCGCCATGCGGGCGAGCTGCCGGGAGACCCGATGCTGAAGTCCTACCGCACCGACACCGAGGCGCTGGCCGCGCTGGCTTGCCAGCACGGAGAACCCGCCGACATGGCCGCCGCAACCATCTGACGCGGGGTCCACCGCGCAGCCGGCAAGACCCTTAAATCCTATATTGATAGCAACAAATCACCATAAGACGATGGAATAAGGCTATTTTTGTCCATTTTTCCACCAGGAACGACCTGCCGTCCCGCTCCAGGCAACGCGCCGTCAATTTCCCGCTCAATGCGGTGGGTCCCGCGGGATTTTTTTCCGGTCGCGCGCCTGGCGGCGCAAGTCCTCCAGACCCGGCGGATCGCCAGGGAACCACAACCACTGCACATCCGTGCCGCCTTTGCGCAGGATGAACTGCCCCAACGCCAGCCAGGCGATCGCGGCAATGACCAGTGCGGCCACCAGCAACGCCGCGCCCAATGCGCTGCTCAGCAGCACCCGCACCAGCGACCATCCGGGCACGATCTGTGAGCCCGCCACGCCGGCCAGGACACCCAGCAGCAGTGTGGCCAGTACCACCTTGGCCACGAAACGGAGATTGGCGCGCAGATCGGGCATGAGATCGATGACGATGGGGCTCAGCCGATCGTGCGCCGCGCCTCGAAGACCTGAAGCTGTGGCGGTTCGACGGCCAGAGCCCCGAGCGCCCTGGCAAAAGCACGCGAGGCAGGCACCGCAAAATGTGCTGCCAGCGCGGCCTGGTCCGCCCATTCCTCCACAAAGACCAGCCGCAGCGGGTTTTCCACATCCTGGTGCACCGCATGGGCCAGGCAGCCGGCCTCGGCACGCGAGCGCCGCACATGCTCCAGGCTCAGCGCCAGCGCCTGCTCCAGGTTCTCTTCCTTCAACACCACGCTGCCCGTCACGATGATCATCAGTCTGCTCCTGTTCGAGAGTGGGCGGTCACCCGGTGCGACCGGGATCGACCTTGGCGTAGGTCAGCACATGGTGCGCCAGCAGGCCGGAAGTCGCACCCCGGCACTCGGCGGTGCCGTAGGCGCTGCGGTGGCCCAGCTTCAGCACGCTGGCAGTGCACAGCACATCCTCCTGGCGCGCGCTGCGCAGAAACGCCGTCTTCATGTCGGAGGTGACCCAGTGTTCGCGGGTGCCGCGGCGGGTCATGATCGCGAGCCACATCGCCACGTCTGCGGCCCCCATCAGGGTCATGCCGCTGACGATACCGCCGGGGCGCTCCAGCGCCGGATCAAACGGCACGCGCAGCGTGCAGCTGCCCGGCGCGCAGGCCTCGACCGTGAAGCCGTAGGGTTTCAGGAACGCGGTCTGTGCAAGGACCTCGGCAAGGTCGGCAAGCGTGGGCGTTTGATCGGTCATCGCCCGCAGGTTACCGTGCGGCGGGCCACCCGTCCAGCAACGCGCTGCCGCCGCGCCAGCCAGCTTCAGGGCGCGATCTTGCGCTTGAGAAAACGCGCCACCGGCTGGGGCAGGCCGTCCAGCGAACCCAGGATCTTGGGCAGCATCTTGAGCTTCAGGCCCGACAGCGAGGGCGGCACCATGGCTTCAATGAGGTGTGGCCCCGGCGTCGTCAGGGCGTGCTCGAGCGCCTGCACGAATTCCTCGGTGGTGTGCGCGCGCACCGACGGCACGCCCATGCTACGCCCCAGGTCGGCAAAGTGGATCACCGGCCCCGCCAGGTCGAGCTGCGAACGCGCCTTGGCACCCACCGCCGACTCTTCGGCCCCCACGCGCTCGAGTTCGATGTTGAGCACCGCATAGGCGGCGTTGTTGAAGATGACGGTGGTCACGTTGAGCTTCTCGCGTGCCATCGTCCACAACGCCTGCACGGTGTACATGGACGAGCCGTCACCGGCCAGCGCCAGCACCGGCCGGTCCGGGCAGGCAATCGCTGCGCCCACCGCGCTGGGCAGGCCCTGCCCGATGGCCCCGCCGGTGAGGGTGATGAGGTCGTGCCGCGGCGCGCCGGCCGTGAACTTGGAGAGCATGAGCCCGGAGGTGATGGCTTCGTCCACCACGATGGCGTTGGCGGGCAGCAGGTGGCCAATGGCCTTGCAGGCTTTTTCAGAGGTCAGCTTGCGGCCACGCGGGCGGCCCGGGCGGCTGGCCGGGGCCAAGGCAGGCACCGCAGCGTCGGCCCCCAGGGCGCGCGCCAGCTTCTGCAGGCTGCCCGCGGCGTCCTGCTCGGGGCTGGACAGGGCGTGCACGGTGCAGCGGTCGGGCACCAGGTAGCTCTTCTTGTCGGGATAGGCAAAAAAGGACACGGGGGCCTTGGCATCGACCAGGACGAGGTGGTCAACGTCCTTGAGCTGCACGCCCGCGAGCTCGGCCAGGTAGGCAATGCGCTCCACCACCGGCAGGCCCGCGCCGCGCTCCAGGCGGGTGGGAAAGGTTTCGGCCAGCAGCTTCACGCCGCTGTGCGCGGCAATCTGCGCCGCCGCGAGCAGGCTGGGTTCACGCAGCGCCCGTCCCCCCAGCAGCAGCGCCACCTTGCCGCCCGAGCGCACGGCCTGGGCCACCGCCTGCACCGTGGCGTCGTCTGCCACCGGCGGCTGCGGCATGGGTGGCACCACGGCCGGCACGCCGCCCTCGCCCCAGGACACATCGGCCGGCAGGATCAGCGTGGCCACCTGCCCCGGCAGGCCGCGCGCCGCAACGATGGCGTCGGCCGCATCCCGGCTGAGCGCGGCCGTGGATTGGGAGGTGCGCACAAAACCCGGCGACACGTTACGGGCGACGGTTTCGATATCGGACTGCAGCTGGGCGTCGAACCGGGTGTGGTACGTGGCGTGGTCGCCCACGATGTTCACCACCGGCACCTTGCCCTTGCGCGCGTTGTGCAGGTTGGCCAGGCCGTTGCCCAGGCCGCAGCCCAGGTGCAAGAGCGTGGCGGCGGGCTTGTCGGCCATGCGGGCATAGCCATCGGCTGCACCGGTGGCCACGCCTTCGAACAGGGCCAGCACGGCACGCATCTTCGGCTCGCTGTCCAGCGCGGCCACGAAGTGCATCTCGCTGGTGCCGGGGTTGGTGAAGCAGACATCGATGCCGGCATCGACCAGCGTTTTCATCAGGGCTTGGGCGCCGTTGGGCATGGAGGGCTCCTCGTCAGGGTGTGATTCAGGCAACTCAGGCCTGATCGGGTTGGATATGGCGGCGCATGGTCAGGGCAAACAGAAGCCCGCCGGCGTACATCAGCACGCCGTAGAGCGCCCCGGGAATGGCCATCGCGTCCACCTTGAGCACTGAACTGGCGATCACCAGCGCCAGCGCGGCATTCTGCACCGCGGTTTCAATGCCCAGCGTGACCGACTGGCTGCGCGACAGCCGCACGGCCAGGGCCACCGCGAAGCCGATGCACAGCATGGTCACGTTCAGGATCACCGCGAACGGCGCCAGGGTCGCGAAGTTGTCGCGCAGCAGCGCCCAGTTCTTTACCACCGCCGCCACGACGATGAACAGGAACAGGCCGGTCGCGATCCGCGTGGCGCGAGGCTCGAAAGCCAGCGACGGCTGCGGCCACCGATGGCGCACGAACATGCCCAGGCTGGCCGGAATCGCCAGCACCACGGCCACCTGGCCCATCATCAGGCCCACTGGCACGTTTACCGCCCGTGCCTCCCCCAGGAAATGGCCCAGAGACCAGGTCACCAGCAACGGCAGGGTGAAGATCGTGATCACGCTGGCGATCGCGGTGAAGCTCAACGCCAGCGCCACGTCGCCGCGGGCCAGGTAGGTCAGCAGGTTGGAGGTGGTTCCGGTGGGGCAGGCCGCCAGGATCATGAATCCGACGGCGAACACGCCGGTCACCCCGAACGCCTTGAGCATGAGAAAACACACCAGCGGCAACAGCAAGAAGTGACACAACACCCCCACCAGCAAGGCGCGCGGCTGCGCCAGGATGCGGCGGAAATCCGCCGGCGTCAGCCCCAGACCGAGCGAGAACATGATGAACGCCAGAATCCCCGGCAGCAGCACGCTGGAAAGAATGTCGCCTTGCATGGGATCTCCTGGTGGTGAGGGGAGGAACAGCCGACCGGCCGTCAGCCTCCGCCGGCGATCGATCGCGCCGCCGCCCGCGCCGTGAGGATACAGCCGGGCAGGAAGGTGCCCTCCAGCGAGCGCTTGCCGCTGGCGCCGCCCCCGCCGAATCCGGCGGCCTCGCCCACGCAGTACAGGCCTGGCAACGGCTGGCCACGGGCATCGAGCACGCGGCTGTGCAGGTCGGTCTGCAAGCCCCCCAGGCTCTTGCGGGTGATCAGCTGCATCTGGATCGCGATGAAGGGCCCGGCACCGGGTTGTTGCAGCGGGGCCGGCTTGCAGGTACGCAACTTGTCCGGGCCCCAGTGGCGGGCGTGCTCGATGCGGCGGATCTGGTCATCGTTGACCGTTCGTTGGCCACCGGAGAAATTGGCGTCGAAGGCATCGGCCGTGGCCTGAAGCACCTCGGCGCGGACATCGTCGGTGCCGGCCAGCGCGTTCATCTTTGCGGCCAGGCCGGCCAGCGTGTCATCCACCAGGAAATGCGGGCTCTCGGCGGCCATCTGCTTCACCAGCCGGTGGTTGCCGAGCAGGGTTTCCTTCAGGAACATCGGGAACTGCCGGTCGCGCACGCGCTGGTTGTGCTCGGCCCCGGAAATGGCGAACTCCTTCGCCGCGATGCGCCAGTTCAACAGGTGCCAGGTCCAGGGCTTCTCCTGGGCGGCCACTCGCTGGCACAGCTCGTGGGTGTCAAAGCCGGTGACCAGCGGCTCGGGCCCGATGCGCTCGCCCCGGTGGTTGAGCCACAGCGCCGACTTGCAGGGGATGGTGGACAGGCCATGGCCCTCGAAATGCGGGAAGGGATGCGGAAAGCCGGCGGCATAGTTCCACATCTCGCCGGCGTGGGTGATGCGCCCGCCCAGGCCGGCCACCAGGTGATGCAGCCGGCCGTCGGCAAACGGGTGGGCGCCGTTGAGCATGGTGGCAGGCAGGGGACGGTGCTGGGGCCAGTTGGCGCGGGTTTCTTCGTGGCTGCCGTTGATGCCGCCCATCGCGAGCACCACCACCGGGGCGGCCAAGCGCACTTCGGCACCGTCGGCTTCATCGATCGCAAGCGCGCCGCTCACGGCGCCGCTTTCGCTCTCCAGCGCCGTCACACGGTGCCGGCTGAGCAACGTGAGGCGCCCGCCCGAACCGGCCTCGCGCGCCAGCTCGATCATGCGCAAGGTCATGTGGCGCGAGGTGCCCCAGACGATGTGATAGCGCGGCAAGCTGTTGCCATTGCCCAGCAGGCCGCGCTCAACCCAGTTCACGGCGGGCATGAACTTCAGGCCGCAGGCGATCAGCCAGTCGTAGACCTCGGCGCGGGAGTGTTCGACGTAGTAGCGCGCCCACTGGCGGGGCAACACATCCTGCTCGCCGAGTTCGCCGAAACGAATCCAGTCGCGCAGAGCAATCTCGGGGGAGTCCTTGAGTTTCATGCGCCGCTGCAGCGGCGTGTCCACCAGCGCCATGCCGCCGAAGGCCCACAGGGCCAGGCCGCCCAGCCGCTCGGGCGTGTCGCGATCCACCAGGGTCACGCGCTGCCCGGCGCGCAGGCATTCCAGCGCGGTCACCAGCCCGGCCAAGCCGCCGCCGATGATGAGAACATCCGATTGAACCGTGCCTGCCATGTTGGTCTCCTTGTATCATGCGCCCACCTGCATCAGGCGCCGCAATGGCCTTGCCGCCAGGAAGCCGCACCGCCACCACGCCATGTCTGCGCATTCCGTCGTTTCAGCCCGAACCGCGCCCATGCCCGGCGCCCGACAGCCGGGTGTCGCCCCGCATGATGGCCGCTGTGGACGGCTCCGTCTGTCGGGCACCCGACGATCAGGCGGGGCCAGGCGCCTCGCGAACCCTGCGGCATGAACGCACCGGACGCCCTCACTGCGTATCGGCCGCTGATCGGTCAGGGTCGCTGGTTTTCAACCCTGCCGCCCGAGCGACAGGAACAGCTGCTGGAGCATGCCGTCGTGCAGAAAGTGCCCGCCGGCGCGGCCTTGTTCCTTCGAGGCGATGCCAACTCGGGCCTGTATTGCCTTGTGGAAGGCTCTCTGCTGATCGGCGCCGTGAGTGCCGACGCGCGCGAGGCCACTCTGGGCCTGCTGGAGCCGCCGCAGTGGTTCGGTGAAATCGCCCTGTTCGATGACGGTCCGCGCACCCACGATGCCCATGCGCGCGTGGCCAGCCGCCTGCTGCTGGTGCCGCGTCCGGCCCTGCTGCGCCTGCTGGCCGCCGAGCCGCAATGGTGGCACCATCTGGGCCAGTTGCTGGCCGAGAAGGTGCGCGCCCTGTTCGAGAGCCTGGAGGACATGGCCGTGCTGGCCGCGCCGGCCCGCGTGGCGCGCCGACTGCTGGCGATGGCCACCGGCCACGGCATGCTGGCACCCGGCATCACCCACTTGACGATCGCCGTCAACCAGGAACAGCTCGGCGCCATGCTCTCGCTCACGCGCCAGACCATCAGCGAGGTGCTGCGCGAATTCGAGGCGCAGGGCTGGCTCAAGCGCCGCTACGGCGCCATCGAGCTGCTCGACACCGCCGCCCTGAGCCGCATCGGGCAGCCCCAGGGCATGGCCGCCGCGGCTGGGGCGGCTGCGGCGGCGCAAAGGGTCTGAGACGGGGGCCCTTGCGCTGCGGTCCGGTATGGTATCGGCAGGCGCGGCGCCGCCACCCCTGTCACGCCCCGACGATCCAGCCTTCCAGGGGATCAAAAGCGGGCAAGCCCCATCCGGGTCCGGCGTCGGCGCGGGGCGCAACCGCCTGTTGCCACAGCGCCCAGGCCGCCTGCATCAGGCACAGGACCGCGTCCAGGCTGTCACCGGTGGCATCGTCGGCCAGCGCATCGCGCTGCGCGTGCGTCAGTCGCAGGCGCAGGCCGGCCGACCGCAGCAGCGGCACCTCACCCGACTCCAGTGCGGCCAGGATGCTGCGCCGGGCGATCAGGCGCTCGGGTGTCTGCCGGGCCCGGTCGTCAGCCTTGTAGCTGCGCGAAGGGGTTGGCGCGTGGGCCAGCGCCTGGCGCGCCAGCAGGCCGGGGTAGGCTTCCAGGGCCACGCGATCGGTGTCGCCAGGATGCAGGCCCGGCAGGTGCGCACCGGCATCGAGCAACAGCGGCACGCCCGCGTGCAACATGAAAGCCACCGGCGGGTTGACCCACTTCATGCTGGGGCTGGAGCCGGCCGGGCCGTCGGTGGCGCGGTGCGCGAACTTGCCACCGGGCGGCCGCGCATCGCAGAACGCGGCAAACGCCGCACGGATCTCGGCGCGGCTCAGGCCGCCGTAGTGGCGCACGCAGGCGAGCCACTCGGTGGGCCAGCCCAGCGTCTCGACCAGCTCTCGCGGCAAGCCGAACGGCAGGTCGAAGCCGCCCACCCAGGGTGGACGCGGCTCTTTCAACCAGGCGGCGAAGGCCCCCAGGGTTTCGAATCGCTCCATTTTCAATAGCGTAATACGTCCATTCGACGCTGGGCTATGGCCGATATTTCCTTGAGAATCAGGAAAAAGGGACTCCCCGAGCGCCACCACCACCGGCTTGCGCCGCGAGGGGCTGCTGCTGAAGTCGCAGCCCAGAAGCAAACGTGCCGCGCTCACGGTGCAAGCTCCTTGCGGCGCGCGGCGGCGCGATGTGTCCCGGATGCGGCGCGTCGGCTCATGTGATCGCCGCCATCAGCCCAGCGCGAGCGCCATGACGCCAGCCGCAATCAGCACCGCGCCGGCCAGGCGCAGCGCCCGGTCGCCTTCGCCGAGCAGGTGCCCGCCGATCAACGCGGCAAACAGCATCGACACCTCGCGCGCCGGCGCCACGTGCGACAGCGGCGCGACCTGCATGGCATACAGCACCAGCACATAGGACACCGGGCTGACGATGCCCACGAGCACGGCGTATTTCCACTGCCGGCGCCACAGGTCCCAGGCCGTCGGGCGGTCCCGCAGCACGGACGGCAGCAGGAACGCGGTGCGCACCACCCCGCCGACATAGTCCAGCAGGATGGGCGACATCAGCACCACCTTGACCGCGTAGCCGTCCACCACCGTGTAGGCGGCGATGAACACGCCGGTCAGCAGCCCGTAGCGCAGGCCGCGCAGCACGCGCTGGCGCTGCGCCGGGTCGTGCGTGGCGCGCAGCAGCCCCGGCCCACCGGCAATCAGAAACACGCCCCCCACCACGCCGCCGATGCCCGCCGCTCCCAGCAGCGTGAGGCGCTCGCCCAGCAGCCCGATCGCCACCAGGGACGACAGCAACGGGCCAGAGCCGCGCGCCAGCGGGTAGACCACGGTGAGATCGGCTTTGCGGTAGCCGCGCAGCAGTACGAGGTAATACACCAGGTGCAGCACCGCGCTGGCCAGGATGAAGGCCCAGGGCACCAGGCCCCAGAGCGGCACCTGCTGCCAGCCCAGCCACAGGCCCAGCGGCGCCCAGAACACCGTCATCACGATGCCGGTGAAGGCCGCGAAGCGGGCATCCCCGCCGGCCTTCTTGGCCGCGATGTTCCAGCTCGCGTGAATCAGGCCCGCCAGGATGACGAGCGCCAGGGCGGAGGCAGGCAAAACAGTTCCCGGATCAGCCAGCGCCGGGCCGCCCCAAGCTGGCTGCGGCCCCCTCGGGGGGCAGCGAAGCACACGCAGTGGCGAGCGTGGGGGCCATACTCAGCCGGCCAGCCGCACCCGCAAGGCTTCGGGCAGCGCTTCGCCCCGCAGCGGTGTGCCAGGGCCGGCTTCGTACCGGCACCAGACGCGGGTCTCACGGCCGCTGGCCAGTTCGAGCACGCCGTCGCCATCCAGAAAACGATGCCGAACGGTGAATGATTTTCCGCCCAGCCGCTCCACGCAGGACTCGACGATGCAGCGCTCGCCAAAGGTGGGGGAACGCACGAAGCTGCATTCGGTGTGCACCAGCGGCAGGCTCAGGTGTTCGGCCCGCATGCGCGCGGCGCTGTAGCCGGCCTCGGCAAACAGGTGCCAGCTCGCCGCGTCCATCCAGCGGTAATAGGTCGGATAGAAGATGATGCCCGCCGGGTCGCAGTCGCCCCACTCCACGGTGCGCTGCATGCGGGTGGTGAAACCGCCCTGTCCTGCCTGCGCCGGCACATGGCTCACCGGACACCCCCCGCGCTGGCCAGCGCGGTGCTGTTCGCCCTGGAAGCGCCGCGGCGACTCATCGCGCGCCCGGCTCCGTCAGGCCCGGCCGATGATGGAGGCCGTGGCCAGCAGCTCTTCGAGCAGCGCCAGCGACACGGACCCCGACACGCTGTAGGGATCGAGCTCGGCGCGCTCGGCGTACTTCAGCAGGATGCTGGTGTTGATCCGTGCGACGTTGACCTGCCCCATCGTCCAGCCGCCAAAGCGACGTTCGGAGATTTCCTCGTAGTGCAGCAGCACCACGTCCTTGTGGCGCGGATCCTTCTGGATGTGGCCGTAGAGGTCGCTCACCGCCATGCGCCCGCCTTCGAGCGCCTGCAGGAAGATGCCGCCGCCATAGCAGAGGATGCCGGTGATGCCGCAGGACGGGTTGAACTGGCGCGACTGGGCCAGGATGTCCTCGATCACGTCGGGGCTGGGGTCGACGGCGCGGCTGGCGTAGAGCAGGCGTACAAGCATGGGGCGTCCTAGCGGGGAATGAGGGAGAGAAATTCGCGACGCAGGTTGGGGTCTTTCAGGAAGGCCCCTCGCATCACGGAGTTGATCATCTTGCTGTCCATGTCCTTGACGCCGCGCCAGGCCATGCAGAAGTGGCTGGCCTCCATGACGATGGCCAGACCGTCGGGCTGCGTCTTTTCCTGGATCAGGTCGGCGAGCTGGATCACGGCCTCTTCCTGAATCTGGGGCCGGTTCATGATCCATTCGGCAATGCGCGCGTACTTGGACAGGCCGATCACATTGGTGCGCTCGTTGGGCATCACGCCGATCCAGACCTTGCCGATGACCGGGCAGAAGTGGTGGCTGCAGGCGCTGCGCACTGTGATGGGACCGACGATCATCAGTTCGTTCAGGTGCTCGGCATTGGGAAACTCCGTGATGCCGGGAGGGTGCACGTAGCGACCCCTGAACACCTCGTTGACATACATCTTGGCCACCCGGCGTGCGGTATCCGAGGTGTTGTGGTCGTTGTCGGTGTCGATCACCAGGCTGTCGAGCACGCCCTGCATCTTGACCGTGACCTCATCGAGCATCTTCTCGAGCTCGCCGGGCTCGATGAAATCCGCGATGTTGTCGTTGGCGTTGAAGCGCTTGCGGGCGGCCTTGATGCGCTCGCGGATCTTCACGGAAACCGGCGTGCCTTCGTCAATTTCGGCTGGGCTCATGGCGTCGGGTCTCTTCATTAACATGGAAAGATGGTACCAGCGATTGATGAGTGGGGTTATTGGGCCTATCCCAGCGTGAAATGGTCATAGCACGCTATACATTTTGCAGTGCCTGTCAGCCGCTGGCGAATCGCCGCGAGCCGCGGAAACGCGTTGCTCCCGTTTGACAGTGTCATGCGATTGTCACAAACCGCCGTTCCAATGGTCTGCACAACAACAAGATCATGAAAGGAGATCCCCCACATGACCCTCACGCCCTGGCTTCTGGCGCTGCCCCTGGTGGCCCTCGCCGCGATCCCGGCCTGGCGGGCCGCCCGCATGCGCCGGCGCCGCGCCTTCATCGAGGCCTATCGTTTTGCACCGCACCTGCGCGCCCAGGTGCTGCAGACGTGGCCGAACCTGCACCCTGGCGCCCTGAACGATGTCGAGCGCGGGCTGCGCCAGTTCTTCCGGGTCAGCCTTGCGGCGCGCGGGCGCATGGTGGCCATGCCCTCCAAGGTGATCGATGAACTCTGGCACGCCTTGATCCTCGACACCGCGCGCTACCAGTTCTTCTGCCGCCACGCCTTCGGTCGGGTGCTGCACCACACGCCCGCCGCGGCGATGCGCGCGCAGGCCCGCGGCGCCGAGCCGCTGCGCCGCGCCTGGCGGCTGGCCTGTGCCGACGAGGGCCTGGACCCGCGCCAGGCTGCCGCCTTGCCGCTGATGTTCGAGCTGGACACGACATTGGCCATTCCCGGCGGCTTTCGCTATGAGCCCGACTGCAGCCGACCGGGCAGCAGCGCCTGGTGCGGCAATGCGCTGGGTTGCGGAAGCACCGGGTGCGGAAGTTCGCACGGCAGCGACGGCGGTGATGCGGGTGGCGACGGCGGCGGTGATGGCGGTGGATGCGGCGGCGGAGGCGACTGAACGTCTGGCTGCTGCGGACCCGACGTCGGTCAGTAGCGCCTGCCGGTCAGAAAAAGCGCCAGGCGCATCAGCCCCAACGCCAGGCGCTCTTTGACCCGTTGCAGCAGCGGCCGGTTCGCGTACTCCTGCGCCGCCACCGGCCGGCCGCCATGGGCCATCGCATCGACCAGGCGCGTGCGCAGTTCAACCGCAAAGGCACTGTCCTGAACCACCACGTTGGCTTCGCGCGCCAGCAGCAGGCTCAAGGGGTCGAGGTTCGAGGAGCCGACCGTGGCCCAGGCCCGCGAGGTGCCCGCGTCGATCACGGCCACCTTGGCGTGCAGAAAACTGGCGGTGTACTCGTGTATTTCGATCCCGGCATCCATCAGCGGGCCATAGACCGGGCGCGCCGCATGGAACTGCATGAAATACTCATAGCGACCTTGCAGCAGCAGGCGCACCTTCACGCCACGGCGCGCCGCGTGAATCAGCGCACGGCGAAGCCGCCTTCCGGGCAGGAAATAGGCGTTGGCAATGATGATCTCCTGCGTGGCCCCGGCGATGGCGCGGCGGTAGGCGCGCTCGATCCGGCTGCGGTTGAGCACGTTGTCACGCAGCAGCAGCGTGGCACGTGCCACCTTGCGTCCCTGCGTGTCGGCTTCGGGTGCGCGACGCCAAGGCAGGTTCAGACCGGCTGCTCGCAGCGTGCTGAAGGCATGGGGAAAATGATGGGCCCGCATGTCGCGCACGCCCTGCATGCGCCACCACAACTGCGCCGTGGTTTCCTGGGCCTGCAGCACCAGTGCGCCCGAGGCGCGCACGGCAAAGTCCAGCCGGGGCTCGTTCAGGCGACCATGATGCGGATCATGAAAGTCGTCCAGGATGTTGATGCCGCCGCAAAAGGCCAGCCGCCCATCGATCACGCAGAGCTTGCGGTGCAGCCGGCGCCAGCGGCTGGGAATCAGCAGTCCCAGCGTGCCCAGGGGCGCGTAGACCGACCATTGCACGCCGGCGGTCTCGAAGCGCTTGCGCCACAATGGCGGCAACGCATCGGTGCCCACGCCATCCACCACCACCCAGGTTGTCACACCGCGGGTTGCGGCGCGCACCAGCGCTTCAGCCACCTCGACGGCCTCGCCGGTGAAGTCGAAGATGTAGGTTTCCAGCCGGACCTCGGAGCGGGCGTGGTCCATCGCGGCAACGAGCGCCGGGAAGTATTCCTGGCTGCCCTGCAGCAACTCGATCTGGTGCGGGTCGCGCGAGTCGTGGGCACGCGCAGTCATGTCAGCCCAGACCGAATTCGCCGATCAGCGGCAGGTGATCGGACATCCGTCCCCAGATCCGGCCACGGGGCACGTGCAGGCTCAATGGTTTGAGGCCGCGCGCAAAGATCTGGTCCAGCTGGACCACCGGCAGGCGCGAAGGATAGGTCGGACAGCGCACCGTATCTGACGAGCGCATGCCGATGCCATGCAGGGTTCGCTGGATGCGCGTGCCCCAGTCGTTGAAGTCGCCCGCCACCACCAGCGCCGCGTCGTGGGGCACCTCCCGCTCGATGTAGCGTCCAAGCTGCGCGACCTGGCGCGCCCGGCTGGCAGGGATCAGCCCGAAGTGCACCACGATCACGTGCACCACCCGCCCCTGCACATCGACCTCCACGTGCAACAAGCCGCGCTGCTCGAAACGATGGTCCGACATGTCCTCATGGCGGTGCGCCAGGACCGGCCAGCGCGACAGCAGGGCATTGCCATGTTCGCCGTGGCGCGTGACGGCGTTGGTGCGGTAGACCGCCTCGTAGCCCTCGGGCGCCAGGAACTCGGCCTGGGGCAGATCGGGCCAGTGCGTGAAGTAATGCTGCTGGCGCCGGTGCACCTTGCGGACTTCCTGCAGGCAGATGATGTCGGCGTCGATCTGTTCGATGGCGTGGCCGAGGTTGTGAATCTCCAGCCGCTGTCGGGGCCCCACGCCCTGCACACCCTTGTGGATGTTGTAGGTGGCGATGCGCAGCGTGTCCTGAAGTGTGTTCACACGCAAACCTTACCCCAAAAATCGAGGCAACATCAGCACTGCCTCGGCATTGGATGACGAAAAACAGGCATCGGCCGCCGCCTGCCAGGGCAGCCACTGGTAGTTCGTGTGCTCATGCGGGTTCAGCCGAACCGGCGTACCGACAGGCACTTCGAGCCCGAACACCCGCTCGGTGTTGTGGGTTACGCCGGGCGCGTAGCGGTGCAGCCACTGGGGATAGATGCCATAGACGTTTTCCAGGCCCCAGTCCTGCAGGCAGCCAGCCAACGGCGTGCCTGCGCCGCACGCGATGCCCGTCTCCTCGAAGACCTCGCGCACAGCCGTGTCGTGAAAGCTCTCCTCTTCCCGGTCCTTGCTGCCTGTCACCGACTGCCAGTATTCGGTGGCGTCGGCGCGCCGAATCAGCAGCACGTCCAGCGCCGGGGTATAGATCACCACCAGCACCGACTGCGCAATCTTGAAGGCGCTGGCGCCGCTCACTCGCCGAGGTAGGCGGCCCGCACGCGGGGATCGCTGAGCATTTCCTTCGCGGGGCCGTTCATGGTCACGATGCCCGACTCCATCACATAGCCCCGGTCGGCAATGGCCAGCGCACGGCTGGCGTTCTGCTCCACCAGCAGGATGGTCACGCCCTGGGCGTAGACATCGCGCACCACTTCGAAGATCTTGTCCACCATGATGGGGCTCAAACCCATCGAGGGCTCGTCCAGCAGCAACACCTTGGGTCGGCTCATGAGGGCCCGGCCCATGGCCAGCATCTGCTGCTCGCCACCCGACAGGGTGCCGGCGAGCTGGTCCTTGCGCTCTTTCAGGCGGGGGAAGATGGTGAAGACTTTGTCAATGTCGGCCAGGATGTTGGCTTTGTCGCTGCGGATGTAGGCGCCCATCTGCAGGTTTTCGGTGATGGTCATGCGGGCGAACACGCCGCGGCCTTCGGGCACCATGGCCAGCCCCTGCTTGACCAGATCCCAGGGGCCCTGGCCCCGGATGCTCTTGCCCAGGTATTCGATGTCGCCATCGTTGATCGGCAGGATGCCGGTGATGGCTTTCATCGTGGTGGTCTTGCCGGCGCCGTTGGATCCGATCAGCGAGACCAGCTCGCCCTCGTGCACCTCGAAATCCACGCCCTTGACGGCCTGGATGCCGCCATAGGCCACCTTCAGGCCCTTGACCTTGAGTAGTGTCGCTGCCATGTCAATGTCCTCCGGTGCCCAGATAGGCCTCGATCACTTTTTCATTCTTCTGCACATCGGCCGGCGTGCCCTCTGCGATTTGCTTGCCATAGTCCAGCACCGTGACCCGGTCGCACAGGCCCATCACCAGCTTGACGTCGTGCTCGATCAGCAGGATGGTGCGGTTGTCCTTGCGGATGCGGTCGATCAGTTCGCGCAGCATGACCTTCTCGGTCGCGTTCATGCCGGCGGCAGGCTCATCCAGCGCAATCAGCTGAGGGTCGGTGGCCAGGGCGCGGGCAATCTCCAGGCGGCGCTGGTCGCCATAGCTCAGGGTGCGGGCCTTGTAGTCGGCAAACTTGCCAATGCCGACGTAGTCCAGCAATTCCTGGGAACGCTTCGCAATGGCAGCCTCCTCCTCACGAAAGCCCGGCAGGCGCAACACGGCCCCGATCAGGCCGGAGTGGGTCCGGATGTGGCGGCCCACCATCACGTTCTCCAGCGCAGTCATTTCGGCAAACAGGCGGATGTTCTGAAAGGTGCGCGCGATGCCCGCCTTGGCCACCTCGTGCACCGCGGTCGGCTTGTAGGGCTTGCCGGCCAGCTCGAAGGTCCCGCTGTCCGGGGTGTACAGGCCGGTGATCACGTTGAAGAACGTGGTCTTGCCCGCACCGTTGGGTCCGATCAGGCCATAGACCTGGCCGCGTTCGATCGTCATGCCCACGTCGCTCAAGGCCTGCAGGCCGCCAAAGCGCTTGGAAATGCCGGCGACTTTCAATACGGTATCGCTCATGTCGCTCTCCTTATTTGCCTTGCAGCGACTTGCCATGCTCCGGCGACGGCCACAGGCCGCGCGGGCGCATCAGCATGATGATGATCATGGCCAGTGCGATCAGCAACTGGCGCAGGATGGCCGAGTCGAGGCGTCCATCCGTCATCGACTGCAGAGGCCCGGCCACGTAACGCAGCACCTCGGGCAGCGCCGACAGCAGCACCGCACCCAGAATTACCCCGGGCAGGTGCCCGATGCCGCCGAGCACCACCATGGCGACGATCATCACCGACTCCATCAGGCTGAAGGACTCGGGCGACACAAAACCCTGGAAAGCACCGAACATCACGCCCGACACGCCACCGAACGTGGCGCCCATGCCGAAGGCCAGCAGCTTCATGTTGCGGGTGTTGATGCCCATGGCTTTCGCGGCGATCTCGTCCTCGCGGATCGCCATCCAGGCGCGGCCGATACGCGACATCTGCATGCGATGGCTGATCACCACGCTGGCCACCACCAGCGCCAGGAACAGGTAGTAGTACAGCGTGACCGAGGCGAACTCGAAGCCACCAAAGCTGACCGGCTTGCCCAGGTCGAGGCCGAAGAACTTGAGCGAGTCGATCTGGTTGATGCCCTTGGGTCCGTTGGTGATGTTGATCGGATGGTCCAGATTGTTCAGGAACACGCGAATGATTTCACCGAAACCCAGCGTCACGATCGCCAGGTAGTCGCCGCGCAACTTCAGCGTGGGCGCGCCCAGCAGCATGCCGAACAATCCCGCCAGCCCGGCCCCTGCCGGAATGATCACCCACAGCGGCATGTGCAGCCCGTTCGGGAAGGTCGCGGCCAGCGCCGGGAAGGCTTCCGTCAGGTGCGGCGACGCCAGCAGGCCGTACATGTAGGCACCCACCGCAAAAAAGGCCACATAGCCCAGATCCAGCAGGCCGGCGTAACCGACCACAATGTTCAGGCCCAGGGCCAGCAGCACATAAAGCAGGGCCATGTCAGCGATGCGCACCCAGGCATTGCCGAAGCCTTGCAGCACCATCGGCAGCACCAGCAAAGCGACGGCGGCGACCAGGAAAACAACGGTCTTGTTCTGTTTCATCTTGATGCTCCCGGTGTTCAAGCGCGATCGGCGACACGTTCACCCAGCAGGCCGGAGGGCCGCAGCGTGAGCACGATGATCAGCACGATGAAGGCAAAGATGTCGGAGTAGTGGCTGCCCAGCAGTCCCCCGGTCAGGGTGCCGATGTAGCCCGAGCCGATCGATTCGATCAGGCCCAGCAGGATGCCCCCCACGACGGCGCCGGCCAGGTTGCCGATGCCGCCGAAGACCGCCGCCGTGAACGCTTTCAGGCCTGGCAGAAAGCCCATCGTGTGCTGCACCGTGCCGTAGTTGGAGGCGTACATCATGCCGGCGATGGTGGCCAGGATGGCGCCGATGATGAACGTGGCTGAAATCACCATGTCGGGTTTCACGCCCATCAGGCCCGCCACTCGCGGGTTCTCGGCCGTGGCCCGCATCGCCCGGCCCAGCCGGGTGTGGTTGACCAGGTACATCAGCGTGGCCAGCGAGACGGCCGTCAGGCCCAGGATCATGATCTGGGTCGGCGTGATCACCGCGCCGCCGATGTCGAAGGGCGTGCTCGGCAACAGGGTGGGATAGGGCTTGTAGTTCGGCTTCCAGATGATCATGGCCAGCGTCTGCAGCAGGATCGACACGCCGATGGCCGTGATCAGCGGGGCCAGCTTGGGACTGTTGCGCAAGGGTCGGTAGGCCACCTTTTCGATCACGAAGTTGAGCGCGGCGGCCACCACGCAGGAGATCACCATGGCCACGATCAGGAC
>Ga0268298_10002563_pt1 | contig 19720 bp, 22 predicted proteins | sample WWTPWeurt_MetaG_FD_194462 | JGI IMG/M metagenome (GOLD analysis project Ga0268298, IMG submission 194462) | Activated sludge microbial communities from WWTP in Nijmegen, Gelderland, Netherland - WWTP Weurt | ecosystem: Engineered > WWTP > Aerobic digester > Activated sludge | place...
CCGGGTACAGGCGCGAGAACGTGGCATCCATGCTCTGCACGTCGTAGGCCAGCCCTTGCGCCTCGGCGATCAGGCGTTCGGTGGTGGCGAGCGTCGAGCGCAGCCGGTTGACGATGTTGAAGTCGAGGCTCGTCAAGTTGCGGGCCTGATTCATCAACATCTGCGCCTCGTTCTGGAGCTGGTTGATCTGGTTGTTGATCTGCTCCAGCGTGCGAACGGCGGTCAGCGTGTTCTGCACGAAGTTGGACGGGTCGAACACGGTGATGGCTGCCGCCGGCTGCGCGAGCAGCAGCGAGCCGGCCAGCACGGCGGCGAGCGAAGCGGAAAGGACACGGGCTTTCATGGCGAAACCTCCAGCGGTTGAGTAGCGAGGAAGGAAGCCGCCGCCGGTGAGGACGGCAGCAGGTCGGCGGCCCAATCAAGGCCGCGATGGCGTAGCCACGCGCCGGCAAAGCCGGGTGCGCCGGCCTGCGCCAGCACACGGTCGATGTCGCGTTGGTCTTGCGGCGTGGATGCGCCCGCGAAGGCGAGCGCGGCCGGCCCCAGGTCGAGGTCGAACAGGCGATTGCCCAGGCGCGATTGGTAGTAGTAATCGCGCTTGGGTTCGGCAGTGGCGACGATCTCGATCTGCCGGCTGTTGAGGCCGAAGCCTTCGTAGATCGTGCGAATCTGCGGCTCGGTGGCCTGCGGGTTAGGCAAGAAAATCCTGCTCGCGCAGCTTTCGATAATGGCTGGCGCGATGGTCGAATCCTTGATGTCGGCCAGCGACTGCGTGGCAAAGATGACGCTGACGTTCTTCTTTCTGAGCGTCTTGAGCCATTGGCGGATGCGTGCGGCGAAGGCTGGTTCATCAAGGAACAGCCACGCTTCATCGAGAATCAGCAGCGTCGGTGCACCGTCGAACCGCTCATCGAAGCGTGCGAACAGATAGCGCAGCACCGCCTGCACGGCGGCGGGGCTGTGCATCAGCTCCTCCATCTCGAAGCCCTGCACGTCGGCCATGCCGAGCCGGTCGCGGTCGGCGTCCAGCAGCTTGCCGTGCGCGCCGCCGAGCACATACGGCGACAGCGCCTGCCGCAGCGCGTTGGATTGCAGCAGCACGGAAAGCCCGGTCATCGTGCGCTGTTCCGGCGGCGCCCCCGCCAGGCTGCCCAGCGCCGACCAGATGGCCGCTTTTTCGTCCGGGCCGACGGTCACGCCTTCTTGCAGCAGGCGGCCTTCCACCCATTCGGCCGCCCAGGTGCGGTAGCCCTCGCCGTCGATACGGGCAAGCGGCTGGAAGGCGATACCGCCATCAGCGCCGAGGTCGTAGTGTTCGCCGCCCAGGCCGAGAATCGTGGCGCGCATCGAGCGCCCCATGTCAAAGGCGAAGATCCGCGAAGCGAAGTAGCGGCGGAACTGCATCGCCAGGATGGCAAGCAATACCGACTTGCCCATGCCGGTCGGCCCTGCGACCAGCGTGTGGCCGACGTCGCCGATGTGCGTCACCAGCCTGAACGGCGTTGCGCCATCGGTGCGGGTGACGATCAGCGGGGGGCCGTCGAGGTGGTCGTTCTTCTCCGGCCCGGCCCACACCGCCGACAGCGGCATCATGTGCGCCAGGTTCAGCGTCGAGACGATGGGCTGGCGGACGTTCGCATAGGCATTGCCGGGAATGGACGACAGCCACGCATCGACGGCATTGAGGGTTTCGGGGATGGTCACGAAACCCCGACCCTGGATGACGCGCTCCACCATGCGCAGCTTTTCATCGGCAGCGGCCGGGTCGCCATCGAGCACCGTCACCGTGGCGGTGAGGTAGCCGAAGGCGACTTGATCGCTGCCCAACTCCTGCATGGCGGCGTCCGCGTCGGCCGCCTTGTTGCTGGCATCGGTATCAACCAGCGGGCTCTCCTGTTGGAAGATCGTTTCGCGCAGCAGCGCGATGACGTTCTTGCGCTTGGCGAACCACTGGCGGCGCAGGCGGCCCAGCTCCTTTTCCGCCTCGGCTTTGTCCATGCAAAGAAAGCGCGTACTCCAGCGGTAGCCAAAGCCCAGGCGGTTGAGGTCATCCAGCAGGCCCGGCCAGGTCGAAGTCGGGAAGCCCCGCACCGACACCACGCGCAGATGCTGGTCGCCCAGCATGGGCGCGAGGCCGCCGACCAAGGCGGAATCGGCCAGCAGCGCGTCGATGTGGAACGGCACTTCCGGCACGCCCACGCGGTAGCGCCGCGTCGAGATGGTCGAATGCAGGTAGGTCAGTGTCTGTGCATCGTCCAGCCAGGCGACCTCCGGCATCACGCCGTCGAGCAGGTCGAACACGCGATCGGTTTCCGCGACGAAGGCATCGAGCCGGCCGCGCCAGTCCACACCATCGCCGGGTGCATGCTCGTAGAGCAGCTTGGCGGCGCGAGCGCGGGATTCCTCCGGCGGCAGGTAGGCCAGCGTCAGGTGATAGGCGCTCTCGAAGTGGTGGCCCGAGTCCTCGAAGGCGGCGCGGCGTTCCTCGTCCACCAGCCAGGACAGTGGTTCGGGAAACTCCGAGTGCGGATAGTCTGCGGCCGGTCGGCGCTCGGCCTCGATGAACAGCGCCCAGCCCGAACCCAGCCGGCGCAGCGCGTTGTTCAGCCGCGCCGTAGTGGCGATCAGCTCGCCTTGCGTGGCGCTGTCCAAGTCAGGCCCGCGAAAGCGCGCCGTGCGCTGGAAAGAACCATCCTTGTTCAGCACCACGCCCGGCGCGACCAGCCCGGCCCACGGCAGCCAGTCAGCGAGCAAGGCCGGGCGCTGGCGGTATTCGGCAAGGTTCAGCATGGCATCCCCCTCACACGTCCAGCAGCGGCTTGTGCTTGATGTGGCGGGCGAAGACCTGCATGAACTGCGGATCGACACGCGCACCCCAGACCGCCAGCGAGTGGCCGACGATCCAGAGCACCACGCCGGGAATCCACAGTTGCAGGCCCAGCCCGACGGCGGCGGCCAGCGTGCCGTTGGCGATCGCCACGGTGCGCGGCGCACCGCCCATGAGAAGCGGCTCGGTCAGCGAACGATGCAGCGGCACCTCGAAGCCGGGCGCGAAGCCCGGTGCTCCTTCATTGGCGCTCATACGACGGCCCCGCCCGAGAAGCTGAAGAACGACAGGAAGAACGAGGATGCCGCGAAGGCGATACTCAACCCGAACACGATCTGGATCAGCTTGCGGAAGCCGCCCGACGTATCGCCGAAGGCGAGCGCCAGGCCGGTCGAAATGATGATGATGACCGCGATGATCTTGGCGACCGGCCCCTGGATGGATTCGAGGATGGATTCGAGTGGCGATTCCCACGGCATCGAGGAACCGGACGCTTTCGCCGTGCCCGCCGTCATCAGCATGACGGCGGCCAGCAGCAGGCCATGTTGTGCCGGGCCGGCCAGTCGCCGCAGGCGAGCGACGGCCGAAGCCGGATTTACGGAAAAGCTGAAAGCAGGAATGTGCATCTGCGTCATGGCAGTTCTCCAGGTTGGTCAGGGGACGGGGAAGAAAACGGCGGCAGCTCGGGAAACGGCGTTTCCATCGCGTCCGCCAGGCGGTAGCCCACACCGTCGAAGCCGATGACGCGGGCGATGCTTTCGACGCGGCGCTTGCGGCCGCGTCCGGCGATGTGGATGACGATGTTGACCGCCTCGGCGATCAGCGCACGCGGTGGGTTCACCGCCACTTCGAGAATCAATTGCTCCAGGCGCAGCAGCGCGCCCATCGCGGAACCGGCATGGATGGTGGCGATACCGCCGGGGTGGCCGGTGCCCCACACTTTGATGAGGTCGAGGGCTTCGCCGCCACGCACCTCGCCGACGATCACGCGATCAGGGCGCAGGCGCATCGTGGCGCGTACCAGCTCGGTCATCGACACAACACCGGCGCGTGTGCGCAGCGGCACATGGTCGCGGGCGGCGCATTGCAGCTCGATGGTGTCTTCGAGCACCAGCACGCGGTCGCCGGTGGCGGCGATCTCGGCCAGCAGCGCATTCGCCAAGGTGGTCTTGCCGGTGCTGGTGCCGCCTGCGATCAGGATGTTCTGCCGCTCGCGCACGGCATGGCGCAGGAAGTCCGCCTGCCCGGCGGTCAGGATGCCGTCGGCCACATAGCGATCCAGACCGATGATGCTCACGGCCCGCTTGCGCAGCGCGAAGGCTGGCCCAGGCGCAGCCGGCGGCAAGATGCCCTCGAACCGCTCGCCGGTTTCAGGCAGCTCGGCGGTCAGCAGCGGCTGGCCGCGATGCACTTCCGCACCAACGTGCGCGGCCACCAGGCGGATGATGCGCTCGCCATCGTCTTCGGAAAGCTCCACGCCCAGCGGCGTGCGGCCCGATGACAACCGATCCACCCATAGGGTGCGGTCGGGGTTGAGCATAATTTCCACCACGTCCGGGTCGGCCAGCGCGGCGGCGATGACTGGCCCCATGGCCGTGCGCAGCATCTGGATACGGCGATCCAGCGAAGTCGCGCTGGATGAGCGTTCGGGCGGGGTCTGCGGAACGGCGCTCATGAGGCACGCTCCGTAGTTCGTTCGTGGGCTTCGGCCAGCGCCGCTGCGTCATCCATCCGCACCGGGTCGGGATGCAGTTCCTCCACCACGTCGCGCACCAGGCTGCGGCCTCGCAGCAGGTGGCGGCCAAGTTGCTCCACGAATTGCTCGAAACGCGCTTTGCCCTGCGCGCGGGCTGCGTCCTGATGGGCTTCGGGAACCGGCGTGCTGACGGTCAGGAAGTAGCGGATGAACAGCGCCAGCGTTTCGATCTGGATGTTCTGGTCGCGCTCCATGCGCTCGGCCTGCCGCGACAGGCGATCAAGCCGCTTGGCGATGGCCGCCTCGCGCTGGTCGCCGGCATCGGGCGACAGCCACGATGCGAGCGCCGCCGCGACGATGGACGACTTGGACACGCCTTTCTTGGCGGCCAGTTCTTCGAGCCGCTTGGCGTGCTCGGTCTGGATGAACAGATTGAGGCGGTATTGGCTCATAAGTCGATTCCGTCGTTCGGGTCGAGGGAAGCCAGCCGGGCCGTGCGCTGCATGGCCGGGTTGAACTGGCGAGGAAGCGGCAACGGCAGGTCGTCGTCGTCATCGAGCAGCCCCAGGTCAGTGCCTGCGGTCTGCGGTTCCGGGCTGTATTCGGCGACTTCGGATAGCTCCGGCTGGCGGTGCGGGCCGCCGTCATCGGCGGTGCCTGCGCCATCGCTGGACAGGCTCGCAGCCGGGGCCGCTGGTACAGCGGGGATCGCCAGACCGCTCCAGTCGTCAGGGCGCGCAGGCGGCGCGTCGGCGTATTGCCCGGCCGCGAGCGCGGGTGGTGGCAACACGCGGCTCTTGAAATTCGCGTCGGCGTAGTAGCGCAGCTTCTTCGCCTTGATCGGCGCGACGCTGGACACCATCACCACGGCCTCGTCGGGCGGAAGCTGCATGACTTCGCCCGGCGTCAGCAGCGGGCGTGCGGTTTCCTGCCGCGACACCATCAAATGTCCGAGCCACGGCGCGAGCCGGTGGCCCGCGTAGTTGCGCTGCGCGCGCAGCTCGGTCGCGGTGCCGAGCGTTTCGGAAATCCTTTTCGCCGTGCGTTCGTCGTTGGTGGCGAACGTCACGCGAACGTGGCAGTTGTCGAGGATGGAATGGTTCTGCCCATACGCCTTGTCAATCTGATTCAGGCTTTGGGCGATGAGGAAGCTGCGGATGCCGTACCCGGCCATGAAGGCAAGCGCCGACTCGAAGAAGTCGAGCCGGCCCAGCGCCGGAAATTCATCCAGCATCAGCAGCAGCTTGTGGCGGCGTGCGATGCCGTCGCTGCCATCGAGGGATTCCGTCAAGCGCCTGCCGATCTGGTTCAAGATGAGCCGGATCAGCGGCTTGGTACGGCTAATGTCGGACGGCGGCACCACCAGATAGAGCGATACCGGGTGTTCGGCGGAAATCAGATCGGCGATGCGCCAGTCGCAACGCGACGTGACTTCGGCCACGGTCGGGTCGCGGTACAGGCCGAGGAACGACATGGCGGTGCTCAAGACGCCGGAACGCTCGTTGTCCGACTTGTTCAACACTTCCCGCGCGGCGGATGCGACAACCGGGTGCGGCGCATCGCCCAAGTGCTTCGTCGTCATCATTCGGTGCAGCGTCAGCTCGAACGGGCAAGCCGGGTCACTGAGGAAGTTGGCGACGCCGCGCAGCGTCTTGTCCTCGCCTGCGTACAGCACATGCAGGATGGCGCCGACCAGCAGCGCGTGACTGGTCTTTTCCCAATGGTTCCGGCGTTCGAGCGCGCCATCGGGATCGACAAGAATGTCGGCCACGTTCTGCACGTCGCGCACTTCATGCGCGCCGCGCCGGACTTCCAGTAGCGGGTTGTAGGCCGCCGACTTCGCATCGGTGGGGTTGAACAGCAGGCAATGGCTGAACCGCGAACGCCAACCGGCGGTGAGCGTCCAGTTCTCGCCCTTGATGTCGTGGACGACGACGGACGCAGGCCAGCTCAACAAAGTGGGCACCACCAGCCCCACGCCCTTGCCGCTGCGAGTGGGTGCGAAGGTCAGGACGTGCTCCGGGCCTTCGTGCCGCAGGTACTGGCCGCGGTGCAGGCCGAGGAAAACGCCTGCCGGCTGGGTCAGGCCGGCTTTGCGAACGTCATCCGCATCGGCCCAGCGTGCCGAACCGTAGGTAGTTACCAGGCGCGACTGCCGCGAGCGCCATACCGACATTGCGATGGCGACCACCACGGCCACCAGGCCGCTGCCGCCTGCAATCGCGCCACCTATGTCGAAGACGTGCGGTGCGTAGGCATCGAAGAAGAACCACCACTCGAACAGCCGCCAGGGGTGATAGACCGGGGTTCCAAAGAAGTCGAACCACGGCGAGCCAAGGCGTAGCTGATAGCCCAGGGCGGCGGCTGTCCATTGCGTTGCACTCCATACACCGGCGATCACGATGCCGAAGACGGCGGCGATCTGCCCGAACAGCACGCCCTGAGCTTGCATTGACTGGCCTCCGATTTCCCTGCGCTGATTCCTCGTTCAAACGCGGCACATGGACGTGCCGCATAGCGCGAGGATCGGTGCCGGGTCAGTGCCGGTCAAAGACTGTTATCGGAACCAAGATGATCGAAAAAGACAGGTTTCAGGCTGCGAAGAAGCCAATAAAAATGCCGCAGGCGCGAGCGCGCTGCGGCGTGTTGACAATGAAGGACAGGATTCTTGGCGAAGGTGACGATCAGAACTTCGGCGGTGTCTCCGACGATGTATAGGGCGTCTTCCCATCTCCGTAGAACCGCTTGCGCGTGGCTTCAGCGACTCGATTGCAAAGCACGTCACCAAGCGTCACGCGGTCGGTCTTGCATTGCTGTCGCAGTTCCTTCAACCGTACCGGATCGGCAGCCAGTTCATCCACGGTGGGCACGCTGGCCTGCCTGGGTGTGTCCGATGGGCCGCAAGCAGTCAACAGCAGAACCAACAGGAGCCAGAAAGATTTCTTCATAGCTCGATTTCCTCCTGGGGATCAGGTTCGGGCGGCAAAGCGGGCCTAGTGCCTTCGGGCAAGTCGATGGCCTGCACTCGCTCTATGAACCGAGACAGCACTTCCGAAACGTCGGCTTCGCGCCGCAGCAGATAGGTCGTCAGCATCGGCGCACGTCCGGCCAAGGGACGCGCTATGACGCCAGACTCCCGACTTGCCGTGATGTGCGGGCCGCCGGCCAGCCCCAAGGCGAAGCCGGCCGACACTACGATCATCATCAGCTCGAACGAAGCGACGCGCTCAACCACCAGTGGTTCTCTGTCAGAGCGACGTAGCACACGTTCGACCTGCCGCGCGTGACCTTCGCATGTCAATGGATCGCATAACACCAATGGGAATTGCAGAACTTCGTCCAGTGGGATGCGCCTGTGCTTGAGCAGATGGTGCCGGGCGGGCACTGCCACCATCAACGGATCACTCCATACAGCTTCTGCAGCCACGCCTTCACCCACTTCATCCGACTGCGCGAAGCCTACGTCGTACAGATCGTCTTGCAGCCCCTTTATCTGCTGCGATAGCGGCACCTGGAACAGCCGAATATCTACCTCGGGTTCCTCCTGCCGGCACATTGCCAATAAGGCCGGCAGGCGCGACGGCGTGATGCCGTCGGACAATGCAATGCGCAACTGCCCATGGAAGCCATTGGCCGCTGCTTTCACGCTGTCGCGGGCTTGCTGCAAGGCCGTGAAAACGCGAGGCACATGCTCAAGAAACAGCTTCCCCGCCGGTGTCAGTCGTGTACTTCGGCTGGTGCGGACGAACAATTTTTCACCGACGTCATCTTCCAACTCCTTAATGGTGCGCGATAGCGGAGATTGCTCAATGTGCAGTCGCTCGGCAGCGCGGGCGAAGTGGAGTTCTTCCGCCACCGCCAGAAAACAGCGCAAATGACGTAATTCCATAGCTGACCGCCTTGATAATTCATGCACTCGATGATGAATCAACTGTTCATCACGGTTCGCCTTCCGCGATCACCTCATCGATTTTTTCGCGATCATTTCTTGCTGGAAGTTCCCGGTTGACGAGCCAAAGCGCGAGGCCGATCAGTACTCCTCCCGCAGCTTGCATCCAGGAAATTGCCGTGTTCAGGATGAAATACGCAAGGATGACCGTGAAGAGCGGGGCCAGGAACAGAAATCCGCTAGTCCTCGTTGCTCCACCTCTTTTCAGCGCCACGAACCAGAGGCCAAATGAGCCCGTTGATGCAGGGATGGAAAGCCAGAGAAACCATCCCCATTGCTCCCGCGTTACGTTATCGGGCCATTGCTCGCCATTGATGTAGGCGATGACTAGAATGGCGATCGCACCCACCAGCATTTGCCAGAAACTCAAGGCCCAAGGCGCGAACGGCAATGCCGCCCGTTTATTGATGAGCGTCGCGCTTGCCCAGCAAAGCGCAGAGACGATGCCGATGATTTCGCCAGCCAAGGTCATCCCGCCAGAAAACATGGATGGGCTGATACCAATGGCAAGCGCAACACCGACAACGCCAAGAAGCAACCCAAGGAGCCTCGCTCTGTGCAGGCTTTCGCCAAGGAAGATGCGACCCAGAACAGCAACCCAGATCGGATTGGTGAAAAGCAGGATGGCGGCCGTCGATGCGGAGATGAACTGCATGGCCCAGAACAGCAGCCCCATGACGGCGGCTGTCTGAAGCAAGCCAATCAGGATCACCAGCGCAACATCACGCAGCCCTGCTTTGGCTGGCAGGAGCGCGGCCACAATATTTCGCTCGCCGGCCAGCACCAGCGGCAAGGTCGCCAAGGCCGCGACAAAGAAGCGCCACCCGACCAAGATCATCGGCGTGAAGCCCTGCTGTAGCAGGATTTTTCCTGCGACGAAGCTGGACCCCATCAAGAAGGTCGATGCGAAAAGCGTGACAAGGAAGCCAGCCTGACTGGATGCAGGAGCGGGGGCATTTCGCGCCATCAGCGTGCTCCTTCCTGGGTACTTGTAAATTCAGCGACACGGGAAGCCAGCGCTTCCGGTACATCCTCTGGCAGGAAATGCCCAGCGTCATCAAAAACCTGGAGTTGGGCGTTGGACATCTTCCCTGCCAAACGCTCTGCGAAGCGCAATGGCTGGAATGTGTCGTGCAGCCCCCAGATGATGAGCGTGGGCAGGGCCAGCTTCTCGACGTCTTCCATGCGCGAAGAAAGCTCCTCTGACCTCAATGCCCGGGCCGCACGTAGGTAGGCACGCCGCCCTTCGACGCCACGGAACGGACGCTCATAGGCCTCGACCAGTTCAGCGGTCACCCGATCGGTATGGAACATGCCTCGTGAAAAGCCTTTCGCCAGACCCTTTCTCAGATCGAAGTCCGGTGCACCAAGAATTTCGTCCCACGCCGGCTCCTTCAAGCGGGCAATTCCTGGCTCTGGAAACGAGTCATAGAGGATGGAGTCAATCAAAACGAGGCGATCAAGGATTTCGGGATGGTTGATAGCCACGAGCTGGGCAATCCCACCTCCGATGTCGTGGCCCACCATGGTTGCGCGCTTCCACCCCAGGGCCGAAAGTGCCTGAAAGATGATTTCGGATTGCGCCTGGATTCCGAGTTCCGCGTCCGAAGGCTTGTCGGAATCACCATAACCGAGAAGGTCGATCGCAAGCGCTTCATGGCCTGATGCGGCGAGAAGCGGCATGACGTTGCGCCAAAGATGGCGGCTCGTGGGAATGCCGTGAACAAGGGCGATGGCACTCCCGTGGCCCTGGCGTGTGTAGGCGATGCGGTGACCGGCCACGTCAAGAAAGCCATTTTCAAGAATTTCGTTTTTCATGGCACTTCCTCATGTTGAAAGGGCAGAAACAATCACTGATGACTCACTGCGCTCCGTCCGCATGAACCGCAAGGATTTCGCAGACCACTGAATTTCGCGGCGTGGGCACGCCGAGCCGCCGGCCTCTGCTGCTGACGTCGCCGCTGAGCCACTGCACCTCCAGCCGGTTTCCGCGTTCCAGGTCGCGCAACATGGAAGCAGTCATGTCGGCGGGCAGTTGGTCGCAGAAGCGAAGCCGGTCCAGGGCAAAGTCAGTGGCGAGGTTGACGCCTTCAGCACGTCCGACGTCGACCACCTCCTGCATGACGCCTTCGAGCAACTTGCGGGAGGCCGGGTTGCCGCGCACCACGCCTATCGGGCGCCGTGTGGACGCGGTGGTCGCCGACAGGCCAACCAGGAAGACGAACTTCTCCCAGATCACTCTGGCAATGTCGTCGCTGATCTCGGCGTCGATCCCCGACTGGATGCAGGCTCGATGGAAGCGCTCGATACGCGCGCTGCGATGGCCGCCGTACTCGCCAAAGACCAGCTTCTGCAGGTTGTTGGCATGACCGATGACGCCCGGGGCCGCGATGGTTGCCGCGATGTAGCAAACGCCACCTGCTACCGGCTTTTCTCCGAGCGTGGCTCTCAGCAATTCGTCCTTGATCACCCCGTTCTGGAAGGAGATCACCATCGTTTCGGGTCCGATCAGCGGCTTGATCGCGTTGGCGGCCGTCTCGGTATCCCAAAGCTTGACACCGAACAGAACGACATCGACTGGCCCGACGTCCGACGGCGTGTCGGTTGCTCTGGGCGTGGGGACATGCATGTCCCCTAGCGGACTGCGCACAGTGAGGCCTTGGGACTTGATGGCAGCCAGGTGCGCCCCTCTGGCAATGAAGCTGACGTCGTTGCCTCCGAGGGCCAGTTTGGCTCCGAAATAACCACCTACGCCTCCGGTGCCCATGATCGCGATCTTCATCCACGGCTCCATTATTGAATATGAATTCAAGAAGATTCTAGCTTCAACAAGTCTACAAGGCAATGTATGCTTGATTTATGTGAAGATTCTTGATTGATGAATCATTAAAAACCATGGGCCGAATACGAAACTTTGACCGCGATGCGGTGCTAGAGAGCGCGGTGGACGTCTTCTGGGAGCGGGGCTATGACGGGGCTGGCATGCAGGAGATCTGCCGGGTCACCGGGCTCAACCCGGGCAGCGTCTACGCCGCCTTCGGTGACAAGCACGGCCTCTTCATCGAGGCTTTGAAGAGCTACATGGCGTCCATGTCGCGAGAGACGATCGCGCGCCTGAACAGCAATCCGTCCGGTCGGGCCGGGATTGCCGACTACTACGCGGCGCTCATCGAAGCGATGCTGGACGGCAAACGGCGCTGGGGATGCCTTGTGACGAACTCGATCGTTGAGTTCGCCATGAATGATCCGCAGATCAGCGAAGCCTTCCAACTCCACCTGGCCAGGCTGGAAACGGCCCTATCTGGCGCGATCGAGCGGGCAAAGCAAGCGGGAGAACTATCGCGGGACGTCGATGCGGCCGAAGCGGCCGTATTTCTCGTATGCACGACGCAAGGACTCAATGTCCTGGCCAAGACCCGGCCCAGCCGGCGCACGCTGGAGGCGATCACGCGGCATGCTTTCACGGCGGTTGGATTCAAGGCCTGAATAGCCATCGGCCCAAGTCGCAGTAGGTGCGCTGCCGTCAAACATCAAGAACTAATCGCCGCGATCCCTGCCAGAACGATTGCCGCCCCAACCACGCGGCGCGCGAGATGACCCTCACGAAAGAGTCTGTACGCGAAGAGAGAGCCGATGATGATCGACGACTCACGCAGAGGGGCGACGAGCGCGAGCGGCGCCGTCAGCATGGCGGTGAGCACGAGGATGTAGGCCAGTGGGGAGAATACGGCCACGATGAGGATAGGTACGGCATCAGCACGGATAACTGTGTGAATGTGATGCCGTCGCCGCAGTGCGCTTGGCGTCAGGATCAGGGTTTGCAGAAGCAGTGTGCCAGCGTAGTAGCTCACGGGCGCCAAATGCAGCGACGTGACCGCGTAGCTGTCCCAGACGGTATAGCTTGCAATGGTGGCCCCCGTAGCACCTCCCCAAAACATCCCCTGGAGTGGGCGGCGGGTTCCGCTTCTAAACGGGTTGCCGGTAACGACAAGAATGCCTGAGACGACGAGGAGCGCCCCTAAAAGCGCAACGACGGAGAGCCGCTCCCCCAAAATAAGAATCGCAAACAGCATCGTCAGCACCGGCCCTGTGCCACGGGCGATCGGGTAAACCACCCCGAGTTCGGCACGATCGTAGCCAACCTGCAAGGTCAGGGAGTACGCAATGTGCAATGCCGCCGAAACAGCCGCTCCCACCCCGAGCCGCCAATCTATCGCCCCTTGGTCCTGAACCATAAGAACGAGACCGATCGGGACCCACAGAAGCGTCGAAGCACAGCTATAAGCCCAGACGAACAGTAAAGTGTCGCCCCGCTTGTACTTCGAGGCCAGGTTCCACACCGCATGGGCTACCGCTGCGGCGAGAACCATTGCGATGGTGCCGGGCTGCATCAGGAAATGTCGGGAAGATCGATGCCCGCCCGCTCCGCCAAGCGGGTCCGCTCTTGATCGCGCAGCGCCAGGGATGCGACCAACGCATCGATAACAACCAGCTGAGCCAATCGACTTCCCGCAGCGGCCATCTGTGCCGGTAGTGGTACGCCGCCGACAACAAGCGCGACGTCGGCGAGAGTCGCCAGGGGCGTGTCGTACTGATTGGTGACTGCGATCAGCGAGGCGCCAGCCGAGGATGCCGCATCCGCGACGGCTAGCGTTGAAGACGTGCGGCCGGTCGAGCTGACCGCGATGACGACGTCTTCTGCGCCCAAGAGCCGTGCCGCGATCATGGCCGACAAATGATCCGTGATGCCCACGGTCATCACGCCGATCGTACGCAGACGGAAGACCGCATCGGCGGCAACCGTGGAGGAAGGGCCTGCACCGAATGCAAATACCTGGCGCGCGCGCTGGATCAAGCCGACGGCCTTATCCAGCGCAGAGAGTTCGATGGCCCCACCGAGCGCGGTCAGTGCATCGGTACCAGCACGAATGGATGTTTCCAGCACCGAGGCCGACGTCGCATCCGCGGCGAGTGCTTCAGGAGGCGCGAAGAACCGGGCTGTGCCGCGAGCACGCGCGATCTCGATCTTCAGCTCGGTAAATCCGCCGAACCCGAGCGCACGCGCGGCACGGATCACCGTCGGCGGAGAAACGCCGGCACGGGCGGCAACCTGTGCTGTCGTGCTTGCTCCGACAAACAAAGGATCGGTGAGCAGGAGATCTACAACTTTCGCCTCGCTTGCGGCGAGGTCGCCGCTTCGGGCTTGAATGCTGCCGATCCATTGCTGCAACCGTTGCTCAGCCCCTGAAACGCTGTTACTAATTTCGTTTTTCATGTGTAATATATTACATTCACCGCGTGAAGGGCACAACCACCACGTGGGCAGATGCCGTTAAAGGAGCCCGCTCTCATGAATCCTGAAATCAACCCTGGCGTCGCTGTCGTCGGTCCCGGTGCCATTGGCACCACGATCGCGGCGGCGCTACACGAGGTCGGCCGCACGCCGTTGCTGTGTGGGCGTAGCCCGCGCGATCACCTGACCCTGCAAGATGGCGACCGCTTTATCACCGTACCTGGTCCTGTTCGGACGAATCCGGCACAAATCACTCGCACGGCTGATCTTGTCTTTTTGGCAGTCAAGGCAACACAAATTGAGGCGGCAGCAGAATGGCTCGCGGTGTTGGTCGGGCCGGAAACAGTGGTGTGCGTTTTGCAGAACGGGATCGAACAGTTGGACAGGGTTCGCCCGTACTCGCCAAACGGGCAAATCGTTCCTGCCGTCGTGTGGTTCCCTGCGCAGGCGCAATCCGACGGCTCGGTACGCTTGCGTGGCGAAGCGCGCCTCAGCCTGCCAGACACGTCAGCTTCCCGCGCAGTGGCCGCAGCGCTGCAAGGCACACGGTGCGCCGTAGATTTGGCCGCGAACTTCAGCTCGCTGGCTTGGCGCAAGCTGATGCAGAACGCAGTGGCTGGCCTCATGGCACTCACGCACCGCCGCTCAGGCATGTTCGGTCGCGCTGATATCGCCAGACTTACGCTGGCTTATTTGCAGGAATGCCTGGCCGTGGCACGTGCCGAGGGCGCTGAATTCGGCGACGAAGTGCCGCAAGAGATCCTCGACAAGTTCCGGGCGGCGCCCACAGACATGAGCACCTCCATCCTCACGGATCGAGAAGCTGGCCGACCGCTCGAATGGGATATCCGCAACGGCGTCATTGCGCGTCGCGGCCAGGTTCACGGCATTCCGACCCCGATCAGCGACATCCTGGTGCCGCTTCTTGCGGCTGCGAGCGACGGCCCAGGTTGACCCTAGAGTCGATGATCGCGCTGTTATTTCTCTTCTTTCTCGCCCTCGGTGCTGGCGTGCTCAGCGGCGTCGTCGGCACCGGCTCGTCGCTCATCATGCTGCCCGTCCTCGTCATGCTGTACGGGCCACGGATCGCTGTACCTGTGATGGCGATTGCGTCCTTGTTCGGCAACATCGGGCGGGTGATTGCCTGGTGGCATGAGATCCGTTGGCGGCCGGTGTTTGCCTATTCGTTGGCGGGAGTTCCCGCGGCTGTGCTCGGGGCGCACACGCTGCTGACGATCTCTCCTGCCACTGTGGACGTGTTCCTGGCAGCTTTCTTCCTTGCGATGATCCCGCTGCGCCGTCTCATCAGACGATCGAACCTCCATCTGAACCTCTGGCACATGAGTTTTGCCGGGGCGATTGTCGGGTTCCTGACCGGATTCGTGCTGTCCACCGGGCCGCTCAGCGTGCCGGTATTCACCGGGTACGGAATGAGTGGCGGTGCATTTCTGGGGTCGGAGGCGGCAAGCGCTATCCTGCTCTACGCCGGCAAGCTTGGTACGTTTGGAGTGTCGGGTGTACTTGCGCCGCCCGTCATCACACGTGGACTTGCCATCGGCATCGCGTTGCTTGCCGGTTCGATGATTGCGAAACGTCTCGTCCAGCGACTCCAGTTGCACACGTTCGAGCTTCTCATTGATGTGGTTCTAGTCGCTGGGGCGGCAGGAATGATCCTCTCCCTCAACGGATGAGCGGAAGCGGAAAAAGGTGTGATCGCTCGCTTGAATTCACGCCGTTTCAACCAACAGTTGGCCCACGTTGCCGCCCGATCTCCCAAGATACTCCGCCACCGCGCACCGTCGCGGCGAGCTGCTGACCAAGCCGCTGTTCGATGATCGGCTTCCACGGCACGAGGCTGAACCCTTTGCCGTCATCGAGCATCGCATAACGCCCGCTGGCAAGCATGACAGAGCGCCGGTAAATACCAGCCACTCGCTGCCCGTCGGCTACTGGCTGATGCTCCAGGCCGGTTTCGGTGGCTATGTCCTTGGCGAACTGCGCCAGTTCGCGGTTGCGCAGCGTGCCCAGCAGGTTGCGGGCGAGAATCACGCGCTGCCCGCGCCGCTCGGCCAGTCCCTGTTCTTCGAGGAAATCGGCCCGCTGCTGCATGGCCTGCTTGGCGTCACCACCAAAGCCCAGATCACCCAGCCCTTTACCGCCGCCGATCAATTGCTGATCGAGCCAGGTCGCGCCGATGAGGCGGGCCTGCCGCTCGATGGACAGGTGCGATTTCAGCTCCACGGCCACGCCGCCCAGCCGCTGCGCGTCGTACTGACGGCCACGCTCGGCCAGGTCGTCCGGCACCTTCCATATCCCTTCGGCCACGCGCTCCACGATGCCGGCGCGGCGCAGGGCTTCCAGCCGCCGAACGTGTGCGGCGACAACCTCCTGCGGGTCGCGTCCGGGTTTGGCCCGGCCCTGTTCAATGGCCAAGTGATGATCGGCGCGATACAGACCATCGCTCGCCAGCGCGGCAATGTTCTTGTCGGCGGCGCGCACGTCGGCTGAACCCTTCACTTCCACCACCGCACCCGTGGGGTAGTTCGACAGCTCGTCGCGGGCATTGAGCCCGACATAGTGGGCCTTGCCGTCCACGCCGTCGATGACCAGATAACCCCGGTCGTGCAGCTCGTCGGCCAGCCCCTTCGCAGCCACGCGGCCGAGGATGCTGCGGCCACTTCCATCGTCATTCTGGTTCGGCTCGAACACCGCCAGCTCGCGCGGCTGGCCGCTCATGGCCCGCTGCATGGTGCGGATGATGTCGCCACGCTCGCCCAGGGTGCGCAAGGTCTTCTCGGCGTCGGCGTGAATGGCCCAGGTGCCGGGCTGCATTTCGTCGGCCAGGCCCAGCCGTTGTAAGCGTTGCAGCCGGCCGATCAGCAACAGGCGCTGGCGTTGCAGCGCCGGTGCGTTGAACTGTTCGATCTGCACCCGGCCATCGTCGCCGGCTTCGCGTCGCAGCGTCCGGTCGAGGCTCGTCCACCGCTCCTGTTCCACCTCGCGCCCCAAGGTCTGCTGGATCTCCAGTTCGGTGCGCGGCCCCAGCCATTCCGTCGCCAGCTCGGCGGCCCGGCGGCGGAAGCCGTGGGCGATGTAGTCGCCTGCGATGATGAGGTCTTTGCCGGTGTCGTCGCGCCCGCGCACGATCAGGTGGGTGTGCGGGTTGTCGGTGTTCCAGTGATCCACCGCTACCCAATCCAGCCGCGTGCCCAGGTCGGCCTCCATCCGGTTCACCAGATGCCGGGTGTAGGTGCGCAGGTCGTCCAGTTCACCCCCGTCCTCCGTTGAAACGATGAAGCGGAAATGGTGCCGGTCGTCGGCGCAGCGTTCCTTGAAGGCATCCAGATCGGCTTCGTCGGCCTGCGGCCCGTAGGCCCGGCCCGGTTCGCCATCACGGCCCGCGCCATCGCGCTCGATGTAGCGCAGGCGCTTGGCGAGTGATTGCGGGCTGGCCCGTTGGTGATTGACCAGCAAGGTCTTGATGGTCACGCGCCGCGACATGGGCGATAGCTTCGCCCCGGCGAAGCGCGCCGCCGTATGGCCGCGTCCCAGGCGCGAGCCGGGCCGCTGGCCGGTGCCGCCAGTGGCAGGACGGCGCACCGCCGACTTGCCGCTGCTGGCCTTTCCCGCCTGCCTGAGCACCTTGGAAACCAAGCTCTGGCCCTGACCCTTGCCCCGGTTCTTCGGGGCGCTGGGGCGCACGCGGAAGTCGTCGTCGCGGCGGTCGGTCATGGCCGCTCCCCCTGCAAGCTCTGGCGTGTCCTGTCGTGCGAAGTACGCGGACATGCCTGCATTGGCGCGACCTTCGCGCCCCACGCGGCACGGCGGCGAAGCCGCTCCGTGCCGCGCCACCCCCATGTGCAGACAGGCTTTCGACGCGGCCCGGTGCCGCGTCCTTTTGTCTTGCCTTCCGCCTTTGCCCCTCGCTGACGCTCCGGGCAGCGGCGGCCCCGCGGCGCTGCTGCGCGAGCAGCCAGCGCGCCGGCGAACGCGGGCACGGCCGCAGGCCGGGCGCGTTCGAGGCAAGACGCCTGCACGTTGGACGGCTGCGCCGAAGGCAGCGCGAAGTGCGGTGCGAATGCGCCCGCGCTGCACGCGCGACGACACGGCGGCAGCAGCCGGAACGACATGCCCGATGGCACGATGAGAGGCACGGCGACGTGCAGCGAATCGGCGGCCATCATGGGCGTGTCTCCATCCACACCGGATGCGCGACGCCGATCACGGCGGACGCGCTGACCGGGCCGAAATAGCGGCTGTCGAACGAGGCCGGATTCGTCACGCTCAACAGGAACAGCTCGCCCGGTTCGAGGCGGCGGCAAAGCAGCAAGGATGGCAGCGGCCGGCCCAGCCGGTCGGCAGGCAGCGCGGCGGCCACCGGCACGCCGTCGATGCGTACCTGCCCGGCGACGATGCAAACGTGTTGCGGCGCGACCGCGCCTACACGTTTGAGCAACGGCACGCGGGCCGGCAGGTAGCCGCGCTGCGCAGCGAGCGCGGCAGCGTCGGCAGGCAATCGGGTCAGGACGATGCTGTCCACGGACAAAGGACGTGGCAGCGAGGCCGCCCGATGGTCGAGCGGCTGCACGCGATACCAGCCGACCGCCACGCTGTCGGACGGGTTGTAGATCAGGCGCGGCAGCGGCTGCACGAACGCCGCCCAGGCCAAAGCAGCGAGGCCGGCGGCGGTGAAGCCCGCCAGCACGATGCGAGCGCGCAGGCGCGAGCGAGGATGCGGCGCGGGGCCGGTCGTGGAAATCGCGGTCATGGGAATGTCCTCCCGGCCAGCCAGGCGGCGTGCCGTTCTGCGGTGTATTCGGGCAGCGGCAGGCGCGCCGCGAGCCGGTTGGCGAGCGTGCGCCAATACGCGGGCGACACGTCGATGGCGGCGATGCTCTGTGCGTCGATGCCGTCGATGCGTTTCAGCACGGCACGCACCGCGTTTTCGCCTTCGGCGTGCAGCAGCAGGCGTGCGCCCGGCTGCACGCCGGGGATGCGCTGCGCCGCGTCGAGCGGCGTGCAAGCCTGCATCACCATGAGCTGCCAGCGGATCGTGCCGTAGTCGTTGGCCTCCCACCGGATGCGGCACAACATGGCACCCGGCAGGAACACGGCGCAGCGCCGCCAGCGGTTGAGCTGGTGCGTGCGCGCAGGTTCGCCGAAGCGCAGGTAGAGCTTGAAGCGTGGTTCGATGTAGGCCAGCGCCACGCGCGTCAGCGGCGCGCTGGCAGGATGGCCGGAAGGTGCTGCGAGCGCAGCCGTGGCCGCGCCAGCGGCAGGCGAAGCGGATGCGGTCATGGGGTGTTCTCCCTGCGGTGCTCTGGAAACTCCCGCTCCAGCAGGCCGCGCAGCAGGTCGGCCACGGTCACGCCCTGCGTGAAAGCCGAAACCTTGATGCGCGCCCGCATCGCGGGCGTGATGTCGAGGGTCAGGCGAGCCGTGTAGAGGTCGCCCTTGCCAAGTGCATCGGCATCGCCCTGGCGAATCCACGCCTCGGCGTGCGGATTCGCAGGTGGACGCGCGCCGATGCCGACGCGCTTTGCGCGAGGTGGCGGCTTCGCTGTCATGTCGGCCACCGCAGCAGTTCGTCCACCAGCGCGGTGATTTCGCGCGCGGCGGCGCTGTCCGGCGCCGTCTCGCGTGCAAGCCGGCCTGCGGCCACGCTGTCAGCGAACACGATGCGCTGATGCACTTCCGCGCGCAGCGCAGGAAGCGGTTGGTCGGCCAGCGCCTGGCGCGCTTCGCGCCCGATCACGGTGGTACTGACGCGCCGATTGATGACGAAGGCCGCGCGCAGCGCAGGCCGAAACACTTGCGCTTCGCGGATCAGCGCCACCATCTCGGCGCTGGCCCACAGGTCGTAGGGGCTGGGCTGCACGGGGATCAGCACGCGCTCGGCCGCCAGCAGCGCGGAGCGCGCCAGTGCCGCGATGCGTGGCGGGCCGTCGATGATGA
>Ga0268298_10002564_pt1 | contig 19711 bp, 20 predicted proteins | sample WWTPWeurt_MetaG_FD_194462 | JGI IMG/M metagenome (GOLD analysis project Ga0268298, IMG submission 194462) | Activated sludge microbial communities from WWTP in Nijmegen, Gelderland, Netherland - WWTP Weurt | ecosystem: Engineered > WWTP > Aerobic digester > Activated sludge | place...
TTGATGCGCTGGTGGGTCTCCTTGGGGATCACCTGCTGGTAGTTCGGGTAGTTGCCCTCGACGACCTTGGAGAAGAGATAGATGTTGTCCGTCAGGCCGCCCGCGTCCTTGCCGGTGTCGATCTGGAAGGCGGCGTGCCGCTCGTTGAAGGCGATCTTCAGCTTCTCGCCCTTGCCGAGCAGGCGGAGGAGCTCGGCCACGGTCTTGGCGGGCAGGATGATCGCGCCGGCGCTGGCGGCGGGCACGGTCATTTCCTTGCTGACCATGGCGAGGCGGCGGCCATCGGTGGCGACGAGCGCCAGCTTGCCGTCCTTGAAGTTGAAATAGACGCCGTTGAGGATGTAGCGGGTCTCGTCGGTCGATTGGGCGTAGGAGACGTTGCTCAGCATGGTGGCGAGCTCGCCCTGTTCCAAGGTGTAGGCCTTGTCGTCGCCGGAGGTTGGCAGCTTGGGGAACTCCTCGGCGCCGATGCCCATGATGCGGAAGTTGGAGCCGCCGGAGGCAATCTTCACCTGGTGGGAAGCATTGGCATCGAACGAGACATCCACGTTCGGCAGCTCGCGCACGATGGTGGCCAAGCGTTTGACGGGCAGGGTGACGGTGCCGCCTTCCTTGACCTCGGCCTTGATCTTGCAGCGGATGCCCAGGTCGAGATTGGTCGTGGTGAGCGAGATGTGGTCCTTCTCGGCCTCGATCAGCACGTTGCTCAGGATGGGCATGGCCGCCTTGGAGCCCACGACGTTGAGGACCTGGGCCAGGCCGTTGCTGAAGTGGTCGCGGTTAATCTTGAATTTCATCGGGCGGAAATCGGGGTGGGTGGTTTTAACTAACAAAGGGTGATTGGAGAGAGATACAATAATGAAAAGTATCCGTATTATTATGGGGGCGGTTTATCCGGATAACCCCGGCCTTTCCGAGTGAAAACCGCCGCCGGCGAACCTGTGAACCAGTCCTGAACAAGCGCGAATAACCCCCGGGTTGCTCACAGGAGAAAGTTATTCAGAACTTTCCTGCTTCATCTTCACAACCTTCCGGCGCAGGGCCCGCATCTGCGCATGCCGCACGCCGCGCTGGTAATGGGCGAAAAGGCCGTAGGCAATGTAGCCGAGAAAGAGAAACACCAGCGCGACCTCGCGCATCTTGACCACCAGGGCGGCGATGATGACCACGAGCACGAAGGTGCGGAAACGGGTCTTGGTCTCCCAGTTGATCTGCTTGAAACTGGGATAGCGGATGGTGCTGACCATCAGGAAGGCCACGAGGAGGAGGAGCAGCGGCAGCGTGACGGTGAGCTGGCGCAGCTCGCGGTCGGTCTTGGCCAGGTTGACGAGCAGGAGCACCAGCGAGGCCACCATGCCGGCGGCGGCGGGGATGGGCAGGCCGACGAAGTCCTTGTGCGATTCCGCCTCCGCGCGATGGAGCAGGGGGTTGGTGATGACATTGAACCGCGCCAGGCGCACGGCGCCGCAGAGCAAGTAGATGAACGCGATGAACCAGCCGAGCTCGCGGAACCACTGGTATTCCTCGCGCGGCGCCAGGATGAGGAAGAACGCCATCAGCGCCGGCGCCATGCCGAAGGAGACCACGTCGGCGAGCGAATCGAACTCCGCCCCGAAGAGCGAGGTGCGCCCGCCCCACCGGGCGAGGCGGCCGTCCAGGGAGTCGAACACGACGGCGAGCAGGATGAACCAGACCGCCTGTGTGTAGAGCTCGAGCGCGGTGGAGCCGCCGCCGGGATGCAGCAGCGCGTATTCGCGCGCATACTCGCCGGCGTCGGTCAGCAGCCGCGCCTGGATGCACTTGATGACAGCCACGAAGCCGCAGAAAAGATTCCCCGCCGTCATCAGGTTCGGCAGGAAATAAATCCGGCTGGCCGTGGTGACGTTGTAGGGGTTGTCGCGCTGCTCGAGGTCGGGCATGTCGGCGGGGCGGGATTACTTGGTGAGGCTTTCGAGGTATTTCCAGAACTTCGAGTCCTGCTCGAAGAGCTGCTTTTCGCTCACCGGCAGCTTCATCCGGAAAAGGGCGTCCTCCAGCGAGGATTTGTGCAGGATGTAGTGGGTGTGGAGCGTCTCCCCCTGCACCTCGAAGTAGAAGCGGAAATCGCCGGCCCGCAGCCGGTAGAAGTCCTTGCCGCCGCGGTGGAACTTGCCCAGCGGCTCGCGCGGGTGGGCGAGGTCGGCCGGGCGGATCTGGCTGATCGGCTCGATGGCTTCCAGCTGGGCCAGTTTGTCGAGCCGGTTCAGCTCGCGCATGCTTTGTTCGGAGAAGGTGACCTGATACATGATGGAGGGCGACGGAGCCGTAACCGTGGAGGGGGCGGCGCGTCTTGTCTAGGCAACGTCACCCCTATATCCCTGTCCGCATGAAAACCAGCTCTGTTTCGCTCGCGCTTCTGGCCGCCACCCTGCTCGCGGCCCCGGCTTTAGCCCAGACTGAAATGACCCCCGCGCAGCCCCCGCCGCCCGCCGGTGGCGGGATGAAGGCCCGGCACCGCGAGCTCATCAAGCGCTTCGATCAGAACAAGGATGGCCGGCTGGATGACGAGGAGAAGGCCGCAGCCCATGCCGCGATGCGCCAGGAAGGCGGCGGCGGCGACGGCCCGCGCCGCAAGCAGCTCCTCAAGCGTTTCGACAAGGATGGCGACGGCCAGCTGAACGACGCCGAGCGCGCCGAAGCAGAGAAGGCCCGCGAGATGATCGAGAAGAACGGCGGGGTCGGCAAATTCCGCGACCAGGCCCTCAAGCGCTTCGACCAGGACGGGGACGGCCAGCTCAACGAGAGCGAGCAGGCCGCGGCGGAAAAGTTCCGCGCCGCCCAGGTGAAGAAATTCGACGCGGATGGCGACGGGCAGCTGAACGACGCCGAAAAGCAAGCCGCGCTCAAGGCGTTCATGGGCGACCAGCCCGCCGGCAAGCGGAAGAAGGGCAGATAGCCGCCAGCATCTTTGTTGCACGGGGGCCGCGGCGCGCTAGAACGGCGTCATTAAAACCACCCCCTCCGTCACCCTCGCAGACATCCGCGCCGCCCGCCGCCGCATCGCCGGCGGCGTGATCGTGTCGCCCTGTCCCGAATCCATCCCGCTGTCCGAGATCACCGGGGCGCGCGTCTACTGCAAACTCGACAACTTCCAGCGCACCGGCTCGTTCAAGGAGCGCGGCGCCCGCAACGCGCTGCTCCAGCTGGAGCCCGCGCAGAAAAAGCGCGGGGTCATCGCCGCCTCCGCCGGCAACCACGCCCTCGGCCTCACCTACCACGGCCGGCTGCTCGGCGTGCCGGTGACGGTGGTCATGCCCGACTACGCCCCGCTCATCAAGGTCAGCACCTGCAAGCGGCTCGGCGCCCGCGTCATCGTGGCGGGGAAGGATTTTGCCGAGGCGCGCGCCCACGCCGACGCGCTGGCGGATCGTGAGGGCCTGGCCTACATCCACGGCTTCGACCATCCCGCCATCATCGCCGGGCAGGGCACGATGGCGCTCGAGATTTTCGAGCAGGTGCCCGACGCCGACGCCCTCGTCTGCCCCATCGGCGGGGCCGGGCTCGTGGCCGGGCTGGCTGTCGCGGCCAAGGCGCTCAAGCCGCGCCTGAAAATCATCGGCGTCGAGTCGGTCGCCACCGCCAGCTTCACCGCCGCGCTCAAGGCCCGGCGTCCCGTCTCCATCCCGCGCCGCGCCACCCTGGCGGACGGCCTCGCCGTGCTCAAGGTCGGCGGCAACGCCTTCGAGCTGGCGCGCACCCGCGTGGACCAGGTCGTGCGCGTGTCCGAGGACTGGATCGCCCTCGCCATCCTCCGCATGGTCGAGCTGGAAAAGACCGTCGTCGAGGGAGCGGCCGCCGCCCCGCTGGCCGCACTCATGGCCGGCCTGCTGCCCGGGCTGCGCGGCAAGAAGGTCGTGCTCACCGTCTGCGGCGGCAACATTGACCCCGCCATCCTCAGCCGCGTCATCGAGAAGGGCCTCGTGCATGACGGCCGCCTCACGCGCTTCACCGCCGTCATCAGCGACCGGCCGGGCGGCCTCGCCGAGCTCACGCGGGTCGTGGCGGCGAGCGGCGCCAGCATCAAGGACATCGAGCACGACCGCGCCTTCAGCGGCCCCGACGTCTCGGCGGTGAATGCCGTCTGCACGGTCGAGACCCGCGACCACGCGCACATCCGCGCGCTGCACCGCGCGCTCCGCCAGCACGGCTTCCCCGTGCTGCGGGCGGACTGACGCCGGTCAGGATTTTTTCCCGAAGGCCGGGTCCACCTGCAGGAACGCCGTCGCCGCGAACGACGGGAGCGTCGCCACGCAGACCCACAGGAAAAACAGCGGGTAGCCGAGGTGGTCCTGGATCCAGCCGGCGGCCATGCCGGGCAGCATCATGCCCAGGGCCATGAAACCCGTGCAGAGCGCGTAGTGCGCCGTCTTGTGCTCCCCGTCGGCCACCATCATCATGTAAACCATGTAGGCGGTGAACCCGAAGCCGTAGCCGAACTGCTCCACCGCCAGCGCGGTGCCGATCACGGCCAGGTGCTCCGGTTGGGCCGCCGCGAGATAGAGGAAGACCGCGATGGGGGCGTGCATGATGATGATCATCGGCCACAGCATCCGCTTGAGGCCGAACCGCGAGATCACATAACCACCCGCCAGCCCGCCCAGCGTCAGCGCGATGATGCCGATCGTGCCATAGACCAGGCCCACCTGCTGCGTCGTCAGGCCGAGGCCGCCCACGGCGCGGGCGTCGAGCAGGAAGGGTGTCACCAGCTTGAGCAGCTGGGCCTCTGCCAGCCGGTAAACAAGCAGGTAGGTCAGGATGAGCCGGATGCCCTTTTTGCGGAAAAAGGCGGCGAACACCTCGAGATAACCCGTGGCGAAGGCCGCGCCGCGCGGCGCGGGCCCGTCGCTGGCGGGCCGCGGCAGCGCGGCCAGGTGATACAGCGCCGTCAGCACGAAGAACCCCGCGAGCACCAAAAACACCCAGGTCCAGGCGCGGGCGACATTCCCGGTGAGGTCCTGCAGTGTGCCGGCCAGATAGACTAGGCCGCCCTGGCCCGCGATCATCGCCAGCCGGTAAAAGGTGCTGCGCACGCCGACAAACGCGGCCTGCTCGTGCGCGGGCTGGGCCAGCAGGTAGAAACCGTCGGCGGCGATGTCGTGCGTGGCCGAGCTGAAGGCCATCAGCCACAGCACGGCCAGCGAGTAGCGGAAAAAATCCGGCCCCGGCAGGGTCAGCGCGATCATGGCCAGCGCCACCCCGATGACGAACTGCAGGCTCACGATCCACCAGCGCTTGGTGCGGAACAGGTCCACCAGCGGCGACCACAGCGGCTTGATGACCCACGGCAGGTAGAGCCAGCTGGTGTAGAGGGCGATGTCGGTGTTCGAAACCTTGAGGTTCTTATACATGACGACCGAGAGCGTCATCACGACCACGTAGGGAATGCCCTGGGCGAAATAGAGCGTGGGGATCCAGCGCCAGGGATGCGACGGTTGGGGGGGCGGGCCGGCCATGGAGAGGCGGCCAACGTGGGGGCCCGCCGCGCGCGGCGCAATGGCAGAGAATCCGCCGCCCGCGCTCAACGGCCGCCCGGCGCCGCGACCGCCGCCATCGTCGGGGCGGCCGGCGGGGGAGTGGGGTCAAGGAGCGCCACCAGCACGCCGAGGGCAATGATCGCCGCGAGAAACTTGAAATAGGGATCGTGTTTCATGTCGGCCAAGACGGGCCGGGTCGCCCGGTGTTTCGCGGGGGGAGGAAATTTGCCCGGCGAAATTTCGTGCGCCCGCGTAACCACGGCCCCGGGGCCGCGTCCGGCGCGTCAGATCCAGTCGGGCCGCGCCACGGTCTTGTCGCCGCCGGCATTGCCGGTGTTCACGGTCGCGGCCGGCTCGAAGAGCAGGACCTCGACCTCCGCGTCCGCCACCGGCCGGTGCTCGACGCCGCGCGGCACGACGATCAGGTCGCCGGCCTGCAGTTCGACGGTGCGGTCGCGATACTCCATTTTGAACGCGCCGCGCACGACGAGGAACAGCTCGTCCTCGTGCTCATGCGCGTGCCAGACGAAAGGGCCCCGGAACTTCACGAGCTTCACGTGCTGGCCGTTCAGCTCCGCGACGATCTTCGGGCTCCAGTGTTTCGTGAAGAGCGAGAATTTTTCCGCCAGTGTGATTTTGTTCATTTGCTTTGGGTCCGATACCCCGGAGCTTGCTCCGGCTTGGCTTGGTGTAGGAGCGGCTTTACGCCGCGATGCGTAGGTCGCGCCACGCTCGGATCGCGGGGTAAACCCGCTCCTACACTTGATATCACGACTGGTTGCATGGGTGGTCTAAGACAGAGGCCCTGGCGCTTGATTCAGGGATCTTTACTAAATATCCGAATCAGCCCGGGAGGCTTCAGCGTTTTTTCTTCGCGGGCTTTTTCTCGGCGGCCTCGGCAAAGGCCCGATCGTCATCGTCCACCTCGGGCGGCGCCGGTTTTTCGACCGCGTCGGCCGATGCAGCGGGGGTAAGACCGCTTTTTTCGGCGGGGCCGACACTTTGGCCGGGCCGGGAGACAGGAGCGGTGGCGGCCTCGGCGGACAAACGCTTGATGCGCTCGGTCAGCGGCGGGTGGGTGGAGAACACCTTCTGCGGGCCGGCGGGGATTTGCTGGAGGCGGAGGAGCACGGCGCGCAGGCCGCCGGGAGCGTAGCCGGTGGTGGCGGCCAGATCGTGGCCGGTGTGGTCCGCCGTAAACTCCGTGGGGTGGCTGTAGCCCCGCTCGACCAGAAACTTCACGATCTTCTCGGTGTTGAGCCCCACCTGATTGAGGTAGGCCTCGGCCTCCCGGGTGTTGCCGCTGCGCATGGCGACCTGCTTCATGAGCACGGAGCCCTTCTCGCCGGTCTCGATGATGCGCAGGGCGTCGCGGCCGGTGATGTGCGCCATTTCGTGGCCGAGGATGGCGGCCAGCTGGTCGTCATCCGCCACGATTTGGTAGAGCCCGCGGGTGATGAAGACATAGCCGTCGGGCGCGGAAAAAGCGTTGACCGTGTCGGAATTGAGGAGGCCGAAGCGCCAGGGATGGTCCGGGCGCGCCGAGTAGCGGGCGAGGGCGCCGCCGATCAGGTTGAGGCGGCGCATCGCCGCCTCGTCCCGCACCAGGCCGCCGAAGCGGCCGATGATCTCCAGGGCCACCGTGTCGCCGAGGGCGCGCTCTTCCTCGGGGCCGAGGCCGGAGACGAGCTTCGCGGCGTCCTTCGCGGTATCGAGGCCCTTCTTGAGCTTGTCGGCGTTGCCGAGGGCCTTGCTCAGGCCGCCGAGATCAAAGGCGAACGCCGACGTGGCGAGGCCGGCTGCGAACAACAGGGAAACCAGGCGGGGGCTCATTGGTATTCCCCCTTCTTTTGCTCCTTCAGGAAGGAGTCCACCGCCGCGGGCGTGAACCCCTGGCAGAACTCGATCAGCCAGTTGAGATCATCGCGGGCACTGGTGAGATTGCGGCGGGCCGCGTAATCGACGGCCGCGGGCGAGAGCGGACGGGCCGCGGCGGTCGCGGTCGTGGCGCTGGCGGACAGGCCCAGCGCGCCGAGGCCCTTGCCTTCGGCGGGCTTGGTCTCGCTGAGGTTGCCGGCGAAGACCCAGCCCGCGGCCGACCCGGCGCTGACGCGCAGCCACGCGCCGCGCACTTCCGCGATCTGCACCGGGCGGCCGGCGGGGAGCCGGCCAACCGTCGCGGCCAGCGCGGCGGGCTCGGCGAGCAGGTTGGTCTCAAGGCGTTTGGTGTAGGCGGTGCCGCCGGCGGTGAGCGCGGCGGGCAGCGGGGCGGTTGCCGCCAAGGCCAGCAGGACGGCCGGCCACCAGCGGGCGGGAGGGGTGGGGTTCATTTTGATTTCAGGATTAGGATCGGCTCCCAGTCGGGCGGGGGCGGTTCATCCGCATAAAGCCCGGCCAGGCGGAGCAACTCGGCGGTGACAGCATCATCGGGGCGCAGCGCGAGCGCACGGCCAAAATCGGCGGCGGCCTCCGCAAATCTGCGTAGGCCATAGGCGGCATAGGCGGGAAGATAGCAGTCAAGGAAGGCGCGTTGCTCCGCCGTCAGGTCGGCCGGCGCGCCGACCAGTTCGTGCACCTCGACGGCCTGCAGCTTGCCCTTGACGCGCAACCGCGTGAGCGGGCGGGTCGCCATCCGGCCGGCCACGGCGCGCGCGGTCGTCTCGCCGAGCAGGATGCCGGTGCCGAATTCCTTGTTCGCGCCCTCGAGCCGCGAGGCGAGGTTCACGGCGTCGCCCATCACGGTGTAGTTCTTTTTCCGCGCCGAACCGAGGTTGCCGACGATCATTTCGCCGGTGTTGAGGCCGATGCGCACCTCGAGGGTGACGCCGACGGCGGCGTAGCGGGTGTTGATGGCCGCCAGGGCCTGCCGGGCCTCCAGGGCGGCGCGACACGCCGCCAGCGCGTGGTCGGGCCGCGCCGCCGGCACGCCGAACACGGCCATGACGGCGTCGCCGATGTATTTGTCCACATAGGCGCCGTGGCGGTGCAGGCACTCGCTGGTCTCCTCCAGGTAGGCGTTGACGACCTCGACCATTTTCTCCGGCTCGTCGCGGAGCTTCTCGGACAGATCGGTGAAACCCACGAGGTCGGAGAAAAACACCGTGGCCTCGCGCCGCTCGCCGCCGAGGCGGATGGCGTCCGGGTGGCGCACGAGGGTGGCGACGACCGCCGGGTCCACGTAGGCGCCGAACATGGCCTGGATCTCGCGCTTGCGCGCCTGCTCCCGCCAGAAACTCTCCGCCACGACGCCGAGCAGTGCCAGCAGGCCGGCGGCCACCGGGGTGGCGGGCGCCAGGAACCAGCCGGCGGAGAGCAGCGCATACGCACCGCCCGCCAGCAGCACCACGAGGCCACCCGTCATGAACAACGGCCCGCGCAGGGAGGTCTGGGCGCGCCCGGCCCAGCCGATGGCGAGCGCCACCCCGAGCGCGAGCAGCAGCAGCGCGGGCCGCGGCACGGCCGCGATGAAGCCGCCGGCGGTGTGATTGGCCCACGCGGTCCAGTGGAGCATCACGCCCGACTCCACCTTGCCGACGGGCAGCGCCTTCACGTCGAACGTGCTGCTGGCATTCGCCCCGACAAACACCACCCGGCCCCGCACCTGCCGCGTGAACTCTTCCGGAAACGGCGGCAGCGCCGCCAGCGCGCGGGCCATGGGCGCAAAATCCAGATCCGGCGCGGCCGCGAGCACCTGTTGCAGGCCCGGTTCGCCGGCCGCGATGAAGGGCGCGGCCGACAGCACCGGCACCCCGAGGGTGCGGAGCTTCTCCAGCCCGCCATGCCAGCGGAGCAGGCCGCCCGGCTCCGGTGGCGGCGTCTCCAGCGCGGCCGCCGCCAGGGAGCCCGGCAACGGATAGGCCCGCGCGATGCCGTCGTCGTCCGGCCGGAATTCCACCAGCCCGGTGCGCGGGGTCGGGAAATAGTCGGCGTGTTGGCGGACAAAATCCGCGTTCCAGATAACGGGCGGGCGCTCCGCCGTGCGCGCCAGCACGAGCTCCGGCACGGCGGCGGCCACGTTGGCCAGCACCTGGTCGTCCATCGCGTCGGATTCCTCAAAAAAGGTGAAGTCCCCCACGATGCGCTTCGCCCCCGCCTGGTGCAGCGCGAGAAAAAGCTGGGCGAAGACGCGCCGCGGATACGGCCAGCGCACGCCCTGCGCGCTCATCGCCGCCATCGTCTGCTCATCCACCAGCACCAGCGCGGAGTCGGCGGGCAGCGGCGGCGCGCGCAGCGGGTGGCGGCTGGCGTGATCGAAGAAAGCCCGGTCGAGCGCGGGGCCGGCGGGGGAAAAGTGAAAGCCCAGCAGCAGGAGCGCGACGGGCCAGAGCCAGCGCCAGCGGGAGACGGGAGAGGTGCGGACGGCGGTGGACAAACGGCGGGATGAAACCGGCGAACCCGCCGCGAGGCAAGCGTCCGTCCGGGCGGATTCTTGACCCGGCGGCGCCACGCGGCAGGCTTGCGGCGTTATGAACCGGCGCGGATTCATGGGCGTGGCGGGTTGGCTCGGGCTGTGCCTCGGCCTGACGGCCGCGACCCGCCTGGCGGCCGCGCCAAAACCGGCGATGGTGGACCAGCTCCGGCAGGCGCTCGCGGAACAGCGCGTGGTGTCGTTCCGGTATCATGGGCACGCCCGGCGCGTGGAGCCGCACGCGCTCGGCCGCGTAACGGGGGACCGTCTCGCGCTGCTCGGCTGGCAAGTATCAGGCGGCAGCGCCAGCGAGCCGCCCCCCGGCTGGCGCACCTTCGTGCTGGCGGAGATCACGGGCTTCAAGCTCACGCGCCAGACATTCACGACCCGCGCCGATTACGACGCGGCCGCCTCCGGTCTGAAACCCATCGAGGCAGAGGTTGCCCGCCAGCCCTGAGCCGCGCTCAGTCGGAACGATGCAGTTGGGAAACGTGGGAGCGAGCTTGCTCGCGACTTTATGGGCGAGGTCGCGAGCAAGCTCGCTCCCACAAATTGTTTTCTGAAACGGCAGGAGGGGCTTTATCCCAAACGCCACAGCTTTTAGACTGTCATTGCGAGGAGCGGAGCGACGAAGCAATCCAGCTGGATCGCCACGGCCGGCTATGCGGGCCTCGCGATGACAAAGCGCTAAAACCAGTTACGTCGTGAATTGGCTCTGTAGGGGCGGACCAAGTCCCGCGCTCAGTCGTTCAGGTCGCGGTCCTTCCAGTATTTTGTCCCTTGCAACGTGGCCTGCAGCGCGAGCCCGTTCTTCGTCAGCTGGTAAAGCTCGACGCCGTCGATCACGTTGCCCGCGAGGGCCAGTTGCGCGCCCTTCTCGTCGGACTTCGCCGCGGCGTCGGCCTGGCCGCTGAAGTCCCAGCCCTTGTCAATGAACGCCCGCAGCCGGGCCTTGTCGTGGAAGATGAACACGCCGCGAAAATCCTTCACACCCAGCCCGAGGCCGAGGCCCGCCGAGCCCATCTTCATGAAGGTCTCGTTGCCCTTCTTGTCCACCACGATGCCGGTGCCGCCGGCAAAGCTGGCGAGCACGAGGTTCACGCCGACGTTGGAGAACACGGCGTAGCCCGCGGCCTTCCTGATCCGCGCCTTCAGCTCCGGCTTCTGCTGGTAGAGTTCGGCCAGCACGGCATCACGCATCGCCCGGGTCTTGTCGCGCCGCTCATCCGGGCCGGCCTTGCCGAACAGCCCCGACACCAAGCCGGCAAACACAACAAACAGGACGAAGACCGGGAGCAGGCGGCGGAGCGGGGACATGGCTACATTCAACCCAGGTCGGGCGGCCGGGGCAAAAACAAACTGCCCGAGCCGGGGGGCGAACCGCCCGCGCACATGCGCGCTTGCCGCCGGGGGCATCCCTGGGTTCCGCTTCGGGCTGGCATGTCCGAACCCGCACCGAGCGACCTTCGCGCGCATCTCGACACGGTTTACCGCGCGGAATCCGGCCGCATCCTCGCCACGCTCGTTCGCCTGCTGGGAAATTTCGGGGCGGCGGAGGATGCGATGCACGACGCGTTCAACGCCGCCCTGCAAGCCTGGCCGGCGACGGGCATCCCGGCGAATCCGCGGGCCTGGCTGATTTCCACCGCGCGCTTCAAGGCGATCGACGCCTTCCGCCGCCGCGCGAGGTTCGACGCCGCGCACGACCATATCGCCGCGGCGCTGCACGCGGAGGGCCCCGGCCCCGCGGCCGCCGCCGACGAGCTGCCGGACGACCGGCTCAGGCTCATTTTCACCTGCTGCCATCCGGCGCTCGCGCCCGAGGCCCGCACGGCGCTGACCCTGCGGGAGGTGTGCGGCCTGACGACGGAGGAAATCGCGCGCGCCTTCCTCGTTTCGCCTCCGACGATTGCGCAGCGCATCGTGCGCGCGAAGGCGAAGATCCGCGACGAGCACATCCCGTATCAGGTGCCTGAGGGGGCGGAGCTGCCCGGGCGGCTGCACGCGGTGCTGGCCGTGGTTTACCTGCTGTTCAACGAGGGCTACTCCGCCTCGTCGGGCGCGGCGCTGACGCGGGAGGAGCTTTCCACCGAAGCCATCCGGCTCGGCCGAGTGCTGCACGGGCTGTTGCCGGAGCCCGAGGTCACGGGGCTGCTCGCGCTCATGGTGTTGCAGGAGTCGCGCCGGGCGGCCCGCGCGGACGCCGCCGGCGACCTCGTGCGGCTGGAAGACCAGGATCGCACCGCTTGGGACCGGACGCTGATTGCCGAGGGGGTCGCGCTGGTGGAGCAGGCGCTGGCGACGCGGCGATTCGGCCCCTACACCCTGCAGGCGGCGATCGCGGCCGTGCACGCCCAGTCGGGGCGGGCGGAGGAAACCGACTGGCGGCAGATTTGCGCCCTGTATGATGCGCTGCTGGAAATGCAGCCTTCGCCGGTCATCGCCCTGAATCGCGCGGTCGCGGTGGCGCGGGTCGCGGGCCCGGCGGCGGGGCTGGCGCTGGTGGACGGGCTGTTGGCTCGCGGCGAACTGCTCGATTATCATCTGGCCCACGCCACGCGGGCGGATTTTTGCCGTCGGCTCGGACGGGTGGAAGAGGCGCGCGCGGCCTGCCGTCGCGCTTTGGCGCTCGCGACCTCCGAGCGGGACCAGCGCCACCTGGAGGGCCGGTTAAGGGAGCTCGGGTAAAGATCCCCGGAGCAAGCTCCAGGGCATTTGATCAAGACAGCTCATGCCACCTAACTTCTCTTTCTCTGTAGGAGCGGTTTTACCCCGCGATCCGGGCGTGGCGCGACCTGCGCATCGCGGCATAAAGCCGCTCCTACACCAATCCAAGCCGAAGCAAGCTAGACCCACAGGGAATAAAATTTTTCAACGGCCGGTCGAAAATCCACCCGGCCAAACGACCAGTAGGTGAACGCGCCCAATTCCGGGCCCGCTCCCAACCCAAGACCCCATGAAATTCATCTGCCTCGGTTATGCCGATCCCAAGCTCTTTGCGACCACTCCGGAAAAGGAGATGCACGCGATGATGGACCGGTGCTTCACCTACGACGACCACCTCCGCGCCAACGGCCACTTCACGGGCGGCCATGCGCTCCAGCCGCCGAGCGCCGGCATGCTGCTGCGCTGCGTGAACGGCAAGGTGGTGGCGACGGACGGGCCCTTCACCGAGACCAAGGAGCAGATCGGCGGCATCCTGATCCTCGAGGCGCGCGACCTGAACCACGCGGTCGAGCTCATCTCCCGCCATCCCGGCGTGACGTTCGGCCCGTGGGAAATCCGGCCGGCCGCCGACCTCGACGAGATGATGAGGCTCAGCGCGGTGCGGCGCGGACTCCCGGCCGCTCAGTAAACCTGCTCTTCCAGCAGCGCGAAGAGCTCGGCTTCGGTGATCCGACGCTGGGCCATCGTATCGCGGTCGCGCAGGGTGAAGGTGTCACCGGGCTTCTCGATCGTGTCGAAGTCGATGGTCACGCACCACGGCGTGCCCGCCTCGTCCTGGCGGCGGTAGCGTTTGCCGATGGCACCGCCGTCGTCGTATTGCACGGCGTAGCGACGCTGGAGCTTCTTGTAGAGAGCCTGGGCGCGGCTCGTGAGCTGCTCCTTGTTCTTGAGCAGCGGCAGCACGGCGACCTTGACCGGCGCGATGCGCGGCGAAAACCGCAACACCGTGCGCTTCTCGACATTGCCCTTCTCGTCCTTGACGTCCTCCTCCGCGTAGCCGGCGCAGAGCACGGCGAGCAAAATGCGGTCCACGCCGACGGCGGGCTCGATGACGTGCGGCACGAATTTTTTCTTCGTCGCCTCGTCGAACAACTCCTGCGGCTTGCCGCTGGCGGTGGCGTGCTGGCCGAGGTCGTAGTTGCCGCGGGCGGCGATGCCCCACAGCTCCTGCACGCCGAAGGGATACTTGAACATGATGTCCACCGTGCCCTTGGAGTAGAACGCGAGCTTCTCCTTCGGGTGGGCGTAGCGCGAGAGGTGCGAGGCGGGCAGGCCGATGCTCTTCAGCCAGGTCTCACACCACACGATCCACTCCTCGTGGCACTTGGCCCAGTCGGCGTCCTCGTGGATGAAATACTCCATCTCCATCTGCTCGAACTCGCGCGAGCGGAAGATGTAGTTGCGCGGCGTGATCTCGTTGCGGAATGACTTGCCGATTTGCGCGATGCCGAAGGGCAGCTTCACGCGCGTGGTGTCCACGACGTTCTTGAAGTCCACGAACATGCCCTGCGCCGTCTCGGGCCGCAGGTAGGCGACGGACGAGGCGTCCTTGAGCGCGCCGACATTCGTCTCGAACATCATGTTGAACGCGCGCGGTGGCGTCAGGCTGCCGGGCTCGCCGGTGGCGGGCGAGGGGATGAGCGGGATTTCGGCCTCGGTGGCCTCGGTGAAATCCTTCGGCGTGACGGGGGCGAGCGTGCCGGTGATGGCCTTCTTGCGCTTGAAGGTCTCGGCGGCGGCCTGCAGCTCCTCGCCGGTCTTCTCGCTCTCGAGGGCGGAGACGTGGCCGACGGTCTTGCCGTCCACCACGACGGCGGACCAGAACAGCTGGTCGGCGCGGTAGCGCTGCTTGCTCACTTTGCAGTCGACGAGCGGGTCGGTGAAGCCGGCGACGTGGCCCGACGCCTCCCAGACCTTCGGGTGCATGATGATGGAGGATTCGAGGCCGACGACATCGTCGCGGCGGCGCACCAGGTCGTTCCACCAGCAGTCGCGGATGTTCTTCTTCAGCTCGGAGCCCAGCGGGCCGTAGTCGAAGAAGCCGTTGAGGCCGCCGTAAATCTCGGAGGACGGGTAAATGAAGCCGCGGCGCTTGGCGAGCGACACGACGGCTTCCATGAGGTTGGCGGAATCAGCGGGAGAGGACATGGTTGGTAAGGATCGCCCCCAACTGGATGTGGGGAGCAGCCGCCGAGCAAAGGCCCCCGCCCCGCGGCGGTCAAGGCCGGGTCTTGTCATCCACTTCGCGCTTGCGGGGCGGGGCGAGCGGGCAAGGGTGGCCGGCATGAAAGCCGCCTTCACCGCCAAGGAATACCGCCAGTTGCTCGAACTCGTGCACCTCGGCATGTGGACCGTCACCGGCTACCAGGGCGAGGACACCGCCGCCGCCAAGCGTTACTACGAGCTCGACCAGAAGCTGCTGGAACTGGCCACCGCCGCGGGCTGCGCGGATTTGGTCGAAACCATGGACGACGGCAGCCTACAACCGGCGCCGAAACTTTCCGAGGACGACCGCGTCCGCGAAATCCAGAGCGAGTTCCAAAATGATGTTTTCTGGCACGAGCTGGTCACGCGCCTGGCCGACCGCGACATCGAGGGCGACCAGGTGAAGCGGGCGATGGACACCCCCGGTGTCGAGCCGGCACCGTCCCGCGACGACCGGCTCAAGAAAATCGAGGACCGGCTCTGGGCGGAGTTCGAGAAGAACGACCTCGCGAACATCGTGCTCCTCCGCGGCGGGCGCGGGTGATTTGTGGAGGAGGGGCCATGGGGGAATGTTTTCAAACCCACCAAGAACCGCTTTCCTGTCATTCTGAACGAAGTGAAGAATCCATCGGCACAACCGCCTGCGGACATCGCGATGGATGCTTCGCTACGCTCAGCATGACAATGCCTTGGCGTGTTCCACGCAAGCCTCCCGCTTGCTGGTCTGTCTCGGGATGACAAGCCGGGTTTGAAAATACCCCCCGGTTCCGCGAGGCTTGGCGTTGGTTACACGCGCGGGACTGATGGTCCCGCCTCCCTGGGTGCACCTCAATACGCGATATCCAGCTTTTTATAGATGAAGTGCATCAGCCACGCGGGGCCGATGAGCAGGAAGACCACGTCCTTGAAGAACGACGGTTTCTTGCCCTCGATCTTGTGGCCGATGAACTGGCCGATCCACGCCAGCACGAACAGCCCGAGGCAAATCTGCCAGACCGGCCGCCAGCCGAGCAGAACCAGACCCTCGATGGCGCAATAGCACCCCGCGACGAAAGCCAGCAGCCCGAAGGCCAGTGGCGCCGACAGGCGGAAGTAGAACACCAGCGCCGCCACCAGCAGCGGGTGCAGCCAGTTGAACCACGGCAGCGCCCCGCCGATGGCCGCCGGCACCGGGATGGACCACAGCAGGCCCATCACGCTGAAAAATATGACCGGCACGCAGATCCAGTGGATCGTCTCGTTCGTGTCATCCTGATGGCTCTCGCCATACTCGGCGAACCACTGGTCGGCGGATTTGCGCGGGACGCTCATGGGGTGGGGCGACTGCCGCCAAAGCTGCCGCGCCGCGCGCGGCAGTGCAAGCCTCCCGATGGGGCCGGCGGGTGGAACCTATCCGAATAACCTATTCCCGACAGCCTGGTTTTCTGTAGCGGCGGTCTATGACCGCCGTCGAGCGCGGTGTGGTGATCGTTCGGCGGTCATAGACCGCCGCTACAGGACAGACCATTATTCGGATAGGCTCTTAACCCGCGCGGAGCGCAGGTTCCACCAAGCCATCGCCTCCCGATGGCACCCAAACCCAAGTTTGCGGTCTGAGCCCCGAACCGCACACTCCCTCTCGCCATGAAGTTCCTCCGCCTGCTCGCCCCGCTTTGTCTTCTGACCCTCGTTCTCGCCGCCGCGGAGCGCCCGCTCAAGGTGGACCGCAGCCGCTCCTTCGTGGATGTGGACGTGGATGCGACGAAGAACTTCACCGCCCACCTCGATGCCTACGAGGCCAAGGTGACGGAGGAGGCGGGGAAGATCAAAAGCGCCGTGTTCACCTTCCGGTTCGCCGACCTCAAGACCGGCAACACCGACCGCGATGCCGACATGATCAAGTGGCTCGGCGGCGGCGCGCCCGAGGGCCGCTTCGAGCTGGGCAACCTCGCGGTGACGCCCGACGGCCAGGGCCAGGCCTCCGGCCGCCTGATATTCCACGGCGCGACCGAGCGCATCGAGTTTCCGATCAGCGTCACCCGCGAGGGCGACGCCTACGTCATCACCGGCGAGACGACCCTTGATTACCGCAACTGGAACCTGAAGGTCATCCGCAAGGCCTTCCTTTTCAGCGTGTCGCCGGAAGTGAAGGTCCGCTTCAAGTTCACCGGCGCTCCGGTGGACGTTCCGGCCAAGTAAGAGCCCCGGAGCCAAAGCAGGCTTGCGTTCTTGGCCCCGCCGGTTGGTGTTTTCCCCATGAAATTGCCCCAGAACGCCTTGGTCACCACCCTGGTTGGAAGCCTGCTGCTGTCGGGATTGTCCGCCGCAGACAAGGCGGAGAAGCCCGCCGCCCAGCCCCAGGGCAAAGTCACCTATTTCGACGCGGCCGGCTCGAACGCCACCGCCAAGGCCGACGGCAGCACCGCCACCTTCGTCAGCAGCGACGATCCCGCCGTCAAGGACATCGCCCAATACGGCTTCAAGACGATCGAGCGCATCGGCGGCATGATGATCTCCGAGGTCAACCAGGAGCTGGCGACCCGCGAAATCGCGCAAGCGGTCGGCATCATGCACCTCAAGAGCCTCGAGCTGCCGAAGCCCGTCGCGGGCAAGCCCACCGTCACCGCCATCAAGCGGACCAGCCTGATGCTGCGGGATCCGCGCAACGCCCCCGACGCCGCCGACGCCGCAGCGTTGGACAAGATTCACACCCAGCTCATGGCCGATGAATCCCCGGACAAGATGCTCGTGCAAAAAGTGGAGCGGGCCGGCCAGCCGGTCGAGTGGCGCGTGTATCGCCCCATCGCCGCCTCGCAGTCCTGCCTCGCCTGCCACGGTGATCCCGCGACCTTCCGCCCCGGCGTGAAGGCGGCGCTGGATCTGCTTTATCCCGAGGACAAGGCCGTGGAATACGGCGCCAAGGAATGGCGCGGCGTGATCCGCGTCTCCCTGACCGCCCCGACCGCGGCCAAGTAACACCGCCCGCTTTTGGGGTGGCACGGGTCTCCGACCCGTGTGCCGAGAGCGCGCCCCACGGGCGCGGAGACCCGTGCCTCGGCATTCACGCCTCCAGCACCAGGTCCCCCTTGGGCCGGGCGAGGCAGGTCAGGCAGGTGCGCGCTTCCGGGGAAAACCCCGGCGGCTGGAGGTAGTCCGTCTCGCCCGCCTGCACCGCCACGGCGCAGGTCCCGCAGTTGCCCGCGCGGCAGCCGGAGGGAATCGCGATCCCGGCCTGCTCGGCGAGATCCAGCAGCGTGGCGCAGCTCCCGTCCCACGGCAGGGTCCGCCCGCTCTGGCGAAAACTCACCAGCGGGGCCTTGCCCGCGGCGGGCGCGGCCCCGGCGGCCGGGTCGGGGCGCTTGAAGCTCAACGGGCCAAACGCCTCGCAGTGCAGGTGGGTTTCGGGCACGCCCCAGGCTTTCAGCCCGGTCGCGAGCTCCTCCATCATCGGCCCCGGGCCACAGTAGTAGAACCGGAAATTGCTGGACGGCAGCTCGCGCCGCAACAGCTCCGCGGTGATCCGGCCCGCGTGATGATAGTCCGCGCCCAGGCGGTCGCCGGGGTCGGGCCGGGAGAGGCAGAAGCGCACGTTGAAGTGCGGATGGTCGCGCAACAGCGCCGCCAGCTCGACGGCGAACAGCAGCTCGCGGCGGTTTTGCGCGCCGTAGAAAAACCAGACCGTGCGCCGGCTGCGCTGCTGCGCCAGCGTGGCGAGCATGCTGTAGAGCGGCGTGATGCCGATGCCGCCGCCGATCAGCACCACCGGATCCGTCTCCGCCGGATCAAGGCAGAAGTTTCCCGCCGGTGCGCGCACGTCGAGCAGGTCGCCTTCTTGGATGACATCGTGAAACAGCGCCGAGGTGCGCCCGGCGGGGGCCGCCGCCGCGCCTGGCGGGGGCAGCGCGCGCTTGATGCTCACGCGGTAGTGGCCCGCGTGCGCGCGGTCGCTCAGGCTGTAGCAGCGCACCAGAGGGCCCTGCCCGGACGCGCCGGGCAGGCGGAAGGTCAGGTGCTGGCCGGGCTTGAAGGCGGGCAGCGGCCGGGCGTCGTGCGGCTTCAGGTGGAAGCTGCAGACGCTCGGGCTCTCCACGGTCTTGCGGCTCACGACAAACTTGCGGTAGCCGTTCCACGGGAGCGGATCCTCGGCGAGCCGGCGGTGATGGGCGCGCGCGGCGGCCAGCTCCTCGCGCAGGCGCGTCAGCTCAATCTCGCGGCGGCCGGCCTCGGCGCGGACCCGCTGCGCGGCGGCAAGCAGGCCGAGGAGCAGCCGGCCGATCGCCAGGCCGATGAGCGTGAGGCCGAGAGTGGTCCAGAGCATGGCGATGATTCAGGGGCGGGGAAACGGCCGGGCGGGAGGCGTTATCAGGGAGCGGCCGGCAACAGACAAACCGAATATGGTGGAGAATCGGCTTGCGCAGGAAATGCGCAGCTTAATCTTGGCGGCGAGGTTACGCAGCCACGCACCCCGCCCCCACCGACCCCATGCCCATGCCGTCTCGTGCGGGCCGTGCCCACCCCCCATGCGCCTGATGAATTTTCCAACCGGTCTTTTCCCGGGGGCGCTGGCCGGGCTCCTTGCGGTGCTGGCCCCGCCGGGGCGGCTCGGCGCGACCGCGCTCCTGGCGGAAAAAGTGACCGGGCCGGCCTCCTGCGCCGAGTGCCACGTGGAGGAAATCGAGGCCTGGAAACGCACCAAGCACAACCAGACCCTGCACGAGCTGCCGCGCCGTCCCGCCACCGCCGAGATGCTCCTCCGGCTCGGCCTGACCAAGGTGAAGGGCGAGCGCCAGTGCCAGGACTGCCATTTTCTCGGCCAGGTCATTGACGAGGAATACCGGACGGTGGCCGGCATTGCCTGTGAATCCTGTCACGGCGCGGC